>Ga0196981_1000279_pt1 | contig 24826 bp, 12 predicted proteins | sample S3_2013CmetaG_FD_155462 | JGI IMG/M metagenome (GOLD analysis project Ga0196981, IMG submission 155462) | Soil microbial communities from Anza Borrego desert, Southern California, United States - S3_20-13C | ecosystem: Environmental > Terrestrial > Soil > Desert | place: USA: California... | reverse complement strand
ATCATTATTCTAACAAACCGCCCTGTACCAGACCGGTACGCAGGGTGGTGTGAGAGGGCTAAAGTAAAGGACCCTCCTTTGTGGCTTCCACAGGTTTAAAAGATCCCTTTACTTTACTCTACTCGATCAAGACCTCGCCGGTTATTCGATCACCACCGGTTCAGTTTCAATCGTATTGCTGTTATTCAGGGCCCGGTCTACAATATATGCCCGCAGTTTTACGGTTCGGCCACTCAATAGCGCGATAAATCCGAGTGAACGCATGCTGTACGATAAGATCATTCGTGACTTCGATATTCTTTTTATCTCAAAAGGTTCATTGGCTGAAATGCTCCCGATTGCCAGGTCGTCCAAAGGAAAAAAACGTCCGTCAAACGTCGTACAATCTTGTTGCTCCCAATCAAACACCTCATAAGATCCGTCCTGTTGTTTAACTAGAAAATCGACAAAGATATTATAGTAGTTTTCATTCACGATCACATGAAGCGTATCGGCAATCAGACTCATTTGATCGCCATCGACGAGAACCGTGTCGAGGATATTGCAAGTGGTTTCGTCAACAAGGTCGAAGTCAGCCACAATTCGCGTATATAAATAAACATCGCACGAATAGGCAGGTGGTTCTGATTGCGTCTTGCGCATATGCGCAAGGGTTGCGATCTTGCCAGTCTGCGCGGTCTCAACCCGGTAGACGAGGCCAACTTCATTCACCTCTTCATACGTTGGTATGATACCCTCCAGCCCGCCGTTGTTTTCCAGCATGACGATAAACGGGTGATGTGGGCTATCTATATTAGCTATTCCGAGGTTAAAGTCGCCGTCCCTGACCTTGAGATCGAGCTTGAACATTCCCGCACCGGATGAAGGAAGCTTTGTGAACGCCAGCGCGTTGGATTCGATCAAGGGCTCTGCCGGAACATCTTTTTCACCTTCATCTTCATCGCAACCTGCGGCGAGAAGTAAAACAAAAAGAATTGTCCGATAAATCGTTGCGCGCAAAAAGAATGTCGGCAGAAGTCTTTGCATGTTTTATTTTGTTTCAAACGCGGGTATACCCGTAATATGATTCCCCAGAATCAACAGATGAATATCATGCGTTCCTTCATAGGTGATCACTGATTCCAGGTTCATCATATGGCGCATGATCGGGTATTCTCCCGTGATGCCCATACCGCCGTGAATTTGGCGCGCTTCTCTCGCGATCTCGAGGGCTATATGCACATTGTTTCGCTTGGCAAGTGAAATCTGCGCAGTTGTGGCCTTGCCCTCATTCATTAGCACGCCGAGTCTCCAGTTGAGCAACTGCGCTTTCGTGATTTCGGTGAGCATTTCAGCAAGTTTTTTCTGGACGAGTTGGAACGACCCGATGGGCTTTCCAAACTGGATCCGTTCAGCGGCATACCTTCGGGCAGAGTCGTAACAATCCATCGCAGCGCCGATCGCGCCCCAGGCGATACCAAATCGGGCGGAATCCAGGCACATCAACGGCGCACCGAGGCCATCTTTGCCGGGCAACAGGTTTTCCTTGGGGACTTTAACATTGTCGAAGACCAACTCACCCGTAGCGCTTGCGCGTAATGACCATTTACCGTGGGTCTCGGGTGTCGAAAATCCCTGCATGCCTCGTTCGACAATAAGGCCCTGTATCCTGCCCTTCTCATTCTTAGCCCACACCACCGCAACATCAGCGCGGGGGGAATTTGATATCCACATTTTTGCGCCATTTAAAAGATAATAGTCGCCTATATCTTTAAAGTTAGTAACCATTCCTCCGGGATTTGAACCATGGTCGGGCTCGGTCAGGCCAAAGCATCCCAGCCATTCACCGGAAGCAAGTTTTGGTAAATATTTTCTGCGTTGCTGATCATTGCCGAATTTGTAGATGGGAAACATGACAAGAGAGCCCTGGACCGAGGCCGTTGAGCGCATTCCCGAATCACCCCGTTCAATCTCCTGCATGATGATTCCATAGGAAATATAATCCAGCCCACCGCCGCCAAATTCCGTGGGAACGGTAGGGCCAAACGCCCCGATATGACCGAACTTTTTGACGATTTCATATGGGAAGTGCGCACGCTGGGCCCAATCCTCGATGAAGGGAGAAATTTCTTTTTTTACAAAATCCCTGATCGAACTCCTGATCAACTTATGCTCTTCAGATAACAACTCGTCGATCTCGTACAGGTCGGGATGATCGTATAAATCCTGCTTTAATGATTTTCTTGCTTTGGATTCGGCGGTTCCGGTGGTGGCTGGCATAGTATTTAGATTAATCCTTATAACTTCGGGCCAAAGTTAAACAAGTAATTAATATTTATTCTGATAAAGTAATGGCGGAAAAGCAGGTTGATAATCAACTCATCGAACAGTTAAAAAAGCTACAGGCAAAATACGATTACATGGGGCAGGATCTGTCTTCTTACCTGGACGGGCTGCTGTATTCGGACTACCTGACGTATTGGGATTATATTCATCTCGATACCCTGTTAAGCCTTCAAAATCCGAAAACCAGTTTGCCTGACGAAAAGGTTTTTATCATTTATCACCAGATCACGGAATTATATTTCAGGCTGGTCATGCTGGAGATCGAACAAATTTCGCAAAAGCAGGACATTGACGAAAGTTTCTTTATCGCGAGGATGGACCGGCTCATTCGTTACTTCCGCAACCTGGAGAACTCTTTTGATATCATGGTGGATGGCATGGAAAAAGATCAGTTCCTCAAATTCAGGATGGCATTGCTTCCAGCCAGTGGTTTCCAGTCGGCACAGTACCGGTTCATTGAAATCGGGTCTACCGATCTGATCAATCTGGTGGCGGAAAACAGCAGGGAAAGTTTGCGTAACTCCAACCTTGCTTCGATGCTGGATAAATTGTACTGGAAGAGTGGGGCCACCGATCTCGCAACCGAGAAGAAAACCCTGACCCTGATCCAGTTTGAGAATCGGTATATGACAGATTTTTATGAAGCTGCCGTTAAATATCAGCAGCGCAATCTCAGACAGCTGTACCTTCAGAAATTTTCCGGTTCACCACGGCGATCAGAGATCGTTGAAAGACTGCGCGAATATGACACGTACGTAAACGTGTTCTGGCCTCTCGCGCATTTGAAGTCTGCCGGCAGATACCTTAAAAAAGATCCCGAGGACATCAAGGCTACCGGTGGTACAAACTGGCAAAAATATCTGCCACCGCGATTTCAGAAGAGAATGTTTTTTCCCGAGCTATGGTCAGACCAGGAAAAGGCCGAATGGGGCGTGGCGGCCATTAAACGCAATCTTGCGCACCAAAACACGCATTAACTTACATATCTCCCACCGTTTTTAGGAATTTGGTAACTTTGTATGGTAACCAGCCGTCGGTGAAAACATTTGTCCTTTTAATCGTTTTAATCCCCCTTGCTTCCCTTGAGCTTTTTTCACAGGGCTTTAGCAGGCAGCGGTTTCATGACCGGCAGAAAAAACATTTGAAGGAAGTCTACCAGGTAAAAGACACCGTCCGCAATATTCTCCACGGCCGGTACATCTCATATTATCTCAACGGCAACATTGAGTCGAAGGGCCAGTTCACGAATAACGAGACCACCGGAGTGTGGGAATTTTATTATGAAACCGGAAATTTGAAGATGCGCGGTATCCTCCGTCATAATACAAATTATGGGCTTTGGGAATATTTTTACGAGAGCGGGCAAAAAAGTATGGAGGGAAATGTCAATGGCAAAAACCGCGAAGGTGAATGGAAAATGTATTATGAGAACGGGCAGATCAAGGAGCACGGAGAATATAAAGACAACAGACGTATCGGATTGTGGAAGTCGTATTTTGAAGATGGAGTTTTGAAGGGTGAGATCGATTACGTGGATGATTATGGCACGTACACCGAATATTACCATTCGGGAAAGATCCTTTCAGAAGGTCCTCGCATGGGTCCGAAAAATGTCGGTCACTGGCGCTTCTTCGGCGAGGACGGAACCATTCATTCAGAGGGTGAATTTGTCAACGGCAAGAAAAACGGTGAGTGGATATATTATCATCCCAATGGCAAGACCGCTTCGAAGGGTCAGTATCAAAACGACGTTCACGTAGGCCAATGGGAATATTTTTACGACGACGGTTCGTTATCGAGCTCGGGGCAATTTGTGGAGGGGCAAAAGAGCGGTTATTGGAAAACGGTGGCTGCGGACGGCAAAATGAAGAGCGAGATCACGTACGATAAAGGCTACGGCGAATACCGCGAATATTATCCCAGCGGAAAACTCAGGTGCAAGGGCAAGATCCTCAACGAAAAGAAGGGTGGCAAGTGGGAGTACTTTTACGAAGATGGAAAGCGGGAAGGCGAATGCGAATTCCAAAATGGCAAGGGAACTTATTACGGTTATTATCCGAACGGCAACCTCCAGACGAAAGGAACGCTTGACGGTGATCTGAAGACCGGGACATGGGAGATCTACGAAAACGATGGAAAACTTTCCGGGTATTACAGGCCATTTTACGAGGACCGCAAGCTCGGCAAGGAGATCGTTATGCTTGCGGGGAAAACGTCATCAAAAACTGCATCTTCAAAGCGAAGGAATCTCACTTATTTTGATGCGCGTTTTAATGAATTCAGGGGTGTTATCATTGGAACGAACCCCATCATGTCGTTTGCCGGAAAATGGCCTATCGCAATCGAGTATTATTTTCAGGAAAGGTTGGGCCATGAATTTGAATTCATCGGCATTCGGAATCCTTTTTTCAGGGCGGATCACAACATGCCGAAGGACGAAAAATTTGAACGCGGCTATGCCGTGGCCGTCAAGCAAAAGTTTTACAACCAGGTGAAATCAGATATCTGGTATTTCGGGCACGAAATGCGGTTTACGAACCTTGCCCACTTTGTGAACAAACAACTGGGGCCGACTCCCTCGGACGTTTTTACATTTAGCGCCTCGGAACAGCGCCTGGAGTATGGTCCGATTCTCGGCTACCGTGTGATGAAAAAGAACAATGGCGAAGGATTCACGGTTGACGCCTTCGTGTCTCTCAACTTTGGTTTGCGTGCTTTTAACGTCGACAACAGTTACGAGTCGTACTTCGAAGGCGTTCAAAAGTCCCGAATCGCAACAAGTTTTAACTTTGGATTCAACCTCGGACACGTTTTTTCCTTTCGTTAGGAAAGCAATGATCATTACCGTCGTAAAGGATAAATACCTTTCAGATGCGAACAGCAGAAGTTACCCTTTGGCCCGAAGAGGCTTTCAACCCAGATGTTTTTCCCGCCATCCTGTATGACAAGCTTGGATTGCCTCATGATGGTTCTTTTCATGTAAACCCGTTAAAACGTTCGATTGATGCGCGTGGCAAACGTGTATGTGTGCGGTTTATCTGTGAGATCGTATCGTCGGCCGAATTCAGTCCCGTATCATTCCAAAGGGAATATGGGAATGTCAGCAATGCAAAACCGGTGATCGTTGTCGGGAGCGGCCCCGCGGGATTATTTGCCGCTTTGCGACTTATCGAACTTGGTCTAAAGCCGATAGTCGTTGAACGCGGCAAGGACGTGCAGCGCCGGAGAAGAGATCTTGCCGCCATCAACAAAGATCAGATTGTAAATCCAGATTCGAACTATTGCTTTGGGGAAGGAGGGGCCGGTACTTATTCCGACGGTAAGCTTTATACCCGATCCAAAAAACGCGGTGACATTCGTCGGATCCTTGAAACCCTTGTAGCCCATGGCTCCCGCGAGGATATTTTATTTGATGCCCATCCGCATATTGGTACGAATAAACTTCCCAAAATCGTCGAAGCACTGCGTGAAAGTATTTTGAAGGCAGGAGGCAGCGTGCTTTTTGATACGCGGGTGACAGATATTTTGGTCACGGCAGACAAGATTGCTGGCATCGTAATTTCTTCAGGGGATAAAATACATGCCGATGCGCTCATCCTTGCGACGGGGCATTCAGCGCGGGATATCTTTCAGCTGCTGCACAACCGGAAAGTGTTGATCGAGTCGAAACCATTTGCGCTTGGGGTGAGGGTTGAGCATGCGCAGAATCTCATAGACCGGATTCAATACCATTGTTCTGTCGATCGCGGTCCCTATTTGCCGGCGTCGTCCTACGCGCTGGTGCATCAGGCGAAGGTACGGGGTCGCGACAGAGGTGTCTTTTCTTTTTGCATGTGCCCCGGTGGATTTATTGTGCCAGCAGCAACGGCACCGGGGGAAGTTGTTGTTAACGGGATGAGTCCTTCGCGGCGGGACTCGGTATTTGCGAATTCCGGTATTGTCGTTGCCGTAGATGAGTCGGATTTCAAGAAATACGAAATTCATGGACCGCTGGCTGCGATGCATTTTCAGGCCGAGACAGAACGGCTGGCTTGTGAGCTTGCCGGCGGAACTCAGGTCGCCCCTGCGCAACGTTTGGTCGATTTTATCGAGAACAAAGTATCAGGTAGTTTACTGGAAACATCTTACCAGCCCGGCCTCGCTTCGGTCGATATGAAGGCGGTGTTACCTGGATTTATTGTCAGTGCCTTACAGCAAGGCTTTAAGGATTTCGGAAAAAAAATGCGTGGGTATCTCACGAATGATGCGCAGATCATCGGTGTGGAGAGCAGGACTTCGTCGCCGGTGAGGATCCCAAGAGATAAAGAAACACTGGAGCATCCGCAGATCAAAGGTTTGTTCCCTTGCGGTGAGGGTGCGGGATATGCGGGTGGGATCGTGTCCGCTGCGATGGACGGTGAGCGGTGCGCCGAAGCCGTCGCGCGGGCGGGTCAGCTTAAAGTCTAAAATTTAAAGTCTAAAATTTGAAGTTTGAAGTTTTGAGGTTTGAAGGTTGTAGGAACAACTTGCAAACAACTTTAAACTTGCGAACAACTTTAAACTTCAAACACTTGAAACCAGGAACCAGCAACTAACCCACAGCATCGGTAAAGCCAAAACGCAAATTCAACTCAACTCTAAATTTTAAACTTCAAACTTTAAACTTAAATCCTTATGGCTTGAGCCAGGCCTGTCTTGTTTCAAGTTGTTGTGGAGTTGGATTTTCTGCTGGCGTGATGTTATGCCGGCGGATCTGATCGATTTTCCTCACCTCGGTCTTAAGATCGACTTCCTTTGCAACACCGGTCGAATCCTTCCTCAACACCGTGTAGGCTAGTTCCTTGGAAGAAGGCAGCGTAAACAGATGCCGTTGAATAAATGGCGGGAAATCGGGACCAAGATCGGGAATCATTTCACCGTTCATCTTGATCAGAATATCACCTTCCTGAAAACCGAGTGATTTGCCCATGGCATTCATTGTTTCCGTGGAAGATATCATCAGCTTCGGCTTGTCATCGACGGTGGTGACCTGAATATTTTCATTGCCGATACCCAGACTATAATCCTGGACGGTATCCTGTTCATTATACTGAATACCGATATCGGCAAACACTTCCTGAAGCGGAAGTTTTTCGGGACCGTTCACATATCTGGTGAAGAACTCACCGATTTCCGGATACGTCATTTTTGTAATCTCCTCAAATAGTTTATCATCCTCGAAAGCCTTGTTCTTGCCATATTTTTTCGACAGATCGAGCATCAGGTTTTGCAACCCGTATTTTCCCTGTGAAAGTTTCCGCAGCTTGATATCAAGGCAAAGGCCGATCAGGGCGCCTTTCTGGTAGACATTATAATACTGGTCGTGGTATTTGTCGAGCGTCAGTTTGCTGATCTGCGTGAAGGGAACGTCGTTGATGAACTGGTCGGCTGTAAGCATTTTTTCCTGGAGCATGCTGATGTACTGATCAATTCCGATCAGTCCGTACTTCACCTGGACAAGGCCCGCGAAGTATTCGGTCACTCCTTCATACATCCACAGGTGCTGTGACATTTTTGGGTCATTAAAATCGAAGTTTTCGATTTCCTGAGAGTGAACTGTTAGGGGAGTGACGATGTGAAAAAATTCGTGAGCTGCAAAATCACGCAATTGTTGTTCCATCCGGTCGATGGTCATTTCAGGCATGTAATACATCGACGAATAAGAGTGCTCCAGCGCGCCATAAGAGGTTACAGGCTGGTCTGTGAAGTAAAAGATAAAGGCATATTTCTGCACAGGCAGTTGTCCCCCAAGAAATTCCTTTTGTGCCATCAGGACTTCCCGAATGCTCTGGGCGATCTCTTTGGCAGTTACTTTATTGTTGGGTGAATAGGATCCGATCAACACCTCGGTATTTGCAACACGGATCACGGCTGTGTCCGGTTTGCTATACATCAGCGGTGAATCGATCAGTTCGTCATAGTCAGCCGCCTGATAAACATCGATGAGCTTGTTCTTGGGATTTTCAATTTTTTCGATTTTTCCTGTTGCTGGCGTCGCACCGGTAACGGATGCAATGAGTCCGGTCGATCCGTAAAGTTCCTTGTCGCGAATGACGTTTAATTGGAAACGGCGTTCTTTCTGACCTTCAAAATATCCGAAAAATCCGCTGGTATTGATGACGTAATTTTTTCCGGCATCGATGTTGGTGCCCGCGGGCCAGAAGATCTCGGGGCCGGCAACGGTGGTGTCCCATGTGTCATCCACATAGTACGTGATCTTTTTTAGTTTCTTTGCGTCCTTGATCTTCCAGGAATTGTCATCGACCTTTTCAATTGTGAGCTTTTTCCCTTTTTTATCAACGGCAGTGAGATCGGATACATATCTGCCATAGTCGGCTATTGCATAGGTCCCAGGTACGATTTTGGGAAGATAAAAGGTGATTTCATCGGTGGTGATCGTAGGTGGAGATAATTCTACAAATACCTTGTCATCGACTACTTTTGTAAGGTCTATGGTGTAGGTATAAACAGGTTCTTTTGCTGGTTGGCCTGAAGCCACTGTGAAGAGTAAAACCACAAGGGTACAGGCCAGAAAGGAATGGAATCGCATAACTTGTTTTAATTTTGAACGAAGATAAATTTAATTTGTTCGTTTACTAAAATATATTTTGTTTATAGGCGAAATACCACAGCAAACGTGAAGAAGACGGTTATCATCGGAGCAACGACGGATCCCTCGCGTTATGCGTATCTGGCGGCGCGCATGTTAACGCATTACAATAACGAAATCGTGCCAATTGGAATAAAGAAAGGTGAGGTTTTCGGCGCACGGATCCTCAGTATTTTTGAGAAACCGCAAGTGGCAGACGTCCACACCATCACGATGTATATCGGTCCGCAACGGCAACCGGAGTGGTACCAATATCTACTCGGCCTTAAGCCAAAGCGAATTATCTTTAATCCTGGAACCGAGAACCTGACCCTTGAAAAGATGGCGGAAGACAGGGGAATCGAGGTTGTTCAGGGCTGTACCCTCGTGATGCTGCGCAGCAACCAGTACTAGATTTTAATCCAACCTGAAGTCAATCTTTGTCCTGTTCACCCATGACGTGAACGAACACATCTCGTGCACGAAGCTCCTTCACCTTTTGAGGCAGAAACTTCCGAGTTTCCTCCGACCATGGATTATTGGCAAGAGAAAAGATCTTGTATTTTTTGAAATCAAATAGCGCCGGGGAAATTTCCTGAATGTAATTATTGGAAATATCCAGCTCTTCGATTTCCTGCAGGTTTAGCACAGTAGCGGGGATTGCTTTCAGCCAGTTATGGTTGACCTTTATGACCTGGAGGGTAGCGATCTTGCCGATCGATGCCGGCAACCGGTCGATCCTGTTGTGGTCGAGATACAGACCGGTCAGGGCACTCAGGCCATCGATGTTATCGGGAAGAAAAACAACTTTGTTGTGCGCCAGGTACAGGATTTCCAGTTTCTTCCATGCGTTTAATGTAGTATCCAGGGTCTCGATCTCATTGTGGAAAAGATCGACAACTTTCAGGGAGCGAAGTCCATAAACCGCTGCAGGGATTTCCCTTAACCGGTTCCTGTAAAAGGATATAAATTCAATTTCAGGCAACGATGCTACCCCGTCACCGACGGAGGTAACCTTGTTGTAATTAAGAGAAAGACGCTTCAGCTTTCTGAACTTGCCGATCGCAGAGGGTAAATGTTCGATGCGGTTGTGTTGCAATGAAAGTCGCTCGAGCGCTGGCAGCGCCCTGATTCGCGGGTCCGCCAGCGTAAGGTTATTTTCCTGCAAATCGAGCTCTTTTAATTTCTTGTTGCGGCCCAGGCCCGAAGGAAATCTTTCCATGTGGTTTTCTGATAAGTCCACCCGTTCCAGGTTTTTAAGCTTATGAAAAGAGCGAGGCAGAGATGACGCGTCATCGCCATGAATACTCACGTCACTAATACTTGTACTTCTTGTCAACTTCAGATGACCCCGGATCTGGTTGTTGCAAATCTCCAGCACTTCGAGCTTTTTCAGCTTTTTTATTCCACGCGGTATTTTTTTTATCGATGTATTCACCAGCTCGATGTGCCTTAGATTGCTGCACAGGAGTACTTCTTTTGTAAAGCGTCCGTTTTTACCTGAAATACTAAGCTTTTCGACCGTTGAAAAATCGGAAACCGAAAGCAGACTGTCGGACTGCACAAAATCCATCCTGGGATAATAAATGGTCCGGTACCGCACAATGCCTTCTTCAGTAATTCTATAGATCACCTGCATCAGACTGTCTCTTTTTATTTCGTCAATTTCCTTTTGACTTGAAACCACCTGGAGTTTTTGGGAGGTTTCGTGATAATTGACGGAATCCAGCAGTGAGCGGAACACAGGTATTTTTTTTGTTGTCCTGTATTCGGGGGTTTGCGCGACAGTTTCGCATACTGCCATTGCAAGGATCGAGACACTCAGATAAAACCGAAAAGTTTTGCAGCGAAACATGGCCAAAACTAAATATTTAGTTAAACTTTTCAAACTGTGGTTTTCCACTGAAAATACTTGAGAATTTTCCGTTTGAAACGTGGTGTTTCGGTGGCAAAAAGACTTATTTTTGACGGTTTTAAACAACAAAAATGAGCGAAGTTAAAGGCAAAGTTCCAGCTGATTATTCAGCAAGTAATATCCAGGTTCTCGAAGGTCTTGAGGCCGTCAGAAAACGACCGGCCATGTATATCGGCGATGTCAGCACAAAAGGCCTCCATCACCTGATCTGGGAAGTTGTCGACAATTCGATTGATGAAGCCCTTGCGGGCTATTGCGATACGATCCGAGTAACAATTCTCGAGGATAACTCGATCAGGGTCGAGGATAACGGACGGGGGATACCAACCGATATGCACGAGAAGGAAAAACGCTCAGCCCTTGAGGTTGTGCTGACCGTACTTCACGCTGGTGGTAAATTCGACAAAAACACCTATAAGGTTTCCGGCGGGTTGCACGGTGTTGGCGTTTCGTGTGTGAATGCGCTTTCAGAGCATCTCCATGCAACAGTTTTCAGAGAAGGAAAGATCTTTGAGCAGGAGTATGAACGCGGCAATCCCCAATACCCGGTGCGCGTTATCGGTGAATCTGACAGAAGGGGAACGACTGTGCATTTCAAACCCGACAGGCAAATCTTTACGGTGTGGGATTACAATTATGAAACTGTCGCTTCCCGTCTTCGCGAATTATCTTTTTTGAATCCCGGTATCCGGATCTACCTGCAGGATCTTCGCGAAAAGGATGAAAAGGGAGAGCCACGCAACGACACGTTTTTCTCAGAGGGTGGTTTGCGGGAGTTTGTCGATTACATCGATGCAACCAGGGAGAAGCTGATTGCCGAACCGATCTATATTGAAAATAACAAAGGGGAGATACCCATACAGGTAGCACTCAGCTACAACACCTCGTTCAGTGAGAATCTTGTTTCTTACGTCAACAACATCAACACACACGAGGGGGGCACCCACGTTGCGGGATTTCGCCGTGCGCTTACCCGAACGTTGAAAGCCTATGCGGATAAATCAGGACTTCTCGAAAAGATTAAGATTGAGATCAGCGGAGAGGACTTCCGGGAAGGATTAACGGCGGTGATCTCCATCAAGGTCCAGGAGCCCCAGTTCGAAGGCCAGACAAAAACAAAACTTGGTAACTCGGAGGCTATGGGTGTTGTAGACCAGTCCGTAGGCGAGATCCTGCAATATTACCTGGAGGAACATCCCCGGGAAGCGAAAATGATCGTCAACAAGGTGATCCTGGCCGCGCAGGCACGTCATGCCGCCCGGAAGGCGCGTGAAATGGTCCAGCGCAAGAACGTTTTGTCGGGAACAGGGCTTCCAGGAAAGCTCGCGGATTGTTCCAGCACCGATCCCATGATTTCTGAATTATACCTTGTCGAGGGTGACTCAGCAGGAGGCTCCGCGAAACAGGGAAGGGATCGTATGTTTCAGGCAATTTTACCTTTGCGTGGAAAAATATTGAACGTAGAGAAAGCGCAGGAGCACAAGATCTACGACAACGAAGAGATCAAGAATATGATCACCGCGCTGGGCGTAAGTTTTGGGACCGCGGAAGATGACAAGGCGCTGAATTTGACAAAACTGCGATACCATAAAGTCATCATCATGACCGATGCGGACGTTGACGGAAGTCACATTCGCACGCTGATCCTGACATTTTTCTTCCGTTACATGCGCGATCTTATCGAGAACGGTTTCGTGTATATCGCGCTTCCTCCGCTTTACCTTGTGAAAAAAGGCAAGGAAGAAAGATATTGCTGGACTGAGGAAGAACGGGCGGCAATCGTGGCCGAGCTCGCCGGTGGCAAGGAGGAGTCTGTCAATGTTCAGCGATATAAAGGTCTCGGTGAAATGAATCCCGAGCAGCTGTGGTCCACGACCATGGATCCCGCCAGGCGATCGCTCAAACTGGTTAGTATCGAATCCGCGGCTGAAGCAGACCATTTGTTTTCCATGCTGATGGGTGATGAAGTTGCACCCCGTCGCGAATTCATAGAGAAAAATGCCAAGTACGCCCGCATCGACGTTTAAGGCACACTTTTTAACTGCATTTTTTGTATTACATGAATGAGGCTGTATTATCTTCAGAAAAAGCTTCGCAACAGATCGGGGAAAGTAATTACATCAGCCGCGACCTGAGCTGGTTGAAGTTCAATTACCGGGTACTTGACCAGGCGAAGCATCCTGATCGAACCGTTTTTGACTGCCTGAAATTTCTGTCGATCACTTCTTTGAACCTTGACGAGTTCTGCACCATACGGTTGGGCAGCCTTTACAATTATATCGATTACGGCAAAGAGCGGTTTGATTATAACGGGCTGCGGGAAGAACCATTCAGAAAGCTTTTGCTCGCCGAAATGCAGCGCTTCTGCAAGGATCAGAACGATCACTTCGTCACCGGGTTAAAACCGGAGTTTGAAAAGAACGGTTTTGTTATCGCAAGTTATGAGGATCTGTCGGTCGAAAGTATTCAACGCGTCAACGAATACTTCAGCAGCATCATTTTTCCGATGCTGACGCCGATGGTATTCGATAACTACCATACTTTCCCGGTGTTGATGAATAACCGTCTGTTATTTGGTGTGGTCACGAAGAATCCCTCCGATAACAACAACCAGCTTAAGGTGTCTTTTATCCAGGTTCCTCATAACTTGCCAAGGTTCTATGAGATCGAGACTGATGAACTGATCCAGTTTGTGCCGGTCGAAGATATCATCTCGGAAAATATCCATCACCTTTTCCGCAATGTGGAGATCGCGAGCATCAACATGTTCCGGATCAACCGAAATGGCGACTTCACCCTTGAGGAAAGTGAAGACATTGAATCCAATTTTCTGGAGGATCTGAAGCGAAAGATCAAAACCCGTCGTAGCGGTCGCGTTGTGCGAATGGAGGTGGAGGGAAATCCCGATCCATGGATGATGAGGTTACTGAAGATACAGTGGGATCTTGACGACCATAATATCTTTCATATCTCAAAGGACAGCATGCTGGATTTTTCGGGTCTTCAGCAAATTGTGCAGCATAAGGAATTCAAGTCCAAAAGAGCACAGCCAAGAGAGCCGATCAAGCCGTTGAATTTTCCCGAGCAGGGATCGCTGGACCTCTTTGAAGTTTTGAAGGATCGGGATATCCTGCTGCATCACCCTTATAATTCCATGGAGCCAGTCCTGGAATTGGTGGAGAAGGCCGCGGACGATCCTTATGTCCTGTCGATCAAGATAACAATTTACCGGGTAGCGCGGGAATCGCGGATTACGGCGGCGTTGCTGAAAGCGGCGGAGAATGGAAAACACGTTTCCGTTTTGTTTGAGGTCAAAGCCCGTTTTGATGAAGAGAACAACCTGAGGGAAGCCCAGCGGCTTCAAAAGGCCGGATGTTTTGTCATCTACGGAGTCAGCAGCTTGAAGACCCATACGAAACTTTTACTCATTGTGCGCAAGGGTGAGGATGACAAAGTGTACAGGTATGTTCATTTGTCAAGTGGAAACTATAATGAAAACACGTCGCGGCTGTATGTCGACATTGGATTGCTGACTACACGCGAGGTTTACGCGAATGACGTATCGGAATTTTTTAATGTCATCACGGGACATTCACAACCGACAACTTATCGTAATCTGATCACTTCGCCGAGGGATATGCGTATTCAGTTGTGCAATCTCGTTCAGCGTGAAGCGGAAAATGCGCGTAATGGTATTCCTTGCGGGATCGTGATCAAACTGAATTCGTTGCAGGATAAGGAATTTATCGATGAGCTGTACAAGGCGTCACAAGCCGGCGTTACGATCAAATTGATTGTTCGCGGTATGTGCTGTTTACGGCCCGGCCGACAAGGCGTAAGTGAAAATATCCAGGTGATTTCCATTGTCGGCGAATACCTGGAGCATTCAAGGATCTATTATTTTCATAATGCGGGCAATCCCAAAGTGTATATTGGCAGCGCCGATGCCATGGTCCGCAGCTTTGATCGCAGGATCGAATCATTGTTCCGGCTCGAAGAGGATATCCTGAAAAAACAGGCGATCAACAACCTGAGATATAATTTAATGGACAATGTGAATTCATACATCATGCAGGAGGATGGCACTTATGTGATCCGCGGGCAAAATGGTGAACCGCCATTCAATATTCATAAGGAATTCTATCACATCACGCGGGAGATCGTGATGGAAGCAAGCCTTTTCTGAAGGAGATTGGGTTGACGAATTCACCGCGAAGACGCAAAGTCGCAAAGGAAATATTTGGAGCGAGTGATGATCAGAGTCGTGCGCTGAATCAGAATAATGTTGGCGATAAAAAGGGGTCTCATAGGGCGGCAATTTGTCGAGAGGATTATCTGACCCAGCGGGCCGAGACGCTCGCAAGGCTCGCTGCGCAGGGGATACCTCGTTTTGAATCGTCATCCCGCCCTTGCGAGGTCCAAGTCAAAAGGAGTTAGAGTTGGCGGGGAGGTGCGCTTCGAAATGCCGAATTAATCCTTGCTAATCCATTAATCCTGCGAATGAAGGTCCTGGTTGACGAATTTACCACTGAGGCGCGGAGGCATGGAGTTTTTTGTCTGGACATAGCCTCGTGTTTTCATCCTGGCGAACTCCTAATCAAAACGAGAATTGAGTTGGCGAGGAGACCCGCTTCGAAAGTCCGAATTTAATCATGGTAATCCGTTTAATCCCGCGAATCAAGGTCGCGAGTTTACCACTGAGCGCGGAGGCACGGAGTTTTTTGTCTGGACATAGCCTCGTGTTTTCATCCTGGCGAACTCCTAATCAAAACGAGAATTGAGTTGGCGAGGAGACCCGCTTCGAAAGTCCGAATTATTCATGGTAATCCTTTTAATCCTGCGAAATCAAGGTCAACACGCGCGCTTCTTTCAGCTTCGTGAAATTTCGTAGTTGTCTGGCTTCATGGTATGCCTGGTGGGACTTTTCGCATGAAAAGACGTAAACGTAGAATCGTTTTTCCTTTTCATAATAAAATACCTGCGCGTTGTATTTCTGTGATACAAGTTTTGCTTTAAAGTTATCGGCGCTGGTAAAGTCATTAAAACCGCGAATCACCACATAATATGCGCTGGACCCGGAAGCGGTTTCGGTATTTTCCGCCGATTGTTGGAAGCGCGCAATGTGATGTTCAGGCTGCGAGCCTTTGAGCGTGGACTGAAGTACAGGTGCGAGTCTTTTGATCTTTTTTAGTTTTCCGAGCTTCAATCCAATCTGTAGCTCATGGCTGTCAGGAGCATAATCGGTAGCCATGCCCGTGCCCGCCTCATACGCATACGAAAAGCTGAGATTGTCAGTCACACACATTCCAAACGAGCCAATGAAGCCGTTATGCTGGCGATACCCGCCCGCAATCCAGCAGTGAGGTGACAAATTCAATTTCACAAACCCTTCCCCCTGGCCCCCAAGCGTTGTCATTTTGTAAAGGCCATAAACCTCCAGTGGCGCAAAGATCTCCGTTGAGGTCGGCAGTTTTCTTCCTGACCTTTTTCTTACGGGGAATACGGGCTCAACTTTCTTTTTGTAATAGGCCGAAAAAATGACCTCATCGGTCGGCGATGTTGTCCGGTTTTCAAAGTTGGTTTCGGCTGTATATTTCTCGGCGAAGATCTGGGGAAACGTAACACCCAGGTTGATTCCGTTTTGCAGACGTAATAACGCGCCGAAATTTCCCACGGGCTGGAGGTTATGTCCGAGATAATTTCTGATTGCAGGGTCGGTCGTATCGACATTGGTCAGGTCAATGTCATTGCAGATAACGCCACCGGACAGACCAAGGTACAAATGGTTTGAGAAGCTAAAGGGAATGGTGTAAGCGTATGAAAAGAGGAAATCAGTTGTTTTGAGTATGCCGCGCGCAAAACACGATGCCTTGAATCCGATGGCAGCGCGTGATTCATCCATTAATGTGGTGAACGTTGCCGAGAGCGTTCGGGGCGCGCCGTTGAATCCCAACCATTGCTGGCGATAATTCACATGAAAATTGGCAAACCGCGTTGCTGCCTCTGCCGGATTGAACAGATACGGATTTATGAAATAGGCATTATACACCGGATAATTCTGTGCAACCGCGCCAATGGCATTCAACAGGAAAAAGCAACAGACAACAATGACTTTGTTCATATAGCCCTCCAGTTATTTCTCGTAACAGTATGATCAAAGCCTTTGAAGACTGTTATCTACGACAATGATGCTATTTGAACGGGATTCATTGTACAGTGAAATTAATTCATTGCGGCAATCTGATGAATGATGTTCAGCCGGTTTGCCTCAGGAGCAGGGGAATGGTCGTTGTGAACGATTAATGAAAACGTCTCAAAAATGAGCGTTTTCATAAGGAAAACCGATGTAAAAAGCTGGCGATAAATTGAAGTAAATGCCGTTGAAGTGCGGGGAAAAAACCGCAAAATCAGTATGCAAAAAGCAGTAGGCAAAAGTGTTGCGAGAGCGATTAAGATTGGAGTATTAATAAAAGCGTTAGTCGGAAAATAGGGTTGGGATGGTGGATTGAAATGGCCAGCGTTTCGGGCAGGTGTCGAAGTAGCGAACTTCGAAATTCATTATTCGAAATTCGTTATTCGAAATTCATTTATTGATTAACGCTCGCTGTTTTAATTACCAGTAAGACGGGCACTCCAGCCCCGTATGGATCTTCGGTATCTTGATCCTGTAGTTGATCATGATCTCATGTGAGCCGTTCGAATACAGCTTGATATCCGACATGGTAATATCGTAAGCATACCCGACGTGGAAGTTCTCGTTGAGCTGTAATTCGAAAAGGCCGATGACTGAGTCGTTCAAACGGTAAGAAAGGCCGATGCCAACCACATCATGCAGTATGAACATGTTGTTAATATCGAAAGTTAACGGAGCATTTTCCTGCACGCGGATCAGGGTTGATGGCATCCACTTCACCTGGGGGGACAGCTTTTTGGTTAGCCCACCCATCAGATAATAATAGCGTTGCTGTTTTCCGGCGGGGATAAGTGTGCCGCCGGCTTCATCCAGAATTTCCAGTACCTTGTTATGTACGATATATGGAACGGAGAAACCTGCATAGATGTCTTTATTCCTGAAAAAGACCCCTGTACCGAAGTTCCAGTTGTTTTTGGTCAGCCTGCCAATCTCGGCGCCGTCGCGAGGGTTGGTCATTCCGAAATCCGACTTCAATAAGTTGAAACCCGCCTGCAGTCCGAAGGAGATTACACCTCCGCCCTTGTTTTGCGACAACGGGATCTTATATGAATACATACCGAAAACACTCTGGTCACTGTGCACGCCGATCTGATCGTTGCCGAATAATATGCCGGTACCAACGCGTGCCTTGCGGAATCCCGAGTGTACCGACGCGGTAAATGTCTTCGGAGCGCCCGGGAAGTTTACCCATTGGTTACGATAGATCGCGGTTCCGCTCAGCTGCACGTGCGTTCCCACATATGCCGGGTTCAGCGTCACCGGATCGAACATGTAAAGAGAGTGGAGGGGGCGCTGCTGGGAGTAACCCGGCAGCGCGATCCAAATCAACAGAAGGATTAAATTAAACTTTCTCATCATTTCACTAATTCAAGGTAACCAGTTTTCGGTTTAGATCCGTCTTTCTTATCGATCACGAAGAAGTATGTTCCCGCCGGGAGATCGTTTCCAGCTGCGTAAACACCTTTCGTTCCTTTGCCTTCGAAGACAACGTCATTGTTGTTATAACCATCCGCCTCGTAGACAAGCACACCGGCACGGTTGAAGATCTTCACATTGTTGTTCTCGAACCTCGAGATACAATCGATCTTGAAGGCATCATTCCTTCCGTCGCCGTTTTGCGTTACCAGGTTGTATTCCAGGATCTCCGTCGGAACCGTTGCGTCACCTTCAGCACGACATTGCTCGTTGGTGTACAGGATAGCGTGGTAATCTCCAGGTAAAAGTCCGGTGATGTATGAACCATAGTATTCGCTTCCATCGTCTTTCGTCCAATACACAGAGTCGGTCAGGACACTGGATGGTCTGAGTTGCATCGCGATCGAACCATTTCCACCGAATCCGCCAGGTAACTCATCGCAGTAGGACGACGTAGTTTCGAAGAACAGTTCAGGAGTAACCGTCCGGTCTTTAACTTCTGCTGTATCGGGAAGCGACACGCAACCCGTCGTCAGGTTCATCGCCGTGACTGAATAGACGCCGATGTCCAGGCCCTCGTAGTCGACGCCGATGAAGTCGGGTGTTCCCGAGACGTCAGCGGTATTATACCACCTGAACTGGAAGTTCAGCGTCACACCACCGACGGTTGCGGTTACGACTCCATCAGGGATCGCACAGTTTTCCCGGTGGAGTACCACTACCCCGGTGGGCGTATCCGGCAGGACAGTACCATCCGTGATCTCGCCTATCTCATCTTTGAAACATCCGGTCTCATCATTTGTGACGCGAACTGTATAGAAGGCTGCCGTTGCGCCAATCAGTTTGTTCGTGGTCTGGAGGACAGTTCCGGTTCCAACGCTTTGTCCGGGATACCAATCGAATTGATATCCTACGATCTGCCCATTGTCGGCCGTTGCGGAAAGCTGGCCATTGGGACGAGCGGGATCGCAGTTGATCAACGGGTTCTCCTCGATGATCACAACAACCGGAGCGGTTCGTGCATCTTTCACGGAAACCGTGTCGATCACAATGCAACCTGTATTCACATCCGTCAGCTTCACGGTATAGATGCCGATGTCTACGTTGCTGCCGCGCCAGTTAAGGTTCGGTCCGCTGATCGTGGACGGCAGCTGTGGCATCAGAATGCCCGGTACCGAAGTATCCGGATTTGCGCCAAGATACAGTTCGGGTGTAAAGTTCGGCGGATCAAACGGATAGTCGTCCTGAGGATTGTATCTGATCTCACGCGCGAGCACGGCGCCATCGGGGGTCAAGCAATTATATCTTGGCGCCGAACTCAAAGCAAGCTGCGGCATGTAAGTAGGGCCCTCGTCAGGCACTATAAAGAATGCCGTCGCCTTACAGTTCGTCGTTGTGTCACGCACCATGATCGAGTAGTCACCATCCGCCAGGCCGGCGAGCAGCGTATCTGTTCCGATCACCGAACCGATCGTGTCGAGGTTGGCAAACCATGAGTACTCATAATTTCCATAGTTATCTCTCGAGTTGACAGGTTTTGAAAGGTCGACCATGGCTGTCAGCTCACCGCTGCCGAGGGCAGGATCGCAACTTACCTGGATCTGGGTCTGATCGATCACGACATCCGGGTATACAATACTATCCGCGTTGATCTCGATCTGTTTTGGTCCTGAAATACAACCCGTTGAATCGTCCTGCACCTTCACAAAATAAGTTCCGGGCAACAGGCCGGTTGCTGTCTTTCCATTTTGGGCGAGCTGGCTGGCAGCGTCCAGGTTGTTCAGGTACCATTCGTAAACGAACCTTGTCGACAACGTTACCGGATCGGTGATGGTATTATCCGGCGGGGTCTGCGGAGGTTGCAGCGAAGAGTTAAACTGACTACCAAGCGTGATCTTGACCACATCGGCTTCGCCAGTCGGGAAGCAATCGTTCGGATGGTTGAGCACAACGTCGATGATGTTCGGCGTGCTCCTGATTGTATCCAGCAATATCATTACATCCCTTGTGATCGGACAACCCGTTGCCTGGTTAGTCGCAGTCAGCAGATAAGTTGCATTCGTGGCGCTTCTTACCGTGCTGGTCACTCCGTCATCAGATTGAGGAACGGGGGTTCCCGAAAGTGTCCATGCGAAGGCATAAGTATCTGAGGTTCCATCCTGTTCGGTCGCCGTGGCCGTGATGATACCATTGGATTTCGCCGGATCGCAAGCGGAGTTGGCAATTGTTGTGAAATCTACAAGCGGATCAGTATGCAGATCCTGGATATCCACTCTGAATGCAGGGGTGGAGCAGCCGGAACCTGGGTCGGTCGTCGGGTTGCGGATACCAATCACGTAGTAAGTTGCTCCTTCAATGGCATAGCTCGATGAGTCAAGCACATTGCTCAGGATCGGTGTTCCCGGATTATTCTTGTCTTCCAGGGCTGTCGAAGCAGGATCATCCTTGAACCAGTTGAAGGTGTAATCAGTCACCGCAGCAGGAGCGACCGCGGTCACGGTAATGCTACCGTCTGGGTAACAGATCAATTGATCCGTTGAAGAGACAGTGAGGATATCCAGAACCGGAGGGTTGCTGATCATAACAACGGCTGCATCGGTGAAGCACGAAGTAAATCTGTTCGTCACCCGTACGGTAAAGTCACCAGGTCCGATCACATCGGTATTTGGTGTGACGTAAGTTGAGCCAACATCCGTTGTGTCGTTAAGGAAATTATCTGCCGGCACTGAGATCCAAGTGATATCGTAGTTTGAAACATCTCCCGGAGCCGGAGCACTCGCTGTCAGTGTAATTTCGCCATCGAAATTATTATCACATGCTGTATTGGCAACTGTACTTACTTCAACCGTTGGTGGTGTTGAGAGATTCAACACGGTAAAAGGTACTGGCGCGGTTAAACATCCGGAGCCCGTGATACCCGGTGTGGCCGGATTCGGGAGTGCATTGCGTTTTCCACGGACATAATATTCGCCAGCATTTTGATTTGTCAATGTGGGCGAAGCATTGTCAACCACGATGCTCGGCAGCGTAAACGTGTCTTCCTCGTCCCATGAGAATGTGAAGAAAGCTGACTGACCTGGAGTACCATTGATGCTAACATCAGTTACAGTACCTCCGCCATTACCTGGAATTGCACAAATATCGACGTGCTGGGGTTCGACACTCACGATCACTAGCGGTACGGTCACAGTGTTTAAGGTGACCTCCGCCGTTGTCGGACAACTGTTCGTTTGATTGGTAACGGTCACGGTATACGTTCCAGGGCCCACGTCATCTGTATTCAATGACACGTAAGTAGCATCTCCGTTGGCATCAGCTGCATTCGTTTGATCACTGATCGTGCTTCCGCCAGGAGGTGTCCATGCGAAGGCGTAATTCGTGAATTCGCCGTGGCTGGCTGAATATTCAACACTGGTAAGTGTAGTGGGAGCGTTGGCAGTCAGTGTTATCGAAGTATTGCTGTTTACAGTAGCCACCGTTCCGATCAGCGTTCCGGTATTATCATATATAATATCACCGGCAACCAGCTCAAAGGAGAACAATGTACCTGCACCTGTTACGCCGGTTGTTCCCGCTGTTGCAGAGATCGTTCCCGTCCTCGTGATTTTTGTGCTGTTGGCAATTGCGGTGATCTGGCCGTCGAAGTTGCCGTCACATGCCGTGTTCGAAACTGTCGCGAAGCTCACGGTCGGAGCAGATGTCCTGTCCAGTACTGTGAAAGGTACGGGAGCAGTAAGACATCCGGAGCCAGTGATACCCGGAGTGAGGGGGTTCGGCTCGGAGTTTCTCTTTCCGCGGACGTAATATGTTCCTGTGTTCTGATTGCTCAAAGTAAGGGATGGATCATCGACCACAATGCTTGGCGCAGTAAACGTATCTTCATCATCCCATGTGAATGTGAAGAATGCAGCCTGGCCTGATACACCGTTCATGCTGACATCGACGACCGTTGCGCCACCGTTGCCCGGAAGTGAGCAAACATCGACATGTTTTGGATCGAGACTGACAATAACATGGGGCACGTTGACCGTATTCAGTGTTACCTCGCCGGTTGCGGGACAATTGTTTGTCTGGTTTGTTACCGTAACCGTATAGGTTCCGGGACCGACGTCATCGGTAGCGAGGGATACGTACGTAGCATCTCCATTTGCGACCGAAGTTATTGTCTGATCCGTGATCGAGCTTGATGCCGGAGGTGTCCATGCGAAGGCGTAGTCTGTAAACTCGCCGTGACTTGCGGAATAGGCTACATTGTTCAGTGTGGAAGGCGCGTTGGCGACCAGTGTTATCGAAGTATTGCTATTGACCGTACCCACCGTTCCAATCAGGGTTCCTGCGTTGTCGTACATGATATCACCTGCAACCAGTTCAAAGGTGAATAATGTGCCTGCACCTGTTACCGCCGTGGTACCTGCTGTTGTTGAGATCGTTCCGGTTCTTGTTACTCTGGTAGAGTTTGCAATGGCCGTGATCTGTCCGTCAAAGTTTCCGTCACAGGCGGTGCTTGAGACCGTGCTGAAGCTTATTGTAGGAGTGGAAGTCCTGTCAAGCACAGTGAACGGTATAGGTGGAGTCAGACATCCAGAGCCGGTGATACCAGGAGCGGCTGGGCTCGGCTCGGAGTTTCGTTTTCCACGGACGTAATATGTTCCAACGTTTTGGTTGCTTAGAGTCAGGGATGGATCATCGACCAAAATGCTTGGCAGCGTAAAGGTATCTTCATCATCCCATGTGAAGGTGAAGAAAGCAGCCTGGCCGGGTACGCCATTCATGCTCACATCGATCACCGTTGCTCCTCCATTTCCAGGTACAGAACATATGTCTACGTGCCTCGCATCGATGCTGACGATCACATGCGGTACATTGACTGTATTCAGGGTTACCGTTCCATTGCTGGAGCATCCGTTGGTTTGATTGGTGACAACGACATCATAGCTTCCCGGGCCCACAACATCTGTAGCCAGAGAGACATAAGATGCGTCTCCATTTGCGACCGAAGTTATTGTCTGATCCGTGATCGAGCTTGACGCCGGAGGTGTCCATGCGAAGGCATAGTCTGTGTTTGGACCGTGGCTTGCTGAATAGGCGACATCGGTAAGAGTAGCAGGGGTGTTGGCAGCCAGTGTCACAGAAGTATTGCTATTTACCGTTAGTACGGTTCCGATCAAGGTACCAGTCCCATCATAGAGTATATCGTCCACAGCAAGCTCGGTCGAGAACAACGTACCCGTACCGGTTACGGCGGTTGTACCTGCTGTTGTTGAGATCGTTCCGGTTCTTGTTACTCTGGTAGAGTTTGCAATGGCCGTGATCTGTCCGTCAAAGTTTCCGTCACAGGCGGTGCTTGAGACCGTGCTGAAGCTTATTGTGGGAGCGGAAGTCCTGTCAAGCACAGTGAAAGGTATGGGTGGCGTGAGACATCCTGACCCAGTGATACCAGGAGCAGCTGGACTCGGCTCGGAGTTTCGTTTTCCACGGACGTAATAAGTTCCGACGTTTTGGTTGCTTAGAGTCAGGGATGGATCATCGACCAAAATGCTTGGCAGCGTAAACGTATCTTCATCATCCCATGTGAAGGTGAAGAAAGCAGCCTGGCCAGGTACGCCATTCATGCTTACATCGATCACCGTTGCTCCTCCATTTCCAGGTACAGAACATATGTCGACGTGCCTTGGATCGATGCTGACGATCACATGCGGTACATTGACTGTATTCAGGGTTACCGTTCCATTGGTGGAGCATCCGTTGGTTTGATTGGTGACAATGACATCATAGCTTCCCGGGCCCACGACATCCGTAGCCAGAGAGACATAAGATGCGTCTCCATTTGCCACGGAAGTAATTGTATCGTTGGTGATGGTGCTTCCGGCAGGAGCTGTCCATACGAAATCATAATCCGTGTTTGGACCGTGACTTGCTGAATAGGCCACGTTGTTAAGAGTGGCAGGGGCGTTGGCAGCCAGTGTGACAGAAATGTTGCTGTTTACCATGAGTACCGTTCCGATCAGGGTACCAGTCGCATCATAGAGTATATCGTCCACAGCAAGCTCGGTTGAGAACAAAGTACCCGTACCGGCTACAGCGGTTGTACCTGCTGTTGTTGAAATCGTTCCGGTTCTAGTTACTCTCGTTGAGTTTGCAATGGCTGTAATTTGTCCATCGAAGTTGCCGTCACAAGCGGTGCTTGAGACAGTGCTGAAGTTCACGGTGGGAGCCGAAGTTCTATCAAGTACGGTGAAAGGCACCGGTGCGGTGAGACATCCTGATCCAGTGACACCAGGAGCGGCTGGACTTGGCTCTGCGTTGCGCTTGCCACGGACGTAATAAGTTCCAACGTTTTGGTTGCTCAAAGTAAGAGCCGGGTCGTCGG
>Ga0196981_1000278_pt1 | contig 24980 bp, 13 predicted proteins | sample S3_2013CmetaG_FD_155462 | JGI IMG/M metagenome (GOLD analysis project Ga0196981, IMG submission 155462) | Soil microbial communities from Anza Borrego desert, Southern California, United States - S3_20-13C | ecosystem: Environmental > Terrestrial > Soil > Desert | place: USA: California... | reverse complement strand
ACTGCCTGATGCATCGGATTAGAAATCACTTGGATACCTTCGTGGATTACTTCTTCTGGCTTTCCGCAGGGCTTTGGAACTATAAAATTTCATGACTTACAATCGCTTAGCATCGGAAACAACTCTACAGTCGATAATAGATCCGACGGCTCCGAGGTCTTCCCATACGAACTGCTGCCAAGTCGATCCGACCGGAATGGGAGTCGCTCCAATCGGTCCGGAAAAAAACAGAATGGCAATCAGGCCAAATGCACGCAATGTTTGTGTTATCAAATCCATTTTTTATTCCCTTATACTTTGAAAAAATTGCGTCTCTTACTTAGCACGCGCCATGCCACCCATATAACTCGCTGTTTTACATGGCTTGAGCTATAGCAGGGAAAGCACAAAAATGTTGCATTAAAGTTACGCTTTTTCTGTGTATTACGGATTTAAACCAAAACGCGATAATTAATATCAGGCACTGGTTTAAAAAACCTCTGCAACTTTAAGGATAATCATGCCGTTTTGTTATTCATTCTGTGTCTTTACAGAGTTACGAAAGCTGTAAAATTTATTGACGGCTTCGCCAGGCAAGATATCGGACATATCGCATTCCGGCGGTTTTCAATTACCCGAGTATCATCCGGCTTGGCGGCGAACCGCTCCAGTGAATCGAAACGAAAGACGGATGGCGTCTCCGGGCGAGGAAAGGCGGCCGAAAGCAAAACCGCGGCGGAATTAAAAAAGCCGGGGGGAGTCTCCCCAGCCCGGCTACGGCGGCCGCTATCGATAGCGTGATGTCATTCGATCGCTTTGCTTCGCAAAACCTGGCGCCAATCGTTAGGGCGTTACCCGAAGGAGCCCCCAAAGCCCGGCGTCGAACTGGAACGAGGCTTGATCACGATACAGATAATCGCCCGGTACATGAAATGCGCCACCCGCACCATTCTGCAAGACGGCGTCGAAATGATTGGTCGGGCCATGTCCGCCGCTGCTGCCGCGCCATTCGGACGAGGGATTGGAACCGATGACCGACGAATTATTCGCATACGACTCCTCTTGCCATGCATGTCCGTGGACTTGGAAGACATGAGTGCGGGCATGCCCCCCCGGCTGCAGAACGCGGAACCGGACCTGATCGCCCGCTTTCGCCGTGAATACCGGCGTTTCGGGATCTCCTCCGACCTGCGAATTGGCCAAAACTGCCGTAAAGTCGAAGTTCCGGGTTGCGGTCAGAAGTTCGTCGGCCTTGAAACCCATCCGCTTCCACAAAGGCTCGGTCCGGTAATTCAACGCCTTTTGGCCGGAATCTTCAGGATCTTCGGCCTCGGCGAGATTCGGAACTGGGCCGTCATCGTTCACGAGATTGATGTCATCCTGGAAGGCGAGAACAAACTCCCGGAATTTCGATCCATCGGACTTCATGACCGTCGCGGAAGCATGGGAAGCCGGATCCTCGACCCAGGTCGATCCTCTCGGTTCGATGATCAGGGCGCCTATCGCCCCCTTGTTGCTGTGTTTGATCGGATCGGACGAAATCAAGTTGGTGGCGCCGTACTCCACCGGGATCGCGAGGCGGACGCCGGTTTTGGTTAACGAAATATTGCCCGCATACCACTGGTACTTGACCGTCGCACCGGGAGCCGCCGTTTGGATCGGGTTGAAACCGATGTTGACTCCGTTGCTGTCGGTCAGGTGGCTGAGCAACTGTGGCGCCAAGCCGACATGTCCGGATGGTCTGACCTGATTCGCATTGAAATGCTCCACGAGCATCGGCAGCGTACTGAAGCCGTCCGAATCCGGAAGGCTCCGGGGCAGGCGATTGATCAGCGTTACCTGGATGCAATCGCCGGCATTGGCCCGCAGAATCAAGGGTTCTGCGGGCCGCTTCAATTTCCTGTTCGAATCGAGGTCTTCCTTGCGGACGTATAGAATCGCCGTGGGATCGTGAAGCTTGCCTCCGTTGTTCGTTCGAGAGTTGTACACAAGCGATTTCTCGGGCAAAACGTCCCGCGCCGATACCGCATAAACCTCAAACTTCCGCACCGGCGCCGTCTTCGGGCAAATGCCGGAAAACGCATTGGGATTGGCGATGGATGGCCCCTTGCCGTTCGGATTGTTGGGGAGCGGCTTCAAATCCGCTTGAAGTCCGTTGGCCCCGTTGTATTTCCGCACGATTCCCCATAGCCCGTTCCACAAATCGTCCACGGCCGAACCGGGTTTGTAGAGAAAATCCTCGAAATCCGCGCCGCCTCTGACCGGGAGGGGCGGCAAAACGAATTCGAAATGCTCGGAGATGCCCGTGAGCTGAGAGTTGCGATAGCCTGAATTGCCGTCGTTCGGCTCGAATAACCAGCGAACGCCGCCGCTTATGCTAACGTTGTGCGATTCCTCGTGCGCGCCGATCAGAATCCGGACCTGGATCTTGTCGTTCTCATAGGCTCGAATCATCGGCGTGAACGGATCTCCGTTCTCCACGCCGCGGGTCAGAGGCGGATAAAAGTCAGGCTGTTTATTGAAGTCGGGATCTTTCCGGACGACATTCGAAAGAAACGCCTTGGAGAGGTCTCCTGCATCCCCGGCGGCTTGGCTATTGGTCTGCGGATCGCGGACGCGCAGGGCAATCGGCTCGTTTCGATAATTCACCGTCATCGTGCCGGGATCGTCGGCCGAGATCGCCTCGGGGCAAGGCCGCGGTACGCCGCCGGGACACTGCGGCGCGGTCTCGAGCAGGAAAGGCAGCCCGACCGCCTCGCGGGCCGGAGGATTGACCGGCGTTCCGTCTTTCCGGTGCGCCAACTGAAAATCGGCGAACTCAAGAAGAAACTCGCGGTAACTTTCGTTCAGGTTCGCCGTAAGGATATCCGCATGCCAACTGGTCGGCCCGCCGTCATCGCGGTCGCCGAATGCCGCGCCTGTCTCCGGATCCCGCCACCGCGAGCCTTGCGGTTCGATCACGAGACCGGCATAAAGTCCTGATTGCTGATGGGTAGAAGGGCCGAAATGGTCATGGGTGTATACCGTGCGCAAGGTCCGATCCTTGCCCAGGTTGTTGATCACTTCGTCGGCATACCACCGCTGGATCGTGGTCTGCGCGCCCGGAGTGCCGAAGAACGGATGGGCCTTCACTGTCAGCAAGCTATTGGGGCCATCGCCCGGTACGCCGTTCCAGCTTCCGCCCGCCGCCCCCTGGACCTGCTTTCGGTTGATCGCGTCGATACGCTCGATCACTTCGTCGGGAGAAAAGGTCCCGTCCTCGTAATTCCATCCGTTGCCCGAGCCGTCGGCAGAGGTGACATCGAACTTAACCAGGTGAATATGCTGGCCGATGACGTCTGTGGGTGTGCGGACCTGAAAGTCGTCCAGCTCGTAAACGCCCGGACTGAGATTGGCGTGATAGTAGGTGATGCACTCGCCGGTATTTGCCCGGAAAAACAGCGGCTCGGGAGGCTTCGTTCCGGACTTGAACGCTTCGACATCGTTCCATAAGGCGAGCATTCGCGCCTGACCGAGATGCCAACCCGCTTTATTGATTTTTATATCCAACTGAAACGCCGCCGCCTTGTAGGCCCTCGGGCTACCCACGGCCTGTCCGGAATCGTCCACGCATGGATCGGCAAAGGGGGCTCCGGGCTGGGGAGGAAGACCGTTGGTCACGAATTCGGCCGTGGTGCCGTCGGGGGCGAAGCTTGAATGAACTCGTATCGCATGAAAGGCCATTGCGGCCTTTTCTGTATCGGTACCGCCCTCGGGAAGCTGCCGAGCGTTCACCGAAAGCAAGGTCTTGCTGAAGTCGAGCCGGTCTTCGACGCTCTCCGCCGTTCCGCCTGTAATCACGTGTCTGGGCAGACCGCCGTCCATCGGACTGCCGTCCGTATCCCTGGCGATATCGAGCGGCGGATGGGGAGGACGATGTCCCGCGAGACCCGGTACGAAGAACGGGTACCCCGGATTGCCGTTGCCGCTAATTTGCGCTTGGCCTCCGACGATCTTTACCTCGGCGCCCGGCATGGGAGCCATGGCCAAGGTCGGCATCGGCACCAGCGCCGGGATCGGCGTGCCGTCCTTGATTTCCCCGTCGGGCAATTTGCGCGTACCGTCCTCGAACACATCGTGAACGCGCCATAGCGCCCACATACCCTGGGCAAAGTGCGGATAGAAATGGCAATGGAATATCGCATCGCCCGGCGTTTTGTTGCGGTTGCCGCTGCCGTTGTAGGCAATTTCGTAGGTGTATCCGTTGCCCGGCCCGATGGCCTGGCTGTCCAGATAGGTGGAACCGTCGCTGCCCGGCGTGTGCAGCCACTGGTGGGCATGCAGGTGAAAGATGTGGTGCTCTTTCGGTCCGGCATGGAGATTGCGGATCTTGACATGATCTCCGAGGTAGCTGTGATGGACGTTCGACGGATCGTCCGGGTAGAACGCCTGGGTAGCCATCAGCCCCTTATCCGGATCGGAAACGTTGGCCGGAACGTCTACGATCATCGCGGGATCGCCGATTGCCCACGACGAGAGAAAAAACTCCTCAAACTTGCACTCGACGCAGTCCTTCATGGGTCCCAGCCGTTTGCGGTTGGCAAGGACCTCCGCTCCCACACCGGCAGTACCGTAATTGATGGCAAAGCCGTCCCGGACACTGTGCAGGGTGAATCCGAGAACGGGATCCTCAAATTCGGGAAAAGCCTGTTGAGCGATGATCTCGTCATGAAAGATTGCAGTAAATTCACGGAAAGGCTGATCGCGATCGGGATAAGCCGGATTTACCCGGTAGGCGCCGGGGGGGAATCGCCCAGCGGAAGGTCCCGTAATAATGGCATAAAGATCCGAATGGACGATTCGTCCGCCCTGCGTCATTCGCAGAATCGGGATACCCGCGCGAGGGTGGCTCGCCGGATAAACCGCACCATAATCGATGATCGGTTGCCCTGCCTGCGTTGTGATCGGATTGCCGTGACCGTCTTTCCTGGCGGCAAGGCGCAAGTCCTCCGCCGTCACCTGGCTGCGGTACCATTCGGCTCCCGCAGGCTCGACATTGACGGCACCGAAGAGTCCTGCCGCTAGTGAGCCGCCGTCGCCTTCGCCGCCGGTTGTGGCGCCGGTGCTGTAGAGCAGAAAGGTGCCCTCATGCTCCGCGTACAAGGTATAAGTCCTGGTTTCGCCCGGCGCGGCCAAGCTGCTCGGGTTTTTACCGACAAACGAACCATCGGAACCGATATCGCCGACCGGTTGCATGCCCATCGCATGAATCGAGGCGGACCGGGTGGCCGGCTGTTCTTCGTCCGCCTTGGAATTTGCGAGAAGATTGGTGAAACGGATTCTCAGACAATCCCCGGCGTTTACGCGGAGCACGAGAGGCCGTGGCCGTTTTCCCTCGCGCAGTTGTACATTCCCCGGACTTAACGCCGTTCCGTCCGTCTTCGGCACAACATCTTCCTCCAGCGCATAAATCATTCCGGCGGGGTTGACTGTACCGAGCCGGTTATAGAAAAACGCCTGGTCCAGCGCCACGACGTTCGCGGTCACCGTATTCGCGCACGCCGCAGCGGCATGGCTCTCGTCGCATGGCAACCAAACTCCGAATCCGACGAGGCCGATTGCCAATGTCAGCGATCTTTCGGAATTTCGCCACAAAAAATCTCCTCCGAGATATACCTTCATTTCATCCTCCATGTTTACAGCAATGACGTGAGAAGGCTGCTTCACCGTACGCTGGCCAGCCGTTGTCAAGCCCACGCAGACACGGCTATGCCTGTGGGCCGCTATATGCTAATTTCTCGCGGGAAGGTAATACCTGGGTTATTTACCTGATTTTTTGAAGGGGTTTACCCTATTTGGCGAAACGTCCTTTCTTCGGGCTTTTCGGCTGACGCCCTTTGCAGTTGGAGGGAAATACGTCGCACGCCCCACGCAGCCCTCCATCCGCAGACTGCCCCAACCCGGCGGATCGAGCAGGCAAGCGTCATTCGAATTGCGCCACGGCCATGCGCCAACAAGTTGGGAGATGCGGTTCCGGAATCGCGGATTGCGCGATGTTATATGAGCGGACTCTTACGGACTCGTACAAACGTACGGAGAGCAAGGATGATCGAAAGGAAAAAAACCGCCCCATGGTTTCGCCGCATGGTCGAAACCGTACATCGAGAGCTTTTGGTACAGCACGCCGATCCGGCTCTCCTCTACCCCCGGCGGCCAACCTTAGGCGCCCCCCGCAAAGGGACCGCGAAAACGCCGGATGCGGCGATCCGGCTTACCCTCGACGACTGCTTGCTCGTCGGCATCTACATCGCCCAAGATGGAAAAGTCGTCTATGCCAACGAGAAGCTGGCCGGAATTCTCGGTTATCCTAAAAACCAACTGATCGGCATGCCGGCCGGGAAACTGTTTCAGTCCGATCACCGGCCATCATGGCGGCAAAAACCGGCCGCCGCGCCGCTAGTGCCCAAATCCAGAGGCATCGGGAAAGACGGCGAAAGGATCTGTCTCAGGCGGAGCGAAGTTCCGATCGCGTATAACGGATCGCCCGCCGTGCTTGGAAACGTCGTCGACCTTACCCCGAAGAAGCGGCTGAAAGAAGTCGTCCGGCAGTCGAAACGCGAACTCCGGCTGTTGTCCGCGAAACTTCTCGGCGCTCAGGAACAGGAACGCAAGCGGATCGCTTCCGAACTTCACGACACCGTGGGGCAGTATCTGAGCGCCATCAAATTCAGCCTGGACAACGTCTACGCCCTGCTCGAAAACAACCGGACCGAGGCCGGCCGGAAATCCCTGGGAGCCGTTCTTCCCATCATCCAGGAAGCCATTTCCGAGGTGCGGCGCATCTCGATGGACCTGCGGCCCGCGATTCTCGACGACCTGGGCCTTCTCGCAACCTTGAGCTGGCATTGCCGCACGTTTCAGGACATCTACGCCAACATCGCCATCGAGAAACGAATCGACATCGAGGAAAACGACGTGCCCGGCCGGTTGAAAACCGCGATCTACCGGATCGTCCAGGAAGCGCTGAACAATGCCGCGAAACACGCCAGAGCCGATCGAATCGTCCTCCGCTTGAAAAAAACCGGCTCGGCAATCGAGCTGACCGTCACCGACAACGGCTGCGGATTCGAAGTGAGCGAAGCGTTGGAAAGAGAAATAGGGCAGCGCGGACTGGGTCTCGCTAGCATGCGCCAGCGGAGCGAGAATTCAGGCGGATCGTTTTACATCGACTCCGCTCCCGGCAACGGAACGACCGTTCGCGCGGTATGGGCCGGATGAGGCCCGAGCCGGGAAAATCCGCCAAGACGCCGTTTCTATCTCAGAATCAGCCCTTTTTCGATCGCGTAAGCCGTCAGCGCCGCCGCGCTGTGAAGATTCAGCTTCTTCATCAAATTCGCGCGGTGAGTCTCCACGGTCTTCACGCTGAGGTGCAGGTATTGCGCGATTTCCTTGTTTTTGTGGCCTTCGCCGATCAATTTCAAAAGCTCCCGCTCCCGATGCGTCAGGCTGTCCCACGTCGACCGCGGTTCCTCGTCGCTCTTGATTTGCAGATATCCCTTTATGATTTTTCCCGAGACGCTCGGGCTTAAATAAGTCTTCCCCATCAATACGCTGCGGATGGCGATGCGCAATTCCGCATGAGTGGCGTCCTTCAAGACATAGCCGTCGGCGCCGGACCTCAGGGCCGCGAGGATGTATTCTTCGACATCGTGCACGGTCAGCACCAGGATCTTCGACTGCGGCGCTCGCTTCCTGATTTCCTGGATGGCCTCGAGGCCCCCCAGCCTGGGCATGGAAAGGTCCAGCAAGATGAGATCGGCCGCAACGTCGCGGCACCGGCGAATGAGTTCGAGGCCGTCATGGACTTCCAAGACGACTTCCAGCTCCCTGTCCTGCGACAAAAGCATCCGTAAACCTTCCCGCAAAATCGTGTGGTCCTCGGCGATGCAGATTCGTTTTTTTTCTTCCATGGCAAAACGCTACTTTGTTTTTGCTGATCTTCTACGGCCCGGAGCCCGAACCAAATAAGCAAAAACCCTTAGTGCCTGAAACAAAAAGGGCGTGTACGGTCAAACGATCGGATTAGCGGCGCGCCGGGCGAGCGAGACGGCCCCGCTTTCGACGCTCAAGGGAATGAGCGCTTTCCGCTTTTACAGGGAACCTGCGGCCGTGTGCAAAATATTGATCGTCGATGACAACGCTTCTTTTCGGCGCTCTCTCAAAGCCTTCCTGAGCGCCCGATTCGCTCACCTCGGCATCGCGGAAGCCGAGAATGGCGCCGCGGCGATGAAAGTGATCGGCCGCGCCAGGCCGGCCGTGATTTTCATGGATATCAAGCTGTCCGGCGAAAACGGCCTCGCCCTGACACGCAGGATAAAACAAATTTATTCTCCCGCCGTCGTCATTCTCACCAGCTACGATGCCGTCGAGTACCGTGAAGCGGCTTCGGCATGCGGCGCCGATTATTTTCTGGCCAAGGACGCCGTAAGCGGCGCCGAAGTTTTCGCGCTGATCCAGTCGTTTCTGCCGAACCTGAGTTCTTCGTCCGAGGTCTAGCCTCCGCGCTTTTCCCGCCTCCCCAACGGCCGCCCCGAATTACAGTACCGGTCAGCCGCCGAATACAGTCTTCGCTGTAGTTCAAGCCCACCCGCCTTTCAATACTCTAACCGCAACGCCAGGCAAGGACGCCGAGCGAAGCGTCCTTGCGCGCCGGCGCTCATCCCAAAAACGCCGCTCTCAAAGGAGGAGAACCATGAAAGCTCGAGTTCCGCGTCGCCGCGCGTCTTCAATCGAGAGCGCGAAGCGATATTTGGTTTTTTCCGCTTTACTGATCGGGCTTTCAATTCATCCCGATGCCCGTGCCGTCGATGTCGCGGTGCTCGGTTCCGACGGACTGCCGGTGACCGGTTTCCGCTGGCTGATCGAGGAAGACGCCTCCAAGGTTTCCCTGCCGGGCGCGCCCGCCGAGCCGGGCACGAGCCTGGCGCTCGGTTTTCATACCAGCCATATGCCGGTGGTGGCCAAAGGCAACCAGGGAAATGCGCTTCCCCCGGCGTGTCCCTCTACGACGGGAGGCCCGTGCCTGGATCCCGCCAAGAAATATTTCATCTCCGTGCTGCCGGATGCCGGGTATAGCATCGGCGGCGCGCCGATCGCGCCGGGACAAACCGAAGTGAAGGTCTACGTTAACCGCTCGCCGCTGCCCACCGCGCAGATCTCGGTATTCGTCTTCAACGACAACCGTCCCATCAACAACGCGCCCGATCTTCCGGAAGAACAGGGACTGGCCGGCTTCACGATCAAGGTCTACGAGGCGGGCGGAACCTACGGCCAATCGGGAGGCGAGGTAACTCAGGACGCATTCGGCAATCCGCTCGGCATCATCAAGACCGACGCCAACGGCGTGGCTCTCATCAAGAACCTGGTGCCCGCCAAATACACCATCTACGCCATCCCGCCGACCGGCTCCGACTGGCACCAGACCAGCACCATCGAGGGCACGAAGGGAATCGATGCCTGGGTCAAGCCGAACGAGCCGCCGTTCTTCACCGAATTCGGGCCGCCGGGACATCACGTCTTCATCGGCTTCGTCAACAAGATCGACGACATCGACGGCGGCGTCGGCACCATCAGCGGCAGGGTGGTCAACCTGCATACCTCGCGTCCGCCGGAGTTTCCGTTCTACAGCGGCCATCCCTTGCCCAATTGCTGGGTCGGCCTGAACGATCTCGCGGTCGGCGAAGGCCAAGGCGTCTATGCCCAGCCGTGCAACGCCGACAGCAGCTTCTCCATTCCCGACGTTCCGCCCGGCAATTATCAACTGGTGGTCTGGGACGAAGCCCTGGACATCATCTTCGCCTCGCACGGCGTCACGGTGAACGGCGACGGCACCTGCAACACGCCCGACGGAAGCTGCGACTTCTTGGAAGTCCCGGTATTCGACTGGTTCTCCCGGCTGGAGGGCAGCGTGTTCTACGACGCGAACGGCAACGGCTTCCGGGATGCGGGCGAAAGGGGCATGCCGGACCAGGCCGTCAACCTGCGCTTCCGCGACGGCAGCATCTATCAGTCCTTCCCCACCAAGGCGGACGGCTCCTACGTCTTCGAGGAAATCTTTCCCTTCTTCAACTGGCTGGTGGCGGAAGTGGATTTCGCCCGGTTCAAGGCCACCGGCGCCACCGTCACAGTCGATGCCGGCGGGGGTATTCCGCCCGACGGAGGCTGGAACATGCCTTCGCGCGGCAAGCTCAATCCCCAGCCGCAGCTCTGCACCGCCGCCGACGCCTTGGAAATCGGCTGCATGGTCGGCAACAATCTCGTGAATCCGAATACCGGCAACCATCTTTCGCGCACGGAAACCGGACCGGTACTGCTGGAAGGCATTCAGGGCTTCCTGGGCCAAACCAGCGTGATCGACTGGGGCAAGCAGGCCTACCCGGCCGGACAGAACGGCGGCATCAGCGGCATCGTCCATTATCCGACCACCCGCGCCGAGGACGATCCGCGCTACGCCGCAGCCGAGAACTGGGAACCCGGCATCCCCAGAGTGCAGGTCAACCTTTACCGGGATTGCAACGGCGACGGCATCATCGACAAACCCGACTGCTCGGCCATGGGATCGGCTGGAACCTTCGCGCTGGCCGACGTGGACAACTATCCCTTCGGCTGGAGCAAGGGCGGCGGCAAAGGTCCGGAAGACGTAAACCGCTCTGGTAACGAAAACACCTTCGACAAGGGCGACGCCTACGACACCGCCACCACCGACAGTTGGGACGACAACTTGCCCGCCGGCTGCCAGGGCGACATCTTTTACTCTTCGACCGGCAAGCCGACCGACTGCTACGACGGGCTGCGCAACTTCAACCAGGTGCGTCCGGCCCTGTTCGACGGCGGTTATGCCTTCGGCGGCGCGGCCGGGAAGGACGAACTGCCGCTCGGCACCTACATCGTGGAGGCGGTCGCTCCGCCCGGTTACGAACATCAGAAGGAAGAAGACAAGAACGTCGATTTCGGCGACGAATACACGCCGAGCCCGCTGCTTTTGCCGCCGGTCTGCGTGGGCGATCCGCACCCGGTGCCCGCCGAGCTGAGCCTGTTTCCGGGCGTGCCGGCGGCCTACGCCGGCCAGACGCGCCCCCTGTGCGACCGCAAGCAGGTCCGCGTCGCGCAGGGCACCAACACGGCGGCGGACTTTTTCATGTTCACCGAAGTACCGATTGCGGGGCATATGGTCGGCATGATCCTGGACGATCTGTCGAACGAGTTCGATCCGAACGCGCCGACGTTTGGCGAGAAATATGCCCCACCCTACCTCCCGGTCTCGATCCGCGACTGGACCGGCCGGGAAATCAACCGCGTGCATGCGGACCAGTGGGGCCGGTTCAACGCCCTGGTGCCATCCACCTTCACCATCAATCCGCCCATGCCTTCGGGGGTGGCGCCGAACATGCTGACGGCGTGCATGAACTCGCCCACCATGCCGGACCCTGACAATGCCGACGGATATACGCTGGACCCCTACTATAACCCGCGCTACAGCCAGTTCTGCTACACCTTCCAGTACATGCCGGGCAAAACCACTTATCTCGATACCCCGGTGCTGCCCATCGCCGCCTTCGCCGCGCAAGACAAGTTTCCGCTGGATTGCGAGCAGCCCCAGGGCACGCCGGCGATCCATTCGGTGACAGGACCCGACAACGTGGGGCCGTACGTACCCACGCCCATCGCTAACACGGGGAACCGCCGGCGGTATCTCGCCATCCGCTCGATGGGCCTGGTCGAGGTGCCGAATCCGGCCTATGACGGCACCAACGCCAAGACCGTCGTGCGCGACTACGGTTTCGGCGATGTTCAGGGCACGGTAAAGATCGGCAACACGACCCTGCGCTTCGATAACTGCTCCCCGGCCTGCAGTTGGACCAACGATCAAATCGTCGTGCGGGTCCCGCCGAACACGAAAACCGGCGAGTTGGTCGTCACCCGCGCCAACGGCGGCGCATCCACCGTGAACGGCGTCACCGTCACCGTGGGCGACCGGCCCCCCATCCCCGTCGCTGCCGGACAGTCGATCCAGGCGGCGATCGACAGGGCTGCGCCCGGCGATCTGATCACGGTCGCTCCCGGCGAATACGACGAGCTGCCGATCATGCACAAAAAGGTTCGACTCCAGGGCTGGGGAGCCGGCTCCACCATCATCAACGCGGCCAAGTTCCCGTCCGAGAAATTGCAGAACTGGAGAACCAAGCTCACCGAGCTTCTCGACACCGACCAGTTCGATCTGCTGCCGGGCCAGGAGGTGGGTCCCGCCAACCCGCAGGACAACGAACCGATGCTGTTCAATACCGAGGAAGGCGCGGGCATCACCGTGGTGGCCAATGCCGGCGAATTCGATTCGGGTTCCGCGGATCAAAGGGCGCGCATCGACGGCTTCACCATCACCGGCGCGGACCACAGCGGCGGCATCTTCGTCAACGGCTACGCCAGGTGGCTGGAGATCGGCAACAACCGCATCATCGGCAACAACGGCATCTACGGCGGCGGCATCCGGATCGGGAACCCGCAACTGACCGACGGCGCCGCGTATACCGACAACCGGAACGATAACGTCCGCATCCACCACAACCAGGTCGTCGAGAACGGAAGCAGCGGCGGACTGGGCGGCGGCGGCATCACCATCGCCACCGGTTCAAGAAACTACGAGGTCGCCGACAACTTCGTCTGCGGCAATTTCTCCACCGGCAACGGCGGCGGCATCGCCCATATCGGCCTGAGCAGTTCGAGGCGGACGGATGAAGGCGTGATCGCCCGGAACACCGTGGTCTTCAACCAGACCTTCAACCAGGGACAGAGCGCTTCCGGGGGCGGCATCTTCATCGGCGGCCTGCCGAGCCTCGCCGCCGGAGGGCTCAGCGCCGGCACGGGCAACGTGACGCTGGCGGGAAATCTGATCCTGGGCAATATAGCCGGCGCCGGCGACGGCGGCGGCATCCGCACCCAGTTCGTCAATGGCGCGGATGTTCAAGCGGCAAGAAACAACGCCACCCGATGGTACAGGATCGAAGTCCGCGACAACCGGATCGTCGACAACATCGCGGGTCTCGCCGGCGGCGGCATCTCGATGCAGGACACGGCCCGGATCGACATCGTCCACAACACCATCGCCCATAACGACAGCACCGCGACGGCCGGCGAAGCGTTCAGCCCCGGCAGCCCGAACCGCTCCACCGCGCAACCCGCGGGCATCGTCTCGCGCGCCCACAGCGCGGCGCTGGCGGCGGCATTCGGCAATGCGACCCGCCTCCGGTACGGCGTCTTCTCCAATCCGGACCTCACGAACAACATCGTATGGCGCAACCGGTCGTTCTTCTGGGAGATCGACAACAGCACCGATCCGGCCACCTTCGGGCTGCGGCCGGACGTGAACTCCGTGCCGCCGGCGTACTGGGATTTGGCGGTACTCGGGACGGCGACCGCGCGCTGCCTGGCGCCTCGGTTCGGCACCCTGACCACCCTCGGCGGACCGGACAACTGCGTCTACGCGGCGGACAACAGCACCGGCAACCCGAACTTCGCGGCCTCGTACTTCAACAGTTCTCCCGGCCAGACCATCCTCATGCCGGAAGTCACGACGGCCCTCGCGACGGCGCCGGCCTTCGACGAAGGCGGCAACTTCATCGACTTGCGCTTCGGCCCGCTGACGCTGTTCAACACGAACGGCCAGCCCTTCGGAGACTATCGCCTGCCCTGATCCGGCTTGTTAATCCCGCCGGGCGGAAGCCCGGCGGCACGCCCAAAACCATGGAGGAGGTCAATCATGAATGCGCCTGTTTTTCGCGCGCCTGCGCAACTGCTCGCCGCATCGGTCGTCTGCGCCCTGGCCGGCGCCTCCGAAGCGGCCGTGTACGTCCAGTGTCCCGGCGACACCGACGGCGACGCGGTCATCGACAATCCCGACCCCAATCATCCTCGCGCCGTGTGCAGGCATCTCACGGCCGGCGACGGCTTCATCCGGATGGCCGACGATGCCGGAAAGCTACAGTACACCTTCGGTTTCAACGATGTGACCGGACTGCCGCCCGACCAAGTGATGGATAAAGGTCTGCTGGCGGCAAACTTCCCGGCGCCGACCATCTCGCTCAGGGAAGGCGACGAGTTTTACCTCTCGCTCACCAACGTCGCCATGGCGATACGCCCCGATCTGGCCGACCCGCATTCCGTCCACTTCCACGGGTATCCCAATGCGTCGGCCGTGTTCGACGGCATGCCCGAAGGCTCCATCGCCGTCAACCAAGGCGAGACCTTCACCTATTACTACAACATCGTGGAACCCGGCACCTTCATCTACCACTGCCATGTCGAGGCGGCCGAACACATGCAGATGGGCATGCTCGGCAATCTCTACGTGCACCCGGCCCAGGACGGGCAGGAGTTCGGCGGCTACAACAAGTTCGCCTACAACGACGGCGACGGCTCCACCGGCTACGACGTGGAATACGCGCTGCAACTCGGCTCGTTCGACCCGGTGTTCCACGATCTCCACCAGAGCATCCAGCCGCTGCCCTTCGCCAACATGAAAGACACCTATCCGATGATCAACGGGCGAGGCTATCCGGATACGGTCAACCCTTCCCCGCTGCCGACGCCCACCGATCCGAAAACCCAAGAAAGCGCCAATAACGGGAACCAGTCGCAGAAAGTTTCTTCGCTGGTCACGGCGAACGCGGGCGATCGCATCCTGCTGCGCATCTCCAACCTCAACATCACCAACTTCTACACGGTGACCGCGCTGGGGCTCCCGATGAAAGTGGTGGGAACCGGCGCCCATATCCTGCGCGGGCCGGATCCGGACGGAGACGGACCGCTGAAGGGCAAGGATCTCTACTACGACACCAGCTCCGTCACCCTCGGCGGCGGCGAAGCGGTCGACGTGCTGATCGACACCGCGCAGGTCCCGGCCGGCACCTATTTCCTCTACACCGCCAACCTGAACTACCTGAGCAATAACGAAGAGGATTACGGCGGCATGATGACCGAAATCGTAATCCGCTAGGAGAAGCGCCATGAACCAGTCAGCCTGCAAATTCCAACGATTCCCCGCTGCATCCGTGGCGCTGCTGTGCGTCCTCGGCGGTCCGGCGGCCGCCGGCATCGACGGCATCGCGGGACCGAACTTTGCTCTCACGGCCAAGGAGGATTACATCAGCACCGCCGACGGCAACAGCATTCTGGCCTGGGGTTACGCCAACGGGAACGGGGCCATGCAGTATCCGGGACCGACGCTCATCGTCAACCAGGGCGAAATGGTGACCGTCAGCCTCACCAACCAACTGCCGGCGCACGGCGCCGACGCGCCCCTGCCGGTGTCCATCGTGTTTCCGGGGCAGGAAGGCGTCGCCACCTCGTGCGACGCGCAGCCCCCGGCGGGCGCCCAGGGCCTCCTGACCTGCGAGGCCGCCGCCGGCCAAACCGTAACCTACCGATTCACCGCGTCCCGTCCCGGAACCTACCTCTATCACAGCGGCACCCGCCCGGATCTGGAGGTCGAAATGGGGCTTGTCGGCGCGCTCATCGTGCGTCCCAATGCGGACAAACAAGCCTACGCCCATCCGAACAGCGCATTCGACCACGAGTACCTGTTCCTGCTGAGCGAGATGGACCCGAAAATTCACGAACTGATCGAGGCGGGCCGCCGAGCCGAGGTCGACACCGCCGCCTACCACCCCGTGCACTGGTTCATCAACGGCCGCAACGGCCCGGATACCATGCTCGACGCCGGCATACCGTGGATGCCGACCCAGCCTTACAACTGCCTGCCCAGGATGCATCCCGGCGAAAAGCTGCTGCTGCGTCTCGTCAACGCCGGACGCGACCTCCATCCGTTCCATCATCACGGCAACAATTCCTGGCTGATCGCGCGCGACGGCAGGCTGCTGGAAAGCGAGCCCGGCGCCGGCCCCGATCTCGCGATTTCGGATTACACCATTACCGCCGCGCCGGGGGAAACCTACGACGCGATCTTCGAATGGAGCGGAAAGGGACTAGGCTGGGACATTTACGGACACAAGCCCGGCGATCCGCTCGAGCCGAACGAATACGCGCCCGATCACGGAAAACCGTTCCCGGTGGCGATGCCCGACCAGCTCGCCGTGACCAACGGCGAATTCTGGAGCGGAAGCCCGTTCCTCGGACAGTTCGGGGTCCTGCCTCCCGGCACGGGCGGCAAGAACCTCGACGCCGGCTATTTCCACATGTGGCACTCCCATACCGAGCGGGAACTCACCAACGACGACATTTTCCCCGGCGGGATGATGACCATGGTCATCATCGAGCCGCCAGGCGTGCCGATTCCTTGATCGAGGGAGCAAAATCATGAACAGCAAAAAACTGAAATCCGTGTTCGGAATTCACCTCCCGGCGTTATCGGCGCTCGCCCTTGCGTGGAATACCGCCTTCGCCGCGGAATACTGGCTGCGCGCGGACACCGTCGGCGCGACGATGCCGGATGGCGCGACGGTGCCCATGTGGGGATTCGCGCTCGACAATGCCACGTTCACCTCGGGCAATCCGGCCACCGTGCCCGGTCCGATGCTGACGGTCCCGCCGGGCGACGGCACGCTCACCATCCACTTGAAAAACAATGGATTGCCCGAGCCGGTCTCGATCGTCATTCCGGGGCAGATCGCCAGCATGACGCCGGTAAAGACCGACGACGCCAAGGACAGACCCAGGGTCCGCTCGTTCACGTCGCAAACGCCGGCGGGCGGCACCGGCACCTATACCTGGACCCATCTCAGGCCGGGGACCTATCTCTATCACAGCGGCACTCATCCGCAGGTGCAGGTGCAGATGGGGCTATACGGCGGCATGACGAAAAACGCGGCCGCCGGGCAAGCCTATCCCGGCGTCGGCTACGACCGGGAAGTCGTACTGCTCTACAGCGAGATCGACCCGGCGCTCCATGCCGCCGTGGCGAACGGCAGCTACGGCACCGCCGCCTATCCCAGCACGATCGATTACAAACCCAGATACTTTCTCGTCAACGGCGAGCCATACGACGCAAACAGCCCGCCGCTGCCGCTTTCGGCCGGGGCATCGGGACAAAAAACCCTGATCCGCTTCCTGAACGCCGGCTTACAGACGCACGTCCCGGTGCTCCAGGGCCTCGACATGCGCTTGGTGGCCGAGGACGGCCATCCGTACCCTTACGTCAAAACTCAATATTCGGCGATGCTGCCCGCCGCCAAGACCTTGGATGCGATCCTCTCGCCGGCATCCGGGCAAGACGGCCGATACCCGATCTACGACCGCCGGCTGAATCTGACCAACGGCATTCAGCCGGGCGGCGGCATGCTGGCCTATCTGACGGTCGGCGCGGCCGCGCCGGGCGGGCCCGCCGCCGTGAACGACGCCTATTCGACCGACGAAGATACGCCTCTGTCCGTGGCGGCCCCCGGAGTACTGGCCAACGATACGGGAACGCCGCCGCTCGGCGCCTCGCTGGCGGCCCCCGCCGCCAAAGGCACCGTGAGCCTGGCCGCCGACGGCTCCTTCAGCTATACGCCGGCCGCCAACGTCTCGGGCATCGACAGCTTCACCTACAGGGCCGCCAGCGGGACCGCAAGCAGCAACGTGGCGACCGTGACCATCACCGTCAACCCGGTGAACGATCCGCCGGTGGCGCAGAACAACGCGTACAGCATGTCCCAGGGCGGCACGCTCACCGTCGCTGCGCCCGGCGTTCTGGCCAACGATACCGATCCGGACGGCAATACTCTCGCGGCGGCGGACTTCGGCGCGGCGTCGAACGGCACGGTGACCGGCAATGCGAACGGCGGATTCACCTACACGCCCGCCGCCGCATTCACCGGCACGGCCACCTTCACCTACCGGGCACGGGATAATAGCGGCGCCGCCAACGACACCAGCGCCCCCGCCACCGTTTCGGTCACGGTCAATCCCAATCAGGCGCCGGTCGCGCGCGACGATTCGGCGACCACGCGAACGAACACGGCGGCAACCATCAATGTCATCGCCAACGACAGCGATCCCGACGGCAGCGTCGCTCCGAATTCGGTAACTATCGTGACCCGGCCGAATCGCGGCGGAACGGCGACTCCCAACGCCAACGGCACGGTGACCTACCGGCCAAGGCTCAATTTCAGGGGCACCGACGCGTTCACCTATACGGTCAAGGATAACCTGGGCAAACCGTCCAACGTGGCGACGGTCCGGGTGAACGTCACGCGCTAAGAAAAGATTTGCCGGAGGTAAGCCATGAAAACACAGGGCCGTGTTTCCGCGCCCGGACATCGAATAAGCCCATCGCTTTTGGGCATGTTGATCGTCGTCGGTTGCGCAGCGGTCCTCGCCGCGCGATGGACGGGCGATTTCAGGACGGCGGCCGCGGGCCATCGGCTCGAACCGGCCACCGCGATTCCGACGGAACTGGAAGAGCAATGGGGGATACGGCTCTTGGGCATCAGGCTTTCGGCGGCGGGAAACATGCTCGATTTCCGCTACCGCATCGCCGATGCCGAAAAGGCCGTTCGGCTCGCCGACCGAAAAGTTCAGCCTTACGTGATCGACCGGAAGAGCGGCAGCCGGCTGCTGGTGCCCGCCACGCCGACCATAGGCGCTCTGCGCCAGACCAGCTTGAACCCCCTGCCGAACCGGACCTACTTCACCTTGTTTGCGAATCCCGGCAAAGAAATACGAGCGGGCGACAAGGTCACGGTAGTGATCGGGGACTTCAGGGCCGAGAATCTAGTCGTGGAGTAACCGCCATGCGTATTTCGAACTCCCGTAAGCCGGTCGTCCGCCTCGTCGCCGCGCCGCTGGCCGCGGCGTTCGCCTGCGCCGCGGCCAAGGCCGGCGTCATCGATCCCAAGCTTGACGCCATCTTGCAAACGGCGAAGACGAACGAGACCGTTCCGGTAATCGTCACCCTGCCCGGCCGCATCGATCCGGGCGTCTTCAAGGACCGCGACAAGCGCCTCCGCCGGAGCAAGATCTTCAAGGCGCTCAAGGCTCGATCGGAACAAAACCAAAAATTGCTGAAACCTCTTTTGGAAAGCAGGGGCGCCGGGCAGATTCGGCCGCTTTGGCTGATCAACGGGCTGGCGTTCACCGCGAAGAGCGCGGTCATCCGCGAAATCGCCGCGCTCGCGGGAGCCGAGAACGTCAGGCTGGACCGGACGCTGGAGGCGCCGACGGCAAGCTCCGGCTCCCCGGCGGCACCGGAATGGAACCTGAACGCGATTCATGCTCCGGAGGTATGGACCACGCAACATACCGGGGCGGGAGTCGTGGTCGCCAACATGGACACCGGCGTCGATGCGAGCCATCCCGATCTCGCCGGCCGCTGGCGGGGCGGCGCGAACAGTTGGTACGATCCGCACGGCGAGCACGCCGCCCCCTACGACGGCCACGGACACGGCACCCAGACCATGGGCATCATGGTGGGGGGCAGCGCCGGCGGAACTTCCGTGGGCGTCGCGCCCGGCGCTCGATGGATCGCGGCCAAGGTGTTCGACGACGCCGGACAGGCGCGCTTGAGCGACATCCACCTGGGTTTTCAATGGCTGCTCGATCCGGACGGCAACCCCGACACGCCCGATGCGCCGGACGTGGTCAACGCCTCGTGGGGCTTGCTGGACACCGCCGACCAGTGCGTCCTCGAATTCGGCAACGACATCCTGGTCTTCAAGGCGGCGGATATCGGTCTCGTATTTTCCGCCGGTAACGAGGGACCGATTTCTTCGAGCAGCGTGAGTCCGGCCAATAATCCGGAGGGCTTCTCCAGCGGCGCGGTCGACGACGCATTGACTGTCGCGAATTTCAGCAGCCGGGGGGCTTCCGCCTGCGACGGCGGCATCTACCCCCAGATCAGCGCCCCCGGCGTCAGCGTCCTTACGGCCGACCTCTCGTTCGGCGGCCAGCCTCTTTACGCCACCGTCTCCGGCACCTCCTATGCGGCCCCCCATGCCGCGGGCACGATGGCCTTGCTGCTGAGCGCCTTTCCCGGCGCGAGCGTGGCGGCACTGGAATCGGCCCTGAAGCAGTCCGCCCACGACCTGGGAGAGTCCGGCGCCGACAACAGCTACGGCTACGGGCTAATCGACGCCAAGGCCGCATACGATTACCTGCTCGGCCATCCGCCCGGAGGCGGCCACGCGCCCGCGATCACCTCGACTCCGGTGACGACGGCCACCCAGGGGCAGCCCTACCGCTATTCCGTAACCGCCGCCGATGCCGACGGCGACGCGCTGACCTTCTCGCTCGGCGCCGCGCCGGCGGGCATGAGCATCGACGCGGAGACGGGACTCGTCTCGTGGATTCCGAACAACGGACAGGTGGGTGCCAACCGCGTCACCGTCAAAGCCGCCGATCCCGGCGGGCTTTACGCGACCCAGAGCTTCACCGTCGACGTGGCGAACGTGAACGATCCGCCGGTTGCCTCCAACGACGCTTACAGCACGGTCGAGGGCGGAAGTATCCTGATCGCCGCGCCCGGCGTGCTCGGCAACGACCGCGATCCCGACGGCGATTCCCTCGCGAGCGCGCTGGCGGGCGGCACCGCACACGGCAGCCTGAGCCTGAATGCCGATGGCAGCTTCATCTACACGCCGGCCGCCGGCTTTACCGGCACGGACGGCTTTACCTATCGGGCCAACGACGGCGCGGTGCTGAGCCAGCCGGCCACGGTCTCGATCACGGTCGCCGCCAACAAACCGCCGGTGGCGGCGAACGACACGGCTTCCACGCGCAGGAACACGAGCAAGCTCATCGCCGTGCTGGCCAACGATTCCGACCCGGACGGCAACCTCGATCCCGCGACGGTCGCCATCGCCTCGAAACCCAATAAAGGCGGAACCGCCGTTCCCAACGCGGACGGCACGGTCAGTTACAAGCCGAGGCCGAATTTCAAGGGCACGGAAACATTCCGATATACGGTCAAAGACGACCGGGGCGCCACATCCAACACGGCCACCGTTACGGTCAACGTCACCCGATAAGGAGGAAACTTAAATGAACGGAACGGAATCACGCCGTATGGATCTCTGTTTTCTGGTCCAACTGGCTTTAGCGGCAATGCCTTTCGCTCCTCACGGCGCTCAAGCCGTCGGTGCGCTCCCGGATTCCGGGTTGCCGGGCGGCCATGCCGGCTTGTCCTACCGCATTCCGGATCTCGAACTCGTGGATCAGGACGGCCAACGCGTCTCCTTGACCGGACAACTCGATACCGACAGACCGGTTCTCCTGAATTTCGTCTTTACGAGCTGCACGACCGTCTGCCCGATTTCAACCGCGATTTTCGCCAAGCTTCAGGCGAAGCTGAGCAGCCAGGGCGCGAAATTCCGTCTGATTTCGATTTCCATCGATCCCGAGCACGATACGCCGGCAAACCTGAAGACGTACGCCCGAGAATTCGGCGCGGGACCGGACTGGCGCTTTCTGTCGGGCGACAGGACCAGCATACTCGCCGTGCAAAAGGCGTTCGACGCCTACCGGGGCGGCAAGACGAATCACGCCGCTCTGACTTTCATACGATCGCCTCGGGATGGCCGCTGGATTCGCTTCGAGGGACCGGTCAACGCCGATGCCTTGGTCCATCACGCTCTAAGCGTCAGCCTGGAAAGGATCGTCGCAAAGTGACATCTCCAAGGCGAGTCGGTGCGAGGAAAAGAAGCCTCGTCCTGCTTCTTGCCGCCTGCCTATACGCTCATCACGCCATCGCCGGACCGACGGGATCCCCTTCGGCAAACGCGCGGGCTCGGCTTATCGAATGGGGCAAGCGAATGTACCGCGAGGGAATCCTTCCTTCCGGACGCCCTATGGTCGCCACGGTTCAGGACGATGTCACGCTGACCGGAAGCCGCGCCGCCTGCGCGAATTGCCATCGGCGCAGCGGGTTCGGCTCCAGCGAGGGGAAAACCGCCGCGCGGCCGATCACCGCCCCCGTGCTCTTTAGCTCCGGCTACTCCCCTCATCCGAAAATGCGCCGATCCGGGGCGGAAAACCCTCTGAACCGGCCCGCGTACACCGACGAAACGCTGGCAAACGCGATTCGAACCGGCATTGACATGACCGGACGCCGTCTCTCTCCGCCGATGCCGCGCTATTCGTTGGCCCCAAACGAGACCGACGCCCTGATCGCGTATCTCAAAACGCTGTCGACGGCGCCGTCCCCCGGCGTCACCGACCAAGCCATTCATTTCGCGACGGTATTAACGGGCCGTGTGAACCCGGCGAAGCGCAAAGCCATGCTAAGCGTTTTGGACGCTTTTTTCCGCGACAAGAATGCCGAGACGCGGCACGAAACCCTCCGCGCCGAACACGCCCCTTGGGACATGGAGCGCGAGTACAAGGCCTACCGGAAATGGCGACTCCACGTTTGGGAGTTGACCGGACGCCCGGAGACCTGGCCGGCCCGGCTCGACGCTCATTACCGCGAGCAACCCGTCTTCGCGCTGATCGGCGGCATCGGTACGGGCGATTGGCGGCCGGTCCACGATTTTTGCGAAAGCCGGGAGATCCCTTGCCTGTTCCCGAGCGTGGACTCTCCGCCCGTCCCGCTAAACGGCCATTACGCCTTCTATTTTTCCAAGGGAGTAACGATCGAGGCGGAAGTGCTCGCCAAGCACCTTGGAGAGGCATCCGGGAGGCCTACGGACGGTCCGATCGTCCAGGTTTTCCGCGACGACGATACCGGCAGAATGGCGGCCGCTGCGTTCCGGGAAGCGATGAAGAACTGCCGAAACGCCGATATTCGAGATATCGGTCTCGGCCCCATCGCCAAGCCGACCGCGGCTTTTTGGCAGGATCTTTTGAAACGCACGCGCCCTGCCCTGCTCCTCCTTTGGCTCGATGATTCGGACCTCGGCGCTCTGAAAAGCCTGACGCCGTCCTTTCCGGGACGGATTTACCTTTCTTCGATCCTAACCAATAAGCTCTCTTCTTTTCTTACTGCCGAATCGAGAGCCAAAATTCGGTTCGTCTATCCCTTCGAATTGCCGGAAGCTTTGGATCGGCGCTTGTCCCGCCTAAGGGTCTGGCTGAAGAGCAAAAAGATCGAATTCGGTGACGAGCGCATTCAGGCGAATACGTATTTTGCGGCGACGCTCGCGGGAAACGCGCTGATGCACATGACCGGTCATTTTTCGCGGGACTATTTCGTGGAAAAGATCGAACACGGCGCGGAGACGGCCATAGCCCCGTCGATATACCCGCGATTGGCCCTGGGCACCGGCCAGCGCTTCGCGTCGAACGGGGGGTATATCGTAGAGGCGTCCGCGAACGGAACCCTGGCGCCCATCGGCCCTTGGATCGTTCCCTGAGAGGGGCGTGAGAAGCTACTGCGCGGCCCGATGGCGGCCCTTCGACAAGCTCAGGACAGGCTTGCGCGGTGCTCGGACTCCTCATGTACTTCAGTGTACACTCCGGTTTCTGCGCGCCGGACGCCTTGCCCTCGGGTCGCTCGCCACGCTTCTCAGCTTGAAAACGGGGCAAATCCGGCCCCCCCATTCAAAACGGCATCCGACAAAGGCAAAAGCTCCAAAACGCCCTCGCTCGGACTGCCAAAAGCTGCGGCACTTCGCAACACAGTTTTTGGCAGTCCGAGCGACGCCCTTATTTCAACACAAATAACCCATTGATATTAAAAACACCTATGGCGTTTTAAACCCACCGTTTTCTCAAGCAGTTTACATCCAAGCGTTTGTTTTGTAATATTTAGAGCTCGGATGATGGTTGCGGTTGTCATGGACAAAAGCCCGATCGATTTTCCGTTTTTCGCCCGTCTAATAGTACTTTCACCGGGCCGTTAGCTCAGCTGGTAGAGCAGTGGACTCTTAATCCATTTGTCGTAGGTTCGATCCCTACACGGCCCACCAATAAAAACAAAGGCATTGCAGCAATGCGAGCCTTTTTGTTGTCCAGTTTCCGAAAAAAATCATTCTTTGTGTAACGCGCCGCCTAATTTGATTCTCAGCGTCTCATAATTTGAGACCGTCAGAGACCTTAAAAAAGGGGCCGCAGAAGCCCCTTTTTTCTGTCCGTTAGCGCGGTCTAAAACGATTATTATCGAGGCCGTTTTGGGACAGCGATCCCCAGTTTTTGATGATCAATTCCTTTCGGGGCTGGTTGCCCCGACTCCCTCCGCCGACGCTGTAGCGGATATCGACCGAGGTCATCGGCAGTCCTTTGAATGCCTCGCGCATTTCCGGGATGTCATTCACCGAGACGATCATCTTGCCGCTAACGGTCCGGGCCAATTCGGCCATGCGGGCATATTCGCCGAGGTCGAACGGCACGCCGTAGCCCTCGGTGCCCCAATAGGGCGGATCACAGTAAAAGAGCGTGTGCTCGCGGTCGTACTTGGCGATGCAGTCGGCCCAGCTCAGGTGTTCGATGTAGGTCCTCGAAAGCCTTAGGTGCGCGGCGCTCAGATCCTCCTCGATCCGCAGGAGGTTGAGCCTGGGGGCCGAGGTGGTCGCGGTGCCGAAGGTTCGGCCGTCCACTTTGCCACCAAAGGCGAGCTTTTGGAGGTAAAAGAACCGGGCGGCGCGCTGAATGTCGGTCAGGGTTTCCTCGGGCGTGATCCGGAGCCATTTGAAGATTTGCCGAGAGGTCAGCGCCCACTTGAACTGGCGGACGAACTCCTCCAGGTGGTGCTTGACCACGCGGTACAGGTTCACCAGTTCGCCGTTGATGTCGTTGAGCACTTCGACGGGCGACGGTTCTTTCATGAACCAGAGGGCGGCCGCGCCGCAGAACGGCTCGACATAGCACTGGTGGCCCGGAAACAGCGGCAGGATCTGACTGGCCAGGCGACGCTTGCCGCCGATCCAGGGAATAAGGGGTTGTGCTTTCATCGTCTGTAAGCCTTTTTTGCAGTTTAAAAATTTGTACTAGGCTTACCTTGCCGCGTCGACGTGGCAGGAAGCCTTGGCTTCGGCTCACAGGTTTGGTCTGTGGGTTGAAGCGGCCGGCGCATGTTGCAGCACGTTCCGGTCGCTTCCTCT
>Ga0196981_1000277_pt1 | contig 25311 bp, 23 predicted proteins | sample S3_2013CmetaG_FD_155462 | JGI IMG/M metagenome (GOLD analysis project Ga0196981, IMG submission 155462) | Soil microbial communities from Anza Borrego desert, Southern California, United States - S3_20-13C | ecosystem: Environmental > Terrestrial > Soil > Desert | place: USA: California... | reverse complement strand
CGGCGGGCCGCCCCGCGATCAGCCGGATGGCGAACCCGTGCCCGCCCTCCTGGAACAGGTGCGCCTCGGCCGGAACGCCGGCCGCCCGCAAGGCCGACAGCAGCTGCAGGCTGTTCTCCACCGGCACCGCACCATCGTCGATGGCGTGCACCAGGAAGACCGGCGGCCAGCCGCTCCAGTCCATTTGTTCCAGCGAATAGCGGGAGATGGCCTCGGCCGTCGGCGCCTCGCCCAGCAGCTCCCGCCGCGAGCCGGCGTGGACGAAGGGATCGGCCATGGTCGCCACCGGATACAACAGGATCGACAGGTCCGGCCGGAACGACGCCGCGTCCGCCTCGTCCACCGGCGCATAGGTCGCGTCCGTCCGGGCCGTCAGCATTCCGGCCAGGTGCCCGCCGGCCGAGGCGCCCAGCACCCCGATCCGCGCCGGATCCAGCCCGTCCCCGGCCGCCCGCGCCCGGATCAGCCGCAACGCCCGCTGCGCGTCCTGCAGCGGCGCGTCCGCCCCCGCCGCCCAGCCGTCGCCCGGCAGGCGGTAGCGCAGCACGAAACAGGTCACCCCGGCCGCCGCGAACACCCGCGCGCAGTCCATCCCCTCCTTGTCGACCACCGCCCATCGGTAGCCGCCGCCCGGGATCAGCAGCAGCGACGCCCCGTTCGGCCGCGTCGGCCTCAGCACGGTCAGGATCGGGTCGGTGGTGTACTGGGCGAAGCGGTCATGGAACGCCGGATCGGTCGAGCGCTCGGTCACCTTCGCGGTCACGCTGACCCGCTCCCCGCCCGGCGCCGCGCCCGGCCACAGCCGGATGGTCTCGGTCGGATCCGGCGGGGCGACGGCTTGCGACACCGGTGTCATCGTGGCGGCGGCGGCGAGCCCGAGGGCGGTTCTGCGGTTCATCGTCATGGAAGGTCTCCTGCAGGAGAGGCTAGGGCGCCGTCGATGGGTTCGGCAAGCTATCCCCCGTCCTTCTCCCCTTGAGGGAGAAGGTGGCCCGGAGGGCCGGATGAGGGGTAAGCCCACCACGGACTGGCTGGCGGCCAGGTTGTTTACACAGCCCCCTCATCCGAGCGGCTTCGTCGCCCACCTTCTCCCTCAAGGGGAGAAGGAAGACGGAGGGGGCAGCGCCGGCGCCATGACGCTGTGCTGACAATCCGGGAACTCATAGTCGGGTTCAGTGGAAAACCTCCGGCGACATCAACGCCCTGAGCTTTTCCCGACCCCTTCTCCTGCACACACTTTCCAGCGAGCGCAAAATGCGTCCGTCCCGTCACCGGGGGCCGAACCGCCGGTCTTTGACAATCGAACCCCGTCCGCCCCGCCGCAAGGGTGCGGGACCAAACCGGTCCCTCAGACTCTTCAGACTGTTCGGACCATGTTTTTCGTCTGAACAGCCCCGGCTGGAGACGGCCCGGCGAATCATCCCGTCAGCAGGCGCGGGCGATTGCCTCAGGCCAGCTCCACCGCCATGGCCACGGCCTCGCCGCCGCCGATGCACAGGCTGGCCACGCCCTTCGTGCCGCCGCGCGCCTGCAGCGCCGCCAGCAGGGTCGCCAGCACCCGCGCGCCCGAGGCGCCGATCGGGTGACCGAGCGCTGTCGCGCCGCCGTTCACATTGAGCTTCGCGTGATCGATGCCCAACTCCTGCATGGCGATCATCGGCACCACGGCGAAGGCCTCGTTGATCTCCCACAGGTCGACATCCTCGACCGACCAGCCGGCCTTCTTCAGCGCCTTCTGCATGGCCGGCACCGGGGCGGTGGTGAACAGGCCCGGCTCATGGGCGTGGGCCGAATGGCTGACGATGCGGGCCACGATCGGCAGGCCCAGGGCCTTGGCCACGCTTTCGCGGGTCATGACCACGGCGGCGGCGCCGTCCGAGATCGAGGCCGAGGACGCGGCCGTGATCGTGCCGTCCTTCGCGAAGGCCGGCTTCAGGGTCGGGATCTTCTCCGGCATGGCCTTGCCGGGCTGCTCGTCCTCGCTGACCGTCTCGACGCCCTTGCGGGTCGTCACCTCGACCGGCGTGATCTCGGCCCTGAAGGCGCCCGAGGCGATGGCGTGACGCGCCCGGGTCAGGCTCTCGACCGCATAGGCGTCCTGGGCCTCGCGGCTGAACTGATAGGTCCCGGCCGTGTCCTCGGCGAACGAGCCCATCGGCTTGCCGGGCGAATAGGCGTCCTCCAGCCCGTCCATCATCATCGAGTCGACGATGACGTCATGGCCGATCCGCGCCCCGCCGCGGTGCTTGTTCATCAGATACGGCGCGCCGGTCATGCTCTCCATGCCGCCGGCCACGATCACATCGGCCGAACCCGCCATCAGCGAGTCCGAGGCCATCATCACCGCCTGCAGACCCGAGCCGCACATCTTGTTGACCGTCGTCGCCTCGACGTGGCGGCCGAGCCCGGCGCCGATCGCCGCCTGCCGCGCCGGCGCCTGGCCCAGCCCCGCCGGCAGCACGCAGCCCATGTAGATCTGCTCGACCTTCGCCGGGTCGATCCCGGCCCGCTCAACCGCCGCCTTCACCGCCGTCGCGCCCAGTTCGGTGGCTTTCACACCGGACAGCGCGCCCTGGAAGCCGCCCATCGGGGTGCGGGCGAAGGAGCAGATGACGATCGGATCGGACATGTCGGAACCTTGGGGGACGCTCTGGAAATTCGGACGGCTGGATGGGCTCTTTGCGTGCGGCGCGCAAGCGTCAGCCTACTGGGGGGTCATCGGGCCGCGGCGGACCTCTCCGCCGCCCCAACTGCGCGAGGCCGGGACGAAGCCGAACTCCGGCAGGCGGTCGCGATGGGCATGCGCCGGCGTGCGCATCAGCGCCCGGGCCAGCTTGTTCAGCGGCCCCAGCGGCGTCTCCGTCTCGACCCGCTCCAGCCAGGCCGCCAGCTTCGGCCAGCGGGCCGGATCGACATTGACCTGCACCGCGCCGGCGTTGACGAAGGCCGGGGCCACGCTCAGGTCGGCCATCGACAGCGCGCCGAACAGGAAGCCGCTCTCCGGCACGACGCCTTCGAGATAGTCGAGAATACCGGGCAGTTCGACGTCGCGGGCGTGCTCGACCTTGGCCTGGTCGATCTCCTCACCGAAGAAGCGGGGCTTGAGGGCGATCTCGAAGAACAGCCGCCAGCCCAGCACGTCGAACAGCCGGGTGTCGGCGAACTCCTCGAGCCAGCGCGCCTTCGCCCGCTCGACCGGATCGGCCGGCCACAGCGACGGCCCGGGCCGGGTCTCCTCGATGTACTGGACGATGACGCTGGAGTCGCACAGCGTCACATCGCCCTCGACCCACACCGGAATCCGCCGCAGCGGGCTGATCCGGCCGAAGTCCTCGTTGCCCATCAGCCCGACGATCGGATCCAGCTGCACCTCGACGCCCTTCAGGGCGCAGGCCGCCAGCACCTTGCGGACATAGGGCGAGACCGGATTGCCGACGATGGTGACCGGGTCCATGGCTCAGGCGGCCTCTTCGTCGGCGCGGGGCATCATCTCGCCGACCGTCGGCCGGTTCTCGGACAGGTTCAGCTGGATGTCGCGCGGCTTGACCAGTTCGCCGCAGCAGCCGCAGGCGATGCGCGGCGTCAGCTCCTGGCCGCAGGTCTTGTGGGTCATCGAGATGCCGGCGTCCTCGCCGCTGTAGACGTGCTTGGCGCCCCAGCCGTGCAGGGTGACCAGCACCCCGTACAGGTCCTTGCCCTTGGCGGTCAGCCGGTACTCGTTGCGCGGGGGCCGCTCGGAATACAGGTGCGGCTCCAGCACCCCGTGCTGCACCAGCGACTTCAACCGGGCCGCCAGCACGTTGCGGGCGACGCCCAGACGCTCCTGCCACTGCTCGAACCGGCTGACCCCGTTGAAGGCGTCGCGGATGACCAGCAGCGTCCACGGATCGCCGATGACCTCCAGCGTCGCGGCGATCGAACAGCTCTGGCGAGAATAGTTTGCGGTGCGTCCCATGGCGCCGAAAGTGACCCCGCGTCAGGGTTTTGGCAAGAGGGTTGCCAATCTGAACGGACTAGGTCAGTCTCGTTTAGCTACGGACGCGCGGCGAGCCCGCTCGCGGCGTTTCCGGATCCCTCGCCTCGGGCGGAAGGTTTCGGCCTTCCGCCCGTCCTTTGCCCGCGATACTCCCGACGCATGACCCAGCAGACCCTGGCCGAGGCCCTGACCCTGACGAACGACGGCGCCGGCGGCCTGACCGCCCGGCTGTCCGGCGACTTCTCCAATGCGCCCCTGTCGGCGCCGCAGGAGAAGGGCGCGCCCTTCGGCGGCCTGATGGCGGCGCTGGCGGCCGGGGCGGCCCGGCAGGGGCTGGGCCTCGAGACCCCGCTCAAGACCCTGACCGTCCAGTATCTGGCCGCCGCCCGGTTCGAGGACGCCAGCTTCGTCCCGACCCTCACCCGGGGAGGGCGCAACGTCGCCTACGCCGCGGTGCTCGGCGGTCAGCCGGACCGTCCGGCCGTGCAGGCCCTCGCCACCTTCGGCCGCGAGGTGGAGGGCCCCGCGCTGACCCCGCTCATGGCCGCGCCCCGCCCGGTCGCCGATATCGAGCCGACACCGCTCGATCCGCGTTTCGGGCCGTGGTTCACCCGCTATATCGAGCACCGCTTCGTGGCCGGTCCGAAACTGTTCGGCCAGAACGCCGGCGCCTCGCCCGAACTGGGCTGCTGGATGCGCACCGTCGACGGCGCCCCGCTGGACGAGGCCCGGCTGCTTTTCCTGCTGGACGGGGTCTATCCGACCTACTGGACCGCCCTGCCGGCCCCGCCGGTCATTTCCGCGAGTGTCGACCTGCGCGCCGACCTGCTGGAGGCGATCACCCCGGACACCTCGCCCGGGGGCTGGGCCTATTTCCACTTCACCAGCCGCGACGTCGGCGGCGGCTGGGCGGTCGAGGACGGCGTCGCCCATGCCCCCGACGGCCGCCCCATCGCCCTTGTGCGCCAGCGCCGCAAGCTGATGCCGACGCGCGGACCGGGCGGCGCCTGACCGCCCGGTCCGTTCGGCCCTATTTCCGCACGTACCGGTTCAGGAAGGTCAGATACGCCTCCTGCGCCGTGATGCGGTTGTCGCGCCGCTGGAAGCCGTGACCCTCGTCGGGGAACAGCACATACTCGACCGGCACGTCGTTGGCGCGGATAGCGGCGACCAGTTCGTCGCTCTCGACCTGCAGCACCCGCGGGTCGTTGGCCCCCTGCACCACCAGCATGGGGCGGGTGATGTTCGAGGCGTGGAACAGCGGCGAGATGCGGCGATGGCGCTCGCCGTCAACGGCCGGATCGCCCATCTCGTCGAACAGGGCGTCGCGCTGCGCGCCCCACCAGGCGGGAATCGAGTCCAGCGTGCGCACCCAGTTGGTCACGCCGAAGATGTTGATCCCGGCCTCGAACGCGTCCGGGTGGAAGGCCAGGGCCGCGGCGGTCAGGAAGCCGCCATAGGATCCGCCCATCACCGCCACCTGGTCGTCGGCCACCCAGTCCTGCCCGCGCAGCCATTGACCGGCGTCGACGATGTCCTGCAGGTCGGCCTCGCCGTGGGCGCGGTCGTCCATGTGGAAGAAGGTCTTGCCGTAGCCGGACGAGCCGCGGTTGTTGGCCGCCAGCACCGCGTAGCCGTGGTTGACCAGGTGCTGGACCATGGCCGAATAGCCGCGGGTGCTCTGGCCGCCGGGGCCGCCATGGACCAGCACGATGGCCGGCGCGGGGTTGGCGGCCGAGGCGCCCTTGGGACGATAAAGCACGCCGGGGATGATCGTCCCGTCGGAGGCGGCGTAGCGGACGATGCTGGACTCGACCAGGTCGGCCTCGTCGATGGCCGGGCTGAGGGCGGTCAGCAGCCGCCGCGCCTGCCCCGTGGCGAGGTCGGCGGTCCAGACGTCGTTGGGCGAGGTGTCGGACGAGACTGTGAAGGCGATCCGCGTCTCATCGGCGTTGTAGCGGATCTGGCCGATGTCGCCTCCGGGCATGCCGGTCAGGCGCACCGGCTGGCCGGTCGTGGTGTCGAGCAGGGTCAGCTGGGTCGAGGCGTCGGCGTTCAGCGCCGAGACGCGATACCGGCCGGACGGCGAATAGCTGACGAACTCCACGTCCCAGTCGGCCTGGATCAGCGGGGCCTTGGCGCCGCTGGCGAGGTCGTGGGTCCAGGCCTGGTGGAACTCGCCATGCGCGTTCGTGCCGTAGACGAGCTTCTGGCTGTCCGGAGTGAAGCCGTAGGTCCCGTGCGCCACATCGCCCTCGTGGGCGGTGATCAGACGCGGTTCGCGGTCGCCCTGGAGGTCAACCAGATAGACGTCGCTGTCGGCGCTGGTGACAGGCTTGTCGATGGCCACCCAACGGCCGTCGGGCGAGACGTCCGCGATGAACATGCCCGGGTTCTCGAACACCATCCGGCTTTCATAGGTGTCGGCGTCGTAGGCGTAGAGGTCGAAGACTTCCGGGTCGCGGGCGTTGGAGGTGACCCAGAAGGTGTCCCGTGTGGCGTTCCAGCCCAGAAGGTCGGCCTTGACGGCCGCGCCCGGGGTGAGGTCGCGGACCGTCCCGTCCAGCTCGCGGACATAGACGTGGGTCAGTTCGCTTCCGCCGCCGCCGCTGTCGGCGGTGAGCAGAACGCGGTTGTCTCGGGGGAAATAGCTGACACCGCGCGTCGCCACCGTCGTCGAGGTGCTGAGCGGGACCGGCTCGCCCCCGTCAATCGGCACGGCGAAGGCGTTGAACACCCCGGTCTGGTCGCTGGAGATCAGAACCGAGCGACCGTCGGGGGAGAAGCCGAGGCCGGCGGGGCTGGACATGCCATAGCTGCGCGTCTGGAAGAATTCCGCAGCGCTGTAGGTCCGGGGCGCGTCAGGCGTCCGGACGACTCCCGGTTCGGCCCGGGCCGGAGCCGCGGCCAGCGGTGCCGCGATGACGAGCGCCAGAACGGACGCCATACAGGCGGTGGTGAATTTCATCGGAAGCCCCTGTTGATCGATGGTGGTCACCCTCAGAGGGGGCAGGCTGCCATTTCAGATGCGACCTGTCGTCGAATTAACCTTGGCCGTCGCCCGGTTTCAGCCGAGCGGATCGCCCCGCAAGGCGATCAGGGGAATGACGATCTCCTCCTCGTCATCCAGATGCCGGGCCAGCTGCGGGCCGGCGAGATCGAGCACTTCGGCCAGCCGCTGCGCGCGATCTCCGGCGTCGGCGGCCCCGGCCGACACCGCCTGATGCAGGGCGCGGCCGGTCTCGACCATGGCCTCGATGTGGAGGTGGATGGCGTCGTGGTCGCGGTCGAGCAGGTCGATGCCCGCCGCGATGCGCGGCTCAAGCTGTTGCAGGGCCGGAAAATAGTGGCCGCTCTCGATCCGGTGGTGGCCATCGAGGTGCTGCAGAAACTGCTGAAGGGCCGGAATCAGGGACCGGTGAAGCGCGCGCACGTCGATCGCGTCGGCGCGCCACGCCTCGATCATCGCGCCCATCTCCGCCTGATGAGCGCGAAAGCCGCTGTGCATGTGCAGCCAGCGCCGGGCTGTCGGATGCAGCCCGCCCGCGCTCCAGCGCTCGCGCGGGAAGGCCTCGCGCAGATACAGGAACGCGGTGGGCAGGCCGGTGCGTGACGCGAGCGCCTGCGGATCGTTCGCCGTGTCAGACAACGGCCGTGGTCGTCTTGATGAAGCCCCCGCCCAGCAGGCGGTCGGGATCGGCCGGGTCATAGAGCGCGCACGCCTGCCCCGGGGCCACGCCTTCCTCGCCGGTCTCGAAGGTCACGGACACCGCGCTGTCGACCATCGACAGCCGGGCAGGAGAGGGCGGGCGGGTCGAGCGCACGCGGGCGAGCACCGGCGCTCCGATCGCCGCTGCCGCCTCGATCGAAGGCTCATCGCCCAGCCAGTTGGTCTCGTCCAGCGTCAGGGACGCCGTCAGGAGGGCCTCCCGCGGACCGACGATGACATGCCGCCGGACCGGATCCAGCCTCGTTACGAACAGCGGCTCGCCCACGGCGACGTTGAGGCCCCGGCGTTGTCCGATGGTGTAGTCGGTGATCCCCGCGTGCGACCCCAGCACCCGACCGTCCATGTGCACGATCTCGCCCGCTTCCCGGCCCTGCGGGCGCAATTTGTCGATCAGGGTGCGGTAGTCGCCGTTGGGCACGAAACAGATGTCCTGGCTGTCCGGCTTGGCGGCGATGCGCAGGCCCAGCTCGGCCGCCACGCCGCGCACCTGCGGCTTCTCAAGATCAGCCAGCGGGAACCGCAGGTAGTCGAGCTGTTCGGCCGTCGTGGCGAACAGAAAGTAGGACTGGTCGCGCGAATGGTCGATCGCCTTGCGCATCTGCGGACGCCGGCCATCGACCGCGCGGCGTACATAGTGGCCGGTCGCCATCGCTTCGGCGCCCAGGTCGCGGGCGACGTCGAGGAGGTCGCGAAATTTGACCGTCTGGTTGCAGCGGATGCACGGCACCGGCGTCTGACCAGCCAGATAGGAGTCGGCGAACTGGTCGATGACCGCGTCGCGGAAGCGGCTCTCGTAGTCGAGCACGTAGTGGGGGATGCCCAGCATCTCGGCCGCCAGCCTGGCGTCATGGATGTCCTGCCCCGCGCAGCAGGCGCCCTTCTTCTTAAGCGCCGCGCCGTGGTCGTACAGTTGCAGCGTCACGCCGACGACATCATAGCCCGCCTTGTGCAGCAGGGCGGCGACCACGGTGGAGTCCACGCCGCCGGACATGGCCGCGACGACCCGGGAGCCGGGCGGCAGGCCGACCGCCGCCCGCGCAGCCTCGATCGCCGCGTCCATGTCGGCGCGGGCGATGGTCGGAACCGGGCAGATGTCCTCGGTCAACATGGACGTGTCTGGCGTCATGGCGCGCTATCTAGTGCGAAAGGCGCGCGATTTCGAGGCCGACAGAAAATCGGGTCCTCAAACGACAACGGCCGCCCCCGTCGCCGGGAGCGGCCGTCTGTCTTCGGGGAGAGTGTTCTAGCTGCCGCGGCCGTAGTGCTGGATGCGGGTGGTGCGCAGACCCTGCATGCCCCATTTGTCGATCGCCTTCTGCCAGGCGAGGAATTCCTCGGCGGTCAGGCGGTAGCGCGCCAGCGCATCGTCAAGGCTGATCAGCCCGCCGCGAACGGCGGCCACGACCTCGGCCTTGCGGCGGATCACCCAGCGGTCCGTATTGGCCGGCGGAAGATCGTGCAGGGTCAGGGGCGTGCCCGTCGGGCCGACCACATACTGTTCGCCTTGATTATTAAGGCGTCGCTCTTGCAACATGGGCTTATGCCTCATTGACCACCATCACTGTGACTGAACCGTAGCGGTCGGCGGCTAAGGGCCGTTTAAGCGTCGTGGTGAAGGAAAACCTAAAATGACCTCCGTGCACCCGTTCAATATTCAACAAAGATTTCACTGAGGTTACGACCCGTTACCTGGAGATCAACGTTTTATGCTGATCAGCTCGGCGAGCATCTCGTCCGCGGTGGTGATGATTTTCGAGGAGGCGGAGTAGGCGCGCTGGGTCGTGATCAGGCCGGTGAACTCCGCCGACAGGTCCACGGTAGACGCCTCCAGCTGCGACGAACCGATGGTGCCCGCCCCGCCCGTGCCGGCGGCCTTCAGATTATAGGTGCCCGATCCCTGGCTGACCCGGAACGCATTGCCGGTCGACTCCAGCAGCGCGTCGGGGCTGGGGAAGGTGGCCAGAGCGATCTGGGCGATACGGCGGGTTACGCCGTTGTCGAAGATGGCGGTGACGAAGCCCGTGTCGTCGATCTTGACCTCGGACAGGTTCCCGAACGCGGTGCCATTGGTCAGGACGGCCTGCACGACGGAGGCGCTGTCGTACTGGGTCAGGCCGCCCGCCGAGGCGCTCAGGTCGAAGGTCAGCAGTTGGTCGTCGATGCCGAGGCCGGCGGCCCAGTTGACCTCACCAGCTCCCGGAGCGGCGCTGTCGGACGATCCGAAATTCAGGGTGGCGACCGTGGGGTCGGGGAACAGGGCCGCGGCGCCCAGGGCCGCCATGGCGTCAACGTCGAGGCGCCCGTCCTGGGTGAAAGCGACCAGACCGGACTTGAGCTGGCCGTTGGTCAGGCCGGCGCCCGTGACCACGTCGGACGCCGGGATGGCCCGGATTTCAGCGTACCACTGGTTGGGCACCGTGCTCTTCAGGAACGAAAGGGCGATGGTGCGCTGGCCGCCTTTCGAGTCGGACACCGGGATGGTCAGTTCGAAATCGGGCTTCACGCCGGCGCCGGTTTCGGGATCCCACATGGCCATGGAGTTGGTTGTGGAGTCGTAGGCGTTGGCGCCGACCGGGACTGCGGCGGCGTCGGTCGCCTCCGCCGAGACGGCCTGGCTGGACTTGATGTTGGCGTTCAGCTGCACGCGGGTTGTCGGCTCCGCGGTGCCGCCGACCGAACCGACGTTGATGGTGCGCAGGCGGTTCAGGTCGGACGGATCGGCGGCGATGTTTCCGTCCGCGTCGACCGGCCAGCCCTGCAGATACAGACCGGCGCTGTTCTTCAGATAGCCCAGGTTGTCGACGCGGAAAGCGCCGGCGCGGGTGAACAGGCGGGCGTCCGTGACCTGCAGGTTCTCGGCCTTCTCGGTGACGACGAAGAAGCCCTGGCCGGCGATGCCGAGATCGGTGTTGGAGGTGGTCCGCTGCAGCTGCCCGGCCTGGCTGGTGTAGTGGCGGGCGCTCGAGAGCACCCCGCCCGCCGAGTAGCCGGCGCCGGAGACCTGGCTGTTGATCACGGTCTGGAACTCGGCGGCCGACCGCTTGTAGCCGACCGTGTTCACGTTCGCGATGTTCTGGGAGATGGCCGCGAGGGCGGCGGAGTTGGCGGTCAGGCCGGACACGCCGGCCAGTAGTGCGCTGTTGATGCTCATGGCGCGGGGCTCCTTACGAGAACAGTTTCAGAGGATCGAGTGACGAGGCGAGCGAGGCCAGCAGGCTCTCGTCCTCTTCGTCGGCGGGAGGCGGCGTTTCGGCGGTGCGGGCTTCTTCCAGCGCGATCACGCTGGATAGCGGCAGGATGGAGTTGCCGACGGTCAGGTAGGCCTCTCCGTCGTACATCTCGACGCCGGTGATGCGACCGTGGGTCAGGACCTGGGCGTCGATGGCGCCTCCGGCGGCGTCCTTGGCCACGACCTTCAGTGTGTAGACCTGACCTTCCTGGCCGTCGTTGCCGGTGATGGCTTCGCCGTCCCACGAGAACTCGTGGACGCCGGTGGTCTTGTCCGGCGCATCGCCGGACCAGACCACGTTGCCGGAGCCGTCCAGCACCTCGAGCTTCACCGAGGCTGCGTTCGAGGCGATCTCGTAGCTCCACTCAGCCTCGCCATCCGTGAATTTCGTCGCCGACCAGGCCGCCGTGGCGTCCTTGCCGATATAGGTGGCGGCGTCGGCCAGCCCTCCGCCCCCCTGGGCGGAGACCAGGCTCTTGAGCAGTTCGTTGGTGAGCAGTTGCTGCTCGACGCCCGCCATCTGGGTCAGCTGGGCGGTGAACTGATTGGAGTCGACCGGCGACAGGGGGTCCTGATTCTTCAGCTGCGAGGTCAGCAGCGTCAGGAAGGTCTCGAAATTCGAGGCCAGCATGCCCGCGCCGGCGTTGATCCGGCTCGTTGCATTGTTGGTGGTGGTGACGGCGTCGACCATCGTCAAACCTTCATGTCCACGCCCGAAGGCGAGAGGGAGAGCGCCAGCCACTGCGGCGGCTGGGCCAAGTCGATTTCTGCATTCAGGCGCGCGGCCGCCGCGAAGGCGCGGTTCTGGCCATGGCGGGCGTCCTGCCCGCGATCGAAGGCGCTGGAGCCACTGTCGCGCTCTGCGAATTCGAAGGCGTCATCGGCCAGCTGGAAGCCCGCGGCCTCAAGCTGTCGGCGCAGTTCGTCGGTCCGGCCGCGCAGGTCCGTCGCGGCCGCGGGGTTGTCGAAAGCCAATCTTGCGGCCAGGCGGCCCTCGGAGTCGATGTCCAGTTTCACATCCACCCTGCCCAGTTCGTCAGGCCTCAGTGCGATCTCGAACCGCGTCGAGCGGCCTTCCAGCTTGCGCAGGATCTGGGCGGCGATCTGCGCCGTGGCGTCGATGGTCGCGCGGGACAGGGTCGAGAGACTGTGATCCCGGGCCGGAGCGGCGGCTTCGGTCTGGCTTGAAACGGGCTCACCGGCCGGTGCGGCTTCGGCCGGGGTGGACGCGGAGTCGATGACCGGAGTCGGCGCCGACGTGGCGGGCTTCGCCGGCTGGGGCGCCGACGCTGAAGGCGGCGTCGTGGCCGGAGCGGTCTCCTTCCCGTCGGCCGCCGGCGCGGCGTCGGCGGCCTTCACGGCTTCATCCAGGGGCCGGGCGGTGCGCTCGGCCAGAGCGCGCAATGGGGGCAAGACGCCCTGAACCGGAGCGGCGTCCGGTTTCGTCGGCGCGGGAATCGACGGCGGGCTCTCCGACACCGCTTCCTCGATGGCGTCGTCGTCGCGGGAGGCCGGAAGGGCGATGGCCATGGCGGCCTCGCCCGGAAGCACCGGCGGCTCGGGCGCCCTGGAGGCGGCCGCGCCCGGCAGCACCCGGGGCTCGGCGCCTTTTGCGGTCGCCGCGCCCGGCAGGACTTGCGGCTCCATGCCCGCCGCGGCGGTCGCGCCCGGCGGCACGACAGGCTCGCCTCCGCTGGCAGTCGCCATGTCGGGCAAGACCTGCAGTTCGGGGCCGGTGGTCCCGGGCTCGACCATGGTTTTCGGGCCGAACGGCATGAAGGCGACCGGCGACTGGGTCAGATCCTCGAGATTTGCGGCGTCGTTCCCGCCGTCGGTGGACCCATCGCCGTCTCCCGACGCCTTCCCAACGGTTGAAGGCGCCCTGCCGCCTGTAACGCCGGAGGCCGCGCCTTCCTCGGAGCGCACGGTGGCGAGCAGACTCACGAAGCCGGACGTGTCGGCGTCCGACGGCCCTCGCGGGGTCGCCGGAAGGGCGGGCGCCATCATGGAAAGCACGGCTTGCGCGGACATGGTCCCGAGGGGTGTCGCCGGAGCGATGGTGACAGGGGCGCCTGCTGCGCCGGACATTCGGAGATCACGGCGCAAGTCGTGGGCCAGTTCAGAGCCGCGGCATAATGCGCTGAAAGGACAGGGAATATTTTGACGGCAACGCCGCTGCTGCTCGCCACCGCCCAGTCGAATATTGCCGCGTGGGGACGTTTCTTGCCCGGCGCCGCCGCCTCCGCCGCCAGCCGGTCGAGATCGCCGGCGTCTGGCCCGTCGTTTGCGCCCCTTGTCGGTCATGACACAGGCGCGAAACGCGAACTCGCGGTATTTCAGTAACTTGGCCGGACCGCTTGCGAGCGTCGCCGGGCAAAAAGCGCACATCGGCTGGCAGGCCTTGCCGGGCGCCGTGGCGTGGGAGGCCTTCGGATGTCGCTGAACGCCATCATGAACACGGCGACCACCGGGCTCGCCGCAGCCCAGACCCAGCTGCGGGTCGTCTCGGACAACGTCTCCAACGTCAACACGCCCGGCTATGTCCGCAAGATCGCCGACCAGGTCACCCTGACCAGCCAGGGCATGGGTGCGGGCGTTGAGGTGGCGCGTATCCGCCTGGCGACCGACCGCTTCCTCCAGGCCGCAAGCCTGAATGCCGGAGCCGAAGCGGCGCGGCACGGCGTGCGCCATGAATTGTACGATCGCATCCAGTCCCTGTTCGGCGACCCGGGCGGCGACAGCGGCTTCTTCTCACAGGTCGATGGCGTCTTCTCGGCCTTCGCGGCCAGCGCCGAGGACCCGACGTCCTCGCCTCGCCGACAGGACGCCTTGTTCAAAACCCAGGCGCTGTTCGACGAAGCGGGCCGGATCGGCCAGCAGATCCAGGCGGTGCGCGAGGACGCCGACGGCCGCATCCAGAGCGCGACCGAAAAGGCCAACAGCCTGCTGCAGCAGATCGAGGGGCTGAACCTCGAGATCGCCCGCGCCACCGTCGTCAACGGCGACGCCTCCGGCGCCGAGACGGCGCAGTCGGCGCTGATCGGCCAACTGGCGGAACTGCTGGATATCCGCGTCTCGGTGCGCCCGGTCGGCGGCGTGTCCATCCGCACGGGCGCCGGGACGCTGCTGGCGGGCGAGGGAGCGGCCACGCTCAGCTACACTCGCGCCGGCACGGTCACGGGCGAGACGGCCTTCAACGAGATCTGGGTGACCGAGCCGGGGGGCCAGAAGCGCTCGCTGCTGGACAATGTCGTCTCCGGCGAGATCAAGGGTCTGGTCGAACTGCGCGATGTCGAGGCGCCGGCGACAGCCGAACGGTTGGCCGAACTGGTGGCCCATGTCGCCGACGAACTGAATCGGGCCCACAACACCAACAGTGCGGTCCCGGCCCCGAACAGCCTGACCGGCCGGAACGTCGGCCAGACGCTGGAAACCGCCATCGCCGGCTTCACCGGCCAGACGACCGTCGCCGTCACCAACGCGGCCGGGGTCATCCAGGCGCGGGCTGATATCGTCTTCAGCGGCGCGAGCATGACGGTCAACGGCGCCGCCGCGACGCCGGCCACCTTCCTGACCGTCCTGAACGCCCAGATGGGCGGCGCGGCGACGGCCAGCTTCACCGACGGCAAGCTGACCATCGCGGCGAGCGGCGCCAACGGCGTCGCCGTCGCTGATGACCTGACCAGTCCCTCGTCCAAGGCCGGGCGCGGCTTCTCGCACTATTTCGGGCTGAACGACCTGATCTCGACCGATCGTCCGGCCATCTATGAAACCGGCATGACCGCGGCGTCGCTGCATGGCTTCACGGCGGGCGAGACGCTGAGCTTCCGCTTCACGGGCGAGAGCGGCTCGAAGTTGCGGGATATTCAGGTGGCCGTACCCCCCGGCGGCACGGTGGGTGACCTGATAACCGCCTTGAACGACCCGGCCACGGGCGTGGGTCGGTTCGGGTCGTTCGCATTGGCGGCCGACGGGTCGCTCGCCTTCACCGGTTACGGCAACCCGCCTCCGACGATGAGCGTGCTGGAGGACACCACCATCCAGGTCCCGTCCGGAGTCTCGGTCACCGAGCTGTTCGGCATCGGCGGGGGTGTGCGGGCATCGCGGGCGGACGGCTTCTCGCTGCGCACGGACATCCGGCAAAGTCCGGCGAAACTGGCGCTGGCCCAACTGAATCTGTCGGCCGCGGTCGGGGCGTCCGCGCTGAGCAGCGGTGACGGGCGAGGCGCGCTGCTGCTGGCTGACGCCGGCGAGAGGGCGGCGAATTTCGCCGCCGCCGGAGACTCGTCGGGAGGCTCCATCTCCGTTTCGCGCTACGCTTCCGAGCTGTCCGGGGAAATCGGCGGCAAGGCGGCGGCGGCGAAGAACCGCAACGACACGGCCGCCGCGCTCGCCGCCGAGGCCTCGGCTCGCCAGACCGCCTACGAGGGCGTCAATCTGGACGAGGAACTGGTTCTGATGACCACCTATCAGCAGGCCTTTAACGCCTCGGCGCGGCTGATCCAGGCGGCCAAGGACATGTATGAAACGCTTCTGGGGATGATCTGATGACCCGCGTCGCGACCTTCGGAAACTACCAGTCCGCCCTGCTGGACCTGATGAAGGCCCAGACCCGGGCGGCGGATGCGCAGGAGCGCGTCTCGACGCAGAAGAACGCCACCGACCTGACCGGCTTCGGCCGGCAAGCCGAGACGCTCACCGCGCTGAAGGGGGCGCAGAGCCGGATCCAGGGCTTCATCGACACCTCGAAGGCGGTCACCGCCCGCCTGACGACGCAGGATCTGGCGATGACCCAAATCAGCGACGGGATCGCCGGCTTGCGGGACGCGGTCGGCGGCGTGCTGGCCACGGACTCGGCGGGTTCGCTGATGCTGGAGCTGGAGGGCCATTTCCAGTCCATCCGCGGCGGGCTGACCATGCGGCACCACGGCGGCTATCTGTTCTCCGGGGCTTCCACCTCGACGGCGCCGGTGACCGTCGCCAATCTCAACGAACTGGCCGCCGCGCCGGACGTGGCGTCGGTGTTCGCGAACGACACCCTGAAGACCGCCAGCCGCGTGGCCGAAGGAACGACACTCGAGACCGGCTTCCTCGCCGACGAATTGGGTAGCGAAGTGCTCGAGATTCTGAGGGACATCCAAACCTATCACGCAGGGGTCAACGGCCCGCTGACCGGCAAGGTCACCGAGGCCCAAAAGGCGTTTCTCACCACCCAGTTCGGCCGTCTGGAGCAGGCGGCGACGGCTGTGATCGACAAGATCGCCAAGACCGGATCGATGGCCAATCAGGTCGAGAGCGTGACCAAGGGCCATGAGGCCCAGCTCGGCTCGCTGGATGAACTGGTCGCCAACCGGACGGACGCCGACATGGCCGTCGCGATCACCGATCTGCAACTCTCGCAGGTGGCCATCCAGGCATCGGCGCAGGTGATCTCGCAACTGCGACAGGTTTCGCTGCTCAACTATCTGAGCTGACGCGACAAATCGCCCTTCCAGCCACGCTGGGCGCGCTGTTCCGAGCGGAACATAGTGCGAACAAATGGCCCAGATCGATCTCCGGCGAAAGCTGTCCATCCTCGCAGACGCGGCCAAATACGACGCAAGTTGCGCGTCATCCGGGACGGCGAAACGGGATTCCGCGGACGGCAAGGGCCTCGGCTCGACCGAGGGCATGGGCATCTGTCACGCCTATACGCCGGATGGTCGGTGCGTATCGCTACTCAAGATTCTGCTGACCAATTTCTGCATCTACGACTGCGCCTATTGCATCAACCGGGCGAGTTCGAACGTGCCCCGGGCCCGCTTCTCGGTGGATGAGGTCGTCGAGCTGACCCTAAATTTCTACAAGCGGAACTATATCGAAGGCCTGTTCCTGTCGTCCGGCATCATCCGCTCGGGCGACTACACGATGGAGCAGCTCGTGCTCGTGGCGAAGAAGCTGCGGACCGAGCACGACTTTCGCGGTTACATCCATCTGAAGCTGATCCCCGAGGCCGACCCCCGGCTGGTTGATGAAGCGGGTCTCTACGCAGACCGCCTGTCGGCCAATATCGAGCTTCCACGTGACGAGGCGCTGAAGCGCCTCGCGCCACAGAAGAATGTCGCCGTCATCAAGAAGGCGATGGGCCAGGTCAGGCTGGCGCTCGAGGCTGCGAGACCGGGGAAGCGGGACAGGATCAAGCCTCCGAAATTCGCCCCCGCTGGCCAATCGACCCAGTTGATCATCGGGGCGGATGCGGCGCCGGATACCGAGATCATGGATCGCAGCGCTTCCCTGTACGGAGGTTACGGCCTTCGCCGCGTCTACTATTCCGCGTTCAGCCCGATCCCGGATTCCTCGAGCGCCCTGCCATTGGCCAAGCCGCCGCTGATGCGCGAGCATCGGTTGTATCAGGCGGACTGGTTGATGCGGTTCTACGGCTTTTCCGCATTCGAGATCGGCGAAGCCGCCACGGACGGAATGCTCGACCTCGCTATCGACCCCAAGCTGGCGTGGGCGCTGAACCGGCGCGAACAGTTTCCGGTCGATGTGAACACAGCCCCGAGGGAGATGCTGCTTCGGGTGCCGGGCCTGGGGGTGAAATCAGTCGACCGGATCGTGGCCGTGCGGCGCTGGCGCACGCTCCGGCTGGAGGACATCGCCCGTCTGTGCCGGGGCATCGACAAGGTCCGCCCCTTTGTCACCGCGCTGGACTGGACGCCGGGCGGATTGACGGAGGCCGCCGATCTGCGGGCCCGCATCGCCCCCGATCCCGCTCCGGTTCAGCTGAGCCTGTTCTGATGCATGTCGCGGTTCTGGACGCCGAGATCGATTTCGCCGGATGGCGTCGCGCGGCGCGGGCGTTCCGGCGGGCGGGCGTCGCGCCGGAACAGGCGGCGTTCCGGGTCGGGGCGGCTGGAGAAGGCCTGTTCGATGAAAGGCCTCCCCCCTCCGCTCCGGATGCGGTTCGGTTCAGCGTGCCGAAAGCCTTCGTGGACCTGGCGGAGGAGGTGATCCTGCACCGGTCGGAGGACCGGTTCGACCTGCTTTATCGTCTGCTGTGGCGGCTCGGAGCCGAGCCCGACCTGATGAAGATCGTCACCGACATCGACGTGGCGGAGGCGCTTGAACGGGCGAGGAACGTCAGTCGTGCCAGCCACAAGATGAAGGCCTTCGTACGCTTCCGGCAGGTCGAGGACGGGACCGGCGAGCGGTGGGTCGCATGGTTCGAGCCAGCCCATCGGGTGCTTGAGAAGACGGCGCCTTTCTTCATACGCCGGTTCGCGGCCATGCGCTGGGCAATCCTGACGCCGGACGGGTCGGCGACGTGGGACGGCGCGGAGCTGGCCTTCGGACCGCCGGCGTCACGCGAGATGGCGCCTTCGGAAGATCCCGTCGAGGAGTTCTGGAAGACCTACTACGCTTCGACCTTCAACCCGGCGCGGCTGAAGACGAAGTCCATGCAGGGCGAAATGCCAAGGCGCTACTGGAAGAACCTGCCCGAGGCGGCGCTGATACCGGAACTCGTCGCGCGATCGACGGTTCGGACGGAGGCCATGGTCGCCGCACCCGCTCCCGAACCCAATGCCCGTCTGGCGAAAACCTTGTCGCGGATAAACCGGGATCATTCCTTCGGGGACGGATTCGTTCCGTCCACTCTGGATGAACTGGGCCAGGCTGTGCAGGCCTGCCGACGGTGCCCGCTCTGGCGCGACGCCACCCAGGGCGTATGCGGGGAGGGGCCGAAGAAGGCGAAGCTGATGATCGTGGGAGAGCAGCCCGGAGATCAGGAAGATCTCGCCGGCCACCCGTTCGTGGGCCCGGCGGGGCGCGTGCTGGACGCCGCCCTCGACGAGGCGGGCGTCGATCGCGACGACGTCTTCGTCACCAATGCGGTAAAGCATTTCAAGCACGAGCCTCGCGGCAAGCGGCGCATCCACAAGACACCGGCGGTGAGTGAGGTGAGCGCGTGCCGTTGGTGGCTGGACGCAGAGCGTCGTCTGGTGAAGCCGAATGTAATCGTGACGCTGGGCGGAACGGCGGCGCTGGGCGTGCTGGGTCGCAAGGTGGCGGTGACGCGGGAGCGGGGTCGCGGCATTGATTTGCCCGATGGAGCCCGGGCGGTGCTGACCGTCCACCCGTCCTATCTGCTGCGCATTCCCGAGGCCGCCGCCAAGGCGGCGGAGCGGGATCGGTTCGTGGCCGACCTGAAGCGGGCCAAGGCGCTGCTCTAGCGGCGAACCAGCGTATCTGAACGAATACAGCCCGGCGGCGTTCTTCCGCTCTGCCCAGCTTTGCCGTGGTCAAACCGTAGGCAAATCGAACGGCGCAATCTAGGTAGGGGCATGGCCGCAGCGGACTTTCAGATCGACGAGGGCGAGGGTCACGTGACCTTGCGCCTGATCGGGGACTGGACGGCGACCAGCCTCGGCCGGATTTCGCGCCGGCTGGATGACACCCTGGCCCAGCGCTGCGTTGACGCCGTCGATCTCAGCAATCTGGGACGTTTCGATACGGCCGGGGCCCTCGCGATCGTCCAGGCCAGCAACTGCGTCCTGCCGGAAGCCGCATGGTCGCAGCGGCCGGAGGCGGGGCGCACCTACGCCCTGGTCGAGCGCCTGGAGCGCGAAAGCGCCGGACCGCCACGGCGCTCGCCGGGCTGGGTGCGCGGTTTCGCCAAGGTCGGGCGGGGCATCCAGGACATCGTCGCCGAGGCGACGCTGTCGCTCGCCTTCCTGGGCCGCCTGATCGTCGCCGTTGGAACAGCCTTGCGCCATCCCGGTCGAATCCGCTGGGCGGCGTGGTTCAGCCAGGGCGAGCGCGCCGGTCTGGACGCGATCCCGATCATCGTGGTGACCAACTTCTTCATCGGGGCGGTGATCGCCTTCCTCGGCGCCAATATGCTGACCCAGTTCGGGGCGTCGGTGTTCACCGTCCAGTTGGTCGCCGTTTCCGTGTTGCGCGAGTTCGCGGTGGTGATCACCTCCGTGCTGCTGGCGGGACGCTCCTCCTCCTCGTTCGCCGCCGAAATCGGGTCGATGCGGATGAACCAGGAAGTCGACGCCATGCAGGTGATGGGCGTCAACCCCTTTCAGGCCCTGGTCATTCCCCGCCTGGCGGCCATGGTGGTGATGCTGCCCCTGTTGACCTTCATCGGCATGATCGCCGGTCTGTTCGGCGGCCTGCTGGTGACGTGGGGCGAGCTTTCTTACGGCCCGGCCTTCTTTATCCAGAGAATGACCGAAGACCCGAAGATGGCCACCCATCTCGGCGTCGGCCTGATCAAGGCGCCCGCCTTCGCCGTGGTGGTCGCGGCCATCGGCTGCCGGCAGGGGATGGCGGTGGCGGGAGACGTCGAGAGCCTCGGCCGGCGCGTGACCGCGGCCGTGGTGCAGGCGATTTTCGCCATCATCTTCCTCGACGCCGTGTTCGCCATGATCTTCCTGGAGCTGAACTGGTGACCGCCGTGACCGCCGGGAAGGCGACGAAACCGGAGACACTGATCGAGGTGCGCGGGCTGCTCAGCCAGTTCGACGAACGGGTCATCCACGAGAACCTCGATCTCGATGTGGAGCGCGGCGAAGTGCTGGGCGTGGTCGGCGGGTCCGGCTCGGGCAAGACCGTCCTGCTCAACTCCATCATCGGCCTGAAGGAGCCCGACGGCGGTTCCGTGCGCGTGTTCGGCCACGACATGACCGACCTCAACGAGGATCAGGCGGCCGACATCGAGCGCCGCACCGGCATCCTGTTTCAGCAAGGCGCCCTGTTCTCGTCCCTCAGCGTCATCGACAATGTGGCTTCTCCGCTGGTGGAGCACACCCGCCTGCCCAAGGACGTCATCCGCGAACTGGCGGAGATGAAGATCGCCATGGTCGGGCTGAAGCCGGAGGCGCATCATCAGAAACCGGCGGAACTGTCCGGCGGCATGCGCAAACGGGTCGGCCTGGCGCGGGCGCTGGCGCTGGATCCCGAACTGCTGTTCCTGGACGAACCCACGGCCGGGCTGGATCCGATCGGGGCGGCGGCGTTCGACGATCTGATCCGGCGCCTGTCGGATGATCTGGGTCTGACCGTCTTCATGATCACCCACGACCTCGACAGCCTCTACGCCATCACCGACAAGGTGGCGGTGGTGGCGGACAAGCGGATCGTGGCCAAGGCGACAGTTCAGGAACTGGAGCAGTCGGACCACCCCTGGATCCGGGAATACTTCCTCGGCCCGCGCGGTCGCGCCGGCAAGAAGGCCGCCTGAGGAGAGCGGAGAGATGGAACGAGACGCCCACTACGCCGCCGTCGGCATCGCCACTATCGCCCTTCTGGCGGCGCTGGCCGTGTTCGCCATCTGGCTGGCCCGGCTGCAATTCAACAGCGACTACGACGTCTATGACATCGTCTTCTATGGACCGGTGCGGGGCCTGTCGGAAGGCGGCGAGGTGCATTTCAACGGCATCCGCGTCGGCGAGGTCACGGATCTGAACCTGGACCCGAACAAGGGCGACCAGGTCATCGCCCGGATCCGGGTGGACGGCACCACGCCGATCCGGGTCACCTCGCGCGCCCAGCTCGAGCCGCAGGGCATCACCGGCCTGAACTATATCCAGATCACCGCCGGCAATCCGAACAGCGCGATCCTGAAGACCCAGTATCCGGACAACGTCGTGCCGGTGATCCAGAGCCAGCCTTCACCGATCGCGGAACTGCTGTCGGGCTCGGGCACGGTGCTGGCGCAGACCGTCGACGCGTTGAACCGCATCAACCGGGTCCTGTCGGACGACAATGTGCGGTCCTTCTCGACCAGCCTGAAGAACATCGAATCCCTGAGCACGGAGCTGGAAGCCCGCAAGGGCATGCTCGAGCAGCTGGAGCAGGCGCTGACCCGGGCCAACTCCGCGGTCGCGGAGTACGAGGCGCTGGCGGTCAGCTCGCGTCAGATCGTCGAGGGCGACGGTCGCGAGGCCGTGGCCAACATCAACGCCGCCGCCGAGGAGGCCCGCGCGGCCGTGGCCGCGATCAACCGCATCGCCACGGGAGCCGAGGGGCCGGTCAACGAGTTCGTCACCACCGGGCTGCCGCAGATGCAGCAGGCGATCCAGGGCCTGGACGACGCCACACGCTCGCTGGAAGGCCTGATCGATGAGGTGCGGGCCAGCCCGCGCGACTTCATCGGCCGTCCGCCGACCAAGGAAATGGAGGTCCAGCCGTGATCCGTTCTTCGATCAAGCTCGCCATCGCGGTCGCGGGCGTCGTCGCCCTGACCGGTTGCGCCCTGCTGTCTTCGCCCCCGCCGGTCCAGACCTATCGCTTCGGCGGCCCGGCGGCGGCCAGCGCGGTCGCCGAAGGCCAGAGCGGCCTGCGTCAGGTCAATCTGAGCCGCATCCAGTTTCCCGAGGCCGTCGAGGGCGACAAGCTGCTCGGCGTTACCGGCACGGAAACGGCCTATATCAAGGGCGCGCGGTGGGTGTCGCCGGCGAGCGACCTGTACATCGAGAGCCTCGAGAATGCGTTCTCGGCCCAGGCGACGCGGGTGCGGCTGATCGGGCCGCGCGAACTGATCCGCGGCGAGCATTCGCTGGACATTGACGTGCGCGCCTTCGAGGCCCGGTACGACGCGCCGGGCGCGGCGCCCACGGTGGTGGTGACGGCGCGGGCGCGGTTGCTGGCCCTGCCGGATCGGACCGTGGCGGCGGAGCGGACCTTCACGGTGCAGCAGCCGGCGGAGGCCAACCGGGTCTCGGCCATCGTCGAGGCGTTCGACATCGCCACGCGGGATCTGAACACGCAGATCGTGGCCTGGACGGACGCCGGCGCGGGCTGATCAGAGCGGGGTCCGCAGGTCCGACAGGCGGGCCTCGATCCCGGCGCGGCGGGTGCGCGAGGCTGTCAGTTCGCGCGCCGCCCGGTCGATGCGGCCCAGCAGGTCATCGCGCAGGCGGAGCAGGCGGTCCCGGTCGGGGCGGACCTTCTTCGGCCGCTTGCCGGCGAGGCCGAGGGCCTCGCTCCAGCCCTGACGCCATTCAGTCACGCCGTCGCCGCAGGCCCTGAGCGCCCCGGCGGCGCGGGCGTCGGCGTTCTGGGCGCCGCGGATCAGGGGCAGGGCGCCGAGCGCGGCGGCGCGGCAGGCGTCGAGCGCGGCCATGCGGGCGTCCAGCGGATGGGGCGTGTCCTCGACGGGGACGTGGCCGGAGAGGCGGCGGGCGGCGGCGAGACGGTGGGCGTCGAGCTCGACCATGGCGTCGCGGAGGCCGGACCAGACGCCGTCGAGGTCGGCGGAGCGGCGGGCGGCGCCCTCGATCCGGCCGGACAGGTCGGCGGCGGCGTCGGAGAGGACGGCGGCCGCCTGGCGGAAGGTCTCGCGGAAGGCCCGGAGGCGCTTGCCGCGGCTGTCGAACAGGCCGGCGAGGCCGCGCCGCGGCTCGAGCGCGCCGGGGTTCAGGCCCCCGAGCACCGAACGGGCGCGGGCGAGTTGGGCCTCGGCCTCGGCCAGATCGCCGCCGCGGGCGGCGGCGAGGGCGGCTTCGATGCGCTCGACGGCGGCAGCGCGGACCGGCTCGGCGAAGGCATGGGCCCCGGCCTCGTCATACGCCGCGTCGATCGCGTCGACGCGAGCGGCGTCAGGCTCCGGCGCATGGCCCTGCCAGCGGTAGGCTCCGTCGGCCATCACCCGTACTCCCACCCCGGCTCTGCGGCCGGCCGGGTTAACTATGACTACGCCTTGAGGCCTTCGGCAACGGTGTAGCTGGCCTCGGTCCTGGTCGCGACCTCCTCGAGGGTGACGCCGTCGGCCAGTTCGATCAGCTCGAGGCCGGCGCCGTCCGGCTTGACGTCGAAGACGCACAGGTCGGTGATGATGCGGCTGACCACGCCCGTGCCGGTCAGGGGAAGGGTGCAGGCTTTCAGCACCTTGGACTGGCCGTGCTTGTTGGCGTGATCCATGACCACGACGACGCGCTTGACGCCGGCGACCAGGTCCATGGCCCCGCCCATGCCCTTGACCAGCTTGCCCGGGATCATCCAGTTGGCGATGTCGCCGTTCTCGGCCACTTCCATCGCGCCGAGGATGGACAGGTTGATGTGCCCGCCGCGGATCATGGCGAAGCTGTCCGAGGAGCTGAAGTAGCTGCTCTCGGGAATTTCGGTGATGGTCTGCTTGCCGGCGTTGATCAGGTCGGGGTCGACCTCGTCCTCATAGGGGAAGGGGCCCATGCCGAGCATGCCGTTCTCGGACTGGAGGGTCACTTCCATCCCGTGGGGGATATAGTTGGCGACGAGGGTCGGGATGCCGATGCCGAGGTTGACGTAGAAGCCGTCCTGCAGCTCCTTCGCGGCGCGTTCGGCCAGTTGTTCGCGGGTGCGGGGCATCAAACGGCCTCCCTTTGACGCACGGTGCGCTGTTCGATGCGCTTTTCGGGGACGGTCTGGACGATGCGGTCGACGTAGACGCCCGGGGTGTGGATGGCGTCGGGATCGAGCGAACCGGTGGGGACGATCTGTTCGACCTCGACGACGGTGACCTTCCCGGCCGTGGCCATCATCGGATTGAAGTTGCGGGCCGTCTTGCGGAAGACGAGGTTGCCGCGCTCGTCGGCCTTCCAGGCCTTGATGATCGACAGGTCGGCGAGCAGGCCCGTCTCCATGATGTAGCGCTCGCCGTTGAAGGTGCGCTCCTCCTTGCCCTCGGCGACGAGGGTGCCGACGCCCGTCTTGACGAAGAAGGCCGGGATGCCGGCGCCGCCGGCGCGGATGCGCTCGGCCAGGGTGCCCTGCGGATTGAACTCGAGCTGGAGCTCGCCGGCGAGGTACTGGCGCTCGAACTCCTTGTTCTCGCCGACGTAGGACGAGATCATTTTGGCGATCTGCCGGGTCTCCAGCAACTGGCCGAGGCCGAAGCCGTCGACGCCGGCGTTGTTGGAGATGACGGTCAGGCCCCGGGCGCCGCTGTCGCGCAGGGCCGCGATCAGGTGCTCGGGAATGCCGCACAGGCCGAAGCCGCCGGACATGACGGTCATGCCGTCGAAGGTCAGGCCCTCCAGCGCGGATTTCGCGTCGGGGAAGATCTTCCGCATCGCTTCCTCATATTTTCACCGTCTGATGAATATCGACGGCCTTGACCGTCCGTAACGCGGGCGGGGGAATGGGGCAAGTGCGGACGCGGACAGGCGCGGGCGCCGCCTGCATTCTCCCCGGACCGGCCTCGCCCTGCGGGCTCGTTGTCCGGGGATGACGACGTCATGCGGTCTCGCCCCGCCGCGCGGGGGCGCGGCCGGTCGAGTGGGAAGGCGTGCGGAGCGCCGGGCCTGCGCCCGGAGTTCGTTTGGTTTTACCGTTTCGACGCAGACAGACGCTCCGCGCGGAGATTTTCCGGGAGCTTGCGTCGGGTGGCGCTCTTAACGCCTTACC
>Ga0196981_1000276_pt1 | contig 25527 bp, 12 predicted proteins | sample S3_2013CmetaG_FD_155462 | JGI IMG/M metagenome (GOLD analysis project Ga0196981, IMG submission 155462) | Soil microbial communities from Anza Borrego desert, Southern California, United States - S3_20-13C | ecosystem: Environmental > Terrestrial > Soil > Desert | place: USA: California... | reverse complement strand
TGGAACAAAAATTCGATCAGATATTTTACCTGTTTAGAGGCTCCTATCCATCGATGAAATCGGGAAATCATTCGCTCACAATGGCTCTTTCGGCTATGGGATTTTTCCTCAATGCGGAAGCCTACTTTAATAAGATTGACCCCAAAAAAGGAAAAGATTTTATCGTTGCCAAGAAAGATGAATTCCTGAAGTACTATAATTTCGACGCGGTTCTGGCAGATATCCGGAAAGGGAACGAAATGTTGTTTCTATATAACAACTCCTCGCCATGGATAAACAAATTGTCAGCGCATGGCGTGATAGGAAAATTCCATTCGATAGAATTCTTCTCCCTTCATATTTCCTTTCGCCCAGCGCGCGCGCTCATGAAAAATCGATAGCATTGAGCTTTGTTTTTTTGGACTTGTGTCAACTTCTTTTCCTTGGTTCGCTGACTATTAACCCATATGGCCAGTCTTCGGTCCTTAAACCTTTGAGGAACGTCGCAGTTGCCATATCTCTTCTTGTAGGCTTTCAGAACCTTGTACATTTCTTTCCATAGTTCCATGCGGTACCGATCACCTGGGGTCCACAGAAAACCGAGGGCATTCAATTTCAACTTCTTCCAATCCGATAGTTTGGGCTTGTTGTGGATCTGTTGGTTGACCCAGTGGGCCAACTCGGGCATTTCTTTAAGCTTAATATGATAAGCCTCTCCGAACTTTTTCTTTAAGGATTTGAATTTTCGAAAGAACTTTTCCCATTCACCCATCTTCCTTCGATCTACTTCGCCGATCCAGGTGAAGCCAAGCTGTTCAAGTTTTTGAAGGCGCTCCCGATTGAGGGCATTGTTTTTCTTCAATTTCTTCTGTCCCTGGATCCATTGATATAGTGAATGGTTACTTTTATTGACATTGAGATGACCGTGGGTCCTTCTGAATTCCTTTAGGTCACGGAACCGATGCTCCCACTGCTCATCGTTGAGCTGATGGGACCATTTGATGCCGATGTCTTCCAGCATCTTTTTCTTTTCCTTAGTCAGCTGATGTCGCTGGCTTTTATTTTTCTGAATCCATACAGAAAGCTTGAAGTCATCGCGAAGCCGGACACGACAATGTCCGAATTTTTCTTTGAATGCTTTAAGACGGGAATACATTTCGGCCCAGGCGTCCCTCTTTTCCCATTGAAACCCAATGGCATTCAGTTTTCTGATGCGGTCCGCCGGCAATGCACTTTTGCGCTCCATTTGGGTGTACATCCAAAGGCCAAGCTGATAATTTTCTTTTTTTATTTTTAATCTGTCAATGTAGCCATGCCTGGCCTTGTAACGCACAAGCTCGTCGTACCGGGTTTTCCACTTGTCAGCCAGAAGGCGGGCGATGTCTTCTTTCCACAGGAAGCCAATGGCTTGGAGTTTCTTTATTTTCTCAGTGGACAGGGTTTTTTTCGAATGCGAGAGCCTTTGCCGGGACACCCAAATTCCAAGTGCGGGATTCACTTTGAAATCCTGGGGCACCTTTGCGTGACCGTACTGTTTTTTAAATTGTATGAGCTCTCTGTATTCTATCATCCATGCGTCGTCTGAGCCACGGGGAAGATTCCAGTCGAGGTCTACGCCATTCAACTTTTCAATTTGTGCAGCACTTAACCGGGACTTTGCCCTTTTCTGTTCCACAACCCAGTCGAAAAGGGCCTCGTATCGTTTCTCGAAGGCTGGAACGTAACCGTGTCCGTGTTTGCGGTAAAACGCCTCGAGCCTGGCGAACATATGGTCCCAGGTAATCCGGGTGTCAAAAGGAAAACCCAGCGAGATGAGGTGTTCCCGGATACCTGGTGAAAGACGCTTGGGATGATTGCGAATATTTTCAATCCATCGCGCAACAACTTTGTCGGTTTCCGTTTCGGGATAAAAGTCCCAATGCCCCAATTTCCGGTGAAAGGCTTTGAGTCTTTTCAGGTATTTTTTGACTTGCTGGTTTTTACCAATTTTCATCGTGAATAAAAGCCAAAGTCCGAATCTGGCGAAAGCCCAAAAATAAACTGGCTCTTGATTTTGTCGCGGTCAAACTGCCGTTTAGGCGGTATTTTGTTTGCCAAATGAGCGACAAGGACATGAAAAAGTAACAAGCTGCTCATGCTGTTGCTTTGTTACTTTTATTTGAGAGGATGGCTCCTTTTAGCCTGTGCGTCTTGGGTTCCCGTTTTCCGTGCAGTATGGCTGTCGGTTTCTGTGTATGGTTCCCAAAAACTGAGCATTCTTGTTTGCCGCATAATGTGCATTGTTAATTCTCGATTAACATCAAGCAGCCGGAAAGTCAAAATCGGGTCCGAAACGCTATGGCACCTCGTTAAAAAGTTAAAAATCGTAGACGTTTTTCTCCCTCACTTTCGCTTGAAAAAAGCCAAATCGCTTGACTGGAAGCCAATCCTGAAATTCCAGCGCCGAGGGTAAACCGGGTCACCGTATTCATATGTCAAATTATACAGGAATACTGCTGTCATCTCGACGCGGGGATGAATTTTGAGCTTTCGGCCTAAACCGAGAAAGGCGGCATTTTTCCATAAATATTTTGACCCTTCACGAGTTTCCGGAGATCGCACGACGTTCCGGTCGAATTCGCCATACGCAAGAAAATTCTGAAAAATATCATAACTGGCAAATAGCTTATATCCCAGGACATTTTGATTAATCCCAGGTATCGAATCTCCAAATGACTGTCGGAAATTCCCACCAGCTCCGCCGATGGATTTCGTGTTGATTCTATAGCCGATCAATGGAGATACATCAACGGTTACAGGATCAATTGTAAGGATCTGAAAATTACCCCCAACATACAATCTTTGCTTCATTGTCCGATCACTCAACGAAGATCGCTTAATGGCCGTTTTCAGGTCCAATGAATTTGGAACAACGGAGTACTTTTTCATCAACAAATCCATTTTCTTGCGCACAGGCTCCAACAGCTTTGAGTTTTCCTCGAGGTACTGCATCGCCCTATCTTCCGCCCACTTTTTTGCCTTTTCCTTTAAATACGTACTGTCTGACAGCTGATCTGCCATAGCTCGATATTGAGCTGGCTTGGCCAGCGTGGTCCGCATTTGAGCGTCAGCCGTTCTCAATTCAGAAATGCCCTCGACTCGAGACTGTAATAATTGTTCCCCAATTCGTTCCGCTTCAGATTCAAGATGCATTTTCAAGCTATCAGAGTTCAATCCAAATGCTGTATATTTTCGTGCGTCGTCTATATATTGATCAGCATAGGCATAAGTTTTAAGCATTTTATCCTCATAAGGAGACTTAGCCGAAAATTGCACAGCAATCGCCTTAAACTTTTGAGGCTCAAGAATCCTAAATATATCGAGTCGTTGCCGGAGTGTTTTCGGCAATTCAATGAAAGGCATTGAACCAGAAAGTGCTGCTAAGAGTGAGTCATTTTGGGAAGCCTCCAAGAAGAGCGTAGTCCAATAGCTTCGCAAGAAATCACGACAAGTCCTCGTGATAACAATTCCTTGGCCATCCAGCCATGCTGTCCGAAGTCTCGCTTGTTTTGAAGCCCAGGGGCGGTAGACTGTTTGATAAATCTTACTGCTGACATCATCTTTAACTCGATTACGTTTTTGATCGATAGCATGTTGACGTTCCCTAATCATACCTGAGATGCTGTCAACTTGCTCGTCCAAAAATCTATTAAACTGACGCAGCTGGCGTACACTATCTCGTTTAAAGTATTTCCTATACAACTTCATTTTAAGAACCGGATTTTCAACCGATTCCACTTCTTTCAAATGTTGTGAACTAAGTCTTGGTTCAAAGGTTTGCCCGCGGATGGAAACAATTGAAATTAGAAGCAACGATATCGTCAAACATTTTTTCAATAGCAGGTCAAGATTCGTCTTTAGAAATGATTAATCAACTGATGACTTATTATGCACTAAAATTCCGTTAGCAAAGAAATTATGGTTCTTGTCTACTTTCTCAAGATTGTATGTTTTCACAGTTTTAGAGATTTCCTTTGCCTCGGTTAGCTTAATCTCTTCAATACTTTTGTCGTTCAAATTGTATGCAAAAACAACATCACCAACTGCAAGCTGCTGAACATCGAGTGAATAGTTACGTCGTGTAGCCGATGGATCATACGATGCCCAGCCCTTGTCTTTCACAAAATATGGGTGGTCAAACGTATTGGTATTGATTCGCCCGTCGGTGAATGTAAGCTGAACCATTTTATTGTGAACAGGTGAATTGACCTTCTCGACCCTGCCAACTTCAATCGAATTACTGGCAATATTATAAGTCAATATTTTATCTCCTACTTTCAAACTTTCGATCGCTTTTTCGCAACCATCTGCCATTAGAATGGAGGTTCCTGATACAAAACACGACGGCGGTTCAAACTCGCCCCGAATAGTAATCTGCATCGATTTTTGAACTACTCGTCCAGTTTCCGTATCAGTAACCGTTACTGTGACTGTAAAAGTCCGGGGATCAGAAGTTGGATTAACAAAGGTGAAAGGGCAGACATTCGTGTCGTAGATTGTTTCAGAAACCTCGGGATAGGTGCCAGTCGCAGACTTGTTCCAACGATAAGAAAACTTGTAAGAGCCGCCTTCGGGCAATGCCGACATTTTCTGCACTACAGAGTTATAGTACATTTCAACATAAAATGCCTCAGAACATGATCTTGCATTTGAGGTTATTGTTTCAATGGCAGTCAAGCCATTTGCATCAGTTGCTCGCAACTGAGCAACAAAAGAAGTCCCGCAAGCAATTGACCGCCGCAAATGTGATTTTCGGCTCAAAACCGTACTTGAACCCACCTCTGTCCATTCGTAAGAATAATCGCCACGGCCGCCTTTCAAATCGGAGCTAAAAAGAGTAATGACAGGATCGCCCGATCCGATTGCATAATCCATATAATTACTAACGGGTCCTTTTGATAACCCGAGCGTTAGGGGCAAATTCGAAATCGTCAACACAGGATTCAACTTGAATTTGTATGTGTTGCGTGATGTGATGTTACCAAATTGATCTTTAGCAATTGTTGCCCGTCCAAACGTATCATACTCATATGATGTTGATTTCCCCCTTGGATCAGTGATGAGAATAACGCCAGTGAGCGGCTCGTGCAAGTAGGTGTAGACTTGAGCATTCGGCAACCCGGACCTTAATTTATCCAACTCCTGCGACAACGACGCGTTTGTGAGCTCCTGTAAATAGTCGGCATTCTGAACGCCTAAAGCGCCGAGTACCTCCGAATAAGTTGCACCAACTATTTCGGCTATTTTATAGTTGTTGCCATACCCCCACAATACTGAATAGTGCTTGCCATTTTTTATTGAATATTCAAGTAGATTTCCCGTCCCGCTATAATCAACGAAGCGTCGTACCTCGCGTAAGGAGTTGGACCCGAAAGCTTCAAAGATCGCGGATGGACGAATTCTGTTTCCAAAAGAGCCATATTCCGTCAAACTCGTATTCACCAGCAGGTCGTTTCGCCACTTCCGGGTTTTGATTGGAACCAGGATGTTGGAACTGAGTAAGGATGAAATATTTGGAAGTGAGGCCACATCGCCATCAAATGGGTATGCAAAACTTTCCTTCACCACGTCCGCCCCATCCACAAAATTCTGCTCACGAACAAATGGCACATTTACATAGTAGGCAAAATTATTTTCAGTACGAATATTACCCTTCGGCGTTGCTTCGGTCACCACTGACTTTGTCAATAAGTATGATTCAGAGGCAACTTTATAGTCGTATGTGCCGAACAGATTAAGTGTGCCGTACTGACCAGGGGTCGATTCATAGATGACATATTGTGACAGGTTCAATTCATCATAAGCTTGATACGCATACTCATTGTCAATATTCTTTACCAGACTACCCTGATTGTTATAAATACTTGTCGAAAGCAATTTTCCACGCTTGATATCCATGTCTTGGTACACAGTGGGAGCAAGACCTCTGTTTTCCAAGTCTTGCAAGGCAGGGGGGCTGTCGGGAGGGTACGAGTGAGTTGCAGGGAAGATGTTGGGAAATTCGGCAGGACTGGTGTACCTGTTTAAAGTATATCCGTTATTCTCTTCGGCCAGTTTACAACTCGAATAGCCAACAAAGCTGCCATCTGTTACTTCGACCTTAGACGTCGCGTATTGTTTAACCCTATCCGTTATGAAAGATTCAACAAATCTAGGCACATTTAGTATGCTGCCAGACGTACCTCCAGCGTCTAGCGCATAATCATAGGTCACGTGTCTTTGTAGCGCATTGTTGTCGTCATAGATAGATTGAGAGGAAATTCGCAGCCCTCCTCCTGAGACCTCACGATTCAAAAAGTTGAATGAGTTCAATTCATATTGAAAAACGCTGTAACCACCGGTGGCGTATACCAAGCGCTCTAACATCCCAGCCGTCGCATATTGCAAGTCAGATGCGAGAGAGGCTGTTCCCACCAACAATCCATATCCTTCGTCGGGGAGGGGAAACGGCAGATAAGTGTTCCTTCCTTGATTCGCCTTATAGTAAATTTTTGGAACATAGTTTTTAAGCAAAAGCCCGTGGTTTCCGTTATATAGTCCCGACCAATCCTGATTCAACGAATAACGTTTTGGAAGCGCGGTCTGGTTGTACGTAAATGTGTACCCTGGCAAGGGCTCGTTATTTTCATCAAAGAATTTAATGGCATTCAGTCGCAAGCGGAGGCATTCGGGGTCAGAACAATCAGGGGTGATAAAATAATCTTGCTCAAACAAGATCCCTTTAACAAAATTTCCATAATTATTCCTGATCTCAATCTTATGCAGTCTCTTGCCGCCAACCACATCGGTACGATCCTCATAATAAAAATCAATGACGCCTTCAGGAAAGTCGATCTTATGAATCAATTTCTCTCTACTGAAATCGTGCTCATAATTAACCTGGCTGATCAAAGAAGCTGCACCCTGTGAAAGCGTAAAGTTTCGTTCGATTCTGCGGTTGTTGTCAACAACGAAATTGTCTTTGTAGTAAAATCTTACGACTTTGTTAGTCATGGGATTCTTAATTGAGCTGATGTGAATGGCTGGCGATGTTTCCCGATAGCTCCCTGGCCAATAGTCCTGCACTGATGGGCCGTACAAGTGCGCCTTGATCTGCTCCTCAGAAATATCCACAGGCCATCTTGTAGTCACCAGATCATCAGTCAATGTCTCCAGCTCCCTCTCAGCAGGGAAAACACAATTGTATTCTCGATCATCGAAGGCATAGACGAATCCTTTCGACGAGGTGATCTCAGCGCTAAAAACCAGATCTGAACGCAGAGGAATCGATCCCTGAAACGTTGTCTCAATGATTGAGCCCGTCTTCGTAATTTCGAAGACGCTTCCATCTGCTCTATGCGCGAATTTCGTCGTTAAATCCGGCGCGGAGACGAAATACAGATCGGGCCGGGTATCACGATATTCCGAGATGATCTCGACTGGAACTGGTCCGCTGCCATCGATATAAACGTTCTCGAAAGGAAAGAGATGCCTCAAGAATCCGAACCTCGAATAGACGTATTTTCCGGTTTCCGAATTCCACGAGCCAGACGAAAAACTGTCATCGTCACCCACTATTTCCTTTGAAATCAGACCGCCCGTATTAAGAGACCAGTTAAGTCCCACTCTTGACGATGCCCCGTTTATGTTCACGCCACCAGTGTTGTAAGATACTGTGATCGGGATCTCCAATCCGTCAAAGTTGATGCTGTAGAGAGGAATGCTTATGTCGGCCCTGCCGGAATATTCGTTTACCGGTTGATAATTCACTGCTATAAAAGATGTGACGTCCGGCGATTTCAATGGTTTGAAATCCTGACAGAAAGTGGTAATCGAACATCCTGAAAGAATCAGCAGTAGGTAGACCCTCCTAGTAAATCCATTGATTGATCTGTTATTTGCCATCATTTTTCTTAAAAATTTTTAAGACGGTCCGTCACCCGCGCTCTGGTTCTGATAATGGGCGCCAGCACCTCCTTCTTTAAACGCTTTTCAAATTCTAAAAACTCGTTTGCCTCAGGCCTGTCAACGATTACAAACTTCGTGTTGCTTATTAGCGCGAATTCGGTGCAATGAAGACAGAGGACGTCCGACGTGTCACTCGGAATCGCCAAAAGTGGCTCAGCCAGGCGTTTGACCTTATTCCAAGTTAAAGTATCAACTCTAAAACTGAAGCCTTCAAAATAAAGGATCTCGTTCTTCTCATTCATGTAGTCATTCAGATTGTCATGATAATCGACGGTGGTATAGTAATAGTATCCTTGAATCGGCAAGATCAGCGAGTCGGTAAGAGTCATTCGAAGGCTGTCTTCCATAAAAACTACTACGAACGAAGAATCCAGTCTGACGTTCTTGCCGAAAGCCAGGAAATCGCGCTGCGGAAAGCGGCCACCTGTTAATGGCAGAAGCTTTTCAATTATGAACTTCGGATGATAATACGTCTTATCGTATTCAGTTCGGGGCTTCTCTGCTTGTTTCGTGCAGCAGCAGATAGTGGCCATTAGAAGCATAGATGTCAATAATCGCATAAGATCTTATTTTACCGCTTTTTGGTTAAAATTGCCATAACTAAGTCGCCTAACTGCCGAGCCGGGGCTAGCCTCAAACGGTCTATAAGCTTCATTAGGAGAAAGATTTCGCGGTCCTGCGCCATACAGTGTAAACCCATACGGCGTCGCGATGAGAACTGGGTGTTGGCGCCGCGCTCCGTCTTCACCACGTAGAGTGCTCACGAAATCATCCGGTAAGGAAGGCCTTGCCAGGCGCTCGGCATTCTTTGATTCTGAGAGACCGCTGACAGACTCGTGAATGTGGTGAACATGTCCATATAGGAACAGAACATAAGCCTGTTGGTCATAACTTGGGTAATATTCGTCGACCTGAAGGCCAGGTGATAAAATGTTACTACGCAAGTTAACCTTATCTTCTGGGGGAAAGTACCTCAACCTGATCTCGCCGGACTCGCTTATAAGGCCAACGAAAGCTATTTCACGACCAACAATCGCGTTGTTTATTCCCCAACGCTGGTCATTGGCCATCTCGACTATGCCTCGCATGTCCTTAATTGTATTCTCGCCAATGAAGGCATATGATTGGTCTCGGACCCTTTTTGCAAACTGATCATTAGTCTCACCTTCGCCCCGATTTCTCTTCTGTTTTTCATAGATTCCGACATCGACATAGTGTACCTCATTTTGCAATCCATCGACAATCCGGTCAAAAATCTCGCCCTTAAGATTTGCTAGCCAAGTAGTGTCTCCTAAGGGGTCGGTATATTGAATTGGATTATTTCCGATTTCGGCAAATAGGCTTACCTCGTGTGTTGGTTTAGGGTCCAGTTGCCACCATCGGGCAATCGTTGGATCGAGCGTGCGATAACGGGACTCATATACTTCAAGTCCGAAGATTTCGTTCTTTTCATAGCCGTTGAATAACTTCTTGTTATCTACAGAATTTGCACGTTGATTGTCGTTAAATGTTAACCCGAATGGATAGTAGTCACTTGTTTGTAATACTTGCAACTCCTTTGAATTATGTGAATGGATAACAGTGAAGTCGTCGAAATATACGCTCGCCATCTGGCTCACATTGCTCTCATTTGCAACAAAGGTATAAAGGTAACCGCCTTGTGGAATTGTTATATCAAGGTAAAGCCGTTGAGTATTGACAGAGGCTTCAGGTTCGACAAGCGAATATCCAAATTGTCCGTAATATTCATGATTTGAGTTAAGTAGAATGTAGAACAAATACGCCTTGGAAGCCGAACCTTGCCGTGAAAAACTACCAATGAGGGAACCGAGGTTATCATTAAGCGCCGTATAGGCGGCTTCGCCGGCTCCCAAGCCAAATGCTCCCGTGACGGCATTTGCAATCGAGGGGATCAATTCTTCGTTTGAACCGGCGCCAGTTTGATATCGTGCAAATACTTCAAGCTGAACGCGATCGCCCGCAGCGACTTGTAGTACCTTATTTGGCCCGATTGATCTCGGTGTATTTGTTTCACCTATCATTATGGCACCGTTTAACTCAGAAACTCGATCAGGTGCCAGCGTTTGGGTTGTAGACGGCGTGTGATTGAAAATACTGATCGCTCTGGTCTCTCCCACGTTATCAAAGGCGGCTTCTTCCTCGTCAGCTGCAGCGATCTCCATTGTTGATTCGTAGCTATCAACCCGATCCTGATGTCCATATACAACTCGAACATTTCCAACATGGTCCTTATGAAAGTATTCGAAGTTCCATGAATCTCCAATTTTGACAATTCTTCCATTGGAAGTTTGAATAAACGTGATCTGCGGCGGTTGCCCTTCATAAACTATGTCCCCGGAATAGGTCGTTCTCGATATCTCCACACCGCCGGCGTCGTAAGCAACTTTTCTCAGCTTATTACCATTTGCATCATACGTGTAGAGAATCTTCTTATCACCGATACGAATCTCCCTCGGTTGGTTGAGGTTGTTATATAGCACACCGTCGGGGTCACCGACAGACGGACCAACAATTCCTTTGTTCAAATCGAACTTGATGTTCCCGTTTGCATCGTAACCATATTCGCCGGAATTCAAAACAATATCTTCAGAGAAACCAAGCTGTCGACCAGAAATTGCGGAGTTATCGTTCACTGCTTCCAATCTGTTGCCCTTATATGCATACCACAATTCGTCGATATTCTGTGCGGTACCGCCCTGCGCGATTGAAAGACCGTTTAACAATGAACTTCTCGTCAATGCTGTTATATTTCCATTTTTATCGTAAGCAGCTTGCTCATTGAATGTGTTAGCATCTAACGACCATGTTGCACCATTTTTTATCGCATATTTGGCATGACTAAGTCGATTAAGCAGATCGTATGTGAAGCCGTATATCTTTTCAGAGGCATTATCAACTAAACTGTTTGACTTCCACTGCATAGCGGAAATGTTTCCGTTAAATAGCGGAGTTGTGAGGACTCCGTCAATAGCGACAGGTTCATTGTATTTTAATTCCATTCCAAACAAATCGTTCGCATCATCGTTGACAATTCCATCATTAAGAGTACCACTGTTATTAACATGTGTTAACCAACCGCGGATATTATACCGGTAGTCATTTGACTGTAGAAACGTAGTACCACCATCCACAGAATGTACATTTTGCTCCACCAGTTGACCAACCTCATTGTACGAATTGGATTCGGTCAAGACGCGGTTTCCATTGTTTATCGTTAGCCACGATTTCTCAACACGTCCTTGATGATCAAAGTCAGTTTCGAGTAAACTTGACAAAGTCACTCCGTGATCCAGTTTGGTCTTTGTGATTCGCTGAGTTAACCCGAAATATTCATTTGTTGTACGATTGATGTTATCCAAAATGTCATCTGAAACCACCTGAAGTTCACGATGATAGTTGTCAAAATACGTCGCACTAACCTGCCACTTAATCGGAGACGAATCGAGTACGCGTATCTTGGTGCCTGTAACGCTGCCTTTTACCTGTTGTGTAGGCGTACCAGTGAACCCAGGTGGCATTATTGCCGCATGAGCAAAAGGAGCAGAGTTGAGACCAAGACGGTCCAAAAACGAGTAGTCATCATAATATGTAATGATCATTACGTCATTAATTGTTGAATTGGTTGGATATGTTCTATCTAAAGTGTAGCCTATCCCGTTGCCAGTTGTTACTTGTTCAAAACGATTCACGCCCGCATCCAACTGCGCTTGAATAATGTTGTAAGGAGATGAATTCGAAATCTCACCAACCATAATCGGCCGATCAAGTTGATCATATTTGGTAAATGTCCACTTCCCTGCCGCTCGTTGATTTCCATCCTGTGAAACGACCAATCGATCCCACTTGTCATATACAAGAAAAAGGGGGGAACTACCCGGGACTTTCTTATAGGTTAAACGACTCAAAGCATCATATCTATATTCAAAACTCAACGAATCAAGCATATCTCTTTTGCCCTGATCACTTAAGCTGACATAGCTCGCAAACCTGTCAAGAAACTTTGGTTGTAAAATAAACCGCAGTCGTGCGTAATCATCGTAGATATAGTATGTGAACGTCCATTTATTTGTTTCGTTCAGCGCCGCGTTAGCCTCAACCTGGTTTCTCTTTAGAATCAGCCGTCCCTCTTTATCATTGTATTCATAAAGCACATGATTGTCTTCGTCTTTTTTTACCGTAACATAAAGCGAGCCGGAAGGGTAGTATCCACTTTGAATGGGAATAAATTCTGAATCCCCATTGAGCAATACTTCCTGCAAGGTCCATCGGGCAATTTTCTCTTCCTCAAGAGTTGTCCTCTCCATAGCGAGCCCATCGACGTTGGTTGTGTATTCAAATTTATGAGTCTTACCATCTTGAGGGCTCAGGCGGTTAGGTTGCCATATTGCACCTTCAGACCCTTTTTCGATAATCTTGTCGAGAGGTGATCCATCAAATACAACCTCCGAATACGGCGCTGCGTCACTTTTTACTTTTGCATTATATTGCTGGCTTGGGTGATAAAAACCTGCGGCTGACCCCGTGTAGTTCAAGTTTTGATCCAATAGGGCCACCTTAAACCAACCGTTGTTGCCAATAGCAACAGGTAAGTATGTCCTAAATGCCCTGCCTAATTGGTCATATACTACAGGTTGAACTAAATCGGTTTTTGAAGGTGATCCCCAAGATATGACCGATTGTTTTAATCGGCCCAAACCGTCAAAATATTGCACACTTTGAGTCCTTTCATCGGAAGTCAGACCATCGACCATTGTTGTCGTTGTTGCTCCCGGTACCAAAATCAAATCAGTAACAACATAATTCTCGTTTTGTCCAACAAACTGGTTCAGCGAAACAGACATGACTTTTGAATTGTCAGATGGACCCGTGAGGTTTTCCGCCCTTACTCGATAGTAGTAGTTACTTCCTGGGCTGAGGTTAGTGATTATTCTACTTGTGCCGGCAACCACAACATTATTGAGCCCGTGTAAAATATTGGAAAACGAAGCATCGGTTGAGACGTCGATCCTATATCCGGTTACGTACGGAACGGACTCCCAGTTTGCCTGAAATGACGAGGCTCCTATTTGCGTGGCAAGTTTGATAGTTGGGCGCGCAGGAGGCATTACAACGGTTATAACATTTGAATTCACTGAGCCCCCGGTGGAATTCACAACGCGAACCCGATAAAAATACGTTTCCCCAGATGAGGCTGAGATGGTATAGCTCGTTCCATTCACCGAAACATTCTGAAGAACATAGGAACTGAAGGATGATGACAGAGATAAATCAAGCTCATAGTCATCCGTCTGGCCCGCTTGCCAGTTCGCAATGAAAGATGATGTCGTTATTCCGGTGGCATTGGATGCCGTCACCTGCTGTGGTAAAGTAAGAACTGAGATCGTATTCGAATTAGCTGATGGCGTCGATCCGCTATTTATTGCGCGTACGCGGTAGAAATATGTGGTATTTGATGACAATCCGGTGACCAGTTTACTGTAGCTGGCCCCGCCGTCGACCAAGACATTCGACCAGCCGGCCTCAATAATAGAAAAGTCATTATACCTCGAGACGTCGATCCGGTAAGAAGACGCAACCCCTATGAGTGGTTCCCACCACGCAACAAAGGACGTCGAAGTTATCGAACCTGCATCAGCCGCCTCAGGTGGATTCGTACTGGTTAATGCGGACGAATAGGAAGAGTTTGACGAAGATCCAGTTGCGTTTGAAGCCCTCACCCGATAATAATAAGTCGTGTTTGCTGTCAAGCCTGATACAACTGTGGTGGTGCCTGAAACCGTAAGATCGCTGTAACCACTCACCATCGTACTGAAAGCGCTTGACGTGGAGACATCCAGCCTGTAACTCGACGCTCCTGTCGAGGCCTGCCAGTTCGCACGGAAAGTCGTAGCGGTCAACTGATCAGCAGCACTCATACCAGGCGCTGATGGAATCGTTAATGCAGACTGAGCAGCGGAATTCGTGGAAGGTCCCCAACCATTGTCAGCCCTTACCCGGTAGTAGTAGGTCGTCCCACTAGACCGACCCGTCACTGAAAAACTGGTGGTTGTTATTTCTGTATACAGCGATACCCCGCTGGCGAATGTCGATGAAGCGGAGACGTCCAACTCATATGATACCGCACCTGTAACAGCAAGCCAGTTTGCCGTAAACCCTGTTGAAGTAATGCCCGTCGCCGCACTGGCAGTCGGGGCAACTGTCAAGGTTTTTACAGTCTGTGTTGCCGAGTTCGCCGAAGGGCCTGTTGCGTTGATACCGCGAACACGATAATAATAAGAAGTGTTCGCTGTCAACGTCGTCACCGAATTCGAGGTACCCGCAACACTGAAATCGGTCAGGATAAATGTGCCAGCTGTAAATGTACTGGTGGTGGCAACATCCAAGCGATACGAAGTGGCACCTGTTACCCCAGACCAATTCGCTACGAACGAATTACTCGTAAGTCCATTGGCAGCAGACACCGCCGGCGAGGCCGTCAGGGTCAATAAGGACTGAATGCCAGAGTGCGTTGACACACCCCAACCGTTATTGGCTCTGACCCGGTAATGGTAAGTGGTTGACGCTGATAGACTGCTTACCGAATAGTTTGTCGTAGTAATATTCGAATATGTCGTAGCCCCGCTTGCAAACGTGGATGATGTCGAAACATCGAGCTCATAAGAGGTAGCTCCTGTAACAGCGCCCCAGTTCGCCGTAAACCCTGTTGAAGTAATGCCCGTTGCTGCACTGGCAGTCGGGGCAACCGTCAAGGTTTTTACAGTCTGTGTCGCCGAGTTCGCTGAAGGGCCTGTTGCATTGATACCACGAACACGGTAGTAGTAAGATGTATTCGCAGTCAACGTGGTCACTGAATGCGAGGTACCCGTAACACTTACATCGGTCAGGATAAATGTGCCTGCTGTAAATGTGCTGGTTGTGGCGACATCCAACCGGTATGAAGTCGCGCCCGTCACGCTTGACCAATTCGCTGTAAACGAGCTGCTCGTAAGTCCACTCGCAGCAGACGCCGCAGGTGATGCAGTCAAAGTCAATGCACTTTGTGTTGCCGAGTTTGCTGAAGAACCTGAAGAGTTATACCCACGAACACGGTAATAATACGTCGCAGACGTGTTCAACGGCGTCACGTTTTGATTCGTTGCTGAGACCGTACGATTTTCATAACCTGTAACAAAGGTCCCGGCTGCAAAACTGCTGCTCGTTGAAACATCTAACTGGTAAGACTCCGCTCCAGTAACCGAGGACCAATTTGCATAGAATGATGTTGAAGTGTAACCACTAGCAAGTGACGAGGTCGGAGCAATCGTCAGCGTCTTTGTTATCCCAGGCGTCGAGGTGTCATCAGTGGTGCCCGCGCTTACAACTGCCCGAACACGAACATAATAAGTGGTACCCGCACTCAGCCCGGAAACCCCTTGACTTGTTGATGTCACATTGAGGTTATCATAACCAGTCAGCCTGGTGCTAAAACTTGAAGCGGTCGAAACGTCTAATTTATATGAAGTCGCACCCGCAACCGAAGCCCAGTTTGCTGTGAACGAAGTCGTACTCACAGCTGTAGAAACATTGATTGCTGGCGGCACCGGACATGTTGTAACTGTGATCGTGTTTGAGTTCGCAGATTCTCCGCCACCGTTAACAGCTCGCAAACGATAATAGTATGTTTGATTTGCCGACAGCCCGCTCACCGCGTGAGTCGTCCCTGTTATACCTGTCATCGAACTTACAATCGGAGAAAATGTCGTTGACGTCGACACATCAACTTCATATGATGTGCCCCCCGTCACTGCCGACCAGTTTGCATACAACGATGTGCTGCGTACCGAACTTGCTGCCGAGGCCGTCGTTGCTGAAGGTGTTGTAAGTACTGTTTCCGAATTTGAATTCGTTGAGACCGTCGAGGCACCGTTTACAGCCCTCACACGATAATAATATGTCGTACTTGATAACAGCCCTGTCACTGCTTTTGTCGATGTAGTACCTCCCGTAATTGTAACATCAGCCCATCCACTTTCGAGGGTTGAGAAGTTGCTATATCGGGAAACATCCAATCTGTACGAACTCGCTCCGCTCACCGTCGACCAATTGGCATTAAAACTTGTTGACGTAACCAGGCTGGCCTCAGCTGCCGTTGGTGCAATTGGAGCAGTCAATGCCGAGCCGCTTGCCGAATTGGCCGATGTCCCTGTCGCGTTGACTGCCCTCACCCGATAATAATATGTCGTGTTCGCTGTCAACCCTGATACAACTGTGTTGGTGCCTGAAACCGCAAGATCGCTGTAACCGCTCACCATCGTACTGAAGGCGCTAGACGTAGAGACATCCAACCTGTAACTGCTCGCTCCTGTCGATGCCTGCCAGTTCGGCCGGAAAGTCGTAGCGGTCAACTGATCGGCAGCGCTCATGCCAGGTGCTGATGGAATCGTTAATGCAGACTGAGTACCAGAATTCGTCGAGGGTCCCCAACCATTGTCAGCCCTTACCCTGTAATAGTAGGTCGTCCCACCAGATAGACCCGTGACTGAAAAACTGGTGGTTACTATTTCTGTGTACAGCGATACCCCACTGGCAAATGTCGATGAAGTGGAGACGTCGAGCTCATATGATTCCGCACCTGTAGCAGCAACCCAGTTCGCCGTAAACCCTGTTGAAGTAATGCCCGTCGCCGCACTGGCAGTCGGGGCAACTGTCAAGGTCATTACAGTCTGTGTCGCAGAGTTCGCCGAAGGGCCTGTTGCATTGATACCACGAACACGATAATAATAAGCCGTATTCGCTGTCAACGTGGTCACCGAATGCGACGTGCCCGTAACACTTACATCGGTCAGGATAAAAGTGCCGGCCGTAAAAGCACTGGTGGTGGCAACATCCAGGCGGTACGAAGTGGCACCGGTCACCCCAGACCAATTCGCTACGAACGAATTACTCGTAAGGCCGCTGGCAGCAAACACCGCCGGCGAGGCCGTCAGGGTCAATAAGGACTGGGTGCCAGAGTTCGTTGACACGCCCCAGCCATTATTGGCTCTGACCCGGTAATAGTAAGTGGTTGACGTTGATAGACTGCTTAACGAATAGTTTGTCGTAGTAATATCCGAATGTGTCGTAACCCCGCTCGCAAACGTGGATGATGTCGATACATCGAGCTCATAAGAGGTAGCTCCTGTAACAGCGCCCCAGTTCGCCGTAAACCCTGTTGAAGTAATGCCCGTCGCCGCACTGGCAGTCGGGGCAACTGTCAAGGTTTTTACAGTCTGTGTCGCCGAGTTCGCCGAAGGGCCTGTTGCATTGATACCACGAACACGATAATAATAAGACGTATTCGCTGTCAAGGTGGTCACCGAATGCGAGGTACCCGTAACACTTACGTCAGTCAGGATAAACGTGCCTGCTGTAAATGCACTGGTTGTGGCTACATCCAAACGGTATGAACTCGCGCCAGTCACGCTTGACCAATTCGCTGTAAACGAGTTGCTAGTAAGTCCACTGGCAGCAGACACCGCAGGTGATGCAGTCAAAGTCAATGCACTTTGTGTTGCCGAGTTTGCTGAAGAACCTGAAGAGTTATACCCACGAACACGGTAATAATACGTCGCAGACGTGTTCAATGGCGTCACGTTTTGATTCGTTGCTGAGACCGTACGATTTTCATAACCAGTAACAAAGGTCCCGGCTGCAAAACTGCTGCTCGTTGAAACATCTAACTGGTAAGACTCAGCTCCAGTAACCGAGGACCAATTTGCATAGAATGATGTTGAAGTGTAACCACTAGCAAGTGACGAGGTCGGAGCAATCGTCAGCGTCTTTGTTATCCCAGGCGTCGAGGTGTCATCAGTGGTGCCCGCGCTTACAACTGCCCGAACACGAACATAATAAGTCGTACCCGCACTCAGCCCGGAAACCGCCTGACTTGTTGATGTCACATTGAGGTTATCATAACCAGTCAGCCTGGTGCTAAAACTTGAAGCGGTCGAAATGTCTAATTTATATGCGGTCGCACCCGCAACCGAAGCCCAGTTTGCTGTGAACGAAGTCGTACTCACAGCTGTAGAAGTACTGATTACTGGCGGTACCGGACATGTTGTAACTGTGATCGTGTTTGAGTTCGCAGATTCTCCGCCACCGTTAACAGCTCGCACGCGAAAATAGTATGTTTGATTTGCCGACAGCCCGCCCACTAGCTGAGTCGTCCCTGCGATGCCCGTCATCGAACTTACAATGGGCGGCGAAAATGTCGTTGACGTCGACACATCAAGTTCATATGATGTGGCGCCGGTCACTGCAGACCAGTTTGCATACAACGATGTGCTGCGAACCGAAGTTGCTGTCGAGGCCGTCGTTGCTGAAGGCGTTGTAAGTACTGTTTCCGAATTTGAATTCGTTGAGACCGTCGAAGCACTATTCACAGCCCTTACACGATAATAATATGTCGTACTTGATAACAGCCCTGTCACTGCTTTTGTCGATGTAGTACCTCCTGTAATTGTAACATCAGCCCATCCACTTTCGAGGGTTGAGAAGTCGCTATATCGGGAAACATCCAGCCTATACGAACTCGCACCGCTCACCGTCAACCAATTCGCGGCAAAAGATGTAGATGAAACTGAACTGGCCTCAGCTGCCGTTGGCGTATTTGGAGCCGTCAATGCCGAACTGTTTGTGGAATTGGCAGATACCCCGGTTGCATTGATGGCCCTCACCCGATAATAATAAGTCGTGTTTGCCGTCAAGTCTGAGACAACTGCGTTGGTGCCTGAAACCGTAAGATTGCTGTAACCGCTCACCATCGTACTGAAGGCGCTTGACGTAGAGACATCCAGCCTGTAGCTTGTCGCTCCTGTCGACGCCTGCCAGTTCGCCCGGAAAGTCGTAGCGGTCAACTGATCAGCAGCGCTCATGCCCGGTGACGACGGAATCGTTAATGCAGACTGAGTACCAGAATTCGTCGAAGGTCCCCAACCGTTGTCAGTCCTTACCCGGTAGTAGTAGGTGGTACCACCGGACAGACCTGTCAAAGAAAAACTGGTGGTTATTATATCGGTATACAGCGATACCCCGCTGGCAAATGTCGATGAAGTGGAGACATCCAACTCATATGATACCGCACCTGTAGCAGCAACCCAGTTTGCCGTAAACCCTGTTGAAGTAATGCCCGTCGCCGCACTGGCAGTCGGGGCAACTGTCAAGGTCTTTACAGTCTGCGTTGCCGAGTTCGCCGAAGGGCCTGTTGCGTTGATACCGCGAACACGATAATAATAAGACGTATTCGCTGTCAACGTGGTCACCGAATTCGAGGTACCCGCAACACTGAAATCGGTCAGGATAAATGTGCCAGCTGTAAATGTACTGGTAGTGGCGACATCCAAGCGGTACGAAGTGGCACCGGCTACCCCAGACCAATTCGCTACGAACGAATTACTCGTAAGTCCACTGGCAGCAGACACCGCCGGCGAGGCTGTCAGGGTCAATAAGGACTGAGTGCCAGAGTTCGTTGACACACCCCAACCGTTATTGGCTCTGACCCGGTAATGGTAAGTGGTTGATGCTGATAGACTGCTTACCGAATAGGTTGTTGTAGTAATATTCGAATATGTGGTAACCCCGCTCGCAAACGTGGATGATGTCGATACATCGAGCTCATAAGAGGTAGCTCCTGCTACAGCGCCCCAGTTCGCCGTAAACCCTGTTGAAGTAATGCCCGTTGCTGCATTGGCAGTCGGAGCAACCGTCAAGGTTTTTACAGTCTGTGTCGCCGAGTTCGCTGAAGGGCCTGTTGCATTGATACCACGAACACGATAATAATAAGACGTATTCGCAGACAACGTGGTCACTGAATGCGAGGTACCCGTAACACTTACGTCAGTCAGGATAAACGTGCCGGCTGTAAATGTGCTGGTTGTGGCTACATCCAACCGGTATGAACTCGCGCCCGTCACGCTTGACCAATTCGCCGTAAATGACGTGTTTGTAAAACCTGTCGCAGCACTGACATTTGGTGCTGCTGTTAGTGTTAGTTGAGATTGAGTCGCCGAATTGGCAGACGATCCAGAGCTGTTGTAACCTCGAACCCGATAGTAATATGTCGTATTTGAATTAACTGGCGTAACAACTTCACTCGTTGCTGTAACCGAGCGATTTTCATATCCCGAAACAAATGTTCCAGCACCAAAAGCACTACTGGTTGAAACATCCAATTGATATGAATCAGCACCTGTAACCGCAGACCAGTTCGCCGCAAATGATGTGGAGGAGATGTTACTTGCTGCCATTGAAGCAGGCTGGTCAGTGAGAGTACGCGTTAACCCCGGGGTAGTTGGATTATCTGATGTGCCGGTCGCCCCAACGGCTCGAACTCTGAAATAGTAGTCGGTCCCCGCATTTAGATTCGATATCACTTGTGATGTTCCCGTAAGCGTCAAATTATCATAGCCAGTTAACTTTGAAATGAAGTCGGAAGAAGATGATACATCCAAACGGTATGAGGTGGCAGAAGCGACCGAATTCCAGTTTGCTGTAAAAGAAGTCGTGGTTATTCCGGTCGACGGATTAATTACAGGAACAGGTGGTGTCGTCGTGACGGAAATAGTGTTTGAGTTTGCCGAAGACCCTCCGCCATTCACTGCCCGGACCCGATAGTAATACGCAGTACTTCCGTTCAGATTGACGACTACTTGAGAAGTTCCGGAAATGTTGTTTGTTGTTCTTAAAATCGTTGAAAAGGAACTTGATACTGAAACCTCCAGCGTATACGATGAAGCACCGCTGACAGAATTCCAGTTTGCATAAAATGACGTACTTCGCACAGATGTTGCGCTCGTGGCAGTGGGAGCCGATGGCTGTATTGAAACCGTTTTACTTGCAACGAAAGTACTATTGTCAAACAACGTCACACTGCCTGACGAAACAGAGGTTCCCCATTGGACAGTAACGCTATAGCTGGAAAAGCCCGAAGATTCAGAAATTTTCGTTCCCCCATTAACTTGCCATGAAGGACTAACTAGTGTGCGTTGAGAATATGTATATGTATGCTGGGATCCAGAAGCGACTGGCGAGTTACCGGTAATCTGACCAGAAAGATTTCCGGCTATTGCAAAAAACGAAAGAAAAATAACAAACCTCTTCATCTTATTGAGCATTTACACTGTTAATCTCGAACACTTGATGAAGGCCATGTTGATTATTTTCCGTGAAATCCACCTCAATCCAAAGGTTTCCTGATGACCGCTGAATTGTAACCTCCCCGAAGGAAGTGTCATTATGAAGAACAGAATAAAGTAACTGGCCATCGGCACTAACATCTTGCCACTCACCCTCAATGGATTGAATTTCAAACGTAATCATTTCATTGGGATATAAAAGTTGAATGGTCTCAGTGGTTGTCTTGATGTCGACAGCAACATTGACAGTTTCTCCCGAGTGTTTTTCTTGAAGTTGATTGGAATGCCAAACAAGGGATTGGCTTGCCGCATTCAGGTTTTGAGCCGCCGAATGGATAAAACTCAAAAATAAAAAACATAACAAAAATAATCGAAGCATTGGGCAGTGGGGTTATGTGTTTAAGCATCGTAACTCCGAAAGGTCAACAATTACCTTGGAGAGGATGTATGCTTTGGAGTTATTCCATAAAGCACAATTGGAAATCGTCAGTATTATCAATTTCTGAAAATCTGCATGAGTCTCTATCTAAAAAGCTATGCATGCGTTTGAATAGGGTATTGTTGCGATTCAATCCATAGCAGCCCCAATGGTCAACTTTGAGTGTTATCGAGAAAATGGGGGGAATTTGTTTAGGGGAATTTAAATCATGCGCGTTCCCAGTCCATGACCGCGCTGAGCCAACAAATAGGGTCATTTTTTAAGCTAATTTGGGGTGGATGCAAAAATACAGAATTGCCGGTTCATAGACACGCATGTGTCCTCGGAAAATTTTTTTCATCGGTGGAATACGCAAATGCAGGTTCGTTTCGCGGTTCAGCATGCGGGATTTTGATAACTATATCGAGCCATTTTGAAACTTCAATACAAAGTACCGATTCAATGGAAAGCCAACCCATCGGCGCCTTCGTTCAAATTGCCGACATTGGCCTTCAAATAGTTTTACGTTTATGTCGAAATCCGCTGAACAGTTTTCTCGAGATGAAATCGTAAATTGGTCAGCGAAGTGCAAGCGATAAATTTGCATGCGGCTTGGACAAGCAAGTTAATTCAGCCTATTAACAATGATGAAGGGAAACGTGGGGCGCGAAGTTGTTGTGCGTCACTTTGATCTATGATAATCTATGATCTACAAAAAACAAATTCATTGAAGCAATTGAACGAACACGAAGAGAGAATATACCCGTAATTGCATAAACACAGACGTTGCCACAGTAAAAAATAACAACTATGAAAAAAGTGACACTCTTTTTAAGTTTAGTTACAATACTTCTGTCTTCTTGTGGTAAAAAAATAGATGGTTCAACAGAAGAAACTATGCAATCTTCCATTGCAGAAATTAAGAAATCACTGGACGATGAAAAAAAGAAGAAGTTCGAAGAATCAATGAAACTGATAATGTTTCACGGCCTTGATTTTGGAAAGGTTATGCAAGAAGGAGGAGTTGAAGAAACGGTTTCAGATTTGAAATTTAAACTTGACGGTAAAACCGCGGACGATATAATAGCAGAAGGCGAGAAAATCAAGTCCAAAATCGAGAGAAAAAAGAAAGACCAAGCGAAAGGGGAAATTGAAGAGTTGTATAAAAAAAAGGTACAAGCAGAAAACGACAAAATAATGCTTGCAAAATTTGAAGTAAAACGCTCTCGATTTTACAAGAGAAAGAAAGGGACATATTACGTTACAGAAGAACCGGTAATTGAACTAACAGTATTGAATGGCACTGACAGAGCAATATCAAGAGCCTATTTCACAGGTACACTAGCGAGTCCAAACAGAAGCGTACCTTGGCTCAAAGACGATTTCAACTATGAAATATCCGGTGGCCTTGAACCAAGAGAAGAAGTTACTTGGTACCTAGCTCCTAATATGTTCAGTGATTGGGGAACGGTGGATGCTCCAAAAGACGCTGTTTTAACCATTAAAGTAAAGCGGTTAGATGGCCCGGAGGGAGAAGAATTATATTCTGTGAACAACTTTGGAGAGGAAGAACAGGAAAGACTTGAAGAACTGCTTGCGGACTACCCTGAATTCAAAAAATAACGCGGCATGTGACTAAGTTAACACAAAACACAGCGCGTTTTAGTACGGAGGACAAACAACTAAAGCACAGCAAAGATGAAACGAGACAAGTGTCCAACATGTGGTAAGAATGCCCATGACTTCGAAAAAGAAGAAGTATTGAGCTGTGTACCGCCCAGTGACATATTGCATTTTGGACTATATCGAATCAATAAGGACTATCGAGAAGCCCTGTACAAACGATTTCCCTCTTACACAACAGAAGAAGTTGTGGGTTCTTATCTCGGACATAATCCAAACTTTCCGAGCGAGAATGAATGGCTTGAACAGCAAGAGGATTCTGAGCACGAAGAGTCTTAAATTACGATGTCGGACCCTTTGAATGTTGGGTGGTTCAAGTCAAGTTGGGCTCAGGAATAGTTTACTTGTAAAAAAGAAAACGCCCTTGACAAAAGCCATTTGCAATTATGTGGTGTTAAATTGAAGTTCTGGTTTCAAATGTTGTTTGGTTATGACAATTCCCGGAGAAAGTCAGGTATTCAAATGTCCCCATTGCGGCAATGAGACCGTAAATGAACTACAGTCTTTTACCAAAGTTGATGAACTGCTAGAGTTGGTTGAATCGCGTGGTCATGGAGTAGACCGCTTTCCTGTCGAATCCTATTTCTTTATAACAAAGTGTAAAACATGTGAGCAAGCATCTGTTTTTATCAGCTCTGACATTGATGAGTTTCCGGAAAACGTAAAAAATGCTTTTCAAATCTGGCCGACAAATAAATACCTTGATGAAGGTGTCCCTAAAGCCGTGCAAGAAAGCTACGAAGAAGCAAAAAGAGTAAAAAAGGTGTCGCCATTAGCATTTTCCCTTCTCATAAGACGAGCGTTAGAACAACTCTGTAATGACAAGAATGCCACGGGAGACAATTTAAAGGCAAAGATTAAGGACTTGGGAACCAAAAAAGTAAATTCCTGAAAAACTTTCTGATATGGCTGACATTATTCGCGACATTGGAAATACTGGGGCCCATGCAGGTAAATTCGACCTGAACAAATATGACATGGACGTGCTTGATGATTTCTTCATTGCGGTTGTAGAATATGTGTACCTGGCGCCAGCAAAAATTTCAAAAATACGTGAGAGGTTGAAAAATGCCCCCACAACAAAATAACGATATGACGGAAAAGGACTGGGTAAAATCAATTATTGGTGACATTGAGAAAAAATTGAGACAGTCAGACAACTCCCTATTAGTTGTTGCCGGACACCGGCTGTCCTATACCAATGAAGTCTTAACCTACGGAAATGACAACAAGCCTAGTGGAACTAAATCAGCTGGCTATGAGACAGACATTCTAATCAATGAGCGACTTGATGAAAAATCATGGCGACCGAGAATAGTAATTGAAACTAAATTGGGAAGTGTTACAACGCATGATGCTATAACATACAGTCAGAAAGCCCAGACGCTACCGTTCATCCGTTCCTTCGCTATGGCATCTTGTTAGGTAAGCGGGACAAGCATCCTCTCCCGGGAAGGCTATTCCGTCACGGGCAACATTTTGACTTTATGCTCTCTTGGAAATCTGAGCAAGCTGACAAGGCTGAGATGAATAAGCTCATAGAAATTCTCAAGGACGAAATTCAAGCAAGCCGAACCCTTGACGAAATCCTGTTTAATTCAAGAGTCAGAAACAGGCAGAGGTTTAGTTCATTGCATAGGCCGTTACGACGTAAGCATCCGATGAACTACACCTTGCGTGGCAACAGGTCAGCAATTCGGTTGACAGTATAGTTCGGTATTTTATCCAATGTTGAGCGCAACCATTCAAAAGGATTGACCTCATTGAGCTTGCAGGTTCCAAGGAATGAATATAGCATAGCGGCCCGTTGAGCACCATTGTGAGATCCGGCAAAAAGATAATTCTTTCTACCCACCGCGACCGGGCGAATCGTATTTTCAACAAGGTTATTATCGATTTCCAGTTTTCCGTCCGAGGTGTACAGGCTAAGCTTGTCCCAGCGTTCAAGACTGTAATGCAGTGCCTGTCCTATCGGACTTTTAGGAACCACAGCCTTGTAGGTCTCAAGCATCCATGACTTAAGCTGATCAAGGATGGGCAGCGATCTGGATTGCCTTGCCGAAAGACGTTCCGCGTGTGACTGATCGCGGATCTCTCGCTCAATGGCGTAGAGCTTTTGTATTTCTGCCAATGCATAAGCGGCACGCTGTGCATCGCTATCTTTTGCTTCGTCGAATTTTCTTCTGGCATGTGCCATGCAATGCAGTAGCGTTACCACTCTGGTATTGAACTGCTCATACACTGCGTAGCCATCTGTCTGAAGCCATCCTTGAAAATCTTTTAAACATT
>Ga0196981_1000274_pt1 | contig 25899 bp, 32 predicted proteins | sample S3_2013CmetaG_FD_155462 | JGI IMG/M metagenome (GOLD analysis project Ga0196981, IMG submission 155462) | Soil microbial communities from Anza Borrego desert, Southern California, United States - S3_20-13C | ecosystem: Environmental > Terrestrial > Soil > Desert | place: USA: California... | reverse complement strand
GGACGACTACGACTTGGCCCCGCTCCGCAAAATTCTATGAAAGGCCCGAGCCATGAAGGTCGAAGGACCGTTCACAGTTTGGATCGACTACGGCCGTGAAGGCTGGAGGCCGACCGACTACGCCACGCTGCAAAAGGCCGTGGCGGCTAAGAAGTATGGCAGAGATTGGATCATTACGCGGCCCGTTGCATGGGCTGCTGCAGAATGACACAGCGCGAGGCTCCATGTCGCAAATCAAGGTAGGGGTCACGGGCGCGACCGGGTTCATCGGTCGGCACGTGGTGACGGCCCTGCTGAACGCCGGCGCCGCCGTGACGGCCGGTGTGCGCGACCCCGCCAAGCTTTGCAACCTCTCTCGTGATCTGCGCACCGTCCCCCTGGACATCGACCAGCCGGCACAGGCCTTTGAAGCGTTGGGCCGCCCCGATGTCGTCGTGCATCTGGCCTGGGACGGGCTGCCGAACTACCGGTCGCTGCATCACTTCGAGGAGGAGCTTCCCCGTCAGTATCGTTTCCTGCGCGGGCTCGTGACCGATGGCTTGCCGGCCCTGCTGGTGACGGGCACGTGCATGGAGTACGGCATGCAGTCCGGCCCCTTGCCGGAGACCACCGAGTGCCGGCCCGACAACCCCTACGCCTTCGCCAAGCACGCGCTGCACCGGCAGTTGACGTTTCTCAAGGCGCAAAAGCCCTTCAATCTGACGTGGGCGCGGCTGTTCTACACCTATGGGGAGGGTCAGGCGCCGACCTCGCTGTGGCCGCAACTGATGGCCGCACTCAAGCGCGGCGACAACCGCTTCGATATGTCCGGGGGTGAACAGTTGCGCGACTTTTTGCCCGTCGAGGTGATGGCGGGCCACATCGCGCGGCTGGCCCTCGCCCGTGGCGAGGTCGGGGCGGTCAATGTCTGCGCGGGGCGTCCGATTTCCGTGCGGGCGCTCGTCGAGCGCTGGATTGCCGAAAGCGGCAAATCAATCGATCTCAACCTCGGGCGCTACCCGTATCCCGATTGGGAGCCGATGGCGTTCTGGGGGTGCGCCCGGAAGCTCGACCGCGTGACCAAGGAAGTGCGCGGTGCGCTCAGCTTCGCTGGTGAAAAATAAGCCGCAGCACGGGCATTCGTATGTATGGCGCATGGTCCCCTCCCCCGATTCTGGCGGGGGTATTTCCGTCCGAATGGGGATTGGGGGCTAGTGCAGCAGGGCCACAGGCGGGCGACCCTAAGCAAAAATCACCCGCCGCGATCCCATGGAAGATGATCCACGGAACCACGGCGGGCTTCACTTGCCTTCAGGCACTTAGGTAGGGCAAACGCGGGGGCAAGGCCCAGGCCTGAGGCAAGATCTGGTATGATGTTGACGCCTCGCAGCACGGCTGCTTCGGCTATTCGCTACGCGAATGAAGGGAAGTGGAGATGCGCATCTCAGCAGACTACGAGCACGGCGCTATTCAGCGGCGCTCTCTCTTTGACCTGTTCAAGCGGGCAACTATTTGCCGACTGAAGGGGCACGACTGGTCTGTCGTTTCCACCTTCCCTGAAGACCACTGGACTTGGTGCAGCCGGTGTCGGGAGCGAGCGGACTACCGTGATGTCCTTGGCGGGGAATGCTTCTGCTGCGGTGAAGAGGGACCGGAAACCAGAGACAGAATTCCGTTCTGAGCGCGCGCAGCGCAGCGGTGAGGCTCGATAGCCGAACCGCGTCAACCCAAATCAGTGCCGCAGCGCGATCAGCACCACGGCGACAAACATCATCACCCAAACAACCCGATCAAAGCGCTTGAGAGAGCCTTTTTCAGAGAGCCTTCGGTCGAGGCGTTGGATGCAAGAGCACCAATCAGCAACCCCAAGAAGATAACCAATCGCCACAGAATGTAGCGCAGCAGCGCTTCGCGGTCCTTCTTGAGCTCGCGGTGCTCCGCGTCCAGGTCTTTTTGTTTCTGCGCCAGATGAAAGACGTGTGCCTCCAGTCGGGCGATCTTCGCCTCGGGGTGCTGACTTCCATGCGGCGGAAACATGTGGAGTTCGCCCATTCAACATGTCCCTCACCTCATGCACGGGCGTAACGACCGACGCGTCCACAGGTGAGCTTGGCGATGCGCCAGCCGGGGTGCTCGATGTGCCACTTGGCGGCTTCGATCTGCGCGCTCAACAGGCACTGCATTGGGGTCATCGCGTCGGACACGTTCAACGAAACGTCCTTGCAAGCGCCGATGGCGAGGCAGACGGTGGCGACGAGTTCCAGCATTGTTGCGTCCTTTGCGCATGAGAGAAATGTGGGACGCAGGCACTAGCGCGGTGGCTTCAGTTCTTTCCGGAGGCCGCTTTCACCCAGCGGCGCAGGCACCGGTTCTTGGCGAATTCCGCCTCGAGCTTCTGTTGGCTGTCGGCGGCCTTTTGCACGAGGTCGTCGCCGGCCTTGAGCGCGTCGCCCATACTCCCGGCCTCGAGGCACCAGCGCGGCGGCGGGTCGAGTTCCCCCAGCGTGGCGCAGCCGCCGGGGAGCACTATCGAAAAAATGAATAATGCCCTCATGGCGTCACCCGCAGAGTGTTGAGGCACGCCGCGGTGTCGGCGGTGAGCACGCAGGACTGCACCCCCGGACACTTGCTGAAAGCGATGCGGGCCGCGGCGCGCTTCTCCGCCTCCTCGGCGTGCTTGACCTCTTCCGAGCGGTTGACGGAAGCAATGGCGGCGTTGCGGCGGGCGGTCACCGTCTTGCATTTGGCGTACTGGCGGGCGCTCCAGCCATACTGATCGCCCGCCCAGAAGATGCCGGTCACCAACAGCCCGCCGGCGACCCAATAGCCCCACCAGGGAAGCATGTCAGAACCTCATGTCGTCGCGGGACGCCGAGGCCTTGGCCTTGCGCTTGTGGGCGCCCTTCTTCTTCGCCACGGGCTCTTTGCCCTTCAGCAGCTTGAGCGGCGCCAGGTCGTCCTTGGGTGAAGCAGAGACGGGCGCCGGCGGCGGTGGCACCGAGACGATGACGTCATGCGGTGAGATCAGCGCGTATGGCTTGCTTGCCGGTTGGCCGTAGAACAACGGCCCCAGCACAAGCGTGCCACCGACTGCGGCGACGAGCACGGCGAGGACGTACCACTTGATGGTCGCCGGCGGTGGATCGACGATGGTGTTGGCGGTGCGGACAAGGGTGTTCCACCCCCGGCGCAGAACGCCAGGCTCAGCGTTGTCGTTCATGTCGGTTCTCCTTAGGCGGTTTTTTCGCCGCTCGGCACGTAGCGGCCTTCCTCGGCGTCTTCCTGCATCAGGCCGTAGATGTATTTCACCACCAGGAGGCCGAGGATGGCGGCGGTGATCGCCAACACCTTCGCGTTGCTTTCGACGAACTGGGAAATCTGATCGATCGTCGATTTGGCGAAGCCGAGGTACTCAAGGATCGACTCCAGCGTGAGCCCGATCCAAATGGCGTGCATTGCTTTGGTGAGCCGGCTGAGCGTCTTCGCCTTGCGCGAGGTGGTGACCAAGGCGGCCGCGACGGGTGGCTCCGCGACCGCGGCAATGGGTGGCGGTGCCTCGACCGGCGCAACGGGCTCCGCTGGCACCGATGGCTTGCGCTTGGCCGGCTCGAACACGGCGGCGCGCACCCCATCCAGCGGAAACAGCGGATTGGTGTCGACCTTGCGCCCCGGGGAAATGAGCCAGTGGGTGGCAATATCGGTGATCGAGGGATAGGCGGCGACGAGCGCCCGGCACAGGTTGATGACTGTCTTTACCTGCGCGTCCGTGTAGGGCAACCACAGGGCGTCGCCGTGCTCTTTGGTCTTGACGTGCTTCAGCCGGTCGAGGTCGAAGCCGGGCGCGACGGGGCGGCCCTTCTTGTCCTTGTGGAAGTAGGCGCGGCCGTTTTTGTCGAGGCCGCCCGGGTTATCGATCTCGATGCCGATGGAAAACGTGTTGCACCCAGAGCGGCCTTTGAATGACGACTTGCCGGCGTGGAAGGCGATCTGATCGCATTCGACCATCTGGGTGATCGACCCGTCGCGTTCGACCACGAAATGTGCCGATGTCGTGCAGGCCGACGACTTGAACCAGTTGACCGTGTCCTGCGGTTTTTCGCGATCCGCGGTGTCGTGCAAGACGATGAGCGTCGGCTTCGGCATGCTCTTGCCCGAGGCGTGCGCCGGCACGAACGGCACGCCCTTGAGGCGGTCGCCCTCGATTTTCAAGGCCATATTGCTTCCTGTTTCTAGCTACATCCGCGTCGATGGGATCGGACACGCCCGCGGAGCGCGTCGCCGTGATGGAAATGGCCCCACCGGCTTGGGAGGCAAGGCTGGCCCCGGACTGCGTTTACCCTACCCGTCCCACTTGGCAGTGAGGCGCATGCTGGCCTCGGTGCCGGTGAAAACGACCGAGCTAGTGTTGCCGTTCTCGAGGGCGTTAACGTCATTGATGCCGATGCCGTCGCGGACGAGGTACTCGGCTGTCGGCGCGATAAAAATTTTCACCACGACCCCTCCTGACACGTCCTGGGCGGCGTAGCTGGTCGAGCCGCTGAAGGCCGAGGTTGAGTTCCAGCCGATGCCAATTTCGCCGGTTCCGGTGTTAGCGGACTGCGGCGCGATGCGCTGCCGGAAGCGGGCGGTGATCGGCGCATCACTCAGACCGCAGAACGTCGTCAGCTTGTTGGTGGCGTCGGCGCGCGACTGGCGGATGGTGCCGCCGTTGTAGGTCCAGCTTGCCGTGGCATCGCCGGCCAGAAGCTCAATCGGACGCCGGTTGTAGGCGTTCCACACGCCCCACTTGCGCGACTGCCCATAGGCCACGTGGCAGGTCACCTGTCCGGCTGTGCCGTCGATGAAGATGGAGCCGAGGTACGTCGCCCGCAGCGCTCCCACCGAATAGGTCGTCGAGGAGTTGCGCGCCGTCATCGCCACGGTGTTGAGATGCAGGCCCTTGGTGCGGGTCAATTGCGTCGTGCCCGCCCCGGTCCCCCGGGCGCCAGCGCCGGCCGTCGATGTTGTCCATGCCGGCCCGGTGCCGATGGTCACCACGCCGCTCTCCAGCCAGGCGAACACGTCGTAGATCGTGTTGGTGGCGTGTTGCGAGGCGAGGCTCAGAGTGAGTTCGGCGAACTCGTAATTGACGAACCGCGTGCCGTCATAGAGCGGGACCAGGTTGCCGGTAAACGGGGTGTAATAGACGGCGGTAGCCGAGAGGACGTTGGAAGTGATGATGGGCGTGCCGCTGGTGAGTGTCAGATAGCCTTGTGGCGTGACGGTGCCGGCATAAATGGTGCGGTTGGCGTCGCTCTTGACGTGCCAGTTGGCGCCATCGGACACCAGCTCGAGGCTTTCGTGCTGCCCGAGCAGTGATTTGGACGAGAACCCGTCGATGGTCTGCCCCGAGACGGTGGAAATATTCACCTGATTGGCGGTCCCGGTGTGGCGGATCTCGATGCCGCGCCCGTTGGTGGCGGTGACCGCACTCATCAAAGTGATGGTGACCGAAGCCGAGGTTGGGTTGACATTGAGGATGGTGCCGAGGTCGCCCGAGACCATCGTGTAATCGGAGGTCTTGGCGGCAACGTCGGCATCCGACTTGGCAAAGGTGGCGGCGGTAAAGGTGGAGGTGTTGAGAGCCCCGGGGAGGTTGTCCTCGGTGTCGATGGTCGTGCCGGAAGAGGTTTTGAGCACCACCTTGTAGGCGGATGTTCCCCGGTAGGCGAAGGGCATCAAGCCGCCCGAATCCGCCGTCACCGGGTTGGCGGAAGCGACCAGAAGGTCCTTGTCGGTGAAGATGCTGGCAAGGTTCGTGGTCCCGGCGTCGTAGACGTAGAGCAGCGCCCCGGCGGCGGCGGCGCCCTGATAGAAGATCCAATCGCCGGCGTAACGGACCAGAGCATTATCCGCCATAAGAGATCACCCCATAGATAAAGCGTTTGTTGCTTGTCGCGGACTGGACGCCCCTACCCGTGGCAACGGTCGGCAAATCAACGATGCGCCGCACCGCGCGGGTGCCGTGCTGGGTCATGTGCCGCCGCCTTAACTGTAAGGCGCGCCGGGCGGCGTGAAGTTCGCCGTCCACCGGGCGGCGCCCTTGGAGATGCGCAATTCGTCCAGGTGGCCGTTGTAGTGGAAAGAGCCATCGGAGCCGACGCGCAGGGCCTCGGTGTTGTCCCAGATGGTGGACGAGGAGGTGACGGTGGCGCCGACCTGCGTCCCGTCCTTGAACAGCATAAAATCGTTGCCGTTGCGCACATAGGCATGGTGGCTCCAGGTGCCCGCGGCGACGGTCCCCATGGAGACCGCATTGAGGATGTCGAAGCTGGCCCCCGCCGACGAGGCGTAGGCCCTGAGCGTCGTGCCGTCCTGGTAGACGGCGAAGGGGGCGGTGAGCGCCCCCTCCCGCTTGATGAGAACAGCGCGCAGCCCGGCCGCGGTATCGGCAGGTCTGATCCAGAAGTCGATGGTGAACGACTCGGTGCCGAACTCAAAATCGACGTGGTCGGCAAAACTGACGTAATCCCCGGCCCCGTCGAACAGCCCCGCCGCCCCACCAAACTTCGATTGCGCCGTGTCGATCTGGGCGTTGCCGGTGACGGTGCCGGTTTTGTTGCCTGACGATGAATCCGTGAACGTCGTCGAGGCGTCGGCCCCGTCCATGTGCAGCAGCAGTTTGGTGAAGCTGTCGTTGCCGTCAAACCCCGCGCCGCCCGCCCCGAACCCCGCAAGGTGTGTGAGTATAAATCCCATCAGAGCAGCGCCTTGATCGCGGTTTTCAACTGATTCATGGTGATCGACCCCGCCTGCCCGGCTGTAAACTTGGCGGTGGCGATGGCGGTGGCGTCAATGATGGCGTTGACCTTCGCTTTGATGACTCGGTTGTCGTTTTCCAGAGAGAGGATGACTTGCAGCAACGTCGAATAGGTCGAGCCATTGAGGCCGTTGACCGCTAAGTCTTTGGCGTCGGAAATCTCCTGGGCGGTAAGAGCAACGACCGCCCAGGATTCCACCACCGCGGTTTCCCCCACGGTGTAGGTCGGTCCGGTCACCTTTTCCGTCTTCGGATCATAGCTGGGCGGGGCAACCGGATCGCAAGGCAGCCACCGCCATCCCGCGTCCACCCCGGCCTTATTGACATCGAACCCGGCATAGACGGTCGAGAGGCGGTTGACCGCATCCTGGGGGTCAACGAGGGCATAGCGCGGCATTGGCGGTGCGTCCCTCGTTAGGCGTCGTTGCTGGCGTTCGTCGTCATCAGGATCTTGACGCCGATCAATCTTGCGTCGCCCGCCATGTTGTCGGAGCCGGTGACGCGGGAAATCTCAAAAATCACCAGATCGTTTTCGGCCGGGGTGCCGCCGATGGTCACTGCCGAGGTGGCGGCAGAGATGTGCAAATCGTTTTGCGCCAGCCACGTGTCATCGACGGTGACGGCTGTCCCCATGGTGGCGTTCAAGGTGTCGTCGTCGGAGATCGCCGCACCGGCAATCGACCAGCGCACGGTTTCGGTCGAGGCGCCCCCGGTGTTGGTCCAGTAGAACACCGCCGTCACCGTCGACTCGTTCCACGACTTGGGCATGCCCATGGGCAGGGTGTGGGCGTACTCCTGGGTGGTGGTGTCGAAGTCTATCGTGGCGATGGTCACGTCGTTGGTGCCGGAGTCATAGGTGCTCTGCCCGGCGCCGTTGGTCACCTTGGGCTTCATCGCCCCGGCTGGAATCCAGATGGTCTCGACGCCGGCCGCTTTAATGACGGCGCCGCCCACGGTGGAGGCGGCATCCAGCGCGGTGACGCCGCCGGCAATGGCCAGGGCGTTGGCCGAATGGGTGATGGTCACGTCGCCGCTATCGAAGTTGATGACGGCGCCGCTGTCGAGGAACAGATCGGAGAAATTCAAGGCGCTGGTGCCGAGCGACACGGCGTCGGTGGTCACCGGCTTGAAGGCGCCGGCGCTGTCGAGGATCACGCGATCAGTGAGTGTGGCGGACCCATCCGCTGTCGTCGAAAACACCAGCCGCCCCGGCATATCGGTGGCGGCGCCTGGCGTGCCGTCGACCTCGCCGCGGATTTGTGCGGCACTATCAAAGCCGGTGCCGTTCGACCCCTGGAAGATGATTTTGCCGAGATCGTCACCATCCTGCACAATCGTGTGTGAGCCGATGGCGGCGTTGCGGGATTTCTGGAAGTAAATGTCGGGCGCCACCGCATCGGCCGAGAACTGCTCCATCTTGATGTCGAAGTTGTTCGACTCCAGATCGCCGCCGAGCTCGGGGCTGGTATCCTCCACCACGTTGGAAATGCCGGCGCCGGCACCGGGGAGGCTCGACCAGTTGGCTTTGCGGACATCGCCTTCGGCGCCGTAGATGATGACAAAGTCGCCCGCCGCCGGCGCCGCCTCGGTCAGGATATCGGCGAGGAGCAGGTTTTTATTGGCGGCGGCGCTGTCGTCCCAGCCGCGCAGCACGTCGAAGCCAGCGTCGGCGTAGGTGACCGTCAGGCCCTGAATGCTCGTGAGGTTGGCCAGCGTATCAATGGCGGCTTCGATGGTGGCTTCGGTCGTCGCGTCCAAGGCATCGATGTTGGAGAGGGTGGCCGTGCCGGCACTGTCGGTGAGAATGTCGGTGCCGGCAATCGAGATGCCCTTACTGGCGGCGAAGTTGATGCCGCCGTCGTCGATGTCCAGGATCGACACGCCGTCGGGCGAGAAGCGGAACAGGCCCTTGTCGGCGGTCGCACTCGCCACGTCGGTGGCAAAGATCACATGACTGAGGGTCTGTGCCCCCGTGTCATAGGTCGGGGTAATCGTTAGCCGTTCCGCCGCAGAAGCGCCGAAGGCGAAGATGGGGTTGCCGTCGTTGGTGGCGTCGTAGGCCGTCAGGTCGGCGGTGTCGCCGATGATCAGCGCCGAGGTCTGCAGCAGACCCCCCGTCCCGTCCGAACGCACCGCGGCGTTGTCGGTCGCCCCCGCCGCCCAGGTGCCGAAGTCGGCGCTCTCGAGCGCGGTGTTGAACTCGGTCACCGAGCCGACCAAGGTGTTGGAGGTAAGGTCGACCGTCTTGTTGGTGAGGGTCGCGGTGTGGGCTTCAAATACGAAGGTGTCGGCGGCGGCGAGCAACGGCAGGGTGACAGTGCGATCCGCCGCCAGTTCCGACACGGCGAACACGTACTGATGGTCGGCCGAGGTGTCGTTGATCTGTGGGGTGGTGAGGACCGGCGAGGTGAGGACCTTGTTGGTCAGCGTCTCCGAGCCCGCCAAGGTGGCAAAGTCGGCGTCCGTCACTGCGGTGTTGAACTGGGCGATGGTGCCAGAGACCGTGTTGGAGCCCAGAGCCAGCGTCTTGTTGGTCAGCGTCTGCGTGAAGGCCTCGAACACAAACGTGTCGTTGCCGGCGAGCAGGGGCAACGTGACGGTGCGGTCGGCGGCCAGTTCCGAGACGGCGAAAATATACTGGTGGTCGCTGCTCGTGTCGTTGATCTGCGGCAGCGTCAGCACCTTGTTGGACAAGGTCTCCGTGCCCGCCAAAGTGGCCAGCGTGCCGGTGGTCGGCAGGGTGACGTTGGTGGCGCCCGTCGTCGTCAGGGTGAGCGAGTTGGCGCCCGAGGTGATGAAGGCACCGGCCAGCGTCAGCGTCTGCCCCTGCACCGAGGTGAGGTTCGCTAGGGTATCGATCGCCGCCTCGATCGTCGCCTCGGTGGTGGCGTCGAGCGCGTCGATGTTGGAGAGGGTGGCGGTCCCGGCGGCATCGGTAATGATGTCGGTGCCGGCAATGGAAATCCCCTTCGACGCCGCGAAGTTGATCCCCCCGTCGTCGATGTCGAGGATGTCGGTGCCGTCGACGTTGAACCGGTAGAGCCCCTTGTCGGCCGTGGCGCTGGCGACATCAGTGGTGAAGAGGACGTAGTTGAGGGTCTGGGCGCCTGAGTCATAGACCGTCTGCACGTGCAGCTCTTCGGCGTCCGCCGCGCCGATGCGCCATTCCGGGTTGCCGTCGTTGGTCGCATCGTACCCGGTGATGTCGTTGGTGTCGGAGATGATGACGCCGGAGTTCTGCCCGATCTTGCCCGTGGTCGAATCGAACCGCACGATGGCGTTGTCGGTCGACGAGGCGGGACCGGAAAAGTCACCCGTCGCCAGCGAGGCGCCGCGGTTGAACGACAGCATGCGCCAGTTGCCGGAGGCATCCGAGGAGAGGATGCACACGTCGCCGGCGACCGTGACGATGCTCGCCCCGCCGATGCAGATGAGGCTCGTGGCGTTGTGGGTGAGGGTCAGCGCCGCCGCGAAGTGCACGAAGCGAAGCTTTGAGGCCGAGGTGCCCAGCGAGGTGATGGTCGTCGTGCCGGTGATGCGTACTCGGTCGGTCGCCGCCGCGCCGATGTCGCAGGTCGCGGCACTCGCCACATCGGTGATGGCGTGCGTCACCGTGCCGTCGGCGGCATAGAGGGCGACGAAATTGTCCTGGATCTTGTCGAAGGCGTCTTCGAGCGTGTCGCCGTCGTTCTTGGCACTGGTGCCGAAGTCGAGGTTCTGGATGGGCACGGGGGATCAGATCCTCTTGGACAGAGAATGGGTTAGGAGCGGGGTCTTGGGGGTGGATCAGGTATTGACGGCTCAGCGCCGGGCGCTTTCGCCTATCGCTTCGCGATGTAAGGGGTAGGCTTGCGCGGAGGGTGGCGTGTTATTCGGGAGCGTGGCTAGATGTCCAACCGCTGCCGCCCGATGAGCGCGGGGTAGACGTAGCGATACCACTCGTCCTCAGTATAGCCATTGTTATCGAAGTTGAGGCCGCGCGTGCCGGGCGCCACAGGGCGTCTAAAGATGCCCTGATCGAAGGGGACGTGCTCTTGGGTATAGGGCGGCACTGGGTAGAGTCGCTCGCGCGGGCTTGGCGCTGGCCGGGACGGCGCGCTCATCGCCAAGCGCAAATAGTTTTCCTCGCCCTGCCCGCGTCTTGGGCGAATGGACGCCAGATAGTTGTCGATGGCCATATTGGCTCCGCTTTTAGGGCGTGCTAGGTTGCAGGGGCTGTGAAGGAGAGCGCCATGGACGAAAAGCGCACGTGGGGCGATTGGATCGGCGACGCCGCCTATTTCATTGTTCTGCTGGTTGTCGGGATCGCCTTCATCGGTCCCAACATGATCCTCGACACCTTATTTGGGACTTCCTGGGTGTTTGTCGCCTCAGGGCTTCTTATTCTTGCCGCGCTGGCGTTGTGGTTTTTTGATCGCTACACCATTCGGCGGCGTACGTGATGTTTGATTGATGATCGCATCAACCCGAGTGCGCTCAGCGTCGGCGCGGTTAACGTCAGGGCGCGTTCTCTTATAGGTCTTTGTCGGGATTCCTACGGCACCGTAACCGAGAAGCGCGCCGCGGCCCAGCATTGCCGCCCCTTCCGCCGCCGCATAGATATTGCGTGCTGTTTCAAGCCGCTGGATGTTGGCTTCGCTCGGGTCGTCGGCTACGGCCTTCTGGGCCGACCGCAGTTCATCATGCGCTGCATTCGCGGCAATTTGGCTCGCCCCCATCTCGGCGCCAATGCCAGCCATCTTCGTCGCGTCGCCCAACTGCAAATACTTCCCGCGCGTTGACAGCGGTGGGTACAGCGTGGTGGCGGAAGCGGCCGCCTTGTTGCTCTTGATGGCGTGCTTGGCTTTCGGCGCCGCCGTGAACGGTACGGCGGCGCCGCCGCCTTCCTGCCAGAAGCGGTTGACGCCACCAGCGCGAGGTGGGACGGGCCCGCGACCTACAATGAAGCTGTTCGCCTTGTTCGCGGCTTCCTGGCTCTCAGCGGCAAATTTGCGCGCTGCTCCAGAGCGCATTTTGTAACCGAGCAGAAGGCCGGCAGCCCCGCCAGCCCACGGACCGTACTCCCTCGCCGCCTTTCCGTACCAAGTCTCGTTCTCGTCCATTTCCTTGAGGCGCTTCGTCCCTTCGGCGCGCTCTTTGGACTTGCGGGCAGACTCTTCCGCCAGGCGCTGCGTTTCCTTTTCGCCCGCCTCGATCTTTTTGCGCTCGGTCTCGCGCTTCTCGCGGTCAGCCTCGAGCTTGTCGTACTCTTTTTTGGCCTTCATCGTCGGGCCGTCCGGATCGAGTCGCCCGTCGATGGGGCCAGAATAGAGACCGGCGGCGCGCATCTTCTCCTGCAGCTTCTTGACCTCGGCGCTGCCGCCTTCCGTCGCCTTGCCTTTGTCTTTCGACCCCGCCTTGGAAGGAATGGCGGTCAACCCAAGGCCACCGAGCGCGGCGGTCAAGCGGGGGGTGGCGCGCGCTACCCGTCCCGCTGTGCCCAACACAGGTCCGGCCATGAGGTAAGGGACTTCCTCGGCCATGGCCACCCCTTCGGCCCGTGCGGCGCCCCGTGGATCGGCGGCCGCCTGCAGAAGATTGGGTGTGGCCGCTTCCGCCATCGGCCCGAACATGGCAAGGGCGTTCTGCCCCCGCTCCGTGGCGTTGGGGTCGGGGAACCCCTCCTCCGGCGACGCGAGGCCTTCCGGCCCCCAGCCATGGGGATTTCGCGCCAGAATTTCGAGGAAATTCGGCTGGCGGCGTGCTACGGATTGGGCCATGCGGGGGACCTATAAGAGGTAGTCCATTGATACGGCCGACGTGGGAATTGCCCTGGTATTCGTGGATTTCGCTCCGCCGCAACCTGAAGCGGGGCTTCTGGGCGATGGCATTGACCATCGCGCCTCTCGTCTTCCTCTACGCACTCGCCAGCTTCGTCCACGACAAGGCCAGCCGTGGCCAATGGCTTTGGGTGGCCGTTATCACGGTCGCCGTGCTGGGCGTCAGTTTCGCGATGGACTTTTTCAGCGGGCGTTACCGTCTTTTCCGTAAGCCGCGCCAAGAGGTGTTACCGCCGGCACGAGGTTGGGTGGACGAGGCTTGACAGATTGATCAACCGCGGCCCGCGCCGCCGCCGTGCCGTGCGCCTTCGGCAGTCCTGAGAGTTCAACCGCTGTTTGTGCCAGCTTGGACTTGAGGCCGAAGGCTTCGAAGAATTTGCCGACCCAGTCCTTGAAGAAAGACGCGGTCGTGTAGCCACTGCCCGACGCATTCGGCGGCTTGAAGGAGATCGTCTCCATGGCCTGCACGAACTGGCGGATCAGCCGGACCTCCTCGGGCGCATAGAGGGCGCGCACCACCGACTGCTGATTGGCGAGCGCGGCCTTGACATTATTCATGATCGCCGTGGGCCCGAGCATTTCGCCGTTGCGCCCCTGCACCTGGCGCACCCAGTAGGCGAGGCGCACGTCGTCCCATGTGGATTTGGCGATGTCGGCGGGCGCAAAGCGCTCCAAGGCTTGCTTCAAGTTGGTCAGCGCCTGGGTCGTCCCCTGGTCGACCCCGCGGCTACCGGTGGAGCCGAGCAACTGATTGATCACCCCTTCCGGGCTGTCGGCCGTCTCCATGACGGCGGCCAGACGGCGGCCGGCGGGAGACGCGCGCCCGGCCACGGACGGCTCGAACAACGCGCGCACCTCCTTGGTGAAGCCGCGCGCCACCTTCAATTGCGCCGCCGCGCCCGGATCGCCGGCCAGCAGGTTCTTGTTGGCCGCGTCGTCGATCCAATCGTTGAACCCGTCATAGAGGGCAGTGGCGGCCCGCTTGTCGGAGGGCGTTTGCGCCCCGCGGGACATCGACAGCAGGCGCCGGCGCATCAGATCGACCGATTGCACCGGGTTGCTTCTTAAAACATTGGCGACGCGCTGCGGCGCCTCACCGGAGACGAAGCGGTCCATTTCCTGCGCCATCTTGGCGGCAGCGGGAGTCGTCTCGGCATCGACGATGACGTCGACGCCCAGCCGCGTTTCCAGGGACGCCGGCAGCGTGTCGAGGGCGTCCTTGGTGGCGGTCAGCGGCCCAACCTTGTCCCAGGCCTCGTTTTCGGCGGCGCGTGCCGCCTCGCGGGCGGCGTTGGTGCCATCGCGCACCGATTGGCCCAGAACCATGGGGTTGGCGTCCTGCGGGGCGCTGGCGGGGCGGCGCTGCGGGGCGATGGCGGTCGTCACCGATTGCGGCTTTGACCCTAGTGCGGCTTCGCGCACCGCCTGGCTCTGCTCAACGTCGAAGGCGCGCATAATGTCCTGCGCGTTCTCGCCATAGAGGCGGCGGCGCATGCCCTCCTCCTGCGTCAGCAGATAAGGGTCTTTGGAAAGTTGCCCCTTTGATGTGGGAATGCCGAAGGGCTCGACGGTGGCGCGCGTCGCCGCTTGTGCCGCGTCGGGGTCCATGGCGTAAGTCTTGGCGAACACCTTCTGGGCTTCGCGGCTCAGTTCAGCCGGATCGACGCCGGCGGACTTGGCGGCGGCTTCGCCCTTGGGCGTCAGCGTCCCGGTGGTCTCGTCGAACAACGCGGGAACCGTGATGAACTTCCGCGCCAGGGCGGCCATGGCTGTTTGCAGGGGTGGCACGGCGCCCGCCGCAACGGCAACGGTGCTGGCTTTGGGAAGCTCGACCCCCTGCTCGCTGCCGAGCGGCGCCTGCAGCAGATCCTGGAGAATGGATTGCCCGCCCGCACCCGTGAACTGCGCGAGGGCTTGCAGGCCCCATCCCAATCCCTTGGTAGCCTTGCCAATGCCGGTGGAGCTGAGCACATACGGAACCGCCGCCGTACCGATACGCCCCAGATCATTGACGTCCAGGCCGGGTTGGTTGAGGTAGGCGTCCTTTTCGGTCCCGTCCTTTCCCTTATACCGCATCACCGTATAGCCGTTGGCGTCCGTCTGCATGCTGATAAAACGGTCGCCCAAATGGCTCTTGGCGATGTCCCGCAATTGCTCATCGGAGGAGTTGAGCAGCGACGACAGGGCCATGGGACGGGTGACATCGAACGACTTCTCTGCCACCAACTCATCGGTCAAAGCCGGCAGCCCCTTAAAGCGCGGGTCGTGCTTGCCCATGATGTCCTGGCCGCGGCGATGCAGCCATGTGTCGGCATCGGCCTCAGCGCTTGGTTGCGCCGGATCGGCCGGCGCCGCGCCGCCGAACAGCAAATCCGAGTACGTCTTCGGGGTGCTGGGCGCCGGCGCTTGAGTCTTAAGCAGCAGATCGGAATATTGCCCCATCAGATCGGAATCCCGAACTCCTTGGACAGCCGCCGCTTCAATTCCTGCTGGATGCCTTGCGTGTTGACGCCAGGGTTCTGATCGCGGATCTGGCGCTCAAGCTCGGCCCCGCGCTTGTCGATGATGGCGTCGACGTCTTCCAACTCCATCGCCTCCCACGGGCGCGCCTTGAAGCCACGGCCGCGGATGTAGTTGTAGCGGGCGATGGCACGCAGTTGCTGGCGGCGCGCGCCTTGCAGCTTGGCCTCGAAGGTGACCGGGTCGTCGCCATCCAGCATGCCGATGCCGGCGTCGGGCTGCGTCTTGATGATGCGCTTATATTCCTGCGGGGAGACGGCGGCACCCGACAGCTCGTTGAGCAGACGGCTCATGTTGTCGACGGCGGCACGGCGGGCGGTGGCATAGCCGCTCAACTCGGCCTGCTCATTGGCGGGCAGCTTGCCGAATTTGGCCTTGAGGCTTTTCCACTCCATCCCGACCCGGGTCGGGATCTGCAGGTATTCCGGCTTCATCGTGGCGCTGACTTCGTTGAGGCGCGAGATGTGATTGATGGCGTCGATCTGCTTCAAATCGATCTTGTTCTGCCCCGCCTTGCCCAGGCGGTCGGGACCGCCAGAGGCGGCGTCGATCATCATTCTTCCCGCCTCGCCCTTGCCCGAGGCGGCAAGGCCCATGCCCAGCTTGCGGGCGCGGTCGCGCGTCATCTGCCCGAAGGGCGTATTGATCACCTCTTCGCCAGGCAGGTCATAGACGGCGCCGGGGCTCGGGGCTCCTGTCGGGGCCGACTCGGCCGGCGGGGTCAGTTCCGTTTGCGCCTGCGTATCGATCGATTGGCCGTTGTCATCGGCGGCGAGTTGGATGCCGGGGGCGAGCACGGATGGTGGCTGCATAGCGGGTTGGATCGGCATCTGCATGGGGGCCGCTTGCGGTGCCAGGGTCGGCACCCCCTGCTGTGCCGACTGCTGTACGCCCATCGGGTTCGGCGTCGGCCCCTCGTAGGACTGCGGCTGGAACGTTGCGGGGGGCTGCACGGCCGACGCGGATGGATCGCCCCCCGAAAGAAGCCGCGCAATCGATTCCTCGATGGCGTTTTTTTGCCCGAGGCGGGCGGTCTCAGCGCGCAATTTTTGCGTCTCGGCCGCGATCTTCTCGCGCTCCAACGTCGACTTGGAATCCGACAGGAAGGAGATGACCTGCTCGCGCATGCCGAAGTCGGAGAACGGGCCGATGTCGTAGCTCGGCCCATAGACGCCCTGCGCCATGTTGAGCAGCGCCGACCATTTCTCCGGCGTATCGGCGCCCTGCGCCCCGCGGGTGAAGAAGTCGAGCAGCTTGAGCTTCTTTTCGGTGTCGGCCTCGCCGAAACTGGCGGCGTGCTTCTTGAGTTGCAATCCCGTATTGAGATCGCCGCCGCGCATCGCCTTTTGCGCCGCCTCGAGGTAGTTCCCCCCAGCGGCCGAGGCACCCACGTCTTTCAACAGGTTGCGCTCACGCGTCTGCTCGCCCAGCTGGTTGCCAAAGGCGAACGAGCGCTCCAACTGCGGGACGTCGAGCGGCGAGCGCGGCTCGCGCGGCATATCGATGGAGAGCGCGGGGAGCAGCGGCATGCGTTAGACCCTCACCATGAGTTAGGCATCCACGACGATGCCGCGCCGCTGGGGCCATTGGCCGTGTTCAGCGTACCGCGCGCCGCACTTCCATTATTGCCGAACCAGTCGTTGCCCATGCCGAACCCGGCAACGTTGGCTAAGAGATTGAGCCCGCCGCCCCACAGATTGGCGTTGGCGTTGGCCTTGTTGGTGATGCCTGCGGACCTTGCATTGGCTTCGCCGGCAATCCCCGAGCCCTTGATGGCGCCGAGGTGGCCGTAGCCCGTGCTCATCGAGCCAGCAGCACTGAGGCCCTGCTGCCCCTGCCCCTTGATGAGATTTTCCCAGTTGCCGTAGTTGCCGAGGTCAAGATCGGCGGTGCGCCGCGTCAGGTCCTCGGTGATCGCCCCCGAGCGGGACAATCCACCGGACGCGTACTTGCCGACCGTGCCGCGCACCATTTCATCTCTAACTTGCTGCAACAGGTTGGCCGAGGGGGAGGTCTTGTACATGCCCAAGGCCTTTTGCTGCGCCTCGGGGCCGTTGGTGCCGATGATGTCGGCGAGCAGGTTGTTGGCGTCCGTTCCCGCAGACGCAAAGGGCTTCAGGTAGTTGAGCCCTTCTTGGGTCAGCCCGTATTGCGCGTCGGCCGCCTGGCGCGCGCCAGTGGCGGCGACCTCGGCTGCCCGCGAGGCGGCTTTCTTGGTGCCAAAGGGATCGCACATTTAGCTGAGAGCCTTTCTGAATTTGCGCTCGGCGAGGCCGTAGCCCCGCGCCTGCAACAGGGCCGAAGCCCGCTCGTCTTCCACCCCCACCCACATCTCCCGGGCCCCGAGGGAGCGGGCGTACTTTTCCGCATGTCTGAGGAGCGACAGGCCGTAGCCCCTGCCCTCTTCGCTGGTGTACCAAAGGGCTTTCCCTGCAATCGGACGACCCGAGAAGGGGTGGTCGATCACGTGCAGGGAAAGCCCTCCGAGCACTTTGCCCTGCTTCTCAACGACAAAGAACGGCAGGTCCGTGATCTGTTCCGACAGGGTCGCCAGGATGCGCGCCCGGGAGGCGACTTCCTTGCGGCGCCGGCAGTAGTCCTCGGCGAGCACCGCCAATTGGGTGAGATCGGACAGTGCGGCTCTGCGGATCATGCGTTCCCCTTTATCGCCGTAGGCGATAGCCGAAAGGCCCGTGGCCTGAGGCGTCAACCCTGATTAGGTCTCGGTCGCCGTATCCATGAAGGTGTTCAAGGCGGCAGCGATCTGCGCCGCGGTCGCCGTGCCGGTGTCCAATGCGGTGTAGTCGAAAGCGCCCTGCTCGACCGCCGTCAGCCGGTAGGCAACCAACTCTAGGAAGCGGCGGAACACGTCCGTCGGCTTGCCATCCTGATCTATGAGGATGTCGGTCTGCTTCGGGGCGGTGAGGGACGGGCGGGCCATGTTAGGACACCAAGAGCTTGTCGCCGCGCACCGCGGCGTACATCAGGCAGCGAACAACCGGGGAGGAGCACTCCACTTCCCAGATGCGCCCCGTCGGCTGCGTCGAGCCCAAGCCGGCGTAGGTGACGCGCGCAGTTTTCACCCCGACGGCGCCGAGATCGCGGAACAACTGGTTGGACCAAGATTGCCCCCCGTCATCCGACCAGCGCAGGCCAACCTTCGGGGCATTCGCATGCGCGTCGGAGGAGACGATCCCGGTGCCCATGACAAAGTCCAAATAGAGCTCGTCGCAAGATATCTGGTTGGGGTAGGCGTGCATCGGGGCGGTGCGCGCCCGCCAGATCAGGTTGCTCCCCGCTTCGTCGTACGCATCGCGCGAGATTTCATAGAGGGTGTTGTCTTCATAGTCGCCGATGATGACCTTGCCGGCGAAGGCCACCGCCTTGGAGGCGCGCCAGCGCGACAGTCCGTAGGAAAAGCGCGGATCCCAGCACTGGGTGGTGCGGTTGAACTCCCAGGTCCAGGTCGGCCCGGACAGGGTATAAAAGGCGTGGCCGCCGTAGTGGTAGGCGAGCGCCTCGATGCTCGCCTTGTCCGTCGTCTCGCGGATGGCCTTTTCGACGCCGTGGTGGGAGAGGCGCTGCAATTGCGCGCCGGCCGCCCGATAGACGACGGCGTCGTCCCCGACCCAGAACAGATCCGTGTCCAGCTGGGCGATGGTGCCCTGCCCCAAACACCCCTTGGGGATGACGATGGAGGGGTTCGGCCGCAACGGGGCGGTGGAATTGCCGGTGTCGGTGAACACCTGCGTCGACTCGGTGCCCAGCGCCCAGATTTCCTGCAGATGCTCGACGATGGCGACGATGTTGTCGGGCTTGGCTTCGGCGTTGACCTCATCCAAGGCCGAGACATCGGTCGCCTCGTCGACGGCCGAGGGAACGATGGAGCCGTCGGCGGCCGCATAGACGATGCGCTGGTTCAAGTAGGCGACGGAGACCGGTGGCGGGATGTCCTCGTCGGTGATGTTGGAAATGACGTCGTTTTCCACCACGTAGCGGTTGCCGTCGGTGGCAATGACCAGCTGGCGCGACGACGGCTTGTCGTTGTGGGCCATGGACACCGCCGCGGTGCCGGGGATGCCGCCGATCTCGGTGACCCTGCCGGAGGCATCGACCTTGACCAGCAGCGTGCCGGACACGACATAGACGAACGTCCCCATCTCAATCATGCCGCGACACGCCCCACCGTTGGTGATGGTGGCGAACAGGTCGTAGCCGTCCTTGGTGTAGAGGGGGGCCGGGTGCTTGCCTTCCTTCACCGGCTCGACAAAGCAGTTCCAGTGCATGGGGCCGGTGTCGGGACCGTAGCGCCCGGGATCGGAGGAGGCGCCGAAATCGAGACGGATGAGCTCACCCATAGCGCGACTCCGGCACGAAGCGGATCACCTCCGGCCGGTCGGCGTCGAGAATTTCGTCGAGCATCTTTTCGGCGCGGGCGACGATGCGATCGACGTGGGGGCCCGACTTGCCGTAGCGGTCGGCCAGTCTTGAAGCCAAGTTGTAGCCGACCACCGCCAGGTGCTCTTGCGGCACGTCGAGGTCGTTGGCCAGGTCGTCGACGTCCTCGTAGCGGCGCTGGTAGGTGACGCGCAGGGTTTCCGTGGTGACCGAGGACAACAGCTGCCAGAAGTAGAGAGTGCTCGAAGCCCGCTGCGGGTCGAACATCCAGGAGGTCGGGGTGCCGGTGCTCGTCTTCTCGGGGATGTCGTAATATTCTTCGTAACTCAATTCCTTCATGGGCAGGTCGATGGATGACGTATTGCGGTAGCGCACATCGATGACCCGATACGGATTGGCGCTCGACATGGAGATCGACGCCGTGTTGGCCGTCGGGGTCAAACTCGTCTGCGTCTTCCGCCAGATGGAATCGTACTTCATCCACTCCTTGAGCATGACGTTGAGCTCGATCAGCGCGTCGTCCGCCACTTCCGAAGATGGGGTGTTGCCGTTGGCGGTGACGTTGATCTTGCGCAGGGCGTATTCGACCACCTGGCGGGCGGTGAGGGAGTAGTCAGAACTTCCCGACGTTGCCATCTATCGTGTCCTCACCGCAAGTTGACGATCTTGCGCGCCTTGTGGGCGTAGAGTTCTAGACGCAGCGCGCCATCCTGATGATGGCTGTAAAGCATGGTGCCGACGAACTGGTCGCGGTTGTCTTGAAGCGCGCGACTGGCTGCAGCGCCGCGCTCAGCGCCACCTTCCCAAGCAGGGCCCTGCGATAAGGTCATCTCGCCGGCGTCAGCCCATGTGAACACGTCGTAGAGGCGACCCATTCGTTTGTCCCTTCTTCCTGCATCGCGCAAGCGATAGCCGGAGCGCCGCAAGCGACGGCGTCAACCCCTACAAATCGTCGGCAGAAACTTCATTGGTGTCGAGGAAGCGGTCGCCCTGCTGGTCGATATTGACGTACTCGTTGTCGATGGTCAGGCTCTCGATGTCGATCCTGAGCCGTGACCCGGTATTCTCCGGGCGCGGCTCAGGCACCGTCTGGTTGTCGTGGTGGGCACGCACGAAATCTTGCGGATTTCTTTCTTCGATACAGGTGTCAGCACAGACGATCATGCCGTTCCACTTTTTGGCCGTGTCGCGCGCCCGGCGCTTGCGGCCGCAGTCATCGCAGATCCGGTAGAACCCGCCGACGAAATAGCTGTTGGGCGTGTGCCGGCGCATCAGGCGAACTTCTTGCGCATCTTGAGGAGGATCGTATACGAGCCGTTGCCCTCGAAATCGACCGTCGACAACAGGATGTCGCCCGAGCGCGAGGTGGGGTCGGCGGCGTTGTTGAGGCCGCCGACCTTGCAATAATCGAGGGTGTCCATGCCCTTCAGATAGGCAAAGGGGACGGGCGTCACGTCGTCCCACGCCATCGTCACGGTGCCCCCCTCGACATCGTAGGTGGCCTCCATGATCCGCACCGTGGCGCACGGCGGGGTCAGTTCGGAGACGTCCACCTTGACGACGTTGACCTCCTGCCCCGCCTGCCCATCGGAGATGCCGATGATCTGCAAGGTGCAGTTGACCGCACCGTCTTGCACGGTGAGGATCTGTGCGGCGATAGCCATGCGCGCGGCTCCTTGTTGGCGCCGCTCTTAGGCGGGGATTTCCGACCAGATGAGCGACATGGAGAAGAGGCCCGTCTGGGCAATGGAGCCGCCGACGAACACCGCATGCCCATAGGGAACGATCAGGTCGCCGTCGAAATCGTGCACCTGCGCCGTGGAGGGTCCGACGCCGGTGGCGCCTTCGTGAGCGATGCCGGTCCAGTAGCAGGCGGTGGACGCGACAATCGTTGCCGCCGAGGGGGTAAAGCGCATGGACGAGCCCTGGCCAGCTCCGAGGTAGGCGTTGCGGATGGTCGTGCCGAGGGTGCCTTCGGTGAAGGCGGTGATGTTGGAGCCGGTGGCCACCTGCGTCGCTTGCACGTGGATCAAGCCCACGGTGCCTAGGGCAATGGTGCCGGAGGTAAAGCCGACGGTGAGCTTGTGCAGCACGGCGAGCTTGCCGGGGGCCGTGTTCCACAGACCGAAGGTGGCGGCGGTGCCGGTGGTGATGGGATAGGCGGTGCCGGCGGCAGCGGTGGAACCGATGAACGTCTGACCGAGGAGCGATTCGGGGAAGTATTTGCCTGCTGAACGAGCCATGGGGCCCTCCTGTTGCTAGAGCGGTTGGGGTGGTTGGGGTGTTCGATGCTCACGCACGGAAGGCGACAAAACCAATCAGATGGTGGCCCCGACTTGGTCGATCTGCAGATGCACGCGGTCGACGTCGCCGTTGTGGGTCACTTGATGTTTGCGGTCGAAGCGCACCTCGTAAAGAAATCCGGGCTCAAGATGCACGGCGACGTCGTCGTCGGGCCACGCCATGATCACGTCGGGGTGCGAGACCAGCGGCACTTGAAAGCGCCGCCAGTCAGCCTCCTGCGGCATCCATTGGTCGATGTGCGGCGGGATGTGCTGCCCGGGACGGAGGCGGCGAATGACGGCGCGCGCCGTCTCCCCGCCCAGGTCCAAGCCGGCGATGAGGTCGTGAACTTCCTTCGGAAAGGCCCCGCGCAAAATGACGTCGCATTTGTACTTGTCGGGTGAACTCTGCCCCACGGCGACGTAGGGCAGCGCGTCGAGCACCGACAATGTGGGGGCGAGGTCCACCGACTTGATTTGCCGATAGACCTCGCTGTCTGTGAGCCGCGCCACGGCTGCGATCCTTTACAGGTCGACGTCGATGGCGGGAATGACAAAACCGCTCAGGGCGTCGGTCGAGACCGAGAGGTTGTCGAACATGCGACAGCCGCCGACCACGCCAAGGACGTGGCCTGCCGTCACGTCGGCATGGCCGCAGCGGTTGTGGGCGATGATGCCGGAGTTGTTGGGGCTCGCCGTGTCGTTATGGATGAAGAGATTGTTGGCGGTCGCCTTGCTCGACAGGTAGTTGTTGCACACGAAGCAGCGCTTCATGTCCTTGCCGGTGGCATTGGTGATGAGGGTGGCGAGGCCGGTGCCCTCCGAAATCACGACGTTGTCGGTCACCTCGAGGAATTCCACGTCGCCGGTGGTCAGGATGAAGCCGAGGGTGGCGGCGTTGGGCGTCATAAACCGGCAGTGGGTCACCTTGAGACCGTCGGCCGTGTTGTCGGCGCCCGAGCAGGTGATCGCCGACTTGAAGTTCTCATTCGTGGTGTTGTCGACAAACATGCAGTTGTCGATATGGGCGTAGACGCCGGTGATGTCGAAGCAGGCCACGACGTCGGCATGGCCGGAGGCAAAGACGATGTTTCCGACATAAGCGTCGGCCGCCGAGATGGCGTAGGTCACCGTGGTGGCGCCGTCCATGAGGAAGCGCGGCCGCTGGTTGCCAACGCCGAGACCGACGACGGACACGCCGGCCACGTCATGGGCGATGCCGCCGGCACCGGTGATCGTCTCGGCGTGGTTGGGCATGACGAGGATGATGTCGCCATTGTTGGCGGTGCATTTGGAAAAGGCGTAATCGAGGGTGGCGAAGGGCTTGGAGCGCGTGCCCTTGTTGCCGTCGCCGCCGCCGTTGGAGTTCACCCAGTAGACGTTGCCGCCATAGGTGTTGAGGACGGGCATGCCGCGAATGGATACGCCGCCGGGAAACCCGTTCGGGTAGTTGGAAAGGTTGGGCATTAGTCAGTCTCCGAAGCTATCTGTCCCACGAAGGCGTGCCGGTAAGACAAGCGCCTCCGTCCGCCGAGAGGATTCCGGACGGAATGGATTTGAGCAGTTTGACTGGTGGGAGACGCCGTGCCCGCGTCTTGGCGAAGTGTCGTGTCGAAGACGTGCTTCGCACTAGCTTCGCTTTGACAATGGTCTGCTAACTCCGGCGACTAATGCCAGAGATACGTGCGTCACGCGGGTTTGGCAAGGGAGTGGCGTTACGCCGCCGACTTTTTGGCGCGCTGTAGGTACGCAATAGCCTTGTTCAGCAGTTTCGGGTCGTCGTTGAAATAGCCTAAGCCGCGGTTGCATCCCGCGCACAGGAGTCCGCGAACGACTTTGGTCTCATGGCAATGATCGACGTGTAGCGCGATACGGCGATCCGTTTTCGGATGCGCCTTGTCACAGCCGCAGATCGCGCACCTGCCGCCTTGCTTCTTGAGTATCGCGGCGTGCTGTTCGCGCGAGAGCTTGTATTTGCTTTGCAGCGTCCAGTCGCGGGCGTAATTGGGGTCGAGGCGATTGGCGGTGCTGCCTATGCGAGAGACCCACTGAATGTTACCCGCGCTCCACGCTTCGCTATTTCGTTTGCGCCGCAACTGATGCGCAGGGCTTGGGCGGGCGCCAACATCGGCGCAGAACGATTCAAAGCGATCCCATGCTTCTGGGTACTGCCCAGCGTAGCGGCTGCGCAGCAGCTTCCACGTGGTCTTCAAGGGGTGCTGCGCTTTGTTGTAATGGAAAGTGCAGAGGTTCTTCGCAAAACTCTCGGCGCCACACCCTGCGACAGCGCAGGTGTCCTGCCGCACGACGTACTTGCGTTCAACGGTCCCGCGCCTACGAAGGCGGTGGTAGCAGGGCTGGCACAAACCGCGCGCCAGCACCTTTTCTCGTCCGCAGGATGAACATGGCATGTTGGTGTCTCACAAATGCGAGACACCAACTATGCCAAATTTCTTGCGTTAGGTCAACCGCCCATCAAGCGCCAGGCGTCGAGTACACACCACGCCAATCAGTGTGCCCGCAGGCGAACCGCTCCGTAAACTTAGCTTTGGCGTTTGATGTATCGAAGTCCGCGTCCGTCGTGAAGACGCCGGCCTTGCGCTTGAAGTGCATCAGGCCGCGCGGGGCATCCGTCAGGATGAACCACGCGTCCGTGTCGGTAAGGAACGGCCAGGTGATGAGGCCGCCCTTGAACATCGTGCCGACAACGTTCTTGGCGTTGTTGGCCGTATCGTTCTGCAGTTCCGACTCGATGATGCGCTTGGCTTCGAAGTGCAGGGCCGGCGGCACCAGGAGCTTCTTGGGCGTGATGGCGATCTTGAGGCCACGCGAATTGGTGGCGTTCATGATGTTGACGCACAAGTCCTCGAGCGAGGCTTCCGACAGATCGGCAGCGGTCGACAGAATGTTCGACTGGTTGCCGGAGGCGGTCGGATGCGAGGCCGAGCCGCCCACCACGCCGTCGCCGCCGTTGTACCCGGAGGTAAACCAGCGGTTGAGGATGTTGGCGTGCACCGTCTCCTTGGTGGTCTGCGCCGAGAAGGCGAGTGCCGAAGCACGACGCTTCGACACCTTCTCATAAAGACCGTCCTCCAGGGCCTCTTCGGTGACGATATAGCCCATGCCGTAGGTGACATTGGTATAGCGCTTGACGTAGCCCTGCGTTTCGGAATCATAGGAGATGGCGTCGCCTTCCGGCTTGACCGGGACTAGCCCGAAGCCGGTGAGTTCGACATCCTCCTCATACGACTTGTCGGACGTATCCACCTCGAAGCACTGCTTCCAGTACTCGGGATGCTTGGCGTATTCGCGTCCCCACCAGGCCTTGACGCCTGGCCACACCTAATGTTCAACGCGGCTCGCTAAACCGCGCCCGATCAAATCAACAAATTACCGTTGAATGACCCGCTGCAAGTTACCCTGCAGAGCAGACTATATCACGATCCGGCCTTCTACCGGATCCCCACCATTTCCACCCGCTTGGGTGTACGAGCTTTCGCTCTAGTCGTTGAGCCTTTTCAGAAGTCGATAGCCCTTCGAATGGCCTCGCATGTTAATGTGGGCCAGATGAAGCCTGCGCTTGCGACAGAAGGCGCGCAGCCCAATCACGATTTGCTCTGATCCGTCGGGAAAGCGAAACAAATACCGCCTAGCCCTCGGGTTGCCCGCACCTTTCTTGGTGTGGGCGCCGAAGTGCTTGGCGCATCTGCTGTCGCCCAGCTTGGCGCGGGACATCTTGGCCCGCGTCTCAACTGAGATGATCTTTCCCTTCTGCGCCTCGCTGATTTTCCGACAAATGTGCTCTGGAAACTTGAGGTGCCCATTGCCTCCGAGATTGCTGTTGTAGCCGTTCTCGTAGGTGTCGAACTTGTGAATGTAATGGGTTTCAAGCTTCCGGACTTCGTCCTCGGAAGTGGCGTAGGCGAGAGCTTCCCGCTTGAATGACCGATGGCCATATTTGCGGATAGCAGCGTATATGCGGCTGTTGCGGACGCCTTGGCGGGCTCTTTCGCAATGCTCGTTCCAGCGCGCCGAAACGGAGCGGCTGGTGATGCCGATATAGCTTTTGCCGTTGATCGTGTTGGTGAGCTTATAAACGAGA
>Ga0196981_1000273_pt1 | contig 26030 bp, 28 predicted proteins | sample S3_2013CmetaG_FD_155462 | JGI IMG/M metagenome (GOLD analysis project Ga0196981, IMG submission 155462) | Soil microbial communities from Anza Borrego desert, Southern California, United States - S3_20-13C | ecosystem: Environmental > Terrestrial > Soil > Desert | place: USA: California... | reverse complement strand
ATTCCATACGAGCCATCAGCACCTGCTCGAGTCGCACAGTTTCGTTCGCTCCACCCCGACATGCTTATTGCCGTGGATGGCGGGGTATCGGAAGTGAACATTGAGGATCTCGCAAAAGCGGGGGCTACGCGTTTCGGCGTTGGAAGCGCTATCGCTAAGGCAGAGAATCCGAGGGCTTCATACGAAAAATTAAAGGCTCTCGCAGAGAGCGCGCACCTGTAGTAGGCTTTATCATTCTCCGTCAGAAGTTATGGCAACCATACTTTTAGTACACGGGCCGAATCTCAATCTCCTGGGAGCGCGCGATAACGCGCACTACGGGGAGTTGACGCTTCAAGACATTGAAACGCTTGTAGGGAATGAAGCGAAAAAAATGGGCCACGATGTTAGATCGTTCCAATCCAATCATGAAGGCGACTTGATCGATTGGCTGCAGAAAGAGGCTCCGAAAGCATCCGGCATCATCATTAATCCTGGCGCATTTACACACTCCAGTTATGCGCTTCACGACGCACTTCTCGACGCGAAAATTCCGGCAGTAGAAGTCCACCTCTCCGACATCAATGCCCGCGAAGAGTGGCGCCGCATATCTATCACCGCTCCCGCGTGTGTAGGCGTTGTTTCCGGCAAAAAAGAAAAGGGCTATATCGAGGCACTCACGCTTTTACAAAAAAAAATCAAAAGCGTATGAACTTCTCACCCAAAACAAAACTGACGGCTGTCATTGGGAATCCTGTCTCGCAGAGTTTGTCACCACTTTTGCACAACACCATCTACGCGAATGAGGGGATCGATGCGGTCATGCTCGCGTTCGGCAATCCTTCAGTCGAAAACCTCGTTACGGCGATTCGCACACTCCCGATACACCTCGCTGCCGTCACGATGCCGCACAAGCAGACCATCATTCCTCTTTTAGACGAGATAGACGATGAGGCAAAAGCGATAGGGGCGGTCAATACGGTGATCAATCGCGAAGGGAAGCTGACGGGATACAACACGGACATACGCGGTATTGCGGATGCGCTTCAGGGTGTCGCGCTCAAAGGCTCGTCTGTGTTACTCGCCGGTGCAGGGGGAGCTGCGCGCACAGTTGCGTACCTGCTTCAAAAGGAGGGCGCGAAGATTTATTGCGTGAATCGAGATCGCGGACAAGCAGAGGATCTTACGAAAGCATTTGGCGGCACGATCATTGAAGAAAAGGATTTCGGCTCGATATCGTTCGATATCATCGTGAACGCGACCCCGATCGGGATGAAACCCAATATCGATGCAACGCCATTCGGAGAAGAATTCATCCGTGAAGGCTCCGCCGTGTTCGATCTTGTGTACTCGCCACTCGAAACGAAACTCCTAAAAAGCGCGAAGGCGCAGAACGCACGTGCGATTTCCGGTCTTACGATGTTTCTGGCGCAAGGCGTCGAGCAGGAGCGACTGTGGCTCGAGAAAAAAATCGATGCTGCACGCTACCAATCCGTCTTGGAGGAAGGCGTGCGCAGGCGCGACGGTTGATTTCTCATCGTTTATTGCATACTGTTTCGAAATGGACCTCAACTTCCGCGTCGTGAAGAAGCTCCCCGAGATGGAGAGCATCATCACCGCTCACCCGATCTCTAAAAAAGCGGAGGCGTGCGTCGTGAAAGATCGCGCGGAAGTACATGACATCATCGCAGGCCGCGACGAGCGGCTTCTCCTTATCGTCGGACCCTGCTCTGCCTGGCCCAAAGAAGCGGTCGTCGAGTACGCGAAGCGTCTCAAGAAACTTTCCGATGAAGTGAAGGATAAAATAAAGATCGTGATGCGCGTTTATATACAAAAACCGCGCACGATCAAGGGCTGGCTTGGGCCTGTGAATCAGCCCGATCCATTTGTGGCGCCCGATATCGCCGAGGGTGCTTTGTATTGCCGCGACATGATGGTGCAGGTAGTTGAACTTGGTGTGCCTATCGCGGACGAAGCCGTCTTTACGCACAACGCGAAAGGATTCGCGGAGCTTCTTTCCTGGATGGCGATAGGTGCGCGCTCGGTAGAAGACCAAGAGCACCGAATATTTGCGTCTGGCTCATTTTGCGCTGTTGGTATGAAAAACGGCACGACAGGCTCAATCGAAGTCGCGGTCAACGGCATCGTCGCAGCCCAGCATAAACACCACGCCGTGTGGAATGGGCATCAGGTGGAAACCAATGGGAACCCATACGCACACCTTGTTTTGCGAGGCGGCGCGGGCGGCCCCAATTACGGAATTGAACACGTCCAAGAAGCTGCACTGCTTTTTGAAAAACACAAAGTCAAAAACCCCGCGATAATTATCGACGCGAGCCACGACAACTCAAAAGTAAGGAACGTAAAGACGCCTGCGCAGCAGGCGATGGTGGTACGCGAAATGATGGCTTTGCGGGAGGTGAACCCGCAGGTGAAGAAGCTCGTCAAAGGTTTTATGGCAGAAAGTTTTCTCAAAGAGGGAAGTCAAAAAATAGAAGACGTGACTCCGGAAACAATCGATCGCGATGGGCTTTCCGTCACGGATCCGTGCTTAGGTTGGGAATCTACGGAGGCTTTGGTTAGAGAACTTGCAAAAATGGCATGAACGCGCTCGAGGCAAAAACGATTCAAGTGAGATCAGGTGGAGAAGCCTACACCATATCGATCGGCTCGAATATGCGTGACGAACTTGCGGCCACGATAAAAAAGATCGGCAGCTCTAATCGTGTCGTTGTCGTAAGCGACAATCTAGTCGGAGGCATGTGGGGTAAAGCAGTATTGGAGCAATTAGCGACAGCCGGGATTTCTGCAGAACTCGAAGTATTTCCACACGGAGAGAAAAACAAGACGCAGGATAACGCGACTAAGCTTACACATGCGCTTCTCGAGAAAAAATACGGGCGCGACACGCTCATGATCGCACTCGGCGGCGGAGTCGTGGGCGATGTAGCAGGCTATGTCGCAGCAACATACATGAGAGGCATTCCGTACATAAACGTGCCGACGACCCTTCTTTCGATGGTCGACGCATCGGTGGGTGGCAAAGTCGGGGTCGACACGCCCTTTGGTAAAAACACAATCGGCGCTTTTTGGCAGCCCAAAGCCGTCCTTATAGACATAGAATTTTTGCGTGACCTTCCAAAAGAGCAGCTCGTAAGCGGACTTCTGGAGGCGATCAAAGTTTTTTATACGGCAGACAAGGATGCGCTCGATCTCGTCGACAAGCTCGATCCAGAAGACCCCCTTAAAACGCCGGAGCTTTTGCAAGAGATCATCGCGCGTGCGGTTGAGTTTAAGGCAGGAGTTGCGGAGCGCGACGAGCGCGAAGCAAACGAACGGCGCATACTAAATTTTGGACACACCGTGGGGCACGCGATCGAACTTCTTTCTCATTATTCGATCCCGCACGGCTTTGCGGTCGGTCTAGGTATTTTGGTCGAGACGAAGATCGCGGAGGATCTCGGAGTTCTCAGCAAAAAAGATCGCCAGTATATCTCTGAACACTTGGCCCGTTTTGACGTGGTAGGAAGTGAGCTTAAGAAATACAAGGCGAGCGAGGTCGTTGATGCTATGAAACGGGACAAAAAAGCGAAGGGAGGTTCGGTCTATTGCGTGCTCCTCAATGGCATCGGGTCGGTATTGATCGAGGACGGGCAATTTGCACACGCAGTCGAAGAAAGTGCAATAAAAAACGCATTTGATGCGGTTGTGAACAGTGGCTGATAGATAGGATATACTCACAGAACATGCAGGCTGTTCAGATACAAAACGGCTTCTTTCTCTCATTTCGACGCGGCGAGGATTTTATACCGACTCTTCTCCAATTTTGCGAACAAAGCGACGTGCACTGGGCGCAGTTTCAGGCGATCGGTGCAATAGAGGATGTGGAAATAGGCTTTTACGACCTCGCCAGCCGGCAGTATATATTTCGCGCGGAAAACGGACCATTTGAGGTCGCCAGCATGGATGGAAATATCTCGGAGATGGACAACGAAGAGCCCGTCGTACATGCGCATGCGGTACTCTCGCGCTGTGATGAATCGCTCGAAACGATCGGAGGTCACTTGAGAAGCGCGCGCGTCTCGCTCGCGCTTGAGTTGTGTTTGTGGCAGGTGACGCAGCCGCTTATCAGAAGCCGCGACGAGGATACTGGTCTCAATTTGATAAACTTTGCCGTGTAGATATGTCACTCACTGACCAAGAAATAAAGATGATCGAGGCAAAAGCCCTCGAGATACGAAAGACGATAATCGAAATGCTCACCGAGGCAAAATCGGGACATACTGCGGGCCCACTCGGCATGGCGGATATCTTCGCAGCGCTCTATTTCCATGTTTTGAAACATGATCCAAAAAATCCTGATTGGGCGGAGCGCGACAGACTCATTCTCTCCAACGGCCACATCACACCAGTACGCTATTCCGCGATGGCGCACGCAGGATATTTCCCAGTAGAAGAGTGCATGACGCTTAGAAAATTCGGCTCACGTTTGCAGGGGCATCCGGAGCGCGACATGCTTCCAGGTGTCGAGACGACCTCGGGCCCTTTAGGAAGCGGTGTCTCACAAGCTGCTGGTTACGCACTTGCAGCGCGCATGGACAAGAAAAACTTTCGCGTATTTTGCCTTACTTCGGATGGTGAGCAGGAAGAAGGAAATACGTGGGAGGGTGTTATGTTTGCAGGCAAATACCGCCTCACCAATCTCGTGCAAGTAATGGATAGGAACAATATACAGATAGACGGGAATACCGAGGACATCATGCCGCTGGAACCTTTGGCTGATAAATATCGGGCATTCAATTGGCACGTCATCGAGATCGACGGCCACAACATCGCACAGTTCGTCGCGGCATGCGATGAGGCGAAGTCGATAAAAGAAAAACCGACGCTTATCCTCGCTCACACAACGCCTGGCAAGGGTATTCCTACGATCGAGAATGACTATCGCTGGCACGGGAATCCTCCTGGTAAAGGTCCGACTGACAAGATCCCGGCTGACAAACAAAAAGAAGTGTTCCTACAAGAGCTTGAAGCAAGCCGCGTATGATCAAAATGCAGGCAAAATTGGCAGAGAACGTTTTCGACAAGCCTGGAATGGCTTCGACGCGCGAGGGTTTTGGCAAAGGAGTCGTTGAAGCAGGGAAGGCAGACGAGCGTGTGGTGGTACTCACTGCAGACCTGGCGGAATCGACACAGGCGCACCACTTTCAAAGTGCATTTCCGGAGCGTTTTGTTCAAGTCGGAGTTGCGGAACAAAACCTAGCGACCGTTGCTGCCGGCATGGCGAATTACGGTAAAATACCGTTTATCACCTCGTATGCCGCATTCAATCCAGGGAGGAATTGGGAGCAAATACGCACCACGATCGCGCTCAACGACGTTCCAGTGATCGTGTGTGGCATGCATGCGGGCGTTTCGGTCGGTCCAGACGGCGCAACCCACCAGGCGCTTGAGGACATAGCGATGATGCGCGCGATACCAAAGTTTACGGTCATCTCCGCCTGTGACTCCGAAGAAGGAAGAAAAGCGACCATCGCTGCTGCCAAACTCGGCAGCCCTGTGTACATGCGATGGGGAAGAGAAAAATCGCCGATAATGACGACCGTAAACACGCCATTTGAGATAGGGAAAGCAATTGAGTTTTGGCGAGGCAAAAAGCCACAAGTAGCGATTTTCGGCACCGGGCCCTTTGTACACAACGTGCTCCTTGCTGCGCGCGAGCTCGAGAAAGAAAATATCTCGGTTGTTGTCGTGAATGTGCATACGATAAAACCACTCGACGAAAAAAAGATAGTCGAGCTCGCGCGCGAATGCGGAGCCGTCGTCACAGTAGAAGAACATCAAGTGCACGGAGGCTTAGGAGGCGCCATCGCAGAGACACTCGCTCGAGAATTCCCAGTGCCCATGGAATTTGTCGGCATGCAAGACAAGTTTGGCCAATCAGGCACTGCCGCCGAGCTTATCGAGCACTATGGTATGGGCGTAAAAAATATTGTGGAAGCCGTTAAAAAGTCTTTAGGCAGAAGGTCTAAATAGCAGTTGGCTTGAAATCCGTGGGGCGCTTGGCGTACCACGCTTCAATCGCGTTTCTTGAGAGAAGCCCCTTTTGAGCACCAACTTGTTGAACGACCGACATCGAGTTGATGAGCCCTCGCATGAGCGCTTCTTCGAGTGAAGCACCGAGTGCAAGATAGGCCATCGTTGTTGAGGCAGTGGCGTCACCCGCGCCGGTGCGCTCCACCGGAGGGGCAGGATCCGGATACATGGGAAGGTGAAAAACATGTGTGCCGTCGGAGGCAGAAAGGCCGTTTCGGCTGTCTGTGACAACCGCAATTTTTGGACCAAGTGCACGAATCCCTTCAAGAAGTTTCTTTTCATCGCGCTCTTCGGTTTTCAGTATCTTCTGCGCCTCCTCTTTATTGCAGAAGAATATTTCAGTGCGCGCGTAAATATCCTTTAGGGTTTCCGTGCCGAGGTTTATCTGGAATGTTCCCGGCTGGAAAGCGACTTTGATATTCGGATGCGCCTGCACGTATTGCCCGACTTCTTTGTGATAGTTGAGAGAAGAGTCCGGCATGGAAGAGAGATACATCCACGCAGGCTCTTCCGGAAGCTCTGGCATTCCATATGAAAAAGCCTCGTGCCTGATGAGGATCGTACGATCGTCCCCATACCACAATACGTAATGGTAGTTGGTGTTCTTGCCTTTTTCTTTTACAACGAGTGATGTATCCACATTATTTTTCTTGAACCACTCGATACAACCCTCGCCGTTTTTGTCCTCACCCACATATGCGCGGAGCGCGGTCTTCAATCCTAAGCGAGCGCAGGCGACAGCCGCATTTGCGGCATTGCCGACGCCGGGTAATACCTCAACCGACTCAAACGGTATCTTTTCGCCGTATTTCACGCACAAAAGACAGTGTTCGCCATGCGTGTCGCAGGTTTTTGTCGCCTCCTTTATCCTTATGAAGGCGTCAATCGTGGTGTCGCCGATCGCCAAAACGTCCAAACTCATGGGGCAATTCTAGCACGTGCTGTTTGCAAATCCGGCCCAAATCCGTATAATCCTGAGCCATGTTAGCGCTTGAAGTAAAGCCACGAAACGAAGCGGAATCTCCGGAAGTAGTCCGGAAGGCAGGCAGCGTGCCAGCTATTTTTTATGGTCCCAAGGAAGAAGCGACTCCTATCGCGATAAACGCGCTCAAACTCGAACACGTCTGGAAGGAAGCTGGAGAGACCACGATTGTGACGTTGAAGGGCGTAGGGGAGGATAAAGACACCCTGATCCACGATGCACAGTTCCACCCGGTCACGGGCAAGCTTCTCCATGTCGACTTTTACGTTCTCGAAAAAGGTAAGAAAGTGAAGATCAAAGTACCGCTTCACTTCGAAGGACAAGCTCCTGCGGAAAAGTCTGGCCACATTGTTGTGAAGACCATGCACGAACTAGAAATTGAAGTTGCGCCGCAAGAGCTTCCGCACAACCTTCCTGTCGACCTCTCTACACTCATAAACGTCGGCGACCACATCGTCGCGCGAAACATCAAGCTCCCGGCAAGTGCAACGCTTATCACGGGAGCGGACGAGATAGTGGCGTCGGTCAAAGAATTCAAGGAAGAGCCGACAGAGATCGCACCAGCGCCGGAAACAGTCATTCTCACAGAGAAGAAGGACGCAGAAGCTTCTGAAGAGGGCGCTGATGCGCCGAAAGAAAACGCGTAAACGCGAAGTGTGTTCATGAATGCGGCCCTTCCGCCGCATTTTGCTTGCTATAATTCTCCAATGCGTTCGCGGATGCGAAATGTTTTGTTTGTTGTGATTTTCATAATATGTACGCTTCTAATAGCGCCTTTTTTTACAGGAGCAGAAGAAACGCTCGAAGAACGTCGTGCTCGACTCGAGAAGGAGTTGGCAGTCATAGAGCAGGACATCGTGCAGAAGCGCGGAGTCTTGTCAGAAAAACAAAAGGAGAGGACCTCTCTTGAGCGCGATATTGCACTTCTCGACGGCCAAATAGCGGTGGCACAGCAGCAAATACGGCATCGAGACCTCTCACTTGCGAAGATTCGCGATGACATTGGCGACAAGCAAGTCGCAATAATCGAGGTAGACAAGAAGGTCGTACGAAGCGAACAATCCCTCGCGCAGCTTTTGCGCCGTACGCGCGAGATCGACGATGTATCGCTCGCGGAGCTCGTGCTTTCCGGCTCTCTCACTGATGTATTTGAAGACATCGACGTATTCGAAACCTTGCAGCGGAATCTCGACGCCTCGTTCGAGGAAATGGCGCTTTTGCGCGCAGATCTCTCTGGCAGGAAGCAAGCCCTCGAAGGCAAGAAGAGCGAGGAGGAAGAGCTTCGCCGCATACAGGTTTTGGAGAAACAAGCGATCGAGAAGAGGGAAAAGGAGAAGCAAGGCATCCTTTCGGTCACCAAAGGTCAAGAAGCGGCATATCAGCAGTTGATCGCAGAGAGGGAGCGGCAAGCTTCTGTGATCCGATCGGCGCTTTTCGAGCTACGCGATTCAAATGCCATACAATTCGGCGCGGCATACGCCTATGCCAAGGAGGCGGAAGCAAAAACGGGTGTGCGCGCAGCGCTCACACTCGCGGTCTTGCGACAAGAGACTAACCTCGGAGAGAACGTCGGAACGGGAAACTGGAAAACTGATATGCATCCCACGCGCGACCAGCCAGTCTTTGCGACTCTTATGGCCGAGCTTGGGCTTAATCCCGACACGATGCCGGTTTCGAAGAAACCTTCCTACGGATGGGGAGGAGCTATGGGTCCGGCGCAATTCATTCCGTCGACTTGGGTCATGTACAAGGACCGGATTGCGCAGGTGAGCGGTGAAAACCCGCCGAACCCATGGACGGCTCGCACCGCGATCTTCGCGTCCGCGCTTCTTATGGCCGACAACGGCGCTGATAACGGCACCCGGGAATCAGAGCGCCTTGCCGCACTGCGGTATTTCGCTGGATGGACCAACGCCACAAAGCCGGCTTACGCCTTTTATGGCGACGGAGTCATGGGCTTTGCAGACCAGTACCAAGCGGACATAAATATCCTCGAGGGGCGATAAGCTTGTCAGAAGGGGAAATTTCCGTATAATCTGCGGACATGAAAAAAGACATTCACCCAAAGGACTACCGCCAGGTGATATTTGAAGATTCCACAAGCGGAAAGCGCTTTTTGATTGGTTCTACTATTGAAACAACCAAGACTGACAAATGGGACGACGGCAAAGAATATCCCGTATTCCACGTCGAAATCTCGAGCGCATCACACCCGTTTTACACGGGACAAGCGAAGACCATCGACACTGCCGGTCGCGTTGAGAAGTTTAAATCGAGACAGGCGAAGGCAGGAGGCAAATCTAAGAAATAACGGTTTCGCTCGATGTGCGTTCGCCTTCGGGTACGCATAATTTTCTGCTGAAAATTTGCTCCCGCTCGCGCCGATGCACTCCGCGAGCCCCGAAGACGAACGCACACGCTCGCTCCTATCAAGAAATCCAAATATACTTTGCTTATGAGCCAGAAAATCAACCCAGAAGAATACGCGAACGACCATCGTGTCTCATATCTCGTTGAGGAATGGACACGCTTGATCAAAAGCGAAGAAGACGCACGCGATCTAATGGAAGTAGACCCAAAAATGAAAGAGCTGGCCGAGAAGGAGTTGAGCGATATCGATGCACAAAAAGACGCGCTCATTGAAAGAATCGAGGAGATCGTAGGAAAAGACAACGAGCGCGAATGGCCCAACGAGGTTGTGCTCGAGGTCCGCGCAGGAGTTGGCGGCGAAGAAGCTTCACTCTTCGCAGAGGAACTCGCGCAAATGTACATTAAGTACGCCGAAATTCGCGGCTGGTCGCGCAAAAAACTCTCCGAATCCCGCGCGACCCTCGGCGGCTACAAAGAAGTTGAATTTGAGATCAAGGGCGAGAATTGCTACCGCGAGCTCCAGTACGAGACGGGAGTCCACCGAGTGCAGCGCGTCCCCCAAACGGAAAAAGCGGGTCGCATCCACACTTCTACTGCCTCGGTCGCAATTCTTCCTATCTACAAACGCACAAAAGTCGAGATTAATCCGGGTGATATTGAGATGGAAACGTCTCGTGCGGGAGGCGCCGGAGGGCAAAACGTGAACAAGGTAGAAACGGCGGTGCGACTTATTCACAAGCCCACAGGTATTGATGTTCGCTGTACCTCAGAGCGAAGCCAGGTGCAAAATCGCGAGAAAGCGATGAAGCTACTTGCCTCGCGTCTCCAAGAAATGCAGGACAAGGCTGACGACAAAGAGCGCTCAGCCGACAGAAAGTCACAGGTGGGCACGGCGGATCGCTCTGAGAAGATACGTACTTACAATTTCCCTCAAGACCGCATCACGGACCACCGCCTGAAGCAGTCGTGGTCGAATATCCCGAAGATTATGGGGGGTCAGCTTGGCCCCATCATCGAAGCCCTCGAGGCAGGGGGTACTGAGGGTGGGGAAGACGATTCTGTTGCGAAATGAGGCCCATTTTGCTAGACTTCGCCGACATGCAAATGGACATCAAGACTCTTTTTGACGCAGGGGCTCATTTTGGCTTGCCCCGCGCCCGCCGCCACCCGTCGGCCTCTACATACATTTTTGGTACAAAAGACCGTACAGACATCTTCGACCTCGAAGAAACCGAAAAGCGCGTCGCTGCGGCAAAGGCATTTATCGCAACACTTGGCGGCAAACAGCTCCTTTTTGTAGGAGGCAAACACGAAGTCGCTGAATGCGTAAAGGCAGCAGCGCTACGCGCCAACGCTCCGTACGTCGCTGGGCGCTGGATCGGAGGCTCGCTCACAAATTTCAAGAACATTAGGAAGCGCATCGACCGTCTCGAACGCCTCATGGACGAACGCGAGAAAGGTGAGCTCGAAAAATACACGAAGCGCGAACGCCTCATGATCGACCGCGAGATCGAAAAACTTCTCTTCCGCTTCGGCGGCCTCGTATCGATGACTGAACTCCCAGGCGCGCTTTTCGTTGTTGATACACGCCACGAAGACACAGCAATCCAGGAAGCAAACCAGCTCGGCATTCCCGTCATTGGTCTTGCAAGCTCTGACTGCGACTTTGCCCTCATTCAGTACCCGATCCCGGCAAACGACACATCGATAAAGAGCGTGAAGCTTGTGTGCGACGCGATCGCTGCAGCATACATCGACTCCAAGCGCCCGCAGAAAAGCGCTCAATAAGATACCGATAGGTAGGGTATACTGACCTTTTATGGCTGTTTCAACTGATTTGGTAAAACTTCGAGAGGAAACGGGTGTTTCCATCATGCAGTGCAAAAAAGCGCTCGAAGAGGCGGGCGGCGACGTAGAAAAAGCAAAAGTGATCCTTCGGAAGGTAAGTGCTGCGATCGCGTCTAAGAAGGCAGACCGGACACTCAGCGCAGGAGTCGCAGCGGCCTACACGCACGCCGGGGGCGCCGTGGTAGGTGCCGTCGTTCTTGCATGCGAGACCGACTTTGTCTCGAAGAACGAAGATTTCCAAAAGTTGGCATATGACATCGCGATGCACGTCGCCGCCATGAACCCGCAGTTCAAAAGCCGCGAAGACGTGAAAGAAGAGGACGTGAGTGCGGCGCGCTCGGTTTTTGAAAAAGAAGTACAGAACGTGCCCGAGGCGGCCCGTTCGAAGGCACTCGAAGGCAAGGTAGACAGTTTCCTCAAAGAAAAAGTACTGCTGGAGCAGCCTTTTGTGAAAGATTCCACGACGACGGTAGCAGGGCTTTTGAATTCAGCAGTGCAGAAATTCGGCGAGAAGGTAGAGCTGGTGCGTTTCGAGAGACTTTCGGTTCGCTAACAAAATTTGTATGGCGTTTACGCTCGGCATGTTTGGCATTTCGCTCCTCGGCATCGTCGGGTTGTTCGCAATAAAGCGATGGGAAATCAAAAACGAGCGAGTGTTAGCTCCCGGATTGCGCGAGCGCGCCGATCGACTTGCTTTTAGGCTCAAGGAGCTTCTGCTTGCGCTCGAAGCCGACGCGCAAAGACTCCCGCCAGAGCTTCTTCACGGCTCGCGCACATTACTTCACCAAGGTGCGCTTATCGTCGCCTCGTTTCTTCGATTTCTTTCGATACAGGTGCATCGGCTTGCTGATTTTGTCTCTCACAAACACTCATTCCGCCGGAACGCACCCCGCTCGGAATTCCTAAAAAAGGTCCTCGAGCACAAAAACGGGGCTTCCGAGGACGAAAACGAATCAGCGCGCATTCCTTGAAGATAAGCCCTAAAAAAGGCACAATAGCCAAGCGCCGCCTTAGCTCAGTTGGTAGAGCAACTCTTTTGTAAAGAGAAGGTCCCCGGTTCGAGTCCGGGAGGCGGCTCCATCAGTACTATGAATAAATCAAACACAATCATACGACTCCCGGACTGGGAGGGGGTCGGGGAACGGGAGTTCCCCGTGGAGGAAGGAATGGGAAAACCGTGGGTTTCCCAGCTGTCCCGCGTGGCGGCTCCATAAGTACTATGAACAAGAAAAATTCATATTGGTATCTACACGTCGGAAGGGCAAATGAACTGACAGGACGTGATCGAAGGATATATCGCTTTTTTGAAATGCTCCCTGGGATTCTTTCTTTATCTACCCTCGCGATTTTTATTGCGCTCTCATTTTGGAAACCAGTCTTTGCGGCGTACCTTACGATTGCCTTTTCTGCCTACTGGCTTTTTAAAACAGCCTATTTATCAATTCACTTGCGTCACAACCTCAAGCGAGTCCTGCACAACCTCGAGCTCGATTGGGATAAGCGCCTCGAGAACATCTCTCACTCGCACATCGTGCATTTGGTGATATTCCCGTTCTACGACGAGGAGTACGAGGTTTTGGCAGAAAGCATTCGCGGCATTTTAGCATCAAGGTGGGATCCTTCGACGATCGCGGTCGTGTTGGCAGCAGAGGAGAGGGCGGGTGAGCGAGCCCTCGCGACCGCAAAAAAGGTGCAGCAAGAATTCGGGCAGCGCTTTTTTGCCTGCGAAGTGACGTACCACCCGAGCGGAATCCCAGGCGAGATGCCCGGGAAAGGATCCAACATCTCGTATGCGGCAGAAGAGGCTCGCCGGCTTATCCTCGATCCTCGGTCAATTCCGTATGAGAACGTCTTAGTGTCAGCATTCGACGTAGATACGGTCGTGTATCCGCAATATTTTTCGTGTCTCACATGGCACTACCTCACGGCGGAAAATCCGCTGCGCTCTTCTTTTCAACCGATACCGCTTTACAACAACAATATTTGGCACGCACCTATTCTTGCGCGGGTCATGGCCTACTCAAGTTCGTTTTGGCAGATGGTGCAGCAGGAGCGTCCCGAAAAATTGGCCACATTCTCATCGCACGCGGTTTCCTTCCGTGCGCTGCACGACGCGGGCTATTGGCAGCGCAACATTGTTTCCGAGGACTCGCGTATCTTTTGGAATCTTCTTGTGCGCTACGACGGGGACTACCAGGTAGTGCCCTTGGCGTATCCAGTTTCTATGGATGCCAATGTCGCGCCGACCTTTTGGGGAACGGTTAAGAACATCTACCTGCAGCACCGCCGATGGACCTACGGCGCCGAAAACATCGCCTATATTCTTTTTGCGTTCCTGCACAATCCGCGCATACCGCTCACAAAAAAGCTTCGATTCGCGTTCTTTCAGCTCGAGGGCTTTTGGTCCTTAGCGACACACCCGATCATTCTTTTTGCGGTCGGCTGGCTGCCACTTTTCGTTGGAGGCGACGCATTCAATTCAACAGTGCTCTCGCATAATTTGCCGACGATCGCGCGCGCCTTCTTGACGCTTGCGATGCTAGGCCTCGTCGCGTCCGCTGGCTACTCGATGTATCTCATGCCCAAGCGCCCTGCCGAATATACTCGTTTCAAGAACGCGATGATGATAGCCCAGTGGCTCCTCGTCCCGATCACGATGGTGGTGTTTACGGCAATTCCCGGCATTGATTCCCAAATTCGCCTTATGCTCGGCCGCTACTTAGGATTTTGGGTGACACCGAAAGTGCGCATCACGCCTATTAAAATTCCGGCTCCTGCAAAAGTATGATGAGGCCCCTATCTCCGCGCAGACGCCGCTTCTACCTTTTTGCGCTCACAGCACTCTTCTTTATCTCCGTCCCTGCGGCACTCTTATACTCGAGCGGGTATCGGTACAAGTCGGGCTTCGGGCTTGTGAAAACGGGGGGTATTTATCTTTCTGTACCGTACGATGATGCAGTTGTATCCATGAACGGCGAGGAAATCGGGACGACGCGCTTCCTCAACAAAAGTTTTTATATCGATGATCTCGCGCCATCGATGTATGCCGTGCATGTGGAGCGAGAAGGCGATCATCCGTGGTACCGTACGCTCGTCGTTGAGCCGCAGCTCGTGACGCGCGCAGAAGTCGTTTTAATTCCAGAAAGTCCAGAAGTGATACGGCTCACGAGAGGAGGTACCACCGGCTCGACCACGCGCTCACTTTCAGCCACGCTATACGATTCGTATCTCAAAGCATTCGCGACAGCCGCGACTTCTACGGAAATTCGAAAAAGTGGAACAACGCTTGCCGCAACCATTGTGGGCGGCGACGTATACGTCCATTGGACCGACGAAGAGAGGGTGCCCCAAGACAACTTTTGTGCCAAGCCATCGAGTTGCGTCCAAAGTTTTCTCGTAGAAGACGGCCCACAAAATTCCTACTCGGTCTCCTTTTTTGGCGAAGGAGTCGTGTACGCGACGAGGCAAGGCGGCATTTTCTTCTCTGAGATCGATGTGCGCCGGACGCCTGTTTCTGTCGCGCTTTACCCACGTGCCAATGCCGATGTTCGCGTCGTAGACGACCGGCTCATCATCAAAGATGGCAATGCGCTCTACCAAATAGAAAGCTTCTAGTTTGATACAATTCCTTAATGTCTAAGAAAGATGAAGCGCGCCTGCCTGCCGGCAGGCAGGGTCACATCCATCCCATTTCTTCGCTCATCCGCGAGGCCAATCAGATATTCGGCCGCATGGGCTTTACCTTCGCACAGGGCCCCCTTTTGGAGAGTGAGTGGTACAACTTCGATGCGTTGAACGTGCCCAAAGATCACCCGGCGCGAGACATGCAGGATACGTTCTTTATCAAAGACGAGCCTGGGTACGTGCTTCGCACACACACCTCACCCGTACAGGTGCGATACATGGAAGAGCAGATAAAGAGCGGAAATCCGCCACCATATCGCGTTATCGTTCCAGGCAAGGTCTTTAGGAACGAAGCGACTGATATGACGCACGAAGCCGAGTTTTACCAGCTCGAAGGGCTTGCGGTCGGCGAAGATATTACGCTCGCAAACCTAAAAGGCACTATAGAGAGATTTTTGCGCGAACTTTTCAAGGGCGCGAATGTCGAAGTGCGATTTCGCCCGAGCTTCTTTCCCTTCGTTGAGCCGGGCGTCGAAGTCGACATGCGGATCGTGGGCGACAATGTGCCGGAAAAACTCAAGGATCGATGGATTGAAATGATGGGTGCGGGCATGGTGCATCCGAGCGTTCTTAAGAATGCGGGAGTCGACCCTTCGAAATACCAGGGTTTTGCGTTTGGCGTAGGGCTTGATCGCATCGCGCTGTTGCGATGGGGAATTGACGACATCCGTCTCATGCACTCGGCCGACCTGCGGTTCATCAATCAATTTTAGCTATGAAGATCTCGCGAGAATGGTTGGAAAAATATTTTGATTCACCGCTTCCGGAGGCGCAGAAGATTGCGGATGCGCTCACGTTCCATGCGTTTGAGATAGAAAGCGTGGAAGGCGATATTTTGGACGTTAAGGTAACGCCTAATCGCGGTCACGATTGTCTCTCACATCGCGGTCTCGCAAAAGAAATTTCGGCGATATTGGATATCCCGATCAAAAGTGATCCCATACGGCAATCCGTTTCTCTTGAGCCAAAAACCGATCAGGCCAAGATCACGATTGCGGACGGAAAGCTTTGTCCGCGATTTACCGGAGCAGTTATCAAAGGCGTGAAAGTCGCGCCCTCTCCGGAGTGGCTTAAGAAAAGCCTCGAAGCTGTGGGCCAAAAGTCCATCAACAACATTGTCGACGCGACTAATTTCGTGATGCTCGACATAGGGCAGCCGCTTCACGCCTTCGATATAGGGAAACTCAAGCAGGAAAAGGGAATCGCGCTCCATATTCGCCTTGCGAAAAGCGGCGAGAAGTTGATGGGACTTGATGACAAAGAATACGAGCTAAAACCTTCTATGCTCGTTATCGATGATGCGAATACTGGCACGGTGGCAAGTATTGCTGGAATAAAGGGTGGGAAGCCAACAGGAATCGATGAAACAACGATCGACGTATTTCTCGAGGCTGCAAATTGGGATGGTGTCACCATCCGCAAAGCCTCCCAGACCCTGAAGCTCCGCACGGATGCCTCGGACCGTTTCCAGCAAGTGATTTCTTCAGAACTCGCCGCGTACGGGACTACTATCGCGGCAAAACTTATTACAGAGCTCGCAGGAGGCGAGGCGGTGGGGTATGTAGACGAATATCCTTCACCGCAAAGTCCGTGGACGGTGGAAGTTACTGCGGGCAAGGTAAATAAAGTTTTGGGAACATCTTTGAGCACCGACGACATTGCAAATGCATTCACTCGCCTCGCGCTCCCGTTTGAAGAGATCAAAGGTGTATTCACGGTCTCCGTGCCCTTTGAGCGTCTCGATCTCACCATTCCAGAAGACCTCATCGAAGAAGTGGGGCGCATCGTCGGCTATGACAAAATCACTTCCGTTGAGCTGTCGCCGTTTCCGAAAAAGCCGGAAATAAATGTGGACTTTAATGCAGCCGAAAAAATGCGCAAAGAATTAATGGCAAAAGGATACTCCGAGGTATATACGAGTGTCTTTGCCGAAAAAGGCGAGCGTGCTGTCGCCAACAAAGTGGGGGGCGAGAAGCCGTATTTGCGCACCACGCTTGTCGACGGCCTCAAAGAGGCTCTCGAGCGCAACTCACGCAACAAGGACTTGCTCGGACTCAAGGAAGTTAAAATATTTGAAATTGGAACGGTTTGGAAAGGAGGGAAGGAGAAAATTCTCGTAGGTACTGCCGATTCCAAAGGAGCGTCCGAAAAGGAATTAAGCGCATCCGCGTCTGATTCGTACGATCAATATCCGACGTCTACTCTTGAGCGCTACGAACCATTCTCAAAGTATCCATTCATTGTTCGTGATATCGCAATGTGGGTACCGGCCGGAACGCACCCAGACGAAGTGATCAAGACTATTTTTGATTCGGCAGGGAAAACGTGCAGATTCATAGAGCTTTTTGATAAATTCGAAAAAGACAGAAAAATCTCTTTTGCATTTCACATCGTATTTCAATCGTATGAAAAAACACTCACTGACGAGGAGGCAAATGCAGCGATGGAAAAGGTCTACGCGGCGGTCAAAAAAGAGGGGTGGGAAGTACGCTAAAAGAGTCCACAAGTGAGCTGGTTTTCCCTATACAGGAGGCGTATTTTTTGCTATACTGAACGGGTAAAATATGGCTAAAAAGCTCGCTGAAAAGGCTACAAAACAAGCCCCCAAAACGGGGGGTTCGTCATACAAGGCCGAGGACATCACAGTATTAGAAGGACTGGAAGCGGTACGCCGCCGTCCAGGTATGTATATCGGCACCACGGGCGTCGCCGGTCTGCACCATCTCATCTGGGAAGTCTTCGACAACTCGCGCGACGAGGCCATGGGCGGATACGCCAACGACATCGAGATCGCACTTTTGCCGGGCAATCGCGCGCGCGTCACTGACAACGGCCGCGGTATTCCTGTCGACATTCACCCCAAAACGAAAGTTTCAGCGCTCGAAACAGTGATGACAAAACTCCACGCTGGAGGAAAATTCGGCGGAGAAGGATACAAGGTTTCCGGCGGTTTGCATGGAGTCGGTGTGTCTGTGGTCAACGCACTTTCCGTTATGGTCCGTGCAGAAGTGCATCGCGATGGCGGCACCTACGTGCAGGAATACAAAAACGGTGGCAAACCGATCGCTAAAGTAAAAAAGACGGGCTCATCACAATTCCACGGTACGATCATCACCTTTGAACCGGACGGCTCCATTTTTCCCGAGCGTGAATTCAACTTCGACACGATCGTCGCGCACATGCGTCAGCAGGCATACCTCGTGAAGGGCTTGCGCATCACGGTCCTCGATCTTCGCGAAGCAGGGAAATTCGACGATCAAGCGCAAGTTTATCTGCGTGATCTCGGACTCGATGCGCCTTCGACGACCTTTTATTTCGAGGGAGGCCTTCGAAGCCTTGTCGCGTTCCAAAACCATCATCTCGAACCCATTCATCGCAATATTTTTTACGTAGAAAAAGAAGAAAATGGCGTGCAAGTTGAAGTATCGCTCCAGTACGTCGACGACATGAGCTCGCGCCTTTCCGCTTTTGCCAACAACATCTACAACGCCGAAGGCGGTACTCACGTCACCGGCTTCAAGACAGCGCTCACGCGCACGCTGAACGCACAGCTCAAGAACGGCGGCAAAGAAAGCGAGACATTCACCGGCGACGACGTACTTGAAGGACTCACCGCAGTCGTTTCGGTAAAAATGCGCGAAGTGCAGTTTGAAGGCCAGACCAAGGGCAAGCTTGGAAGTGTCGAAGCGCGCGGTGCTGTAGAGACTGTTTTCAGCGAAGCATTCGGGCGATTCTTGGAGGAACACCCAGACGACTCACGCGCGATCATCGGCAAAGTGCAGCTTGCCATGAAGGCACGAAAAGCCGCCAAAGCCGCCAAGGATTCGATCCTGCGTAAAGGTGCCCTCGAAGGCATGCAGTTGCCCGGAAAATTGGCCGACTGCCAGACGAGACGTGCGGAGGAAGCAGAGCTTTTCATCGTAGAGGGAGATTCGGCAGGAGGTACTGCGAAAATGGGGCGCGACAGGCGCACGCAAGCGGTATTGCCGCTTCGCGGCAAGATCTTGAACATCGAGCGCGCACGCCTCGACAAGATGCTCGCATCAGAACAGATAAAGAACCTCGTGGTCGCACTCGGGACCGCGATAGGCGATATCTTCGACATTGGCAAACTTCGCTACCACAAGCTCATCATCGCAACCGATGCCGACGTGGACGGTGCACACATCCGCACACTTCTTTTGACACTTTTCTATCGCCATTTCCGCCCTGTAGTAGACGGCGGTTATCTCTACATCGCGCAACCGCCGCTTTTCAAAATTCGAAAGGGTAAGGAAGTTTTTTATGCATATTCTGATGAGGAGCGAGTAAAGCTTGTCGGCAAAGACACTCCTATCGACGAGAGTGGTGAATCAGGCGAGCAGAGCGAAGAAGAGACGGAAGCGGAAGTGCCGGAAGAAAAAACGAAGCGCGCCGCAAAAGTTTCCGTGCAGCGCTATAAGGGTCTTGGAGAAATGAACTCGGAGGAGCTTTGGGAGACGACCATGGACCCGGCGCGCCGCATCTTGAAACAGGTCGCGATCGAAGACGCATCCGAAGCAGATAAGATATTCGACATGCTCATGGGCATCGACGTGCCGGCCAGAAAAGCGTTCATCCAAAGCCACGCCAAAGAAGCCAACCTCGACATTTAGGGTCGCTCAGAGCAGTGCGCCTCATTCGGGTCGCGTCCGCGTGTGTTCACGCGGCGCTCCCGCTCGGCTCGTCAGCCTGCGCGAAGACCCTCGAGGCACACTGCCACTCGCTTGAAGGCTTTAGTAGGTGTACGGGTAGTACGCGCCGTACGGGTATTGCTCGTAGTATGGCTGCTGCTGAAAATTTGGGTACGCGTAGAAGTATGGCGCCTGCTGGTATGTTTGATACGGCGCGTTGTATTGGTAATCGTATTCGTAGTACGGCGCGTTGACCACTTGCGATGCGTAGTTGTTTGCGCCATTCACGTCAGGTGTCGTAATAGAAACTTTTACGACACCCGAGCGAGCTCCCGAGAAGCGCAACGTGTTTGATACGCGAGAGCCCGGGGAGAGCGAGGCTTGGGCGGGAGACGCGTACGCATAACCGGAAAGCGTCGGGAGATCTGCAGTGAAGTAATATGTACCGGAAGAACTTCCGCCTACGTTTGAAATGATGAATGTTGCGACACCTTGGCCCGATGCATCCATGTATGCGGAGGTAATGATCACCTGAAGGTCAGCAGGGGAGGATGGCGCCGAAGGAGTTGGTCTTGGAGTTGGTGTAGGGGTCGGTGTAGGGGTCGGTGATGGCGTCGGCGCGGGTGCAGGCATCGGAGTAGGCGCAGATACAGTGGCTCCGGGAGTAATCATTACTGTTGCGCTTCCTTGTGCTTCAGTTCCGGTTGCCGTTGGTGTGAAGATTATAGAAAGCGGTACCGCGAGCGCCTCAGATCTTGTGAGAAGTGGCGTCAGAGAAATTGTCTTGTCTTCACTTGCGAGTGCAAATGCCGCGCCGCAGGGAATACCGTTCATCATGCCGTTCGTGCCCGGGGTATGAAATTGAAATCCTTCTTCGCAAGGATACAAAAACGCATACGAGCCCTCGGTCGGCTCATCGTATGCCCACGAGACGTCAAAAGGAGAACCGGATGAGGCACTTTCAGGAGCTAGCACTTCGATGCCAGAGCTCCCACCAAAGAGGGAACCAAACCATCCGCGGGAAAGAGAAGCCAGGTGCACCAAGCCCCAAATGACAACCACGATAAGGATAATGAACCCTACGATAGCCAGAATATTGGAAACAAGGCTCGCTTTCGGCTCTTCGGGAGCGTAGGGGGTACGGGCGGTAGTCGGAGTGTCTGCCATACCAGAGGTATGGCTATGCTACTAGGCGGGAGGGGTGTGTCAACCCTCCTTAAACCCCGGGGTTGACATAGGGCAAAATATGGTGTATTGTATCGCCCTTATGGAAAACGCAACCCGCAAGGCGAAGCGTGCCCCATTTCCCGTCTACCTCTCAATGGCGGTAGTGATTTTCGTATGCACCCTCTCTGCCGCGGACTCCGTAGGCTTCGTGCCGTGCTACGTAGACGACACGCCATGCAGTACCGAGAGTGTCGCGCTCTCCAACTTGCCTGAATTAGGGGAGGAGCTCCCGTTTTCAAATCTCCAAGTCGAGCCCGAAGTGCCGAGTGTGCTTCCCGAGCGCATCATTATCTCAGCAATCGACCTCGACCTTCCGGTTCAGAACCCACAGACACGCGACATCGAGAAGCTCGATGAATATCTTAAGGAAGGCCCGGTACGCTACATGGATTCCGCAGAACTCGGCGAAAAGGGCAACGTACTCATTTTTGCGCACACCTCGCACTTGCCGGTGGTGAGGAATCAAATGTACAAAGCATTCAACAGGATTCCTGAGCTTACGGCAGGCGACACCATCACCGTAAAAGGTGAGGGCAAATCGTATGTCTATGCGGTGCGTTCAGTCAGGAAAGCTGATGCAAACGACGCCACGATCGACCTCTCACCAACGCTTGGCCAAAAACTCACGCTTGTGACATGCGACACGCTCACTTCGAAGACCTCTCGCTACATTCTCGAGGCTGACTTCGTCGCGACTCTCTAAAAATACATATGACAAAGAAACTTCTTTTGGTGAGTCTGTTTATTACTGTCGGTTTTTCCGCTCCGGCAAAGACATGGTCGTGCGACTACGCGTGCGGTAGCTACGCCGAACCAACATCGTACGCATACCCAGTTTCGTATGCCTATCCAGTGACCTACGCATATCCCGCGCAGACGGCATATCCTGCAACACCTGGTTACGGTGCAAGGGGAGGCTACCCAGCATCTACCGGATATGGCGCGCGCGGAGCTCATGGCGCAGTGACCGGTTTTCCAACAACGATTGGATATCCAAGAGTTGTTGGCTACCCAATGGCGGTTGGTCGCCCTATTACAATTGGCTACGGTCAATTGGTAGGTTCTCCGATAACACTCGGCTACGCGGAGCCGGTAGGGAAGGCAATCAATCTCGGATATGCAGAACCAGTCGGCTACGCATCTCCAGTAGGTTTCTAAACGCATCTTGACCAGAGGGTTTTTTTGGCCTCTTATTCCAACGATTCTCGGCAATAAGGCTGGGAAGAGTTCCACACAACTTTGGGGAGATTCCATGACCGACGACGTTATTACGGCAGGTCATAAGAGCCGCCGGAGAAGCAACAAAACAGGCCTCCTGCATTTCTGTCCGCTCTTCATCTACCTGCTGATCTTCTACATCGTGGTCGAGTCGTTCTCGACTGATGTTCGTGCCGTTCTGTTCACGTTCGGCACCTACCGGCTCTCATGGGTCGAGGTCTTCTACATACTCGCGGGCACCTTTGGTATTCTCGAAATGTTGAAGGTCTCCGAGCCACGTGTCGACAACACGATGGAAGCACTATTCATCGCTGGTGCCAGCGCAGTGTACGGTGGCCTTTTTTTGCTCGGTGCGACCGGCGCAAGGATCTGGTTCGTCAGCTTCAGCATCTTCAGCAACACGGAATTTCTCGTTCTTACGATACTTTCCGCTGTGCAGTTCGTTGCGGCGTTCCTCATCAATTCAAGGACACTGCAGCTTCAGATCGCAGACACACGCTGATGCGGAGTCAAAAATCCGGCGGTCGGGCTTTGCTCGACCGCCGGTTGTTTTTAAACCTTGCCGATTGACCGGATATGTGGTCCCGTTATATAGTCCAATCTGCATTCGATCTTCACATAAATGCGGGAGGGGCAGATGCCTCAGTGGATATATCAAGAACCCAAAACGATATTGGAATACGCGAACGCCCTTGTCTCGGTATTCCTCATCGATGCCTTCGTGCTTTTCGTGGTGCTTTGGCTCAGCGCTTTTGGTCTACTACCGCCGATAGTCGCAGTGCCGCGTGCTGCATTGACGCCAATCGAGGCGATCATCGTTGCGCCACTTCTGGAAGAAATCGTCTTCCGAGCGGCGCCGCTTTGGTTCACGAGAAAACTGTCTCGGGATGAAACGCTGCTTGGGGTGGTGATTATTACCTCAAGCTTTTTCTTCGCGCTCATTCACAACGGGCAGATGCAACTAGCAATACAAGGAATAGGGGGAGTGCTCTTATGCGCTCTCTATCTAAAGTGTGGCGGGATGCGGGGCGTGCTTTTTACCCCGCTTGTCGTTGTCACGATGTACCACATGATATGGAACTTTACGGTTCTCACCATCGTGTTCGCATTGTCCCGATAGTGCAGGGATAATAGGAAGCACAAAGCGCGCCGCAAGCTCGGCGCGCTTTCTTTTTTGACAAGATCGCTTTTTTAATGTATTAATTTCGCCAGCTCCCAATTGCTTCGAAGTTGTTTCGAGGTGATGAGGGCTTGGAACTCAGACGAAAAGGCTTAAGGTCAGAGATGCCAAATCTACCGCAAATGGATGGCGGATCATATCGCTGGCAGGGAGTGCATGCGTGGCTGGTGGCTGTTTCCATACTGGGCGCGATCGGTGTGATCGTGTTCGTGATAGGGAAGTATTTTCATTGGCTGCTCGTGGCAATCTTTGCAGTAGGGTTTGCAATCCTGTTCTACCTACGTCGGGTCACGTTGCGCGCACCTCCGGTGTCGCAAGATGAACCTGTCGGTACAACTGTTACGACTTCGGATATTCCGGAGCCGAAACCATCTCAACTTCAAACCGCCTCGCACGAGGCAAACCAAGAAGGGAAGACAATCATGCGTAATAGTCCATCCAACCATCCGTTGGCAAAAAGCGGAGGTGCCTTCAGCGGTACGCTCGGCTTCATTCTCGATATTCTCGTTGCCGCCGGCATTTTCTATTATGCCTGCGGTTTCGGACCAGCGCCTGCGCCCACCTTCACGTTCCTCGGTCTCCTTCTTCCGATCGAGGTGGTTCCAGCGCTCGCTGCTTGGGCGTACTTCATTCTCGCGTCGCTCTTTTCGGTGACACGAGATCGCAGTCCGGGATGGGCGTCCGTGGATCTGATTGGCACGGCGATCGTTTTCGCCGTCATTGCTATTGGGTTGCTTTCGCTCGCTCACGCGGTCGTAGCGGCATTCTTGATCAATCTTGGACTGCCGCCCGTTCGCTACAACTCGCTGACGGTGTCGATGCTCGTATTCTTCGGCATCGCTACGATCGTTTACGCCTATGTGTTCCACGTGCGACGTTCTCGCGTCGGTCTCGAGGCGACCCTCAGCAAGACTGAAGTCGATCAGGTATCTGAAGTGGCGCTTCACGGCACCGCCCAAGCATTTCCTGACGGCTACGTGGTCATGCCGATTAGGGCCGGCTATGTCATCGACTATATTCCGCGTGCTCCGCGGGCGGTAGCGGATGCACCAAGGGCGGCATAATAGCCAAAAACGCTCTTCAAAAAACAGAAACGGCGGAGCCACTTGCTCCGCCGTATCACTTTTATAACCTGTAGTAGAGCCATATTTTATACTTGACAAATGCGTCATATAATGCTATTATCTCGATATCCAATCGGATGGGCGTTGTCCCATTCGGGGACACGCTCTTTGAGCCCACAGCCACTAATGGAGGAACCCCATGGCTGATCAAGACACGAATACCAAGTCGTCCGAGCAACCCGGCGGTGTTGGCAGCACGGACAAAAACACCACTACGAAGAAAGAAGTGGTGGAGAAGAACGAAAACTCTGTTGCAGGCAATCCGCTCGTGATTGCCGCGGCGGTGTTCGGTCTCCTGATCCTTGGCGCGGTCGCGCTGAATAAGTTCGGCGGTTCGGCTGCGCCGCAGACCGATGCGTCGGCTGCCCAGCAACAGCAGCAGGCGAACGTTCAAAAGCAGGCGCCGGCTCAACAGCAGCAGGCTGCGACGACCACTTGCCTCCCTGGATACCAGTACTATCCCAAGGAGAACGAATGCATCAAGGACGGGCCGATCACGTCCGCTTCGGTGCTCGCCGTGAAAGCGCCTTGCAAGGTCGGCGAAAAGCGCCGGGTGCCGGATCCAGCAAATCCCGGCAAATTCAAGATCCAGACCTGCGGATACATCGGTCAGAACTGATCTTATCCGAGATCACCGGATCTCAACTCAAAATTGGAGGTGGCGCCCCGCGTCACCTCCAATTCTTTTTAAAACAACGCGATTGTGCTATAGCGTCTGAGGTATTGCCTCGGAGAAGCCTGAGTAGATGTCTACCTGAAGGTATCTAGTCAGGCTTTCACGAAGCTCGCGATATGGCGAGTAAAGGAAAGGAGGAAAGCCATGAGACTGCTCTTTACACTTATGTTTCTGCTCTTCGGCTTCGCATCTGGCGCCGAAGCGTACTGCATGAAGAACGGTGAGGAAGTTCCGCCCGTCGCTGTCGCAGACGCAACCGGAACAATCACCACGAAAACGCCGACGGGTGAGGAAGTCCGCGTGAGCGGTTTCAGGCCCGGAGCTACGCTCTGCAAAAGCTGGCTTTTTGTCAGCGCCAGCAAGGTATGCGGTAAGCGCAGTTTGCAGCTCGATATGAAAGACGGCATTCGCCACCCCAAGTTTTGCCGTGGGCTCATGCTTGGTCAGAAATGCTTCCACATTATCTGCGCTCCCCCTTCGCCTTCGTAACGGGAGGCTAAGGTGCAGAAATATCTCGGGGAAGGACAGGCCAAAAGCCACCTTCCCCGAGCACCACTTTAGGACTTGACAAGTGGATATAGGCTGATATAATGCTCGCGTTTCCAAATTACAAATTATTAGTAGTAATTAGTCAAATAAGACTTAAATAATCATATGACAAGTGCATCAAAAGTAGGTTTCGTAGGCGTTCTTGCAATGTTTGCCGTGGCGACGGTGCTTTCTTTTGGAACATTTGCCACTGTGAACGCCCAAGAAAACGTTGGGTATTTCGAGATGGGTGGAGACACCGGTTGGTTCGACACGGGTGGTGGATATGCTCCTGAGACTGGCTGGTACGACACCGGCGACGGCTACACTCCCGAAACTGGCTGGTACGACACCGGCGACGGCTACACTCCCGAAACTGGCTGGTACGACACTGGCGACGGCTACACTCCCGAAACTGGCTGGTACGACACTGGCGACGGCTACACTCCCGAAACTGGCTGGTACG
>Ga0196981_1000272_pt1 | contig 26409 bp, 28 predicted proteins | sample S3_2013CmetaG_FD_155462 | JGI IMG/M metagenome (GOLD analysis project Ga0196981, IMG submission 155462) | Soil microbial communities from Anza Borrego desert, Southern California, United States - S3_20-13C | ecosystem: Environmental > Terrestrial > Soil > Desert | place: USA: California... | reverse complement strand
GACCGGGAGCAAGCCGCCCTGCGCGAGGCGTGGGAAGAGGTGGCGCTGGATCCGGCGGCGGTCGAGGTGCTGGGCGTCGGCGACGGCTACGAGACCGTGACCGGCTTCATGGTCACGCCGGTGGTCGGCTGGCTGGCCGAGCCGCCGGTGGTCGTCCCGTCGCCCGACGAGGTGGCGGAGGTGTTCGAGGCGCCGTGGGACTTCCTGATGGACCCGGCCAACCATCGCCGCGACTTCTACGACCCGGAAAGCGGCCCGCGCCGCTGGTTCTGGGCCATGCCGTGGCGGGAGCGGTACATCTGGGGGGCCACCGCCGCCATCGTGCGGGCGCTGCGGACCCGGCTCTACGGCGACGAGGCCGAACCTGCCGCGGCCGTGGACGAGGACGCCGCATGACCGTCCGCCTCTCCGATCAGCCCTGGCTGACGGCCCCCGCGACCCGCGCGGTGATGGCCGCGCTCGAGGCGGCGGGCGGCCCCGGCTGCGCGCGCTTCGTCGGCGGCTGCGTGCGCGACGCCCTGATCGGCCGGCCCGTCGCCGACATCGACATCGCCACCACGCTCAAGCCCGAAGAGACCGACCGCGCCGTCCGCGCCGCCGGGCTGAAGGCCGTGCCCACGGGCATGGCGCACGGCACCGTCACCGCCGTGGCCGAGCGCAGGCCGTTCGAGATCACCACCCTGCGCCGCGACGTCTCCACCGACGGCCGCAACGCCACCGTGGCCTTCACCGACGACTGGCACGAGGACGCCGCCCGCCGCGACTTCCGCCTCAACGCCCTGTACGCCGACGCCGAAGGGCGGGTGTTCGACCCCATCGGCGAGGGCGTAGCCGACGCCCTGGCGGGGCGGATCATCTTCGTCGGCGATCCGGAGACCCGCATCCGCGAGGACTTCCTGCGCATCCTGCGCTTCTTCCGCTTCCACGCCTGGTACGGGCGGGGCGAGCCCGATGCGGCCGCGCTCGCCGCCTGCCGCGCCCTCGCCCCCGGCATGGTCCGCCTGTCGGCCGAGCGGGTCTCGAGCGAGCTGATGAAGATGCTCTCCGCCCCGGACCCCCGCGCCGCCATGGCCGCCATGGCCGACGCCGGCGTGCTGGCCCAAATCCTGCCGGAGGCGCGCCTGTCGCCCCTGTTCGAGGCCGCCGTCGGGCAGGGAAACGACCCCGTGGTCCGGCTGATGACGCTGCTCCCGGCCGATGAAGCGATGACGAGGGGGGCGGCGATCCGGCTGCGCTTCGCCAACGCCACGCGCGACCGGCTGGCCTTCGCGGCCGTGGCGGTCCCGGCCGTGAGCCTGTCGATGAGCGATCGGGAAGCGCGCGCGGTTCTGTACCGGCACGGCGCCAAGGCCTTTTCCGACGCCGTGCGCCGGCGCTGGGCCGAGGCGCCCGACCGGGCCGTCGACGCCGGTCGCCTGCTGGAACTGGCCGAAGCCTGGATACGTCCGCCGCTGCCCGTGGGCGGCCGCGACCTGGCCCGCCTGGGCATAGAGCCGGGACCCGAAACCGGCCGTCTGCTGAAGGCGTTCGAGGAAGGCTGGATCGCCGACGACTTTCCCGCCGCCGGCCACGCCGAACGGCTTCAGGCCCTGGTCAGTCCGCCGCCCGGGTGATTTCCGTCACCACCGGCCGGTGATCGGAGCCGGTGGGCCGGCCCAGTCCACGCTTCACGAAGGCGAGGTCGGGCGAGGCGTAGACCTGGTCGATGGTCATCCCCAGCGGCGAGGGGAGGGCGGCGGGCCAGGTGCCGGGAAAACCGGGCGCGGGATGCAGGCCGAGGTCGCGCCGAACCTGTTTGCCGATGCGGGCGCTCGACACGCTGTTGAAGTCTCCCGCCACGACGACGGGTCCGGTCAGTCCCCCGACCACGTCCTGCAGGGCCATGGTCTGGCTGACCTGGCCCCACTGTTCCTGGAAGGGCCACGGCCGGGTCAGGTGCACGCCGACGATGTTCACCCGTCCGAGCGGGGTTCGCGTCACGGCCGCGACGGCGTGCAAGCCGTCCGGCGGATCGGGCAGGGCGGTCAGGGGATAGCGCGAGCCGATCACCGATCGCGACGGTCCCCGGGTCACGTCCATCCGCATCGACGCCGCGCGATGCGGATACTCCTCCAGCAACTCGTCGACCCGGCCGGCGGCGTCCTGGCCGAGCTCGATCAGCACCACCACGTCCGCGTCGGCTGCCTCGATCGAACTCCGGATCGCGCCGACATCGTCATTGAGATAATAGAGATTGGCCGAATACAGCCGCACCACCGGCGCGCCGGCCTCCGCCCGCGGTCCGGCCGGCCACCATTGCGCCGCGACGGCGAACAGCAGGGCGACACAGGCGATCAGCCCGTGCAGGGCCGCCATCTTGAGCCGCGTCAGCGCCAGCGGGATCGTCAGCACCGCCGTGACGACCAGCGCCGGCGCGGTGAACTGGGCCAGGATGTCGAACCAGCGGTGGCCGATCCCGCTCAGGGCCACGAGCGCCAGCCCCAGCGGAATGGCGAGAACCAGTCGAACCAGCCCGTCGAGCACGCCCTTTGGCGCCCACTGACGGAGCCAGGCGCGCGGGCCTTGCCTTTCGTGTTGAACGGGGGGCGTCATGGCGCGTTACGGTCTCGCTTCGGAGGGGTGGCATGGCCAGACGAACCATCGGCGATATCGAGAAAATCTGGTCCAATGTCGAGGGGGTGAAAAAGCTCTCCGACCGGGCCGTGGGCATCGGCCCCTTCGGCATCGGCCTCGACGGTCTGCTTACGTGGGTTCCCGTCGTGGGCACGGTCTACAGCGTCGGGGCGGCCGGCTGGCTGCTGGTGCAGGCCGTGCGGGTCAAGGCGTCGCCCGCCACTTTGGCGCGGATGTTCGCCTATCTCGGTCTCGACAGCGCCACCACCGCCGTCGGCGAGGTGATCCCGTTCGCGCCCGATGTGGTCGACCTCTTCTTTCCGGGCCATCTGCTGGCGGCCAAGGCGTTGCAGAAGGACATCGAAACCACCCACTGGGTCGAGGCCAGCGAGCGCGAGGCGCGCGCCAGCGGAGACCACGATCGTCATGTCGCGGACATGCGACGCAAGGGCGGGCTTCGGCGGGTCGTCTATCTGCACGACTGAACGCCGGTATCGACTGCTACATTTTCGGCTCCAGCCATCATATTTCTTTAAGCCAAGTCATTGATCCAGCTCATTTTGACTCGACTCCCAGCGTCCTGAACCCGCCACAGGAGCGCGCGGCCGCAGACTGATCTCCGACAAGGTTTCGGAGAGATTCTGATGAGCGACGACCAGACCGCCCGCCTCGGCCTGCCCTATCTGGCGGCGGGCCAGATGCAGAAACATGTGACGCTGAACGAGGCGCTGACCCGGCTCGACGCCCTGGTCCAGACGACCGCCGTCAGCCGGACGGAGCCGGCTCAGCCGGCCACGCCCCCGGACGGGGCGCTGTACATCCTGCCCGCGGACGCGACCGGCGGCGCCTGGGCGGGCCGGCCCGAGGGGACGCTGATCCGCGCCGAGGCGGGCGGGTGGAGCATTGTCGACGCCCCTGACGGCCTGGTCGTTCTGATCGCTGACGCCGGCGAGCTGGTCGTGCGCGACGGCGGCGCCTGGGTTCCGCTCGGCGCACGCCTGGAAGCGGTCCAGGGCCTGTCGAGGTTCGGCCTCGGCACGGCGGCGGACGCCGTCAATCCGTTCGCCGCCCGGCTGAACAAGGCCCTGTGGACCGCGCTCGATACAGCCGGGGGCGGCGACGGCGACCTGCGCCTGACCTTCAACAAGGAGGGCGCGGCCGATGTGCTGTCGCTGCTGTTCCAGAGCGCCTACGGCGGCCGCGCCGAACTCGGCCTGATCGGCGACGACGACCTGCGGCTGAAGGTCAGCGCCGACGGGTCGGTGTGGCGGAACGCCTGGTCGGTGGACCGCGCCTCCGGGCAGGTCAGCTTCGATCTCGGGGCGACCCGTCGGACGGTGACGGCGCTGGCGGCAGGCGGCGGTTACGCCGTTCCGCCCTGGGCCCGGACCATCGAGGTCGTGGCCATCGGCGCCGGCGGCGGTGGCGGGGCCGGGGCTTTCGGGGCGTCCGGATCCCGGTTCGGCGGGGGTGGCGGCGGCGCGGGCGGCGTCAGCCGCGGCATCTGGCCGGCGGATCAGCTCTCGGCGGGTCTGACGATCGCCGTCGGCTCGGGCGGCGCCGGCGGCTCGGCGACGGCGGGATCCGCCGGCAGCGGCTCGGCGGTCTATCTCGGCCCGACGATGCTTCTGGTCGCCACGGGCGGCGGGGGCGGGGGTCTGGGCGGCGCGTCCAGCGGATCGGCCGGCGTCGCCGGCGCCGGCGCGCCCAACTCCAATGGCGGCGGCGCCTCGAGCGTCACGGCTACCGGCGCGGCGGGCAAGAGTTTCGATCGGCCGGACGCGCCTGGCGGCGGCGGGGCAGGCGGCGGTCTTGACGGCGCCGGCGCGGCCCGAGCCGGCGGAGCCGGCGGTGACGGCGGAGCGCTGGCGGTCAAGGCGATCGGCGGCCCCGGCGGAGCGGGCGCGCCAGGCGGAGCTGGCGCGGTCTCGCCCCAGCCGGCGCTGTACTGGGCCGGCGGCGGCGGAGGGGGCGGCGGGGCCGTCGTTTCCGGTACGGGCCACGACGGCGGCGGCGGCGGATCGGCCGGGGGCGGCGGTGGAGGCGGCGGGGCCGGAGTCGCGGCCGGGGGCGTCGGCGGGGCCGGCGCGGGCGGCCTCGTCTGGCTGATCGCGCAGGGATGACGGCCATGTCCAGATTCTACGACGATCCTGATGGCGCCCTCCTCGAGCGCGAGGCCTGGGAGGCTCCGTTCCGGATGTCCGCCGACGACCTCTACCTTGAGGCCGGGACCGACCGCCGTCCCGGCGCCGGTCCCCTCGATGATCCGGAGGACGGGCGATGACCGAACCGATCGATCGTCTGACCGGCGCACCGCCGCTGGCCGAGGGACGCTGGCTGTGGCGCCGGCTCTATGTGTTCGCCACCAGCGGCGCGGCGTGGCTGCTGCTGGATCGGCTGATCGCCCTGACGCCGCCCGAGGCGGCGCCCCGGCTGGCGCAGCAGCTGATGGCGCTGCTGGCCCTGACCATGATTCTCTATCTGGTCGCGCCGACGGCGCAGCAGCTGATCGCCAGCCTGCGCACGCTCCGGCCGGGCGGGGAGGGACGCTGATGGGCTTCCGTCTCTCCGAACGCTCGCTGAGACGGCTGGACGGGGTGCATCCCCGACTGATCGCCCTGGCGCGCGAGGCCGTGGCGCTCAGCCCGGTCGACTTCATGATCACCGAGGGCCTGCGCACGCCGCAACGGCAGGCCGCCCTCATCCGCGCCGGCGCCAGCCGCACCAAACACTCGCGCCATCTGACCGGCCACGCGATCGACGTGGCCGCCATGGTCGACGGGCAGATCCGCTGGGACTGGCCGCTCTATCCCCGCATCGCCGCCGCCTTCAAGGCCGCGGCGGTCCGCCAGGGCACGGCCGTCGTCTGGGGCGGCGACTGGCCGACGCTGCGGGACGGGCCGCATTTCGAGCTCGACCGGAAGGTGTTCCCGTGAGGGCGCTGTCGGTCCCCCGCGCTGAGTCCGGGCGCCTGGGGTCTGCTGGTCGTGGTGTTGGCCGTCGCCGCGGTCGCGCTGGGCCATGGTCTTGGCCTGCGCTGGGATCCGCTCGGCCTGACTGAACGACGCCTCAAAGCCGCCGAAGCCCGCGCCGGCGCCGCTGCGTCGGATGCCCTGGCGCGCCGCCTCGAAGCCGGGGGCCTAGCGGATCAGGTCCATCGTCTCGACCATCTTCATCAACAGGCCGTGGCGGTCGAGCGGGCGACCGCCGGGGCCACGGTCCAGGCCCGGAGCGCCCATGACGCATCAATTCCGCTGGATCCGGCTCGCGCCGATCGCCTTGTCCGCCACGATCGCGAGCTGTGCCGCCTCGCTCCCGCCCTCTGCGGTCCCGCCGCGGCTGGTTCTGCCACAGGCGGCGGTGCGACCGTGCGTGCTGGACCGCCTGCCTGAAGCGCCGACGCAGAGCGATCTCGAGGTCGCCTATGTCGCCCGGGGCGCCGCCCTGGTGGCCTGCGAAACGGCCCGCGAACTGGCGGTGGAGACGTTGCTGGCCGAACGGGCGCTGCAGGATCGCTGGCGCGACATGGAGACGCCCCGCCGCAGGATCTGGCCGTGGTGAGGACGCCGGTCTGGCCGGTTTTCACAGGGCCGGCGCCCTGAATTGGCGAACCCGCCAAAGCCGCGATTGCAACTTGTGCCGGGTGGGCGGGCAGTTCTTGCCGGGGAGGTGGCAAATCCTGCCGGGCGGCCGACGTGCTTAACAGGAACTAACGCAGCAAAATCAATGGGCGGAGCCTTGGCACGGCCGATCGCCGACTGGTCCCGTCCTTGCTGCGGATACGTCCGAGCAGAATGCTCCCGGCAGCCAAAATGGCGTCGGACACCTTGAAGAAGGACTACGTGTCATGGCGCTGAACAGCGTAAACACGAATGCGGGCGCGATGATCGCCCTCCAGAACCTGCAAGTTACGAACAACGAACTTGCCACGGTTCAAAACCGCATCAACACCGGCAAGATCGTCTCGTCCGCCAAGGACAACGGCGCCATCTACGCCATCGCCCAGGGACAGCGCGCTGAAATCGGCGCCCTGAACGCGGTCAAGGACAGCCTGAACCGCGGCCAATCGGCCCTGGACGTCGCCCTCTCGGCTGGCGAGTCGGTCTCCGACCTGCTCAGCCAGATGAAGGAAAAGGCCCTCGCGGCCACCGACAAGAGCCTGACGACCTCGGCTCGCTCGGCCCTGAACGAAGACTTCAAGGCCATCCGCGACCAGATCGCCACCGTGGTGTCGAACGCCAAGTTCAACGGCGTGAACCTGCTCGACAACTCGACCACCACCAATGGCTACAAGGCCCTGGCGAACACGACCGGCACCACCATCAAGGCCGCGGGTGAAAACCTGTCGCTGGGCGGCGCCAACGTCACCGTCGCCGCGACCACCACCATCGGCACGGCGACCCTGGCCACCACGGCCCTGGGTCTGGTCAACGCCTCGATCGACAAGGTTTCGGCCTCCCTGGCTCGCCTGGGCACCGGCTCCAAGTCGTTCGCGACCCACCTGACCTTCGTGGGCAAGCTGCAAGACACCATCGAAGCCGGCGTCGGCAACATGGTCGATGCCGATCTGGCCAAGGAAAGTGCCCGACTGCAGTCCCTGCAAACCAAGCAACAGCTGGGTGTGCAGGCGCTGTCGATCGCCAACTCCTCGACCTCCATCCTGCTCGGACTGTTCCGCTAAGGATCGACCGGAAGGGCGGGGCTTCACGGCCCCGCCCGACCGATCCGGGCCGCCCAACGGAGACGCCGGCCGAACGTCGGCGTAAGGAGAGATGCAGAGCAATGCCAGGATAGTCGCGATCGGCGCCGTCGCCGTTCAGCCCGCCGCCGCGTCCACCGCGGGCGGCGATTTCCACGATTCCAGGTTCGCGCAGGAAGCCGAGCAGGCCGCCCGCTACCGTCTGGTGATCGAGGAGGGGCCGCAGTCGGGGTCCTTCATCTACAAGACGCTGGACCGGATCACCGGCGAAGTCGTCAAGCAGCTGCCCCGCGAACAGGTCGTCGACCTGATGCGGACCGCCCAGTACAGCGCCGGCTCGGTGATCGACACCAAGGCCTGACGCCCAGCGTATCCGCGAGACCCGCCGCGCAGGAGCGATCCGCGCGGTAAAAATGCGTGGTTAGCGGCTGTTAACCATGTGTGCACTGTTCGCCCCATAGCTTCGGCCAAACCTTGAAGGGGCCGAGTCGGATGACGAACAGCGTCCATACCAACACTTCCGCCGCGATCGCGCTGCAGAACCTGACGCGCACCAATGAGCGCCTCGGCGATGTGCAGAGCCGCATCTCGACCGGATTGAAGGTCCAGGGCGCCAAGGACAACGCCGCCATCTGGGCCATCGCCCAGCAGCAGCGGGCGGATGTCGGCGCCCTCAGCGCGGTCAAGCAGAGCCTCGACCGGGCGACCTCGATCGCCGACGTGGCCCTGTCGGCCGGCGAATCGGTCTCCGACCTGCTGAACCAGCTCAAGGAAAAGGTCTCCGCGGCGAAGGACTCCTCGCTCAAGACCCAGTCGCGCGAGCTCCTGAACGCAGACTTCAAGGCCCTGCTGAAGGCCATCGCCTCGGGCGTGGACAACGCGACCTTCGACGGCGGCAACATCCTCAACGGGTCGCTGACGACCGGGATCCAGTTCCTGGCCAACGCCGACGCCACCTCGTTCGTGACCCTCTCGGCCAAGGACCTCAGCCTGGGCGGCGCCATCATCGAACTGACGATGTCGGACAGCCTGCTGACGCTGACCGGCGCGACCCAGGCCCTGACGCGCCTGGACGATTCGATCGGCCAGCTCAACGCTGCGCTCGGCGAGATCGGCGCCCAGGCCAAGCAGATCGAGGCCCACAACACCTTCGTGACCAAGCTGATCGACACGCTGGAATCGGGGATCGGCAACCTCGTCGACGCCGACCTGGCCAAGGAAAGCGCCCGGCTTCAGGCCTTGCAGGTCCAGCAGCAGCTGGGCGCGCAGTCGCTGTCGATCGCCAACCAGGCGCCGCAGATCATCCTGTCGCTGTTCCGGGGCGGCTAGGCCTAAATTCGCCCGGCTCCGGAGCGGCCGATATAGACGGGCGCGGGCCGCCGCCGCTGACCGCGCTGGCCGAATCCGTACAGGGCGAGCAGCGATCTCAGGGCTTCGACGAAGGCAGACATGAGGCACGTCTCCTGCTTCAACGGCGAGGGCTCAACCATCGCCGACGGCCATTGTTCCCTGAGTCGCGTTCGGAGTCGCTCCGGTCGCGGACGTTAAGGCCTCGTTACGGTCACGCCGTCACACTCGCGGCCGGGAGCGACCTGTGATCAACAACAGCTATCTTCTCGGTTTGTTCGGCGGCGCGGCGCCTCTGGCGCTCGACTCGACGACGGCCGCCGCCCTGAACCAGGCCGCCCGCAAACAGCCCACGCCGCCGTGGTCCACCAGCGTCGAACCGCCGAAGCAGGACGCGCTCGTGCGCGCGGCCCTCGGCGGCCGGAAATTCATCAACGAAGACGCGGCCCAGCTGGATATCAAGTCCGCCTCGGCGGACTACCGGAAGCTCTTCGCCCTCTATCAGGGGCTCGATACCCTGAACGCCCTCGTCAACCGGTCGGCCACCAAGGGTATCAGCAGCCTCGAGCTGACGCAGCTGAGCAAACGCTTCACCTCCGGCCTGACCGAGGTCGGTTCGTGGCTGTCCAGCTCCGAGTTCGACGCCATCCGCATGGTGCAGGGCACGTCGAAGATGACCAGCAAGACCACGGCCGCCGTGCCGCGGGACAGCGCCCGGTCTATCACCGGTCCGATTCACGAAGGCTCCGTCGACACGGCGGTCGCCGCCTTCCAGGGCGACACCCGCTTCGGCATCACCATCAAGGTGCCCGTCGGGGTCACCGACTCGCAGACCACCGCGGTGCCGATCGACCTGGCCGATATGGGGGCCACGCCCCGCACGCTCGACAACGTCCTGAACCACATCAACGGCAAGCTGGAAGCGGCCGGCTTCCAGACCCGCATCGGCCGCGAGCAGATCAAGGCCGAGGCCAAGACGATCCAGGTGAACGGCAAGCCGGTGACCCTGCCGGCCGGGCCGGACAAATGGGCCCTCGCCATCCGCGGCACGTCGACGGAGACGGTAGGCTTCACGGCGCCCGAGACCTCGGACGCCGTCTATGTGGTGCAGTCGTCCGGAGCCGCCGGCGGCGCCCAGCTGCTGAAGTTCCAGAGCGACATCGGCACGGCGGCCCAGCCCACGGGCGGAGGCGTCGGCGAGACCCAGTGGGTTGACGGCCGCCTGTCGCAGGACGCCTTGCCGGACGGGGTCGAGACCGTCCGCGCCAGCGCCGTCGGCCCTGACGGCTCGCTGTGGATCGTGGCGAACGTCACGGCGGGTCCTGACACCCAGCCGATCAAGGGCGTCCAGGACGTGGCCCTGATGAAATACGATTCGGTGGGCCGGCTCGTGGCGACGAGGACGCTGGGGGCCGCATCGACCGCCAGCGGCTACGCCATCGCCATCAACGCCAATGGCGATATCGCCGTGGCGGGATCGGTCACCGGAGCGCTCAACACGACGGCCACGGACGCCGGAAAGACCGGCGACGTCGCGGATGTCGCCGACAGCTTCGTCACCGTGTTCGACAAGGACGGCCAGGAAGTCTGGACGCAGCGGCGGGGCGCCCGCGCTGCGGACGAGGCCACCTCGGTCAGTTTCGGCGCCGACGGCTCCGTCTATATCGGCGGCCGCGCGAAATCCGCCGTGCCCGGCGGCGTCGCGGTCGGCGGCTGGGACGGCTATGTCCAGGTCTTCAAGGCCGGGGAGCCGTATCCGACCGCCGGCATCGTCGCCAGGGCGACGGCGACGTCCCAGTTCGGCTCCATCAGCGACGACAGTGTCGACGCCATGACGGTCGACGGCTCGAATCTCTACACCGCCGGCGTCGAGAACGGCCGCGCCGTCGTGCGCCGCTTCACCCTTGACGCAGAGGGCGTACCGACCCTGGCGTCAACGCGCGACCTCGGGACGATCAGCGGCGACATCGCCGGCGTCTCGGTCTCCGGCGGACAGGTCATCCTGACCGGCACGAGCCGCGACAGCGGCCTGTCGGCGGGAACCACGACCACCGCCCACTCAGGCGGCAAGGACGTCTTCGTCGCGACCCTGTCCGGCGATCTCACCGCTTCCGCCGCCGACCGGATGACCTGGTACGGGGGGGCGGGCGATGACAGCGCGGCCGACGTCAAGGTGCACGATGGCAAGGTCTGGATCACGGGCGTCGCCGATCGCGACCCGGCGGCGGACGAGACGGATCCGACGAGAGGCTATCTGGTGCGGCTCGATCCGCTGAGCGGGGCTGTCGAGTACGAGAAGACCTGGTCCGGAGACGGCGATCAGGCCAGCCCGTTGACCCTGGCGGTGGCGTCGGGCGGCGCCAGCGTGCTGGACCGGCTGGGCCTGCCCAGGGGCGAGATCGACCAGAGCGATTCCAAGCGTCTGGTCGACGCGACCTCGCTGCGGGCCGGCGACCGGTTCTATATCAGCCCGGCGGACGGCGGCCGGTCGGTGTCGGTCACCATCGCCGCCAAGGACACCCTGGCCACGCTGGCGCGCAAGATCGAGATCGCCTCGAACGGCAAGCTCAAGGTCACGGTGGCGTCCGAAGGCGGCTCGGTGACGGGCAAGGTCGGCGAGACGACCACAACCACCGGCGGCTTCCAGCGCCTGTCGATCATGGCGCGAGACGGCAAGGCGGGGGCCGTGCTGACCCCCGGCGAGGCGGGGCGGGACGCCCTGGCGGGACTGGGGCTGTCGTCCGGCTATATCGGCGCCTCGGCCGGCGACGATGTGCGCAAGACCTTCGGTCTCGACCTGCCGGGGAATCTCCGGCTTGGAGACGCCGCGGCCGCCAAGACCGCCGGCGAACGCATCCAGGCGGCGATGAAGGCGGTTCGCGATGCTTACCGCGCGCTGAACCCCGCTACATCCGCCTCGTCGGCCAACGGCCCCGTTCCGGCCTATCTGACGAACCAGTTGGCGAACTATCAGGCCGCGCTCGCGCGGTTGGGTGGGTAGGCTCGCCGAAGGCCGTTGACGCGGCATGGCCCGGCGGGGTTATTGGACTCTCCAGCCGCGCGAGCCTTTCATGCCCCAGGACAACCGCATTCTCATCGCCATCGGCGCCGGCCTCGCGGTTGTCGCTGCGGTGGTGATCGCCCTGGTCTTCTCCGGCGGCCGCGACCGCGATCCCGCGCCGCCGCCCGCCGCGCAGGGCGGGCTGACGGTCGATGTCGCCGACGCGCCCGAGTTGAGCACGACCCGCGAACTGCGCTGCTACGTCGACGGCCAGTTCGTCGGCATGGCGACGCTGGCGGACTGCGCGCGCCGCAACGGGGTGGCGACGGACGCTCTCGACGTGGGCGTCGACGAAACCGGCGCGCTGGTCGCCTTGCCGGCGGCCCCGGTCATCGAACCGCCGGTCGAGGTGGTGGACGCCAGCCCGCTGCCCGTGCCTGAGACGGTCGAGCCAGGCCAGCCCGAACAGCCGCAGGCGCAGGCCGCCGCGGGCGCGCAATGCCTGCGTCATACCGGCTCCGACTGGCGCTCCCTGTCGTCGAACATGAGCCTGAACGCCTGTGTGCGGGCCCTCTATTCCGGCACCTGCGTCCGGCCAGGCGACGCCCTGTATGGCCGTTGGGGCAATACGACCCTGCGGCTCGTCCCCCGCCGCGTCGAGCAGTCGCCCGACAACGATCGCTTCCGCACCTTGGTCGAACAGGACCGCAGCTGCCAGTTCCCGGACCTCCGTTGATGAACCGCGTACCGTTTTTACTGGCCCTCGGCGCCGGCGTCCTGGCTCTCGCCGCCTGCAGCCGGGCGGTCGAGGCTCCGTATGAGCGCGGCGTCTGCTTCGTCGTCGAAGTCGGCGAGGCGGGCGAGGCGCCGGTCTTCAACAAGCTGGCCGAGGACCAGCCGCAGATCGAATATTGCGCGGCGCGGCTTGAGGAGATGCGGCTGCGCTTCCTTCGCCAGGGCGGCAGCCGGCAGGAAGTCACCGGCGCCTACAATGGCCAGTACATCTTCATCGACCGGGAGGGCGTATGGATCGGCAAGTCGCTCGACGGCTCCCGCTTCATTTTCATGGCCCGGACCGGCGACGGTCGCCTGGCGGTGCCGGGTGCGATCACCAGGGACGAATCCGGCCGGCCGGTCGGCGTGGCGGCGCCGGTCGAACCGGCGCCCGCCCCCACCCCGACTCAGTAGCGAACAAAACTGGAACATCGGTCCGCGATCGGCTAGGTTGCGACCACAAAGTCAACCCGGCCCTGACGGTGTCAGGCGCCGGGTCCATGAACAACCGGCCTCAAGCCAGTGCGACGCACGGCAGGCCCACAAAAAGGATTCGATGATGGCGGGCAGCGTCAACAAGGTCATTCTGGTCGGCAATCTGGGCAAGGACCCGGAAATCCGCACGCTCAATTCCGGCGAACGCGTCGCCAACCTGTCGCTCGCGACCTCGGAGCAGTGGCGCGACAAGGCCACCGGCGAGCGCAAGGAGAAGACGGAGTGGCACCGCGTAGTCATCTTCAACGAAAACATCGTCAAGGTGGTCGAGAACTACCTGAAGAAGGGCTCGACCGTTTACATCGAGGGTTCGCTGCAGACCCGCAAATACGAGCAGGCCGGGGTCGAGAAATACACCACCGAGATCGTGCTGCAGAAATTCCGCGGCGAACTGACCATGCTGGGCGGCCGCGCCGACAGCGCCGGCGGCGCGTCGCGCGGGGGTGACGACGACTATTCTTCCGGCTTCTCGACCGGCGGCGCCAACAAGCCGAGCGGCCCCAAGGAAAGCTACGATCTGAACGACGACATCCCGTTCTAGGTCCGCGTCATGACCCGACGCTCGTGGTTGGCCGTTCTGCTGTCGATGTTGGGTCTCGGATCCTCGGGGAAGGGGCTGGCGTCTGTGATCGATGGCCCGTTAGCGTCCAGATCTTTTCCCTACCCGACCTACAAGGTTGCGGGGGCGGAGGCTCTGTCGACGTGGGCGCGGCTAAAAGAGTCGGGTGACGGCTATCCCCTTATCGTTGGTCCGCCCGACTCTGCAGAACTGGTTGCGGAAGTCGCCGAGCTGAACGGAGGAACGACCGCGAGCGTATTGGCCGCCGCGGAGGCTGTGAATTTCCCGCAAGACCTGTTGGACAGGCATGGCGCCGAGCTGAAGGCGGCCGCGGCCGAGTTCGGCCAGCCCTACGATGACACCTTCCGCGTGGGGACTTGGCCATCTCGCGTCGATCCCAACCGTGGCGGCGAGTTGATGCGGGACGTCCTGTCACAAGCCCCTCACCCGGAAGTGGTGATCATCGTTTTGCCGGCCCAGGATTCGGCTGAGGCCATCGCCATGCTCCGGTATGGCGGCTGGAATGCCTGCCCGCCTCCGGAAGAGCATGTGGCTGCGTTCCGCAGCTGGCGCGAAAGATTCGGATTCGAGCCGGTCTGCGTCGGTCATGACATCATTGAGGGCCGTGTGACGCGACGACCTGCCGATCGGGAGGCTGCGTTGGCGCTGGCGCGGGAACTGTTCGCCTACTGTCCGGACATCGTCGACCAGGGGACTGATGACTTGGCGACGTTGGCCGCGATCTTGATGGTCAGCGACTGGTGGTTCTTCTGGTGGGATTGATGGCGAAACCTGGCGTCACCTATCGTGACGGGCAAAAGAGGATGGCCCGCGCTAAGCCCCTTCCGTGACCACGCCGGACAAGCCGCACAGCCCGCTCTCCCTGATCGAGATCGCCGCCATCGTCGCGGTCGTGGTGATCTGGGGCGTCAACAACGCGGCGGCCAAGCTGGCGACCGAGACCGTGCCGCCGTTGCTGGTCGGAGCCCTCCGATTCGCCATCGCCGCCGCCTGCCTTGTTCCGTTCGTGCGCCCACCATTCCCGAACTGGAAGAGCCTGCTGATCATCGTCGGGCTCGGCGGACCGATCCATTACGGACTCATCTATCTGGCGTTCTGGCTGGCCCAGGACGTCAGCCCCGTATCGGTGGCGGCCCAGCTGTGGGTGCCGTTCACGGCCCTCTTCGCCTTCCTGCTGCTGGGCGAGCGGCTTTCGCGCTTCGCGCTGATCGGCATGGGGGTCGCGTTCGCGGGGGTGGCGTGGATGACGCTCGACCCCCACGCCATCGCCGACTGGAAGGCCATCCTGGTGTGCATCGGCGGCAGCGCGGCATGGGCGGTGACAACCGTCGTGGCGCGCAGGACGATATCCATTCCGCCCCTGAAGATGCAGGGCCTGCTGGCCCTGACCGCGCTGCCCAGCCTCGCCTTCGCCTCGGCCATATTCGAGCGCGGCCAGGTCGAGGCGATCCAGCAGGCGACGCCGCTCGTCTGGGCCTGCATGATCTGGGCGGGTCTCGCTTCGTCGGTGCTGGCCACCACCATGCTGTTCTGGCTGGTCCAGAAGCGCGAGGCCGGGCGGGTCACTCCCTATCTGCTGGCCACGCCGGTGGTCTCGATCCTGATCGGCTGGCTGTTCATGGGCGACGTGCTGACGCCGCAGATTCTCACCGGGGCGGCGCTGACCATCGGCGGCGTGGCGGTGGTCGCCCTGGCAGAACGCGGTCTCAGGGCCGGCGCCGCCAGGTGAAACGAAAAAGCCCGGACGCTTTCGCATCCGGGCCTTTCCATGAAATCTGGTCCTGGTCCTACAGGCCGGGGAGCTTGAAGCCCGTGTCGCGGCGCGGCGCGATGACGATGCCGGTCTGACCCCCGGTCAGGGCCTGCAGCCGGGCGTATTCGCTGGCCGCGTCGATGGTGACGGCGCCGTTGGCGGTCTGGCTCGTGGTCGGCGCCTGGGTGGCCGCGTCATCGCGACGCCAGAACAGGATGCGGTTGGCCCAGCCCTCTTCCTTGTGCGCGAGGTCGCCGAACTCGTCGTCGACGACGTAGCGGGCGAGGGGATCGGCCCGGTCGCCGCCGGCCTGGGCGACCAGGATCTGCTCGCCGGGCGAACGGGTCACGGCCTGGCGCTGACCCAGAAGAATCTGGCGGGCGGCGGATTCGGGCGCCAGTTCCTGCGGACGCGGTTGGCCCGGCGCGGGCGGGCGCAGGCCGTATTCCGGCGGCACCGTCAGCGGCGCGGTGGAGACAGTCAGGAATTCGTCCGGGGTCACCTTGGTCAGGCCGATGCCCTGCCGCAGGCTTCCGCAGGCGCCGAGCACCAGGGTTGATGCGGCGAGGGTCAGGACGGCGGTGCGGGTAAGGCGCATGGTCAATCTCGGCTGGGCGCGCCCGGAGGCGCGCGTAAACCCTAGAGGAAGCGGCTGATTACGACTTTTCGGCGGCGACGCCAACCTTGGCGGCCCTTTCGGACAACACGCTGTCGAGGATGAGCAGGATCACGCCCAGGGTGATGGCGCTGTCGGCGACGTTGAACACCCAGGGGAAGAAGCCGGTCCCCTCGAAGTTGAGGAAATCGACCACGAAACCGAACCGGATCCGGTCGATCACGTTGCCGATCGCGCCACCCATGATCAGGCCTAACGAGGTCACCAGCAGCCGGCGGTCGGCCTTGAGCGCCCACCAGCCGAGCACCCCCGCCACGACCAGCGAAAAGGCGCTGAGCATCCATCGCGCCGAGCCGTCCCCGAACAGGCCGAAGCTGACGCCCTCGTTGTGGACCAGCGTGATGTTGAAAAACGGATCGAGAACCGGGTGCGACTGGCCTTCGAAGCGCAGCCCCAGGCCCTCCAGGACCCAGGCCTTGGTCAACTGGTCGACGATGACGATGAGGATGGCGAAGCCGTAGGCGGCCAGGGCGATGCGTGGGATTTTCATTCGGGTCGCTGAAAGATGAGGCCGTCCCGGTTAGCAGCCCCGGCCCCGGGCGCGAAGGGGCAATCGTGTCGCGTCGACGCGCGCCTGGCCCCGGAGGCGCCGCGGGCCGCTGATGCGACCTGGTCCGGCGGAGTTACAGTCCGAGCGTCCGGTCATGGTCTGACGCAGGCCCGTGCAGGAACGGCATGGACCTGCGTCGGATTCCGTCGTGTGTGCTCAGAGCACCCCGATCATGGACGCCACCAGCGGATGGCGGACGATGTCGCGCTCGGCCAGCTTGATCACCGCGATGTCCGGCACCGGGGCGAGGCGTTCGGCGATGTCGGACAGGCCCGAGATGCCGGGCAGCAGGTCGGACTGCTGCGGATCGCCGGTGACCACCATGGTCGAATGCCAGCCGAGCCGGGTCAGCAGCATCTTGAGCTGGACGTAGGTGCAGTTCTGGGCCTCGTCGACGACGATGAAGGCGTTGTTCAGGGTGCGGCCGCGCATGTAGCCGATCGGCGCGATCTCGATCAGCCCCTCGGCCATCAGCGTCTTGACCCGCTTCATCGACAGCCGGTCCGACAGGGCGTCGTAGAGCGGCCTCAGATAGGGCGCGAGCTTGTCTTCCATATCGCCCGGCAGAAACCCGATCGACTCGCCCGCCTCCACCGCCGGACGGGACAGGACGATGCGCCCGATCTTGCCCGCCTCGAGCGCCTCGACCGCCTTGGCGACGGCCAGGTAGGTCTTGCCGGTGCCCGCGGGACCGAGGGCCAGAACCATGTTGTGGTTGTCGATGGCGCTCATCATCTCGGCCTGGCCGTCCGATTTCGGCTTCAGCGTCTTCAGATAGGCCTGGTCGCGATCGTCGTTGGAGGGGTAGGGGGACCAGCCGGCGTGGGTGGGGAGACGCCGTACCTTGGCGTCGTCCATGAACTGCCGTGAATCCAGAACCCCGTGTTCACGGGACATGTCGCGGGTCTGACGCTTGATTGCCGCACGCTTGGTCATGGACGCCTCCAGGGCATGAAAAAAGGCGATGCCGCAAAAGCATCGCCTCGAACGAACAGGGGGAGGTGGGAGACGGAGGATGCGACGCACCCGCCCGGGTCGGAGGAAGGTCCCCTTTGCAGGGACTTGGCTTCCAGCGGGAACACCCGCCGACCGGAACGCGTCACGCGCGTCCTCCTGGGTCTGACCGGACCGGGCTTGATCCGGCTTCGGATCCGGGGCCGAAATGGCGGCCTCGAATCGCATCTGCACTATGATGCTAGCGTGGTTTACGAGAGCTTAAAGCCCTCGTTCTGTTCAGAAATGACGGTGTCGTGATGAATGTTTACAGTCTCGGTGACAAGAAACCGCAGCTTCCGCCCGAGGGCGAATACTGGGTAGCGCCGACTGCAACCGTCATAGGAGACGTGATTCTCAAACCCGGCGCCAGTGTCTGGTTTGGAGCCGTGGTCCGCGGTGACAACGATCCGGTTACGATCGGCCGGAACACCAATATCCAGGACGGCAGCGTGCTGCACTCCGATCCCGGAGAGCCATTGACCATCGGCGACGGCGTCACTGTCGGGCATATGGTCATGCTCCACAGCTGCGAAATCGGCGACAACACCCTGATCGGCATTGGGGCGGTGGTGCTGGGTCGTGCCAAAATCGGGAAGAACTGTCTGATCGGCGCCAACACCCTGATCACCGAAGGGAAGGAAATCCCCGACGGTTCGCTGGTCATGGGCCAGCCGGGCAAGGTGGTGCGGCAGCTGGAGCCCGGCCAGATCGAGGCGTTGAAGGCGTCCGCCGCCCACTATGTCCAGAACTGGAAACGTTATGTCGAAGGCCTGAAGCCGGCGTAAGCGCGCCGCTCAGGCAATCAGGCCATCAGGGATCAGGCGATCCGGCGACCGCCGACCGCGGCGAGGCTGAGCGGGGCGCGGACCGCGTCTCCGACGCCGATCGAGACGCGGGCGGTGAGCAGTCTCGGCTCGTCGGTCGCGAGTGTGAGCGTGGCGGCCGGCGCATAGAGGCCGAGCAGGCGATCCGGCCGTCCGGACGGACCGCGCAACGGCAGCAGGGTGACCTCGATCTGGGCCGCGACGCTGCCGGCGAGGGCGACGACCACGACCGGCCGACCCTCGCGCACCGTCTGGCTCAGGGCGGTGAACATCAGCGGACGCGAAGCGGTGCGCCACAGGGACAGCAGCGCCTGGCCCTTCAGGGCTTCGCCATGGAAACCCTCGATCCAGCTTCCGGCGAGGCGGATCACGGCGTCGTCGCCGGTTCGGCGGGCGACGAACGCGCGCGGCAGGCGCAGGCCCAGCATGTCGGGCTCCAAAGCCGTCCGGTCCGGGATTCCCCCGCGCGACTCCGGCCGGCGCGACAGCGTCGTCCAGTGGTCGATCAGGAACTGCGTGTCAGGGTGAAACATCGCCTTGGCCTCTGACACGTCTGTCGCAAGGGTCGGGCCGGGCGAAACGCAACGGAAACGAAAGGCTTTTGCGGTTCAGATGCAATCTGGAGCGGCCCGCGTCTTGCACGGGCCGCAGAAGTTTTCACCTGGAGGTCGGCCCATGCGGGTGCGGATCATGAACTGGTTGCCAGCCGTGGCGACGTTCGTCGTTGTGGCGGTCGTCTCGGACGAGGCGCAGGCCCAGTGCGGGCCCGTGTGCCCGCCCCCGCCGCCGCCGTGCTGCGACCCGCCGCCCCCGCCGCCCCCTCCGCCTCCGCCCCCGCCGTGCTGCCAGCAGCCGCCGCCTCCGCCCTGCTGCGGCGGCGGTGGGAACATCAACGTCAATGTGAATGTGAGCGCCGAAGCCGGCGCCCGCAGTCGCGCGGGCCTGAACGCGCGGGCCGGCGGCAGCGTCTGGGTGTCGGGCGGCGGCTCGGCCTATGTGACGGTGGACCAGCCCTATCCCACCACCATCAACGGACTGACCGTCGAAGGCGCGCGCGTGCGCCAGACCATCCGTGTGCCCTATGAGGCGCGCCGCAGGTGGGAGAAGCGGGTGGTCATCCGCGCCTTCTGCATCGACGACCGCAATGTGCCCCACCCCGCCTCGCAGGTGCGCCCTGACCGGGAGGTCCACGGCGATTACGAGGGCGAGCTGTATCGCTGCCTGGCCGGAACGTGGCTGCAATACACCTGGGCTGAGTATACGGGCGAGGCCGACTTCGGCCGCGGCGAGACGATGGACTGCCGCAAGGGCGAGGCGCTGTGGCACGGCCGTGGCGGCCAGGTCGAATGCCGCCCGCAAAAGGCCGAGCGCGAATGCAACGAACGCTCGCTGCTGCGCCGCTACGGCGCCGGGGTGAAGATCCTGACCATGGTTCGGGAAGAGATCTACACCGAGTACCGCGAGGAAGTGGTCGAGCAGACCGGAATCGCGGTGTCCGGCGCATCCATCACCCTCGATGGCGGCGTCGGCGGCCGGGTATTCTGACAGGGGACCGGGCGCCGGCGTTCAGCCGGGCGTCATCCGATCCCGGATAGAGTGATGTTCGTCGGCTCTGTCGACGATCCTGAGAAGCGAACTGGCCCCGATCCGCAAGGACCGGGGCCTTTTTTGCCCTACTGCGCGGCCGGAGCGGCCGGGGCGGCTTCGGCGGGCGGGCGCGACGAGGTCACCGTCGCGCGCCAGGCGGTTTCGGAGCGCAGGTACTGGCGGGCCAGCCGCTGGATGTCGGCCGGTGTGATCGCCTCCAGGTCCGAGATGTGCGTGAGGGTTTGCTCGACATCCCCAGGCCTGTCCGCGACATCGGCGAGCTGGGCGAGCCAGTACTCATTGCCCGCCTGGCTTCGGCGCAGCGATTCGATGACCGGCAGACGGGCGCGGTTCAACTCGTCCTCCTCGACCGGCGCGTCCCTCAGGCCGGCGACGATCGACTCGACCGCCGCATAGAAGGCGGGCAGGGCGTCCGTGGCCGTCTGGGCGGTGATCGAGATCGAACCATAGCCCTCGAATACGTCCGAGGCGCTGGAGCCGACGCCGGGCGAATAGGCCAGAGCCTGCTTTTCGCGAATCTCCTCGAGAACCCGAAGTTTCAGCACCTCCGCCAGGATGGCGACCTGGCGCGACTCGGTGCGGTCGCCGACGGCGTCCGTGGTCGGCCAGGCGATATAGCCGAGGGCCTGTTCGGCTGGTCCGGTGTGGGTCAGCTGGACCGGTTCGCCGCCGCCCGCCGGGAAGCGGAGTTCGGTCGCGCCGGGCGCCGGCGGGGCGTCCGGGCCGCGGGGCGGAAGGGCGCCCAACGTCGGGGCCACGGCCGCGATGGCGTCCTCGACCGTCACGTCGCCGACGACGACGACGTCGATCGGACCGGACGACAGGCCGCGCGTCACGCCGGCGCGCAGGTCCTCGACGGTCCAGGCCGCGACATCCTCCAGGCCGGGGAACGACTGGCGCCTGTCGCCGCTGGCCAGCAGGCCGGACGCCTGCAGCTGGAAGGCGCCGCCCGGGGTGGCCATTTGCTGGGCGACGATCTGCGGGAAGAAGGCCTTGATCTGCTGGAACGGCGCCGGGCGCAGGCCCGGATCGGTCAGGTAGGCCGTCAGGACCTGCATCTCGAGCGCGAAGTCCTGTGGCCGGGTGGCGCCGGACAGGGTGTAGGTGTCGGTGTCGACGCCGAAGCTCGCCGAATAGATCCGGCCGTTCAGCACGCGGCTGAGTTCGTCCGCCGTCAGCTTGCCGAGTCCGCCCTGGGTGAAGACGAACGGCGCCAGCGCCTGCGGGTCCGACCGGTCGGTCGGCAGGCCCAGTTCGCCGATGCCGGTCCGCACATTGACGAGAATCTGCTCGTCCCGGAAATCGGTCGGCTTGACGGTCAGGCGGACGCCGTTGGCGAAGGTGACGACCGTGGCGCCCAGCTCAGCGATCTCGCGGCGGTCCCGGACCGCGCCCGTGGGGCCGAAGCTGGCATAGGGCCAGTCGAGTTCGGCCTGGGCGGCCGGAGCGGTGACGGGAACCTGACGGGAGGCCTCCAGGGCGGCGGTGACGGCGGCCTCGCCGCCCTCGATCTCGACCGGGGTGACGACGAGAGCCAGCGGGCCGCCGCCCTCGAACACCGGCTTGATGGCCTGATTGACCCGGGCGGCGGTTAGGCCTTCGACAGAGGCGTTGAACAGATCGAGGTTGGTCTGCGGCGACGAGAAGACGCGCTCGTCGTTGACCGTGCTCACGAGGCCGTTGGCCAGGGCGGGCGTCCGGCGGGTGGCGGCGGCGGCCACGGCGTTCTCGAGCGCGGCGCGGGTGTCGGTGATCTCGCGCTGAAGCTCGGCGTCGGAGACGCCGAACTCGACCAGACGGCGCTGCTCCTGCTCGATCGTCTCGAGCGCGCGCTTCCATTCGCCCGGATTGAACTGGGCGGACACCGAGGCGATGTCGAGGCTCTCCGCCAGGGTGGACTGCCCACCGCCCGCGGAGATGAAGGGCGGATTGTCGGCGCGGGCGATCTCGCCCAGACGCCGGTTGAGCACGGCGACGCCCAGATTGCGCAGCAGGTCGTCGCGGCGCTCGGCCACAGTGTCGGGATCCGTGTCCGGGGCCTTGATCCAGTTCAGCTGGATCGACGACTGGATGCCAGGTTCGACCAGGATGCGGGTTTCGGGACCACGTGGCGCGACGGTGCCGAGGTCCGGTTCCGGCCCTTCAGCGCCTCTGGGCTCCCAGCTCTCGAAGGCCGCCCGGATTTTGGCCTCCATCTGATCGACGTCGAAATCGCCGACGGCGACCATCGTGGCCCGTGAGGGGCGGTAGTAGGCCTCATAGAATTCCACAAAGCGCTCGCGTGGGGCGGTGCGGATGATCTCCAGATCTCCGATCGGCAGACGCCGGGAGATGCGCTGGCCGGGGGCAAGCAGGGCCAACTGGGCCTTGATCGAGCGCAGGCCGGGGGTGTTGCGAAGCCGCTCCTCGCCCACGATCACGCCGCGCTCGGCGTCGACGGCCTCCGGGGCCATCAGGGCTTCCGAAACCTGTTCCCGCATGATCCGCAGGCTGGTGTCGACCGTCTCGTCGTTCGTTCGGGGCAGCTCGAGCATGTAGACGGTCTGGTCGAAGCCGGTGGAGGCGTTGGTGTCGGCGCCGAAGGCCAGGCCCAGCCGCTCGAGAATCCGGAGCAGGTCGTTCTCCGGGATGTTGGTCGTGCCGTTGAAGGCCATGTGCTCCATGAAATGGGCGAGGCCCAGCTGGTTCTCGTTCTCCATCAGCGAGCCGGCGTCGATGCGCAGGCGAAGCGACGCCTGACCGGGCGGAGTGGCGTTGCGCATGATGGCGTAGCGCATGCCGTTGGACAGCTGGCCGAAGCGGACATCGGAGTCAGCAGGCACGTCGCTGGCGCTCTGGGCCCATGGCTCGTTCGGCCGGGCCTGGGCGAGGGCCGGGGAGGCCGTCGCGAGAACGGCCATGGAGGCGGCGGCGAGCAGGAGCAGACGACGAGGAGACCGCATGTTCGGCATCTTTCCGATGGGCGCGAAGCTCCCGGGTCAGGGCCGCGCCGGACAAGGTTCAGGGGTGGCGATCTTTCGATCGCCCACGCCCCCTGCAACCTTTCAGCGTCCCGACAGGGCCGCTCAAGTTACAGAAGGTTAATGTGAAGGCCGCGAGACGTAGAAGGTGGCGGAGTTGCCGACCGCGTTGGCGCCGGTGATCACCGCCCGGGTCGAGCCGGCCACCGTCGTATTGGCCGTGGCCGAGACGTCGCCGCTGTTGGTCTGGCTGTTGCGGGCCTCGAGATAGCCTTCGCATTCCGAGCAGGCGTAGCCGGTGACGCTGTTGCCCACCGCGTCGGCCCCGACATAGACGTCGTAGCCGTTCGTGCCCGAGAAGGTGGCGGTCACGTCGACGCCGCCCGAGTTGAACTGGCTGTTGTCGATCTCGACGTAGATGTCGTTGTTGCCCACCGACAGCTCATTGGCCGCGCCCCGGGCATGGGCCTCGGCGCGGCCGTAGTCGTAGGCGGTGGTGGTGGCGGCGGCGCGGACGAAGGCGGTGTTGTCCTGGCTGGAGTCCACCACGACCGATCCGCCCTCGTTGTAGAGCACGGCCTGGTTGGCGGCGGCGCGGGCGCGGCCGGCCAGATCCCAGGCGTTGCCGGCGTTGGCGCTGGACTCGGCCTCGACGAAGTCGCCGGTCGAGGTCTGGACGATGGCCAGATTCTGGCCCGAGGTCTGGCCGCTGGTCACCTGGACCGCGTTGACGATGGCCTGGCTGGAGACGCTGGCCTCGGCCGGGATGTACTGGGTCTCTATGCGATCGTAGGCGCGCACCGTGGCCGAGGAGGCCTGGTCGATCGAGCCGCCGATGGACGAGCCTTCGCCGTACATGGCGACCGTGTTGGAGATGGCCGAGGCGTTGATCACCGCGCCGCCCAGCAGGCGGGCGTCGTCCTCGCCCAGCTGCGAGGTCGCGCTGACCAGGCCGCCGGTGTTGGACTGGGTGGCGTCGACGGTCAGATCGGCGTCATAGGCGCTGACCGCCAGATAGTTGCCGCCGGCCTGGGTGGTGGCCGTAACGAGGCCGTGGGTGTCGCCGCCCAGGGTCATGTCGGTGGTGGCGACGGCGTCGCCGCGCATGTCCTGGTTGGACTGGACGGTGATGGAGTCGTTCTCGACCGCGCCCGAGGCGCTGTTGCCCTGGGCCGAGGTGCTGACCGTGACCTGTTCCTGGGCGTCGACCACGTTCAGCGTCTGGTGCGAGAAGACGTCGCCCAGCTGCAGCTGTTCGTTCAGGACGATGGTCCCGCCCGGCGGCGGGGTCTGCGCGGCAGCCTCAGTAACGGCTGCGACGCACAGCGTCGTCGCGGCGATCGTGCCAGCGAGACGGATCCGCGCGGGTTTCGCCATTGTTCGTGTCCGTGTTGGGGTAAGCCGGGTAATAGCCGCCGGTGGGGCCGGTCGTTCCACCCAGCGGATCGGGACCGGCCGACAGGCAGATTTCCGGACCGGGCGCGCCGTAAAGGTTGGCCATGAACTCGACCGTCGCCCGCTCGATCAGCGCGCGCACCGCCAGCTGGACCGGCTCGAGCCCGCCCTCGCCGGCCGAGATGTCGAAGACGTTGCCGTTCAGGAAGTCGAAGACGCCGGCGGAGATCTCGCGGCCGATGATCTGCTTCTGGTACGAGACCACGTCGACCACCTCAAGCGTGGTGGTCTGGACCAGGCGCAGGTCGATGGCGATGTTCATCACGAAGGCCTTGCCGGCGAAGGCGGTGGACAGCGGCGTGTCCGTGCTGGCCTGGCCCGCAGCCATGTCGAACCCGCCGGAGCGGATGTTGTAGTTCACCTCGGTGATGCCGCCGATGATGTAGAAGTCGGTCCCGGGCACCGAGCCGGCGAGGATGCGGCGGTACTGCACGTCGTCGGCGCTGCCGGATCCCGCGTCGCCGATCAGGCGGTTGTTGGCGTAGCGCAGTTCCATCTCGGAGACCGAGGTGTCGTAGCGCTCGAGAATCCGGGCGCCCGACTTGGCCAGGGCGGTCATGGCCATCATGGAGGCGCCGCCGGTGATCTGGCGGCCGCCGTCGGCCGAAACCGTGCCCGTGTAGTCGCTGATCCGGCCCACAGCGATGCGCGGGGAGGGCAGGTCATACCGGCGGGCGTAATCCGCCATGCAGTAGAGGGCGGCGGAGTAGGGGGTCGGGTTGGCCGTGACCGGCGCGTTGCCGATCGGGGTGGCGTACATGCCCTGGGGCCCCGCCGACGCGGAGATGCAGCCGCCCAGAAGCGCGGCGATGGCGCACGCGGCGACGACGGTCTTCAGACGCCGGGCGTTCTGGCCGTGAATCATGGAAGCCTCAGGGTGCCGTTCAGGCTGGTTCCGGCGGTGACGTTGCCGTTGTTGATCTGCGTCGAGTTGACGATGACGGTGTTGTGATTGCCCTGGACGACGACGTTCAGGCTGTTGCCGATCGCGGTGGAGCCCCCGATCGCCGTGCCGCCGTTGCCGCCGGCGCCGGAGAAGGTCGACGAGACGCCGCCGGTGGCGCTGGAATAGGTGTTGGCGCCGGCCTGGATGATGCCGTCGACGATCAGGCGGTTGCCGTTCGCATCACGGGTCGAGCCGGTCTGCGGTTGGGCGGTGGTGTAGCGCGATCCGCCATAGCCCGCCTGGTAGGTCCCCATGCCGGAGGAGCCTGCCGACTGGGCCGCCGAGACGGCTGGCAGGGCGAGAATGGCGACGCCGGTCAGCGCGGCGATGGTCTTCAGCCGGGTGGGCAAGGCGAACCTCCACATGCGAACATGGTCTTCGGGCAGGGAAGCAACCCCCGTGCCAATCTGGATCATGGTTATTAAGAACCGCTTGCGATGATCGCGTGCGGCGGCGATGAGCGGCCTTTCGCAACACCCGGAGCCCAGCCCTGACCGACCAGCCGTCCGAGCGGATATTTTCGGCCCCTCCGGTGACGATGCTTCTCGCCGCGTCGCTGCCGATTCTGTTCTTGATACAGACGATGCTGCCGGATGGCGGGCTGTCGCTGGCGTTTCGGCCGGCGTCGCTGTGGAGGGGCGACTGGTGGCCGGGGCTGTTCACCTCGATGTTCATGCACGGGGGATGGGGGCATGTGGCGATGAACGCCCTGGGCGTGTTCGCCTTCGCGCCGCCCGTCGCCCGATTGATGGCCGGCGCCAGGGGCGTCGCCGGCTTCCTTGGCTTCTATCTTGTGACAGGCCTGGTCGGAACCGCCGGCTACGGCCTGATCCATCCGGACACCTTCGATCCGCTGGTGGGCGCGTCAGGGGCGGTGTTCGGCCTGATGGGCGCCGCATTCCGATTGCTGGGGCGACGGAACGGGACGTTGCGCGCCCTGACGGACCGCCGCTTCCTGCTGATGGCCGCCGTCGTTATGGCGATCAATATGGTGGTGGGCCTGATCGGCCTGGCTCCCGGCGCGGAAGGGGCCCGCGTGGCGTGGGAGGCCCACGCCTTCGGCTTTGTCACCGGCGCGTTGCTGATCGGCCCGTGGTCCAGCCTGTTCCGCCCGCGGCCGACATCATTTGAT
>Ga0196981_1000271_pt1 | contig 26458 bp, 32 predicted proteins | sample S3_2013CmetaG_FD_155462 | JGI IMG/M metagenome (GOLD analysis project Ga0196981, IMG submission 155462) | Soil microbial communities from Anza Borrego desert, Southern California, United States - S3_20-13C | ecosystem: Environmental > Terrestrial > Soil > Desert | place: USA: California... | reverse complement strand
GGGCTTGATCTACGCGACAAGGTCTAGGCCTTAAGGATGGGTTCAAGCTTCCTCCGTCTCAGGTGATGGGAGCTAACCATCACGGGAAACAAGATACAAGGATGGGTAGAGCGAAGCGAAACCCATCGCCATGGGGCGCGGAAGGTCTGGACTTTGAGGTTTTTAAGAAAAATCTTAAAAACTCAGACGGCGGACGCCCATCGGTTGAATACGCCTTGTCGCTTGATATGGCCAAGGAGTTGGCTTCGGTCGCGAGCCGGAAAGTCGCGCGATGCGCACCCTACGGCTCAGTCCTCATCCTCGCCCGCCGGCGGAACCATCACCGCCAGCACCGCGGCCAGATCGGCGCGCGTCAGGTCGATGTCGTGCCAGGGCACGTCTTCGCCGGCGGCGGCTCGGTTCAACACGTCGCGCAGCATTTGGGCGCGGCGCTCCATTTCAGGCAGTAGCGCCAAGATGCGCCGACGGCGTTCTTGCTCTATGCTTTCGAAGGTTTCGGGTGCGTCTATCATCGTTTTTCCTCGGGGTGGGATAGTGGCCATTTATCGCAAGGATCATGTCGATCCGTATCTCAGAGAACTCGAACGCTTCTATCGGGAGCTGCGCAACGCCGTCGAGGGCGATCCGCCGAACCCCGATCTCGCGCACCTTTACCATGCCAACCCCGAGCAGTTCGAGCGCGAATACACGTCGATCGATCTTGATCGCGTCATCACCCGGATCGAGCATTTCAAGGTCGCCGTGGAAGCGCTCAAACAACTCAAGAAGAAGGCGGCAAAACCCGTCCATCGCTGATCGCTAAGATTCGAACAGTTCGATCTGCCGCTCGTCCCGCACCGCCTCGGCGAGAATGCTGCCGATCTGTTTTTCGGTCAGCCGGTATTTCAAGGCCAGCTCGCGGATGCTGTGGCCCATGGCGCGGTCCTGCCGGATCTGGCGGTTGCGATGCTCGCGGAGCGCCGCCTCGCATTTGGGGATGTCGAAATGGGGTTGTCCGCCGAACTCGGCCGCGAGCGCCTTCGCGGCCGGGTAGCCGATCAGCGCCGCCAGCGGATGGTCGACGTCGACCTTCTTCGGGACGTACAGCCGCACGCCGCCGTAGGCTTTGACCAGCTTGAGCGCGGCGTCCAGCCCGATCCGGTCGACGATCGGTTGCAGGGATGCGGGGATTAGGCTTTGATCGAAGCTTTCGGCGTCAAGCATGGGCGTTCTCCTCGGCGGCGATCTTGGCCTTGAGGTCGTCGATCTGGGCCTGAATGCGCGGGTTCGGCGCGGCTTCGTTGAGCCGTTCAAGGTGCCGTAACGTGGCTTTAAAGCCGCTTACAAGACCGGTTTTCTGGCGCGTTTCCTGGGTCTTGGTGGGCGCGGTGTCGGTCCAGCGCCGCTCCTGGAGCCACCCTTGCGCCATCTTCCGGACCTGGCCGGGCGCGAGCGGCTGGGCGGCTTCCGCTTTCGCGGACTCGACGATGTGCCGATACTGTTCCTGGTCGAGCTCGCCGAGTTGGCACCAGCGCATCGCCGCGCCGTTCCGGTCCTTCTTGTAGCCGAACGCCTCCCAGAACTGGTCGAACCAATGCCGCTGACGCTCGTCGAGCTGACCGTACCAGTCGACCGACTCGCGCGGGCCGGTGGGGGCCGGGGCGCCGCAGCCCCGGCGGGTGAGAGCCTCCCAGATCCGCTCGCCCACATCAAGCGCCGCCTCGACACGTTCCGGGCTAGGAGCCAGGCGTATAACCCAGTGTTGGAGGAATTCGCGCTTGGTCATTCGCCGGACGTCGTAGGATGTGGTGAGCGAACGCGAACCGCATCGTTCGCGACCGCGGGGCTATCCAACAGCCCCGATCGATACGCGAGCTCGGCCGCCAGGAGCTTCAACACCTCGGCGTCGCCGAGCTTGAAATCGATCTGCGCCTGCTCGATGGCGTGGCCGATGCGGCCGGCGGCGGCTTCGAAGCGGATCGTGTCGGTTTTCATGCGGTCTTCCTCCCCTTGCGCCGGGCGTCGTATTCGAGCGCGGCGATCAGTTTGCCGAGGTCTTCGGCGGTGCAGAATTCGAGCCGCTCCCTTTTGCAGATCCGCTTGGCCATCGCGTGGGCGTAGCCCCAAGGCCGGCGGGCCTCGGCGAGATACGCCTCGATCTTCTGGAGTTGGGCGTTTTGGTCGAGGTTGCGCGGCCGGCCGGGGTGGTGGGCGTTTTTGCCGGCGAGGCGGGCGAGGTGGTCGAGCACCTTGGCGCGGCCGTCGGCCGACAAATCTTTGCTCGATGCGGCGCCGCCGATTTCAAGGAGCATGGCGCGGTAGGCGTCGTCATCGAGCCCTAGGCGGGCCTTCAAGACGTGGATCTTGGCGATTTCGCGGCGGATGAGCTCGGGGCGTGGCGTTGTCTTCATCCCTTGTTCTCCAAAGCCTTCCGGGGCTCGCCCACGGCGATGCCGCGATTGAGTACGGCGTCCTTGGCCGCGATTCGGCCGGCGATCATGTCGCCGATGTCGCGGCCGCTGAGCCCCTTCTTTTGGGCCGCGCGGTCGGTGGGCGAAATCGGTTCGAGCGCTTGGCGGTAATGTTTTTCGAGGTAAGCCTCGATCGCGTCCCGCTGCCGTTGATCCGCCGCGAAGGCGTGGACGGTTCGGGCGATCTCCAGCACCCAGGACAAGCAAAACAGGTCCGCGCGTTTGGTCTTGGTGGCCGTCTTGCACCGTTTGAGGGTGGTCTTGATGTAGTCCGAGCGCGCCTTGCGGCATTGCCGCGCGAGCACCTGAAAGGTATAGCCGGCGATCTCCGGGGCCGGTCCGCAGCCGATGAAGCGCCAATGGCCAGCCGACCAGCCGCCGACGAAGAACATCTCGCAGCCGAACGCATTGGCGACGACGCGGGACAGCCTGGATTCCCAAATGGGCGGCGCCTCCTTCGCGCCGCTTTTGGTATCGGCTTCGGAGACGTCCGACAGCAGAATGTCATGATGGTCGATGCCGTGCTTCTCCATCAGCGTGGTGGCCTGGCGGAGAGCGGCCGCGGCTTCGTGCGGATTGCTCGACGCCGAGAGCCGCAGGCATTTCTTGATCTTGTCGATGATTTTTTCGCGGTCGCTCATGAGTGATCCCCGGTTCCGGCGGGCTGCGCCAACCCACCCTGCGAATGCTTGTTTTTCGCCCGGCGAAGGGCGCTTTTGTGCCGGTTGCGCTCGGCCTTGAGCCGGGCGACTTCGTCCGTCAGCACCCGGATCTCGCGATCCAAGGCGGTGCGGCGCCATTCGATGGATTCGTTTCTCCGGGCAATGGCGTCGATCCACTCGAAGGGGTCGATCCAGGTATCGCAGGCGGTGCAATGGAGCAACCGCCGATCCGCGTCCGTTTCGATGGCGAGGTGCCGGCAATGCGAAGGCCGGCGGCGCTTCCGCCCCGCAACGCGGTAAAGCTCGCCCTTCTCGCGTTGCCGCTTGGCGATCTGAAAGTTGACGACCTGGTCGTCTGTCGTGTCCGTCATGTCTTCCCCCTTGACGATGTCCTCCCGGCGGGAGGATTCGGGTAAGAGGCGGGCGGGGCCACTAACCCCGCCCGCGGCTGCAACGCCCCGTCTCGTGGGGCTTCCGGCCGGATCTGCGGCGAGGTGAAAACCGCCTCCGGCTGCCGGTGTTTTACGCCACCGCCGGCTGGGCGGCCGCGCCCGTGAGTCGCGCGGCATGAGCGTTCTAAAGCGCCGCCACGTCCAGCGTGATCTGCTCGTAGCGCTCGCCGTCGGCGGCCCGCTCGTAGACGCGGAGGTAGCGGGTGGAGCCCACCACCTGCATGCTGTCGCGGATGGCCTGCATGGCGTTCCGCCAGTCGTCGTCGTCGATGTTGAGCCGGGTGAGGCTGAGGATGCGGCCCGTCGAGATCTTGCCCTCCCGGTCGGTCTGGAAGGCGTGCTCGACCAGGGCGCGGATCTCCATGCGGCTGCCCTCGGTCCATTTATGGATGCAGGCGTCAACCAGGTTTTTGGCGATCTGGAGCCGCTCGTCGAAGACCAGCCGGTCGGCGACCTGGATCTTGAGCTGATAGGCGCCGTCGAAGGTGGCGAGGGTCAAGTTGCCCTTGAGCCCGCCGACCTTGGCGTCGTAGCGCTCGGCGGCGAGGTCGACGAAGGCGAGCACGTCGCCCATGGCGCGCTGCTTGAACTCGCGCATCTTGGCTTGCAGTGCCCGCGCTTGCTCGACGATCTCCTTCACCAGGGCGTCACGCGCCAGGTCGATCGGCGCGATGGCCGATTCCGGCACCAGGTGGCCCTGGGCGTTCTGCCGGTAGCCTTGGGGAATGAGGTCTTTTACGTGTGCGTTCATGGTTTTAATCGAGTGGGTTGAAGAGTTGAAAAACGTTTTCGTGTTCGTCCGGCGTGTCGGGCAGGTCCGCCGGCAGGGCGGCGGTGTCGCCGCGCTCGCCGAGACCGAACAGCCCGCCGATAAGCAAGCCGAAGAAAAGACCGATGCCGATGTAAAGGAGTGCGCCGATGATGCCGGGCATGTCACGCCTCCAGGGGTGGGTTGAGTTCGACGGTTCGGGCGTGCGCCCAATAGGGGGCGTCGTCGCGAGTTGGGCGCGGCCGGGGGCAATATTCGGTGTCCCACTCGACCAGGCAGTCGTGGAACACGGCCACCATGTGATGGAGCCGTTTGCCGGCCTCGACGCGCATCCGGCTCCACTGGCCTTTGAGCGCGGCGCAGGCGCGCCCCGGCCGGACGGTGATGCGGACGTCGCGATGGGTGGCGACGACCGATTCGACGGTCAGCCCCATCCGGGCCAGGCGTTCCGCGGCCTCGGCGGCCTTGGCGATGTTGTCCGCCACGCGGGCGGCTTTTTCGGGGGTGATGCTCATGCGGTCCTCCGGGCTGGATCGGCAAAGGGTTGGGTTTGGGACTGCGGCCGGTGTAGGCCGGAATAAGCGTCAGCGTTTCCGGCGGTGTGCGCCGGGAACGGCTCCGCCCCTTCGTCGGGGCTCAGGACAGGCCCTTCGACTTCGCTCAGGACAGGCTTATCCCGGCCTACCAAGGGCGGGAAGAGCGGCCAGACGTCAAAGATGCGGAAGAAGGGCGCCGGCACCGGGCCGGTCGGCTCGACGGCGGACTCTTTCTTCCGGGCATACGAGGCGGCGCTCGCGGCTTTGCAGCAGACGATGCACCAGGCTTGGCGGCCATCCCGCCCCCTTTTATTCATGTAGAACCGGTCCACCGGCTTGGTTTCCCGGCACTTGCGGCAGGTTTTGGCGTCAGCCATGGCGCGCCTCCCGCGGATCGTGGACGATCCACTTCACGAGACAGCCCATGTGCTCGGCGAGCCAGCACTCGCGGACGCCCGGCTCGGCCGGGATGGCAAAGGCCAGGACGCCGTTGAGCTGCCGCACCGCGTTGCCCGGCCGGACGGCGATCACCGGCCGGGGTTCGACCGATTCGAGGCCCAGCACGTCCACGCCCCGGCAGTCGAGGTCGAGGATGGCCAGCCGGGCGAGATTGAGCGCCCGCACCAGCGGGTTGGAATTCGCGGGGATGAACTCAGTCATGGTCCGCCCCCTGGAGGGTTTCCTCGTAAAGCCGGCGCACGGTCCATTTCACGATGCAGCCCATGTGCCGGGCGTTCCAGGTCTCCCGCACCACCTGCGGCTTGTGCCGCGTCGGCCCCGCCCACCAGACGCGCTCGCCCTTTAGCTGCGCGAGCGCGGCGGTGTTGGGCACCGTCAGCGTCACCGCCTCGCCGCCGAGATCGATGCCGCTCACCTCGATCCCGAGCCCGTCGAGATCGATCAGCGCCGCGCGGGCCAGGTCGAGCCGGCGGAGGAGGTCGGCATTAGATGGGTTGAGTTGTGTTGGGTTTGTTATCATTCGTCGGTCTCCAACTTCTGCAATTTGGAATAGGGGCAACCGTCTCGGCAGGCGCGATAGAGCATCACGCGCAGCTCATTGGTCGCGGCGAACGGTTTGGCTTGCCAATCGAGGCAGACATTGCGCTTGATGTCGCCAAGGATCGGGCAGTCCACCGTCTCTCCGAGCAGCGCGCCTCTCACGCGCTGCTCGATGCCACTTAAATCGGCCTTGTAGGTGCCTTTCAACACCTGCGAGATGGTGGCCGGGGACACCCCCAGGCGGCGTGCCACCGCCGCCTGGGAGCTTTCGTCACAGGCTCGCCGCAGAGCGTCGAACCAATCCGGTTCCTGTGGTTTCATGGTCATCGGGCACCGGCCGTTCGAACACAGCGTCTGAATTCGGGTCGTAGACCCTCCCGTCCTTCCATGTCAGCGGCCGTTTTGGCCCTAAGTCCCTGGTCAATTGCCACACCTTGTGACCTAATACCCTGCCGCTTTCGCGGTCCTTGATTACCTTCACGATTCCCACGGCGGCCAGCGCCTTGAGGTATTTCAATGCGTTGTCCTTGCCGATCTCCGCCAGCGCCTGCAATTCCGCCACTGTGAACTGCTGATGTCGGCGCATCGTGGCCCAGGCCCGTTGCTTCGCATCCCGCGCGGGTTTTGCTTTCGAGAACGCGCCGGGTTGTCTCGCCATCAGTCGCCCTCATAACCGGCCCCTTGGGAGATCGCGCCGCGGAGGTTGAAGGGGCGATTGCCCCAGGTGTCCAGCCCAATGGACTTGTAGCTATTGGCTTTGGCCGCGCGCTCGATGTTGGCGAGCCCGACCATCATCAAGCCGACGGAGCCCTTCGAGGCGTCCAGCAGACGCTCTAATAGGTCGTCCTCGATCCTGACCTCGCAAATGGCATCCGCCAGGGTGCGGGCATCCTCGAAGTCGGCCTTTTCGAACTTGATCCATTGCGAGATGCGACGCATCAACTGGTGGCGGCTGGCGAGCCGGCGCTCGATGCCGTCCATGCCGATCAGGATCACGGGCATCTTGCTCATGTCGTGGATCGATCGGAGGGTTTCGAGGATCGCGTAGGAGCGGTCGCCCCGGACCGCCGGATCGGTGAAGGCGTCAGCTTCGTCCACGAACAGCGGCCGACTGTCCCGCTGCATGGTCTTGATGATGATGTCCTCCATGTCGGCGGCGCGGCGCAGGGGGTCGATGCCGATCTCGATCATGATCTTGGAGAGCATGGAGCTCAGCGTCCAGGTCGGCGAGGCTTTCACCACGATGGCGTTGGTCTGGTTCATCAGCCAGGTGATGGCCGTGGTTTTGCCGGCCCCGGTGAATCCGTAGACCAGCCCCATGCGGGGCACGCCGGGCGCTGCGGTTTCGAGGGCGCCGTAGGCATCCCGGAGCCGAGCGATATTCTTGACAGGTGCGATTTTGTAACGCATAGTTTTCTCCACTTGTTTATGAAAGTCCCCCGTTCGGGTAGCCGCCCTAGGGGGATTTTTTTTGCCCTAACCCTTGGGGCGTCTGGCTTCCGGCCAGCCGACAGCGCGCCGAAACGCGCTGTACTGGTCCCATCTGTCCTCGTATTTCAGGTTCAGGATGTCCTCGGCGGACCGGTAGGTCGCCGGGTTCAGCCTGCGCAATTCGCGCATGAATTCGTGATCGTCGCCGGAGAGTTCGGCCTGGCGGTCGCCCATCATCACTTCCGCGGTCCACAAGGCCCGCTGGAACATCGATTCGAACATGGGCCGGACGGTCGTCGGCGCGGCCTGGGTCCTAGCCTGCATGTCTTCCACTTCGGCGACGGTGAGTTCGCGGTCGCTGGGGTCGCGCATCATGGCAATGGCTTGCTTGGCGGCTTCGATGCCGGCCGTGCGGTGCTCGATCTTCTTTTTCGGGAACTGGACCAGCTTGGCGGCCGCCTGCTGGCGCTTGTGTTCGAGAATCTCGTCGACCACCGAGTCGGTGCCGATCTTGCGCGAGAGCTGCTTGAGCTTGCGCTTTTCCTCCTGGACGCGTTGTTTCTGCCGTTCGCGGATTTCCGCCGCCTTGGCGGCATGCTCTTCGCGGCTGATGCCAAGGCGGGCCGGGCACTCGGCGACACAGACGAAGTGGAGGCCGGGCTTGGTGGCATTGGGGTCGAGCGGGTCTTCCGGACGGTCGTGGGCATAGACGTAGATCCGCCCCAAATCGAACGGGTCGTAAGGAGTTTGCACCCGCTGGTTGATGTACCGCTCCAGCTCCGGCGCGATGTAAAGATCGTTGTCGATCCGGATGCCTTTTTTGGTGACCGTGCGCCAGCCATCACCCGGCGCTTCGGCCAGGAGGAGATCCAGGACGCGTTCGTTGTCGATCCAGCGGATCGGTTCACGGCAGGCTTGAGCCACTTCGAACGGGGTTTTATCGTTCAGGCCACCGTGCGGGGTGTGGTGGTAAATCGTGTCGGTCCAGCGGTCGGCAAATTCCTGGAATTCGGCCGCGCTCATACGGATTTCGACCGTGCCGTCCTTTTTGAACAGCCGATCGGAGAAGGCCTTGCGCGCCTCGATGGCTTGCCGCTCGGCGACGTCGTGCCCGATGAACCCCGGCAGCAGCTCGGACAGCCCGTGGTTGAACGTGCCGATCACGCGTTCGACATGCCCTTTTTGCCAGGGCGAAAAGTAGTCCGAGAAGTCTTGCTGGATGCCGAGATTGCTGCACACGCGGGCGATGTGCTTGCTGCGGTAGTCCTGGCCGTTGTCGGCCTTGATCTTCTCGGGAACACCCCAGTCGAGGATCGCGCGGCGGATCAGGAGACCGATGGCGGTGGCCTTGGAGACCTTGGCTACTAGGAATTTGGCGCGCCGGCTGTAGACGTCGATCAGACAGAGGAGGTTATACCGGCCATCGGTCAGGAGCAGGTCGGCCTTGGTCGAGTCGATCTCCCATTTGGCGTTGACGTGGGGCGCATCGGCACTCAGGGAGCCTGCGGCGACCATCCATTTGCTTTTCCAGGCGTCCGGGTTGGTGACCGAGGTGTAGATCTCGGCCTGATGCTCTTTCCATGCGCCGCACCAGATTTCGAGGCGGCGCAGGCTCGGGATCTTGATGTCCGGATGATTTCTAAAATGGGCGCGAACGCCTTCGTAAATCAGTTTGTAGCTGGCATTCGGCTTGTCGGCCATGAGCGCCAGGATGTATTTCCGCAGTTCCGGCTGAGTGTCTATCAGGGTTTGCCCGCGCCGGTGACCGTACTTCCCGCCGAGGTGCTCGCCCGATTTGACCGCCTTGATCATCCGGCACAGCGTTGGGTAGCTGAGGCTCGGGATCAGCGCGCGGACGTCGGAATCGACCTCGATCTCGCCGCGGTTGTAGGCGACACAGAATTCGACGGCGACGGATTTTTTGCCAGATTTATGTAGGCAGTAGGTATTGTAGGCACTCAGGATGAGGTGCTTCGCGGTATCCCGCTCGGCCGCCTTGCCGGTTAGCGACATGGAGCCGGCGAGGGCTTGCTCGCGCCGCAGATGTTCGGCCTTGGCGGCCATGTCTTCGGTTAATTGGAGCTTTTTGGCCGCGAGCCGGCCGGCTTCGGCGGCACCCGTTTGCGTAGTCTTGATGGTGCTTCGGGTTAGGTGGTCACGGGTAACCGCAGGAAGATATGAGAGGTGGTATTCCCGCCCACCACCTCGCCCCTCACGTTGGCGGAATTGCCAATTTTCACGGGCAGCCAGACTATTGACCCCCTGCACCGTGCCCGGCACACCAGGCAACCCGGCCAACTCCTTCGCTGAAAACCACTCTTTCATAGCCGGCGCGCTCTTGGTTGGTTGGTCATGCGTCTTCCTTTTTGCCTTTACGCCCCGTTTTTTGGGCTTTATTCTTTCCGCTCATGCGGGGAGATTTGCGAGTGTCGTCCCGCGGACGTTTTGGCTTCCCAAATTCGTCGTACCGTTCTGGAAATAGGAAGCTCGGCTCGACGCCAAGCTCCGTTGCGAGCGCCTTTTCCATTTTTGGATAAGGCGCTTTGAACACGGCGTATACGGCACCTCGCGTGACCCTGAGGTCGCGCCCCACAGAGGCTAATGTTTTCCCCTGAAGACTGAGTTGATAGATGATCCATGCGCGGCGTTTTTGCGGATCGCGCAGGAGTTCAAGAACGGTCTCATGTTGGCGTCGTTTTCTGCTCATGAGTAGAAAGGATAGTGCAGATGTGCTGGCGTGGCAAGCAGATATTCAGTTTCAAGTTCGGGGCAGCCGACCTTTTGCAGTAATTCGATAAAACACAATATAAATCAACCGGATAACAAACTTGAAAGGGAAAAAAGAAGTTGAAAATTCGTTTTCAAGTTCCTCTGGTGAACTTGAAAGTCGAATAAAGGCGGTGATCGACCTTTATCCAAGCAAAGAATATGCGGCATCTGTGGCGGGAAAATCCGCAGATATGCTTAGTCGATACACGAAACGGAAGGCGGAGGGCGGCAGCGAACCACCGTTCGCAGTGATCGCTAGCCTGGCGGCAGGTGTTGACGTTTCGCTGGACTGGGTGGCCACCGGAAAGGGGCCAATGCGCACCTCGGAGAGAATGGAAGACATGATTCAGGAAGAAAGACGCACCTTGTATAAGACCCTATCCCCCGAGGAATTCGTTTTCATCGCGCGCTATGACGCCGAGGTGAGTGCCGGATATGGCGCAATCTGCGAGGAGGACCGGGTGCGGGATCGTCTGGCGTTCAAGCGGTCGTGGATTCGGGAGATGGGCATGCAACCCGATAAGCTGGCCCTGGTGACCGTCAAGGGGGATTCGATGGAGCCGAATTTATTTCACGGCGATATCGTCCTGGTCGATCTATCGACGCCAGGGATCACGGTCGATGGAATCTATGTATTGCGAACCGACGATGGGCTCGTCGTAAAGCGCCTTCAAAGGATGATTACAGGCGACATATATATAAAGAGTGACAATCCCGCCTACGAGGTTCAGACCGTACCCCGCGACCGGCTAGACCAGGTCCACATTCTCGGCCGCGCCGTTTGGCTCGGGCGCCATTTGTAAGTCTCAATCTATGTGACGCCCCAATGGCGCGGCGCCAATTTTATGTGACGCGCCAATTTTGGGCCGATCTCGTAACCCATTGAAATCACAATACTCCGGAATACGCCGGAATAAACCGGATCTCTCAAACTAAGTGACGGGTCACAGCTTTCGCAGAGGCGGCCACCATCCCGCGACGGGATCAAATGGTATTTGTCGTCGTGGAATTGGGCGATCTTGCGAGGCAGGGCGAGCGCCTGGTCGATGGCGGCGCGAAGTCTCGGCGTCCAGGTAGTGATATTGCCGCGGCTCCCCTTGCGACGGACGACGAGAAGGCCGTCTTGCTTGATGTTGGCTTTCGTGAGATCAAGGATCTCGCAGAGTCGCAATCGGCAGAGATAAGCGAGTTCCATGATCGGCTGAAGGTACGGGTAGCGCTCGCCGGCGAGCCGGTAATCGGCATCGGTGACGTAGACGTCGCGAGGCTTTTCCGGGTTGCGGCTGACGCCCTGGCACGGGTTGATCTTGACGATGTCGCGCTCGTAGGCCCAGGCGAACGCCGTGGACATGAACGCGAGTTCCCGGTTGGCAGTGATCTTGGCCGGACGACTGTCCATGAATTTCCGGACGATGCCTGGGGTGAGCCGGTCGATCTCGACCTCGCCGAACACGCTGCCGTTCCGGAGCTTCGCGCCGGTGTAGACGTATTTCGGCAGCGGTTGGTCTGTTTTGCGCTTTCTCCCCATGGCTGATTATTCAAACTCGATTTCTCCGGATTCTCCAACGTTCGGCGTCGGTCGATCGAGCAACCGTGCATTGATCGCGTCGGTTGTCGTGCAGATGCGGTTCCCCTTGCCGTAAAGATACGGGATTTTCTGGCGGCGCAGGTAGTTTTCGAGATCCGTGCGGCGTTGGAAGCCGAGCCAGGCTTTAAGATCGGATTCTTCGAGCAGGGCTTTCATGCGGCCCAGTCTCCGAACAGATCGATCTGGTTGTCCGGTGCTTTGCGGGCTTTGGTCTTGAGCGGCGGCCGTTTGGGTTCGGCGGTTTGTTCAACAGCTTCGATCCGCTCGCAGACATCCGCCGGGGTCCGGTCGGGCAGCGGTTCATCGGCGGGCCGATGCTGTACCGGCCGCACCCATTGCTTCATGGTCTCGGTATCCTGCCGGTACAGCTCCCAGGCGTCCTGGAGCCGTCCTCGGTCGTAGCGAATGACGCGCCACAGGGTTTCGAGTTCGGCGTCGGTGTAGCGGTGGCGCTGGCCGGAGCCGGGCGGCCATTCCTGGGCGAATTGGAAATAGGGGTCGGCCTTGAGATTGTCGAAACCGAGCCGAGTATCGCCGATGAATTCGCGGCGGCGGCTGTCCGGCGCGCCCATGCAGTGGAGCACGCCGCGCTGTTCGGCATAGAACAAGAATCCGGGGTCGGCGAGGTTGAAGTCGTATTCGGTCATCCGCATTGGTGGGAGCCCGTTCCCTCGAGATAGGCATGGATGCCCCCGAAAAATGTGTTCCCCAATATCCGGCCGGTTGTAACCCGGCGAACCAAGCGAAATCCCGTTCGCCCTTCCACAAATCCGGGCGAACGGGTTTCCGAAAAGCCGCAAGCAGCCGGCTTCTTCGACCGCTACTCCAGGTTGGCGTGCCTTGTCCGCATCTCTTCTTCGGGAATCTTCTTGGCGTGGATGATGTGGGATACGGTCGCTTCCAGAAGGAGCAGCGTGGATAGTTCGAACGTCGTTCCCATCGGCATGCCGACCACTTTGCGATACTGTTCCGGGCTGCCGATCCGGAACACGATATCCGCCATGTCGCCGATGGTCGAACTGTCCTTCGTGGTAATCAAGGCGATGCTGGCGCCCATTTCCTTGGCCCGCTTGGTGTACGCCAGCATCGTCTCGGTTTCTCCGGAACCGGAAATGACGATGAACAAATCCCCCTTTCGAATGCTCGGGGTGACGACCTCGCCGACGATGTAAGCGTCGTAACCGCCGTGCATCAAGCGCATCCCGAAGAACTTCGCGACCAATCCCGACCGCCCCGCGCCCGCTATGAAGACTCGGGACGCCCTGTCCAGTATGGAAGTCAGTCTTGCCTCGTAGCTGGAGTCCGTGGACCCGAGCACGCCCGCGAGCTTCGACATGATGAACTTGTGATGATTGCCGTCGACCAGCTCGCGGATCTCGCGCGCGGCGTCGGCGGGCGAGGCTGCGCCATAGATCGCGGCGCCGACGACGACAATGTTCGCGCCCGTTTTCGCGACCTGGCGAACCGTCGATTGGTTGATGCCCCCCGCGACGGATACTCTGACCGGCAAGCCCAGTTTGGCGATCGCTTGCAAATCGGCGAACGGCGTCTGGCCCGCCGCCTGCGCGTCGAGCCCGGTGTGCACGCCGATGATGTGGGCGCCCAGCTTGGCGGACTCACGGGCGCATGCCGCTTTATCCGGCACGTTGATGAGATCGACCTGAACCTCGGCGCCGTGGGCGTTGGCCGCCTTGATGACGCCGGCGATGGTCGCAAGCCCGGAAACGCCGAGAACGGTGCAGATGTCCGCGCCCGCCGCGTAGAAGGGCGTCGCCTCGTACTCGCCGGCGTCCATGGTTTTGAGATCGACGAGGACCAGTTTGTCCGGAAAGCGCTTCTTCAGCTCCTTAACCAGGGCGATGCCGTTGTGTTTGACGCACGGCGTTCCGATTTCGAAGATGTCGACATAAGGGGCCGTCTGGCCGGCAAGCCTCAGAGTCTGGTCGATGTCCAAGGAATCCAAGGCTAATTGTATGAGTGGTCTTGCCATGAATAGGTGCTCCGACTGCTTATCGTTGGATATCGTGTCCGCTGCACGGGCTGTCGGCCCGGCGGTGTCCGCCGTCCCATCCCCCGTCGCGGGGCAATCTATGCTAGCAGAGTGCTTTCCGTCGGCAAGATGGCGCGGCGCGGAAGACCGGCCTCGCCTTTAGTCCCGCATCGCGCTGCGCATGTAGCAGCGGTCCTCCGGCAAGCCATCGTAATCGCCGCGCAAGAAGGCTTCGCAGTCGGCCAGGGTTTGCTCCAGGGGCACGGAAACGCCCGGAATGCCGGTGTGCTCGGCGACGGTGTGGAACGGCTGGCTGAGGTAGCGCTGAAGTCTCCGGGCCCGCAGCACCATGAGCCGGTCCTTTTCGGAAAGCTCCTCGATGCCCAGCATCGTGATGATATCCTCCAGCTCCTGATAGCGGGCGAGATGTTCGCGCACGCCTTCGGCAACGGCGTAATGGCGGTCGCCCAGGAAGTGGCGATCCATCATCTTGCTGCCGGACAAGAGCGGATCGACGGCCGGGTAAATCCCTTTGGCCGCCTGAGCCCGCGACAGGATGACGCGGGTGTCCAGATGGTTCAGTATGGCGCTCACGGCGGGATCGGTCATGTCGTCGGCCGGAACGTAAATGGCCTGAACGGACGTGATGTTGCCCCGGCGAGTCGATACGATGCGGTCCTGAAGCTCCGCGACCTCGCTCAATAGGGTCGGCTGATAACCGACCGTGGCCGGCATGCGCCCCAGCAATCCGGAGACTTCGCTCCCCGCCTGCACGAAGCGGAAGGCGTTGTCCATCAAGAACAGAACTTCCTTGCCCAGCGAATCGCGCAGATATTCCGCGTACGTCAGCGCCGTCAGCCCGACCCGGAAGCGCACGCCGGGCGATTCGTCCATCTGGCCGAACACCAGCACCGCGTTCGCCATGACGCCGGCATGGCGCATTTCATGCCACAGTTCGTGCCCCTCGCGAATGCGTTCCCCCACCCCGGCAAACACCGAGAAGCCCTGGTGCAGGGCAATGATCGCGTGCATGAACTCCATGATCAGCACGGTCTTGCCGACCCCGGCGCCGCCGAACAGGCCGGTCTTGCCGCCTTGCACGAACGGGCACAGGAGATCGATCGCCTTGATGCCGGTCTCCAGGATGCGGCTGGCCGGAACCGCCTCGTGCAGAGCCGCCGGAGGCGCCAAAACCTCCCTGAACTCGGCGTCCGGCAGCGGTCCGCCGCCGTCCAGCGGCTCGCCGAAGACGTTCAGGAGCCGTCCCAGGCATTCCGGCGAGACCGGCACCCGCAAGGCGTCCGTGCTGTCGTAAACCGGCATGCCGCGCTTCAGGCCCGCCGTCCGGTGCAAGGTGATCGCCCTGACCCGGGCCGGATCGAGGTGCTGATGAACCTCGAAGACATAACGTTCGTCGCCGTTCGCGGCATAAAGCGCCCGATGCAGGGGCGGCAACGACCGGCAGGCGATGTCGACCACCGGACCGTACACTTCGGCGATATGGCCGATGGGCGAAGGGCCGGCTTCGGTCTTCTCGGTGCTCATGAGTAGATTTTCTCCACCAGTGTCTTGAACCAACAGGGGCGGGCAAGGACGACGTAGAGGCCGATCGAGCCCGCTACGGGAATCGGGGCGATATCCAGCGCCAGAAGGACGGCCAGGCACAAAAAGCATTTGATTCTGGCCATCGTCGCGTTCGAGCCGCCGCTTTGATGGCGCGGCGGGCAGTCGGCGCCTCGATAAAGATCGCCCACGACCCGGTAAAACCATTCCGGCCTTCCGACCACGATCGACATGCCGATCAGGCAGGTCAGCGACAGCGGGCCGAAGCCGATGATCGCGAGCACGGCCAGAACCAAAAAACTTTTTACCTGCGTACCGTTCATCGACATCCCTGGCAGCCGTTCGCGGCACCCGGCGCCGCCTGCCCGATTCAGTATAAAGTCAATACATATCAACAGTTTAAGAGCCAGGTAGGCAACAGTACTTATTACCGGCGGCGGCAACTTCGTCTAGAGTCTTGCACCTCTAAGAGGGTGTGCGAGCACAAGAAGCCCGGCGCGCAGCCCCCGGAACGTACACGGAGTACATGGGGAGACCGAGCACCGGACGGCGGCGCCATCGGATCGCGCCGCCGCTTCTCCACCCTCTAACTGAAGGGGATAAACATTTAGACGCCAAATAAACGGGCTTACTCTTAACCGCCATTGGATTCGGCCCCGGAACCAACCGTTCTATACATGCCTACAGGACTGTAACGAGTTACGACAATGAATGCCCTAAATATCAAACCGATTATCCGCCTCCTGCTAATCGACAATGACCCGGACTGCCGCCAACGCTGTAAACAGGCGCTCGAACGGCATCCCACCTTTCGATTCGAAGTCATCGAAGCCGGAACCGGCCGTCAAGGGCTGAAACTGATCCGGAACAAGACGCCCGATTGCATCGTGATCGATCGGCACCTGCCGGATTTCGATGCCAACGATCTGCTCGCCGACTTGGCTGCCGAAATGGGCGGATTGCCCACCCCGGCGATCGTGACGGATTCCGAGGACAGCGCTGCGGCAACGGTGGAAGCCCTTGAAGCGGGCGCTTCGGAGGTTCTGGCAAAAAGCGCCGGCCCCGAATTCGCGCGGCGGCTTGCCGACTCGATTGCCCGGACGGTGCAGCAAACCCGGATTTTGCGGGAAAAGGACGAAGCCCTGGAACGGCTCCGGAAAGCGGAAGCCAAGTACCGCGCCCTGGTCGAGCAAATCCCCGCGATCACTTATATCGCCTCGCTAGAGGCTCCGGGGAAATTATTGTACGTCAGCCCGAAGACCGAGCAGTTGGGCTACAGCCCCGAAACCTGGCTGGACGATCCTCTGGGCATCGGGCTGATCAAGTGGATCCATCCCGACGACCGGGAAACGGCGATCGAACAGTTCGCGAAGACCTACGAGCATCACTTGCCGCTCCGTTGCGAGTACCGCGTGATCACGCACGACGGCAAGGCGCGCTGGGTATCGGACGAAGCCAAGGTGGTGTACGACGATGCCGGCCGGCCGCTGTTCCTGCAAGGAATGCTCGTCGACATCGGCAAGGAAAAGGAGGTGGAACAGGAGTTGGAATATTACCGCCGCCGCCTCGACGAACGGGTGGCTCGACGCACCGAGCAATTGGAGAAACACGCCGATCTCCTCAAGGCCGCCAACGCGAACATGGACAACGAACTGTGCGAACGCAAGCAGGCCGAAGCGGCGTTGCGCGCCGGCCAGGCGCAATTCTCCTCGCTGCTCGATTCGATGGGCGAAGGCATCCTCGGGCTCGACACCGAAAACCGCTGCACTTTCGTCAACAAGGCGGCGCTGGATAGGCTGGGTTACGACCGCGAGGAACTCTTGGGCGGCGATATGCACGCCAAGCTCCGCGCCGGCTGGCCGGACGGCTCGCCCTACCCCTGGGAAAAGTCCCTGATTCACCAGACCTTGCGCGAGGGTATCGCCTGCCATTCCATCGCGACGCTATGGCGCAAAAACGGTACGTCGTTCCCGGCGGGATATTCGTCCTATCCGATTCGCTCGGACGACGGAATCAAAGGCGCCGTGATCGTATTCCGCGACATCAGCGAGGTTCCGGCGCTGACCCGGAAGCCGTCCTACGAAATCAGCCACGATGTCCTGACCGGCCTTCTCAACCGCGCCGAGTTCGAGCGGTGCCTGGAAAATCTTCTGGAAGCGGCGATCGATGGCCGATCCGAGCACGTGCTTTGCTATCTCGATCTCGACCGCTTCAAGAGCGTCAACGAAACCCACGGACGCGCGGCCGGAGACCAACTGCTGCAAGCGTTGGGACATGCCCTGGAAAGACGGTTGCGGCAAAGCGATATTCTCGGGAGACTCGGCGGAGACAAGTTCGGCCTGCTGCTGGAGAACTGTCCGCTCGAACGGGCCTGGATCGTCGCCAACAATCTGCGCGATGCCGTCAGGAGCTGCCGTCTGCCGTGGGCGGGAACGGATGTCTGGGTAGGCGTGAGCATCGGCGTTACGGCTTTGACCGCCCATGGCGGCGACGCGGCTTCGGTGCTCCAGGACGCCGATGCGGCATGCCGCGTCGCCAAGAAGAAGGGCCGCGACCGTACCTATATTTTCGACGGCCAGGTCGCCGACTACCTGAACGAACCGCTGGCCGCGACGCATTCCGCCAAGGGCCGAAAGACCGAGTGGCCCGTCATCGTCGATTCCAACGCGGTGCCGCTGAGAAAGAAAGCGTGAACGCCGGAGCCGGACGGCTCCGGCTTTAAACGACAGCTATAGCGTTTTCGGAAACGGCATGCGATCGTGGATTAGCGCGATACCGCCTCGCCCCGATCCTTCAGCGGCACGTAATCGCGCGTGACGGGTCCTGTATAGAGCTGTCTCGGACGGCCGATCCGCTGTTCGGGGTCGGCCATCATCTCCATCCAGTGGGCCATCCAGCCGGCGGTGCGCGCGACCGCGAATATCGCGGTAAACATGCTCATCGGAATGTTCAAGGCGCGATAGATGATGCCCGAGTAAAAATCGACGTTCGGATAAAGCTTCCGCTCGATGAAATAGTCGTCCTTCAATGCGATCTCTTCCAGCCGAAGCGCCAGATCGAACAGCGGATCGTTCGAGTCCCCCAGCTTTTCCAGCACTTCATAGCAGGTCTTGCGGATGATCGTCGCGCGCGGATCGAAATTCTTGTAGATGCGGTGGCCGAATCCCATCAGCCGAAACGAATCGTTCTTGTCCTTGGCGCGGGCAATGAACTCCGGGATGCGCCTGGCTTCCCCGATTTCCTGAAGCATCCCGATGACCGCCTCGTTCGCGCCGCCGTGCGCCGGTCCCCACAGCGCCGCGATGCCGGCGGCGATGCAGGCGAACGGATTGGCGCCCGAACTCCCCGCCAAACGGACCGTCGAGGTGCTCGCGTTCTGTTCGTGATCGGCATGCAGCACCAAGAGCAAATCCAACGCCCGTTCCGCCACGGGATCGACCTCATAGGCCTGGGTCGGCATGGCGAACATCATGCGCAACAGATTGCCGGTATAGCCGAGGGCGTTATCGGGATAAATCTGGGGCTGCCCCATGGTGTATTTATAAGCGGCCGCCGCGATGGTCGGCATCTTGGCAAGCAGCCGGAGCGCCGCCAGCTCCCGCGATCTTGGATCGTGGATATCCAGGTAATCGTGATAAAACGCGGAAAGCGACCCGACCACCCCCACCAGCACCGCCATCGGATGGGCGTCATAGTGAAATCCCTGGTAAAAGAGCCGCAGGGATTCGTTGATCATGGTGTGATGAACGACCTCCTGGGTAAACCGCCGCAATTGGCTCTCGTTCGGCAATTCGCCGTACCACAAAAGATAAGCGACCTCCAGAAAATTGCTGCTGGCCGCCAACTGCTCGATGGGATATCCCCGATACAGCAGAACTCCCTGTTCGCCGTCGATAAAGGTTATTCCGCTCTCGCAGCTCGCCGTCATCGTAAAACCGGGATCCAGGGTAAAACACCCGGCCTCGCGGTAGAGCTTGGAAATATCCACGACGGACGGTCCCATGGTTCCCCGGACGACCGGCAAGGACGCGAGACATTCGCCGTCGGGATCGGTCAATTTGACGTATTCGTTGGTCATAGCGGTTTCCGTTTGGATCTGATCTGATTTGATTCCGGTCGTCCTGGGTAAGTTCGCGAACCGGCAGGCGGACGGAGCTTCCCCCGGACTCATCCAAAAAAGACGCCAACGGAAGGGTTTGGGAAATACGGGCTAAAAATCGATGCGTATTCCGAATTCTCCGGCGCGGCCGGGTTCCGGCGCGATGTTGCGAAGGTAGGACGTGGCGTTGCGGACGGTTTCGTTAAGGAGGTTCCGGCCTCTCACGAATACCATGAGTTCCGCGTAATCGGCGGCCGCCAGCCGGTATTCGGCGCCGACGTTGAACAATAGATACCCGTCCGTCTTCGTTTCGTTCTCGCCCGGATTGTCCTGCGCCTCGGCGTTCGTCAGCCGGGCGAAGGCGGTGAGGCGTTCGAAGCCGTAATCCACCTGAAAACCGTACCGGAGCGGCGGCATGCGCGGAACGTCGCCGCCACGGTCGAACCGGCCGCGGACGAAATCCGAGAACAGGGTGAGATCGAGCTTTCCGAAGGACCGATCGAACACCGGGAATTTCAGGCTTGCCTCGTAACCCTCGAACGTGGCATCCATCTGGGTGCTCGCGAGCACCGGAATACAGGCGTCCTCCGTGGAGCAGACGCTCTCGAACGCCTCCGTTTCCCGGTTGAAGACCGTACCGGGGCTACGCTGAAAGATATAGTCGTTCACCCAGTTGTGGAACACGTTGACTTCGGCGCTGACCCAGCCGGGGTTGTAGCGGAACCCGAGATCGAGGTTATAGGACGTCTCTTCCGAGAGCGCCGGGTTGCCGAGTTCGAAGCTTCGCGTCGCCGCGTGAAAGCCGTTCGAGAAAAGCTCCTGGACCTGGGGAGCCCGCTGCGAACGCGTCACGGCGAACGTCACCGCCGCATCCTCGCGGAAGTTCCACACGGCCGAACCCGAGGCGCTGACCGGCGTGTGCGAGCGGCTCTTGAGACCGTCCGGGGCAATGGTCTGATTCTCGACGCGCAGTCCCAGCTCGAACAGCACGTCGCGCCAATGCCGGTCCTCGACGGCGAAAAAGCCGTAGGAGGAAATATCCGATTTCGGCACCACCGCTTCTTCGCCCACGGCGGAGAATTCGCTGTCCTGAACCTGCGCGCCGACTACCCCGTGCCAGGGGCCGATGTTCTTGTGGACCAGTTCGATCCGCCCTTCCACCGCTTCGTTGCCGAACACGGTGCCCGCGGCGCCGTTCTCGCGCTCGACATGGCGGTAATCGGTGTAGCCGAGGCGCATCTTGAGGGTCTCGGCGAAAGGCAGGGGGTCATACAGCTCGCTTTTAAAATCGTAGCGGGACTGCGCCATGTCGACCCGCGTCTCGTCCTGTTCCCCTGCCTCCCGGCCGTGTCCGTGCCCATGGGCTCCCGCCGGAATGCCGTAATCGTTTTCCAGCCGGTTGACCGAGAAGCCGAAAAATCCCGGATCGCCGATGAACGAAAAGCCTGCCGTGCCGCCTCGCGCCCTCGCGTCGGTGTTGGCGACATAACCTTTCGTATTGGCGATCGGTTCCTCATGGCCTTCCTCGCCATGGGAAGCGGCTTCCGCCCGTTCGTCGATGGCGAAGCCCGGAATCTCGACATCGTTCCGATCGCGATAAAAACCGTCCAGATGCAGGGCGAAGATGCCCCGCCCCGCGTCCAGTCGCAGAACGCTGGCGGTTTCGTCGGATGCGGTGTCGTAGCGCTGCTCCACGGCGCCGGTGACGGCCTTCTCCGGCAGCCGGTCGGGAATCCGGTTGTCGATGATGTTGACGAGACCGCCGATCGCGCCGCTGCCGTACAAAAGCGTTTGCGGCCCCCGCAGCACCTCGATGCGCTCGGCGAGAATCGGCTCCACGGCATTGGCGTGATCCGGGCTCAGGGTAGACACGTCCTGAACGCCTAAGCTGTCCTGCATGACCCGCACGCGGGGACCGCTTTGCCCGCGGATGACCGGCTGACCGACGCCGGCGCCGAAAGAAGAGCCGGTTACCCCGAGTTCCTGGTTCAGGGTTTCGCCCAGAGTGTTGCCTGATTTCCGCGTCAGTTCCTCGCCTTTCAGAACGTTGAAGGGACGCGCCATAGCCTCGCCCGGCGTAGGAACCGGCGCGGTGATCAAAACGGACTCCAGTTTCTGGACGGCGTCCTCTTCGGCCGCCGCCCCGAAACTCAGGGACGCGGCCGAGGCCATCAGCAGGATTGCTCGCTTGTTCATGATGCTTTAGTGGGTCTATCCGGCCAATGTTATAGCGTTACATAAATGTGACAAACCCGAACGGGTTCCGCACCCTTCTCAGCCCGATGCCGCTTGACTCAAGCGCCGGCTTCGGCCGGCGCGCAATGGACGCACAAGCCGTGGATCTCGATAGCCTTCCGGTGAAGGGTAAATCCCGCCTGCGCCACTTCGCTCGCGACCGCCGCCATCACATCGGCTCCCGGTCTTTCCTCGACGTTTCCGCACCGCTCGCAGATCAGCAGTAATTGCTCATGCCGCCGTTCCGAACAGTTGCAACCGATAAACGCATTGAGGCTTTCCACGCGATGGATCAGGCTCTGCTCCATCAGAAACTCCAGGGCCCGGTAGACCGTTGCCGGCTTGGCGGCCTGCTCGAACGGCTTGATCCTGTCGAGCAGGTCGTAAGCCTTGACCGCACGGTGGCTTTCCCAGATGAGTTCGAGCACCTTGCGCCGAATCGGCGTCAACCGAACTTCGCGCTGGGAGCAGAGCTGCTCGGCCACGCGCAACGCTCTGTCGACGCAGCCCCGGTGGTCGTGGGTGGGCATCGTGGATTTTTCTCGGCTGGGCGAAGTCCTGGCAGTCATCGGCTGGGCCTTAAGCGCGGGGTTTTCTAGCGTTACTTTATAACATCCCCCTTGCAGGGACAAGCCGAATGTCCCGAACCGGCGTCGAGCGGTATTCGCGTTGGGCGCATCCCTCGGGATAACGGTCGAGGCGGTCCGGCCTCGGACCGTTTTGCCTGCGGAGATACCGAGCGGTTCTACCTGCCCGGCAAAGGCGGCAGTTTCGGAAGCGGAGGCGGTGCCGGCAGGCCGGGAAGGCGCGGCAAGCCCGGACGCTCTATCGGTTCATGGCGGTGCCGGTCGCCGTAGTAGTGGTGGTGAGGCTCATGGACATGAACGTCTTCGTGACCATGATGGCCGTGATGATGCTTAGGGTGCTTGTGCTTATGCCCCCCCGAAGCCGCGGAAGATCCGCTAAACACGATAAACAGCATCGCCAGAATCGGCTTTAACATGAAAGCGCGCATGGATTGGATTTTCCCCCTTGTTTGCAAATGCCAGCTCCCTTATGCAAAGACAGGGCCACGGCGGTTTTTGCCGATCCGATCCCGTCTTTACGCCGGTCCGGTAACAACCGGAAGCGGATAGGAAAGAGAGAACCCGGCCCGAGGCGTCGGGACCCGGCGACACCCCCTCGCGCCGGAAACCGTCTTACTCGGCGTGAGCGAGATCGGGAAGGACGCGGACTTCGGTCGAAAGCCGGTAAGGGTGGCCGCCCGGAGAGCGCAAATCGACCTCGATCAGGTACGCGCGGTATTTGTCGCAAGGCGCGCGTACGACAATCGTCGCGCCATTTCTCTCCGAATTCAGATTCAGGCTTCGGCTCGACCAGGCATCGTTGCGAAAATCGCGATCCGAGGATTCGGCGGTCCAAAGACGCATCGCGGTAAGCTTCGCATCGGTCTTGACCTGTATCGTTTCGCTGTCGGCCGTCCGCCGGGTATGCGTCCACGCCAACCGGGGCAACGGATGATTTTCGGCGACCATTTCGAAAAAGCTTGCCAGCGTTTGCCGCGCTTCCAGCGTGCTGCCCGCGCCATGACCGGCATTCGGCGCCTGAAACAGCAATTTGGGCTCGGGCAGGTCGTGCCAGTAGTGACGCAGCGAATCGACCGTCCAGTACGGATCGTTGGTCCCCAACAACACCAGTTTCGGCATGTCGTAACGTTCCCGGTAGGCGTAGGGGTCCACCCAGACGCGCAATCGCTGCATGGGAGTATCGTCGAGAGCCCGATGCAAGCCCAGGTCGGTGTAATCGTGGATGTACTCGCTCTGCCGGCCGTAGACCCTCTCGGTCCATTGCAGCTGCGTCTTGATGTTCAGCATGTCGAACACCATGGGCGCAATGGCCCGGACCCGCCGGTCGACGGCTGCCGTCAGCCAAGTCGTCCAGCCGCGTTTCGATGCGCCGGCCACGACGAATTTCCCGATGCCGACACCCGACTCCCGCGCCATGAATTCCTGTACCGCATCCATGCCGCGCACCGTGCTCTTTACCATGGGAAACAGCAACGGCCAGGTCCTGTCGTTGGTCGCGGCATACCGGTCGAACGTATACGCGACGAGCGCATCCTCGCTGCGCCCGTACAGCGGCTGGTTGGGAATGCCGGTAATCGCGGCGGCGACGGCGCCGGCGCGCTCGGCTACCGTCTTCAACAGGTCGATGCTGCCGCCGCCGTCGTGGGTAATCAGAAGAAAAGCGGTTTCCGGATTGCGCAGTTCGCGGGGTCGGACGATCACGAGGCCGTGGCTCCATGTCTCGCCACGCCACTTCTGGGATATCAGATCCAGACGGATCAGCGTTCCCCACGGCTCCCGGGCTTCCGACACGTACCGCCAGCGGTAAGCCGTATCCGGCGCATTGACGTAGTCTTCGAGCGCTCTCGCCATTCCTCCTCCACTCCATAAAGACGCCAGCAAGATCAGGCCGAAAATCGGACCCCGCCGCCTGAAAAGACTGCGGCTCCATACGCCAAGGTTCGCCAAGCTCATGATCGATCGCAACGGGTTTAGGCCATCGATCTATAGACCGGCAAGCGAGGCGAAGTGCTTTCAGCGGCCCGTCCGCAACAGCATTCCGCCATCCGACAGCCACGACAAGCCTTTGTATTATCACATTTTTATTTGATTTTTGAGGGAACTTTCGCGACCAATTTTTGTTTAATGTTTTACCGGTATGTACGCGAAAAGCACCGCCTTACCCGGCTCGAAGCCTCTCCCGCAAGGCTCGGTCGCCGATTAATAACTTCAAGCCCATGGGGGGAGCGTTTCCGAGAGCCAATCCTTAATTCAAGCCGCGCGACGCCGTGTTGGGGCTTCCGAGGCGACTTAAACCTAGAAACGGCAGTTGACCGCTTGGATGAAGTAGAAAAGCCTTATGAATTCCGACCGTTCTGCCTTCTACCGATTTCACCACTCGGGCGCGTCCAACTGCCGTTTCTAGGTTAAACAATCTCTCCTCGCCTCGGATATTCCGGCTCTTTTTACTTTCCATTTCCTATACGAACCGTCCAAAACCGCAGTACCCCGCAAGAAAGATACACGGGAAGCCGGTTTGCACGGCAGGAGTAACCAAGTTATGAATCACGTGAAAGAACGCGAAAACACCGTAGAAGGCCAGGCGGCTTCCATTCCGCCCGCCGGCTATCTCGAACACGACGACAGGCCCCTCGCGAGCGCCGAAAAACCCGCCTCGGGAAAAACCGAACCGGCGCGAAAGGCCGCCCGCAAAACTCCGAAGGCGGAAGCGCCAAGCGTTTCTCCCCTGGATTTACCGAGCGATGTGTTCGAGGCCGGACTGGAACGGCGCAAACATAACCGCGCGGCGATACTCAATTGGATACGCGAAGCCCTGGTGGAAGGCACGGACTACGGGCGCATTCACCTCTTCAACCGGGAACGGTGCGCCTTTGCCAAGCGCGGCGAAGCGGAGTCGTGCCCGATCGGCAGCCACTGGAGCAAGCCCAGCCTGTTCAAGCCGGGCGCGGAGAAAATTTGCGGCATGCTCGGCGTCACGGTGCATTATCCCAACCTCACGGCGTACGAGCAGGCGGCCCTGTCGGGGCAGCGCCTCGGCACCATCATTCTGCGCTGCGAGCTGCGCGACAGCCAGGAACGGACGGTCGCCGAAGGCATAGGCGCGCGCAGCGTGCAACAGGACAACGGGGATCTGAACAAGGCCCTCAAGATGGCGGGAAAATCCGCCCACATCGACGCAACGCTGCGCATGGCAGGCTTGAGCGAAGTGTTCACGCAGGATCTGGAGGATATGCAGTTGGGGCCTAGCTCGAAACAGCAAGCGGCGCCCGAGTCGAACAAGGACGCGGGGGCCGAACCGGCGCCGTCCCCGGAAGCCTCCGCCCGAGGCTACCGCTTCAGCAGCCTCTCGCTGACCCAGCTCGAACAATTGGAAAGCCGGATCGCGGAGCTGGGACTCGATCGGGAGCGGGTGCTGCGTTGGGTCAAGGCCGCGAGCAAGAACAAGATCAAGGCTTTCGACGAGTTGACGCCGGAGATCTATGACAGGCTCGTCCAAAAATTGGAGGACTGGGCCGAACCGGCGGCGAGCGAGAAGAGGTAAGCCGCGTGGAAACGAAGCTTTACGAGATCGCCGACCAATATCGGGAAGCGTTGGATAATCTCACGGACCTGGATTTGCCCCCGGAAGCGGTCAGCGACACCTTGGAAGCCCTGTCGGGCGAAATCTCCCTCAAAGCCTGGAATATCGCCGCCGCCCTCCTGCACATGGAGGGCGAGGCGGAACTGATCCGTCAGGCCGAAGACCGGATGAGCCGGCGGCGCAAAGCCCTGGAAACCCGCGCGGCGGGTTTGCGGCAATATCTCAAGATTCAGATGGAACGTATCGACATACGTGAAATCAAAAGCCCTCAATTCATTATCAAGGTGAAGCAGAATCCGCCAAAAGTGATCCTCGACGACGAATCGGCCATACCCAAGGCATTCAAACGCGAGGAAAGCGTCATTCACATCGACAAGAACGGAATCAAGCAGGCATTGCTGTCCGGACAGGCGGTTCAGGGCGCCCACCTGGAACAGGAAACCAGGCTCGATATCGGCTGAAAACCAGGGAATTCCACGAAACGGAGCCAGCCGGAAACACTCGATACCCGGCTGGTTTCATTCTCTTTCCGTTACGCCGGCTTTGCACATATGTCGCTCTGCCGATATACCCCTTTGCGCGATTACCGCGCCGCGCCGTCCGGCAGGGTTGCCTACGGGCCAGGGCTGTTCAATGCTCGTGAATCCGGGTAAAACGCTTTGATTTGCCGAGCGAGTGAATCGTTGTCCCCGTTAAAACAAAGCCTGTTGCCGATTCCGGATCACCGTCGCGCGCAAGGGAAGTTGTA
>Ga0196981_1000270_pt1 | contig 26490 bp, 19 predicted proteins | sample S3_2013CmetaG_FD_155462 | JGI IMG/M metagenome (GOLD analysis project Ga0196981, IMG submission 155462) | Soil microbial communities from Anza Borrego desert, Southern California, United States - S3_20-13C | ecosystem: Environmental > Terrestrial > Soil > Desert | place: USA: California... | reverse complement strand
ACTGCCTGATGCATCGGATTAGAAATCACTTGGATACCTTCGTGGATTACTTCTTCTGGCTTTCCGCAGGGCTTTGGAACTATAAAATTTCATGACTTACAATCGCTTAGCATCGGAAACAACTCTAATGTCTTTCGATAAACGGGTATTCTTCCGATCTTCGGACTTGGCTTCGACATTTCTGTCCCCCCTTCAATATTATTAATTAATGTATTAGTTAATATGGCTATTAGCTAATGCGATAATTTGACGACGGCAAATTTAACTGTCATTTTCTAAAATATCGTAATCGAGGGTTATTGCCTTGTAAACAATGTGGGATTCCTCCTTCCGCTGGACAGCGGAACTCGAAAACGATAAAAAAGCCCGATTTCCTAGGGGCTGGAAGAGGCGCCAAGGCAAAAATTCAAGAAACGAGAGCCGAAGAGTAATGCTTAACGACGAACAGACGGATTTTCGAATCGAGGAGGTGACTCCCATGTTGGCGCTGAGCGGCGCGATTCGCTTGCTCCAGGCGGGCCGCCTGGAGGACGCCGAGCGGATTCTCCGAGTATTGCTGGACAATTTTCCGGACGTCCCCGAAATCCTACATTTTTATGGCATCCTCGCGCATCGGCGAGGCAGAGACGACGTCGCCGTCGAGTCGATCGAAAAGGCCATAGCCATCGCGCCAACTTATGCCGACGCATACAACAACCTCGGCAACATCTATAACAAAGCCGGCCAGCCCGAAAAGGCGGTGAATGCCTATCGCCGGGCAATCGAACTAAGTCCCGACAACGTTGCGGCGCATAACAACCTCGGGACGGTTCTCAAGGATCTGGAGCGGTTCGAGGAGGCGGCGGAGCAATTCGGCAAAGCGATCGAGCTGATGCCGGACAATGCCGAGCTTTATCACAATTTCGGGAACGTGTTCCGGAAACAGGGCAAATTCGGGGAGGCCGCGCAAGCTTACCGCAAGGCGATCAATCTCCGGCCGTATCGCTCCGACGATTACGAAAATCTTTGTCATGTGCTCTACCTCCAAGGCTTGGTCGAGGAGGCCTTGCCCACCATTCGGCAGTGGCTGGAGCACGATCCGGCCAATCCGCTCGCGTTGCACCGGCTGCATTCATACAACGGGACGAACGCTCCGGCACGCGCTTCGGACGATTATGTCCGCATGACCTTCGACAGCTTCGCCGACAGTTTCGATTACGTGCTCAAGGGCCTCGACTATCGGGCTCCCGCCCTGGTCAGGGAATCCGTCGCCGCATTGTACGGTACCGCGCAAGGTGACCTCGAAGTGTTGGACGCCGGCTGCGGGACCGGGCTTTGCGGGGAATTTCTGCGTCCCCATGCGCGTCGTCTGGTCGGCGTGGATTTGTCCTCCAAGATGCTGGAGAAGGCTCGTGCCAGAGGGTGTTACGACGAGTTGACCGAAGCCGAATTAACAGCCTTTATCGGCCGTAACGCGGATCGGTTCGACCTGATCGTCTCCGCCGATACGCTGGTTTATTTCGGCGATCTGAGCGATGTCTTCGAACGAGTAGGGCAGGCGTTGCGCCGCGGCGGGCATTTTATCTTTACCGTGGAAAGAACCGACGACCGCCCGTCCGCCGGATATCAAATCAATTTCCACGGGCGTTACAGCCATACGGAAGATTACCTGGCGCGTCGACTGGAAGACGCTGGGCTTGCCACGCGGCGGATCGAGCAGCAGATGTTGCGCTATGAGGCCGGCGTGCCCGTGGACGGATTTCTGATCGTCGCCGCTCGTCCTTGAGTTCGGTGGCCGCCAACGGCGTCTTGAGCCGAGTCACAGGAAAACATCCATTGGTGTTCCATTTTGTTACTATTTGCCACGTTGTCGTTTAATCAATCTAGCGGGTAATTTTCATGCCGTTCACCCAGGATTTCCGCTCCGCTTCCGTAACGAGTCCCTTGGGCAAAGACGTCTTGTTGTTTTTCCGCATGCAGGGGCGGGAAGAGTTCAGCCGCTCGTTCGAGCTTGAAGTGGATTTGCTCAGCGAGAATCGAAACATCGCCGCTAAAGACGTGGCGGGAAAGAAACTGACCGTCGCCCTGGAGCTTTCCAGCGGAGGAAAGCGCTATTTCAACGGCTATGCCGTTCAATTCAGCCAGGAACCCGATCTCGGCGAGTTCGCGCGCTATCGGGCGGTTTTGCGGCCCTGGTTATGGTTTCTGACGCGCAAGACGAATTGCCGTATCTTTCAGGACAAGACCGTGCCCCAGATCGTCAAGGCGATCTTCGAGGAGCACGGCTTCAGCGGCGACGTTCAGGAATCGCTGAGCGAAACCTATCGGCAGCGTGAATACTGCGTGCAGTATCGCGAAAGCGACTTCGACTTCGTCAATCGGCTCCTGGAAGAGGAGGGCATCTACTATTTCTTCAAGCACGAGAACGACAAGCACATTCTCAATCTCGTCGATTCCTCCAATGCCCACTCGACGGTTTCCGGCTATGCGGAAGTGCCTTTTTTCCCGCCCGAGAACCAGGAGCGGCGTCATCGGGATCATATCTTTGCGTGGTCCTTCAAGAGGCTCATTCAGCCGGGGACCTACACGGTCAACGACTTCGATTTCGAAAAGCCCAAAGCCGCGCTGCTAGAGAAGACTAACCGGCCCACCGAGGACGATTACGGCAAGTACGAGCAATACGACTATCCGGGCGGATACGTCGAGAATGCCGACGGGGCGCATTATTCCAAAGTTCGGTTGGAGGCGCTCCAGTCCGATTACGAGCGGTTTTCGGGCGAGGGCAACGTTACCGGCCTGGAAGTCGGGGCCTTGTTCAAGCTGATCGATCACCCCCGCCAGGATCAGAACAAGGAATACGTGGTTACCGGAATGGAATTCCGGCTGCAATCCAACCGCTATAAATCGGCAAGCGATCTGGCCGGCGATTTTTCGGAAGGGCTCGGCATTTTCGCCATTGCCAAAACGCAGCAGTTTCGGGCGGCCCATCGTACGCCCCAGCCCGTCGTTCGCGGGCCGCAAACCGCCATCGTCGTCGGCAAGGCGGGCGAGGAAATCTGGACCGACCAATATGGGCGCGTGAAGGTCAAGTTTCACTGGGACCGCGCCGAGAATCGGAACGAGACCAGTTCGTGCTGGGTGCGGGTATCCCAACCGTGGGCGGGCAAGGGATGGGGAGCGATCGCGATTCCCCGCATCGGTCAGGAAGTGATCGTGGATTTTCTCGAAGGCAACCCCGATCAGCCCATCGTGACCGGCCGCGTCTATAACGCGGAGCAGACCGTACCCTATGCCTTGCCCGGCAAAGCCACGCAAACCGGTATCAAATCGCGCAGCACCAAGGGGGGAGGGCAGGACAACTTCAACGAGATCCGCATGGAGGACGACAAGGGAAAGGAAGAAATCTATATCCATGCGGAGAAGGACATGAACGTGGTCGTCGAAAACAGCGCCACGCTCAAAGTCGGTTTCGACAAGAAGGACCCCGGCAATCAGACGGTCGACATCTACAATCATCGGACGACCACCCTGGAGCAGGGCAACGATAAGCTGCAACTCAAGCAGGGTAATCGGGAAGTCGTGCTGGACATGGGCAATCACACCCTGTCCATCAAACAGGGAAACCAGGAGACCAAGATCGATCTGGGCAAGAGTACGCTGGAGGCGATGCAGTCGATCGAACTCAAGGTCGGCCAGAACAGCATCAAGATCGACCAGACCGGCATCACGATCAAAGGCATGATGGTCAACATCGAAGGAACGTCCATGGCGGAACTCAAATCGCCGATGACCACTGTCAAGGGCGACGGAATGCTGACCGCCAAAGGCGGCATCGTCATGATCAACTAAACAAGCTTTTCCGTTCGAGACTGGAAATCACGATGACTGAACCCGTCTTCACCAAGATTACGGCCACTAACGCGGCATCCGTGTGCCGGGATATCGATCTCGATGAGGAGGCTCGCCGATTGCTGAGCCCGGAGATTAGCCCCGCCGATTTTTTACGCCTGCTCATGGAAAACGCCCTATATCCCGATGCCGTCAAATTCCTGGCCCGGGCGCTTCCCAAGCGCGAGTCGACCTGGTGGGCCTGCCTGTGCGCCCGCGGTACGTTGGGAGACGATCCCGCCTCGGGACCGCTAAAGCCGCTCGAACTTGCCGAACAATGGGTTTACAAACCGAGCGAGGAGCACCGGCGCTCGGCTTTTGCCGCCGCCGAAGTTCATCAGTTCGAGGGGCCGGGGAGTTGGGCCGCGATGGCGGCTTTTTGGAGCGGGGCCAGCATGGCTCCGCCGGACGCGCCGGCCGTTCCGCCTGCCGACAATCTCACAGGGAAAGCCGTTGCCGGGGCGGTCATGCTGGCCGCGGTACAAGGCGAACCGGAAAATGCGCCGGAAAAATACCGGCGGTTTTTAAGCCAGGGCATCGATATCGCCTGCGGAGGCAACGGTCGCCTGGCTTCCAAGCCTGCCGGCCCGAACGCATAAGAAATCAGACTGCCGAACGACGAGCGAAACGAGGGAAACATGAGCAAACCGGCGGCCCGCCTCACCGACATGCACACCTGTCCTATGTTCGACGGTCCCAAGCCTCATGTCGGAGGACCGATCACGGCGCCCGGCGCGCCTACGGTCCTGATCGGTTCTCTGCCCGCCGCGCGGGTCGGCGATATAGTCACCTGCGTGGGACCGCCGGATACCATCGCTCAAGGCTCGGCCACGGTGATGATCGGCGGCCAGCCGGCGGCGCGCATGGGCGATATGACGGCCCACGGCGGCGTGATTGTCGTCGGACAGCCCACGGTTCTGATCGGAGGATAGGCGAATTTCTATCGCGCCGTCGCAGAACCGAACCACGTTGCAAAAGATCGGCCCCGCTCGGAAAAGCTTCGCGGAGACGGCGATTCAAGAAAGATCGGAGGCCGCCGCGCCGATTTCAGGGCGACCGCACGTTTCGCGAGGCAAGCAAGGTTTTAAGGGCATCGGGATCGATCGGCTTGACCAGATGGTCGTCGAAGCCGGCCGCCGCGCTGTGCGCCCGATCCTCGGCCTGGCCGTATCCCGTTATGGCGAAAAGTGCGATCGAATCTCCATGGATCTCCCGTAAGCGCTGGGCTACCTCGTAGCCGCTCATTCCCGGCAAGCCGAGATCGAGCAAAACCGCATCCGGCCGGTATGTGCGGCATGCATCCACGGCGGAGCGGCCGTCATGGACGATGCGCGTCTCGTATCCCCACAGATTCGCCAGCAGGGCCATCGATTCCGCGGCATCGTGGTTGTCGTCCACCACCAGGACCCGCAAGGCGGTCCGCGCCCCGGAGCCCGGCTCGCTTTCGCTTTTGGGGGCCAAGAGCGGGAGACGGATAATGAATTCGCTGCCTTCTCCGGAACCTTCGCTCCTCGCTTCGACGGAACCGCTATGCATGTCCACCAGCCGTTTGACCAGCGAAAGCCCGATGCCCAATCCCCCTCGCGCGCGGTCGATTCCCGGATTGACTTGTGCAAAGAGGTCGAAGATGCCGGGCAGATCGTTCTGAGCGATTCCAATGCCGTTATCGCGAACCGACACGAGCGCTTCCTCGTTTTGCTCCTCGACCGTTACCCAGATGTGTCCGCCGTCCGGGGTGTATTTGTTGGCATTGTTGAGAAGATTGTCGAGTACCTGCGTTAACCGCACCTCGTCTCCCTCGACATAAAGCGGGCGGGGCGGCAAGGTCGACGTGACGGTATGCCGGTGCGCCGATGCGCTGGGCCGGTGGCTTTCCACCACCCGGGCGGCCAGCGCCACCAGATCCACCGGTTGCTTTTGCAGGTTGATTTTGCCGCGCGTTACCCTGGAGACGTCGAGAAGGTCGTCCACCAGCCGAGCCAGATGCTGCGTCTGCCGCTCGATCATTTCAAGGGGGCGCCGACACTCCGGGGCCGGCGGCGCCTGGCGATGCAGGATATGGACGGCGTTGCGGATCGGCGCCAGCGGATTGCGGAGCTCATGGGCCAGCATGGCCAGAAATTCGTCCTTGCGGCGGTCGGCTTCGGCCAGTTCCACGGCGCGGCGACGCAGCGAGTCTTCCAGACGCTTGTGCTCGCTCAAATCGACGACGAAGGCGATCCAGGCGAGCGGCGAGCGCTCCAGCAGCGTGGCGCAGAGCAGGATGGGCACCCGGGCGCCGTCCTTGCGGATGAACTCCTTTTCGAACGGCGAGACCGCGCCGTGATTCAGCAACTGCTCCCGAGCCGCCTCGTCCAGGGGCAGGTATTCGGGGGGTGTCATCTCCGGCCAGCACAGCTTCCCGGACATGAGGTCTTCACGGCTGTATCCCACCATGTCGAGGAAAATTTGATTGGCGTTGCGGATCCGTTCTTCGACTCCTTCCAGTACGCCGATGATGTTGGCTTCCACCAAGCGCCGGACGCGCATCTCGCTCTCGCATAACGCTTCTTCGGTCTGCTGGCGTTCGATCGCCAGGGCCAGGATGTGGGCGACCGCCCGAAGAAATTGGGCGTCGTCCGGGGTAAACGCGCGGTGTTTCGCGGTATGCACGCCCAATACGCCATAGGGGCGGACATACCCGGGAATGGTGATGCTCATGCCGCTCACCACCCCATGATCGAAAAGCAAAGGCGGTCCATTGAAGCGCGTCTCGCTGCCCAGGTCTTCGACGATGACCGGTTCCCCGGCGATCAACGTGCTCTCTTCGGCCGGCCTGGAGATCAGCAGGGTGTAACCCGCCTGGGATTCCAGGCCGGCGCTGACCGTCGCATTCCCCACCAGTCCCTCCTTCCAGCCCACGCCCGCCTTCAACCGCAAGGCCCGTCCGTCGGGGAGGAGTTCCAGGACTTTGGCGTACTCGATGTCGAGACAGCGGGCGATCTGCTCCACGGTGTGTTCCATCAGCCGGTCGAGACCGGCGCCGGCCAAGGCCAATTGGCTCAGGTCGGCGATGATGGCCTTCCGCTGCGCGAGTTCCTGGATTTCGGCCTCCGCGGTCTTGTGCGGCGTGATGTCGCGTATGACGCCTACGATCATCATGCCTTCGGCCATCTTGATCGGCGCCAGATGGACATCTGCGGGGAATTCGCTGCCGTCCCGGCGCAATCCGAAAATCTCGGGGCACCGGCTCATCTTGAGCCGGTAAGGCGCCGAACGGTAACGTCGCCGGTGGTCGGCATGGCGCTCTCTATAGCGTTGCGGAAGCAGGATTTCGATCGGCTGGGCCAGCAAGTCTTCGCGGCCGTAGCCGAACAATCGTTCGAGCTCCGCATTGATCTGCCGGATGTGGCCCTGAGGATCGACGACCACGATCGCGTCGGGCAAGGCTTCAAAGAGAGCCTGGCATAGCGTCCGATCCTCGGGCGATGCCTTTCCCCCAGCCTTGGCGGCATCCCAGAAGGTTTCAAAAGAGCAAGGACTTTTCTGTTTCGTCATGTGCTGCGAGCTGCATTAGGACAGCCAGAATGCTGAGTTTACCGTTTCCGTGCCGTTAATGGTGAGTTTTGTCCGATTCGGATTAAAGGGTGAAGACCATCCATCGATTTCGTAGTTCGTCATTATTCGGAAACAATTTTACGGGAATATATCGGCCGAGGATTTTGGCGCATCGGGTATTGCGCCAAACCGGACCACGGACGGTCTACCCTTTCAGAGTTTATAGGCTTCGGTTTCCGAAAGCATTTGCCGAAGCCATTCCATGTACGGGGTCCCGCCGGTTCCCCGCGGATCGTCGGTACGGCGATGGATATACTCCTCGGCCCAGCCGTAATGAATCCTCCGGAAGGAGGCGATCGCCTCCAGGAGGGCGTTGAAAGGCTCCTTGTACCTGGAATTGCGAACGTTCGGCATGGCCTCGACTTCTTCGATGAGCCGGCGATGTTCGGTCGGCATGTAGTTGCGCATGTCGGCCAGGTGATCGGTTAGAGCCGAACGCCGGTGCGGAATTTTCAGGAACGCGACCAGGGTCGGCATGATGCTGCTCTGAGCGCCGGTCTCGCCGCGAAACCGGATGGGCGCCCGGTCCACGCCTTCGTACGTCACCGTATCGAAAAACCGGATATAGGGCCTGAACGTCTTGTAATACAGGCGGGCATCCATTTTCTCGGGAATCCGTTTAAGCACTTCGACTTGGCGCCGCACGGCGCCTTCGATCCGCCAAAGCTCGGAGCCGATGTCGGCATCCGGATCCGAAGCGAACTTCCGTTTGACCGAGGCAATAGCCGTCAGAATAGCGGCGGCGATGGCCTCGATTTCCACGTGAACCAGAATGAACCAGTGCTCATCGTACAGGTGAACGAAATTCTGGATCGTATCGATGTTTCCCAACCGGATCGGCCGGTCTTTGCGGAAACGCTTCCAGTTGTACAAGGCATAGCCGTCGTAACTCAAGATGGGGGGGCGCTGCAACAGTAGGCCGGCTCTCGCCAGCGGCACGGCGATGTTGCGCGGCAGTATCCGGGCCGGTTCCATCCCGACCTGATTGACATAAGCGGAGGCAAGAAAACCGACCCGGACGTAATAAAGGCGGAGCAGCGGCAAGGTTTCGGCAGTGACCGGCTCCCGCCAGTCCGGGATCGGAAGCTCCCTGGCATAAGCCCGAAAATCCTTATCGTGCAATAGGCTCGGCAGATCATGGCCGATTTCGTCGAGTACGGCGTACCGCGAATCGTGCGGAAACGCGGCGAGGGGATCGTGTTCGGGAAGAAAGCCGCGCTCGGCGTAATGGGGTTTCAACAATTCGCTGGCTCCGGCCTGCGGCGCTTCGGGCGGGAACCCGACGTGCCGGCCGTGCTTGTCGGTGCTCATGGCTTATCCGTGAAAAAGCAGTTTTCGCTGCAACTGAGACTCGGATTGCCGGAATTTCGTTCGGCCGATTTGTCCTTGGAGGCTTGGCCATTCCGAAGACTCAATTTGGCCGGGACAAATTTAAACAGCCAAGAGTTGCTCCGAGGGGCAAATTCAGGGGGGAATCGCCGCGCTAAAGCATTCTCGATTCGCCCTTTCAGATCATCAAAGGCTACAGAGGAAATGAGCAAAAGTAGAAGGCTGGGATGACGAAGGAATCCCGGCAACTGGCTGAAAAGGCTGGGTTTCGTTCCTTAACTCAGCCTACGCTTTCGGCTTTTACGACACGCTCCCATCGAGGGAGCTGGAATTGAACGAGCAGGACAGGCGGCGCCTGCCCTGCGAATGATCGGCTGGTTTCGGCCGGAGGGCTCAGCCCGTGTAGCTGAGCCAGTCGGCATGGTCGTCGCGACGGCCGTGCACGTAGTCGAAATACAGCGTCTGAAGCTTTTCCGTTACGGGTCCGCGTCCGCCGTTGCCGATGGTCCGCCCGTCCACTTCGCGGATCGGGGTCACTTCGGCGGCGGTGCCGGTGAAGAAGGCTTCGTCGGCGACATAGACTTCATCGCGGGTAATCCGCTTTTCGACGACTTCGAGGCCGCTTTCCCGCGCGATGGTGAAGACGGTTTCGCGCGTGATGCCTTCCAGCGCCGAGGTCAGGTCCGGCGTATAGAGCTTGCCGCGGCGCACGATGAAGATGTTCTCGCCGCTGCCTTCGGCCACGTAGCCTTCGTGGTCGAGCAGCAAGGCTTCGTCGCAGCCCGCTTCCACGGCTTCCTGAACCGCCAGGATGGAATTCAGGTAATTGCCGTTCGCCTTGGCCTTGCACATGACGCTGTTGACGTAATTGCGGGTGTAGGACGAGGTGCGGACCTTGATGCCGCGCGCCATGTTTTCCGCGCCGAGGTAAGCTCCCCATTCCCAGGCGGCGATCATGACGTGCACCTTGAGTCCCTTGGCGTGCAGGCCCATTCCCTCCGAACCGTAAAAGCACATCGGCCGGATGTACGCGCTGGACAGGCCGTTCCGGCTGACGGCTTCACATTGCGCCCGGTCGAGGATGTCCTTGTCGAAGGGAATCTTCATGTTCATGATGTGGGCGGAGCGGAACAGCCGGTCGGTGTGGTCGCGCAGACGGAAGATCGCCGCGCCCCGGCCGGTCTTGTAAGCCCTGAGCCCCTCGAACACGCCGCAGCCGTAATGCAGGGTATGGGTCAGCACGTGAACCTTCGCGTCTCGCCAGGGCAGCCACTCGCCGTCGAGCCAGATGACGCCGTCTCTGTCATCCATCGCCATCAGTCGTTCTCCGAAATTACCAGTGAAAGTGAAAAGCTCAGCGTTCCATCACATCCCGCCAAATCTGCCGCACGCGGGAACGCAGTTCGAAATGTTCATCGGCCGGAACGAGCGCGGGCACTTCCCGCAGCGCGGACCGATGGATGTGCTCGCGGAAGAGGCAATAGGCCCGCCTCAATAATCCGGCGTCGTCCGCGCCTAAGAAATCGGCCTTGGCGAGGGAATCCAACAGGCGCACCACGTCGGTCCACTCGGTCAGTTTTTCGCAGTCGTGAGCACCCGAAAGAACCCCGAATTGTACTATAAACTCGATATCGACGATACCGCCGAAGCCTTGCTTCAGGTCGAATACCGCCGGGTCCTTCGCCGAGAGATTGGCGCGCATTTTTTCGCGCATTTCGCGAATTTCGGTCCGAAGGGTTTCGATCTCGCGTTTCCGGCAGAGGGACTTTTTTCGGATCGTTCCGAACCGCTCGGCGATGCCGGGATCGCCGGCGACGAACCGGGCCTTGACCAGCGCCTGCTGTTCCCAGGTCCAGGCGTTATCCGTCTGGTAAGCGTCGTAAGCGTCGACGCTGCTGACCAGAAGTCCCGAGCTTCCCGAAGGCCGAAGCCGCAAATCCACTTCGTAGAGAATGCCCGCCGGGGTGTTGGCGGTCAAAAGATGAATGATGCGCTTGCCCATGCGCGCGAAAAATTCGGCGGTGCTGATCGGCCGCTCGCCGCTGGTGGGAGCGCTGTCGGCGCCGTCGTAAAGGAAGACCAGGTCCAGATCCGATCCGTAGCCGAGTTCCAGCCCGCCCATCTTGCCGTAGGCGATCACGCCGAAACCGCTGACGCCGCCGATGCTCGCGCCGGGCGGAACGCCGTGCCGCGCCGCCGTCAATCGCCAGGCCTGTCGCATGACTTCGTTCGCCAGGACTTCGGCGATGTAGGTGAGATAATCGCTGACCACCATGATCGGAATGGCGCCCACGAAGTCGGCCGCCGCGACTCTCAAAATACAGCTTTGCTTGAACTGGCGCAGGCCGATCAGGATTTGCTCGAGATCCTCCGGATCGACCGAATCGAGCTTCCGTTTCAGCTCCCGTTCCAGTTCCGCCTTCGACAGCGGCGTGTAAAGCGCCCGCGGGTCCAGCAGTTCGTCGAGAAGCAGCGGATGCCGGGCGATGTAGCGGGTGATCCAGGGGCTGCCCGCCGCCAGCTTGACGAGCTGCGACAAAGCTTGCGGATTCTCTGCCAGAAGGGTCAGGTAGACGTTGCGGCTGGCGATGGCCTCCAGCAGCGCGAAAAGCCGTTCCAGCGTGTTCTCGGGTTGTTCGGTAGCGGCGGTGGCGCTAAGCAGCATCGGCATGAGGCGGGCAAGTTCCGACGCGCCCCTCGGGGTCAGATTCTTGATCGCGTGCGATGCCTGGAAAGTCTCGATAAGCTTGGCGCCGGACTCGGGCTTCGGCCACCCGAAATTCCGCAACGCCATATCGATTTGTTCGCGATCGCCGCCCAGTGCGAAAGCGGCCGGAGTCTCGGACTTGACTGGCGCGACGACCTGCTCGAATACCTCGTGGACTTCATGGCGCACCGCATCGATGCGCGTCTTGAACGTTTCCCAGTCGGAGAAACCCATCGCGAAAGCCAGGCTGAGCCGTTGCAGCGGATCGGCCGGGAGGTCGTGGGTTTGCCGGTCGGCGTACTGTTGCAGCCGGTTTTCCACCGTGCGGAGGAAGCGATAGGCTTCCCGAAGCTTTTCGACCGTCCGTGCGGGCAGCAAGCCGAGATCGGCCAGTGCTTCCAAAACGACCTGAATGCGGCGCTCCTGCAGGCGCTTCTCGCGTCCGCCGCGAATCAGTTGAAACGCCTGGCCGATGAATTCGATTTCCCGGATGCCGCCCGGACCGAGCTTGATGTTTTCCTGGCGGTCCTTGCGTTGCAGTTCCAGCGAGATTTTCTGCTTCAGCTCGCGCAATTCGCCGAGAGTCCGGTAATCCAAGTAACGCCGGTAGACGAAGGGGTGGAGAAATTCCTGAAGTTCCCGTCCGGCTTCGAAATCGCCGGCCATGGGGCGCACTTTCACCATGGCGTAGCGCTCCCATTCGCGTGCCTGGCTTTGGTAGTACGCTTCCAGGGCGTAGAAGTTCTGCACCAGGGGACCCGAGTCGCCGAACGGGCGCAAGCGAAGATCGACGCGGAAGACGAAACCGTCCTCGGTCTTGGCGTCCAGCGCCTTCACCAGATTGCGCGCCAGCTTGGTGTAGAACTCGGCGTAGCTGGTCTCGCGCTTGTCCGGGAGAACGCCGTCGTCGCGATAAGCGAAGATCAGATCGATGTCGGACGAAAAATTCAGCTCGAAGGCGCCGAGCTTGCCCATGCCCAGCACGACCAGCGATTGCGGCCGCCCCTCCTTGTCGACCGGCGTTCCCCGGCTGGCGCAGGCCTGGCGAAAAAGAAAATCCAGGCTTTCCTGCACGCACACGTCCGCCAGGGCGGACAAATCCTTTAGGGTTTCCTCCAGGCTGGCCCAGCCGGCGATGTCGCGCCAGGCGATACGCACCATTTCGAGGTTGCGGAAGCGGCGCAGGACGGCCATCAGTTCCGCCTCGGTATCGACGTCTTCCAGGAGCTTTCGCAAGCCGGCGCGGATGTTTTCCTCGCCGGTCGAGTTCAGCAGCCGGCCCGATTCCAAAAGCTCCTTCAAAAGCGCCGGACGGCGGGTACATTGTTCGGCGACGAAGGGGCTTGCGGCCCAAACCGCGCCTAGGGAGTCTCCGACCGCATCCGGAAGCTCTCCGATTTCGAGGTGTGCCGCGTTCGCGGAAAACGCGGACCAGGCCAAGGCTACCGGTTGTTTGAGCGGTTCGGGCAGGCGCTTGAGAAAATCGGAGTGGTCGGACATAAGCAGCTTAAAGGTGACGGTGCCGAAAGCTTAGTCTTTTTAACGAGTTTCGCCGTCGCCGCCGAAAAACGGCCGCAGAAAGTTCGAGAAGAAATCCCCGCGTTCGTCCCGCTTCTCGCGGGCCGCTGTCAGCGCCTCGCGGACCTCTTCCTTCAACTTGGTGTCGGAAAGCATCATGTAAGGCCGGATCGGGGCTTTTTCCGCCTTTTCCAGATAAGCCAGGGCCTTGTCGTACTCGCCCTGCTGCAACAAGAAGTCGCCGTAAAAATAATTCGAATCCAGCGCGTTCGGATAAAGCTTCAAAGCCGCTTCCAGATACTGGCGGGCCGAATCGTCGTCCCCGAAGGAAATCGGCCAGCCGGGAAGCCGGTAATAAAGATTGCCGAGGGTGATGTAAGCCGATCCTTCCATGGCGCGGGGATCGATGTCGATCGCCTTGATGAGCAGTTCCCGGGCTTCCCCGATCTTGCCCAGCGTGCTCAAACCGACGTCCGCGGCGGCGTAGGTGCAGAGGACGATGGCTTCCAGAATCAGCGGGTCGGCTTCCTTGGGGTTTTGCACGGAAACGGAATGCACCCTGGCCAGAAGATCTTTGAACCTCTCGGCATGTTTGGACGGCGGCAGCCGGTAAAAAATCTCGGCCCATTCGTCTTCCAGGCGGCGAACGGTGTCATGCACGTTCGGTCCGGCCTTGGAGTGGCCGGCGCCGGGGAGGATGAACGCTAACAGGGCGAGTATGAGATGTAAGGACTTCAAATGCGGATTTTTGGAAATGAGCGACGAAACAAACATTCTAATGATCGGGGAGTGGAGGGGTAATGAGGATTTTTCCGAGGTATGCGGCTTTTTCGCCGAACCGTCTTTGCCGCTTCGGCTGGCCGGCTATGGCTGCTCGGAACTCTCTTTTCCGAAATTTCTTCTCGTTTTTTCGATCTCTTGCCGGTAAGTCTCGGCATCGCCGAAATCGATGAACCGGTTGTACCGCGAATGGGGCGATTTGACGCGGCGGGCGTGTTTGATGGGGCACCAATGCTGCTCGGTGCGGGCGGCGATTTCCCGGACATAGGCGAGAAGACCGTTGCCGTAGGAGCAGTACGTGCAGTTGAGCTTCTCGATCAGATTCAGATAAGCCAGTCGTCCCCGGTCGAAAACCAGGTGGTCGCGGCGCTTCACCTTCGGTATGCCGTAAATGGGGAAGCAAACCGCCTGGTAGAGCGTGACGGCCAAGTCCAGGAGGGCGAAAGGAACGATCAGGGAGTAAATGAGCGGCGCGGTGAGCAGCGTGAGCGGGTTGGCCTTGACGATGTACTTGGTCAGGCTTGCCTTGAGCTTGCGGTGTTCCCGCAACAGTTCGCGGGCATAAACGATCTTGCCGTTCCGGAGCTTGATCCGGAATTCTTCCCTGTGCTTGGCCAGTTCGGCTTCGAGTTCCTCTTCGAGCGCTTGGATGTTTTCGATCAGGGCGGCAATTCTTGGATTCATGGGATGCTCGAAGGGACGGGAAAAGGAATCTTCTACGATAGCATGAAAGCTTTTGGAAAATTGTAGATTCAATCGGCTAAGAGGCCGTCTTCAAACGTTACGAGCGATGTCAGGCCAAGGCGCGAAAGGAACCGCCGCAGGCTGGCCCGAAGGATGAGTAAAGCGCAGCGTGCTCATCGAGCACGAAAACGATGGGCACGGTTTCGGCCTTTGCCCGTCCTATGCGCTCCGGCTATTGCTTTTTCCGAGATGGCGCGCTACAGCGCCAGCAAAAACGCGAGCAGATCCTCTTTCTCGGATTTGGCGAGTTTCAGTCCGAGCACCAGGTTGAAGAATTCCACCGTGTCTTCCAGCGTCAGCAAGCGTCCGTCGTGCAGATAGGGCGGCGAATCCTTGATACCGCGCAGAGGAGGCGTCTTGACGGGGCCGTCCGCCGAGGCCGTTTGGGTGGTGGTGATTCCGGGTCTGTAAAACCGTTCCACCTTTAGGTCATGGGTCCGGTTGTCGGTATAGTGGGGCGGCGCATGGCAAGCCGCGCACCGGGCCTTGCCGAAAAAAAGCTCCTGGCCCCGAAGCGCGGCCTCGCCGTTGTTTTTTTGCGGGTCCAGCTTGCCCGCCGCATCTAGCTGGGGAGCCGGCGGAAAATCGATGAGTTTTTGAAATTCGGCCATGAGGCGCACTTCGCTGGCTTGCTCCGGCACGTGGGCTTCCTTTCTCTGGGCGGCGTCCGCGTCTCCGTCGAAATAAGCCGTCCGCAATTCGAATTCCGAGCGGTCCTCGATGCTTTTCAGCATGCCCTCGGAGCCGAACACCTGCTGAACGTCGATGCCCCGAAGGCTTCGCGTGTCGATGCGGCGGCTGGGCTCCCGCGGCCGCGTGCTCGAAACCGTCTGTATGGCGGCGCCGGTATGGCCGTTGACATGGCAGTCGAAGCAGGCGATGCCGGGAGAAGGATTTTCCGTGCGGCGGTCCTCGGTGGCGTTGAACTGCTGCTGCGGAAATGGCGTGAGCAGGAGCCTGAGTCCTTCCAACCGTTCGGCATTGACGATGCCGTCGAACAGCTCGCGGTAATTGGAGAGCGTTATCAACCGGCCTCGGGAAACATCGCCCAGGTCGGGCCGTGTCTTGAGAAAGAGAGGCGGGGGGAGTTCCGGCTGGAAGCGCTCCGGAATGTCGAAACCGACATCGAAGCGGGCGAGGTCGCGGCCCTCCTGCTGCTCGACGACTTCTATGAAGTTCTTGCCGAATACGATGCCGCCCTCGGCGGGATTGGGGTGGGGCAGGGGCATGAATCCCTTCGGAAACAAGTCCTGCTTTCGAATCTCCTCGGGCGTCATTTCCGCCAGTCTGTCCCAGGTGACCACCTCCCGGATTTTGACCCGCACGCCTTCCTGGATGGGTTTGCCCCCGGTCATCGTAAGCGTTTTGGACGGGTTGTCGCTGAGATCGTAGCGTTCGTCGAGAATCTTCAAGTGGCGTTCCATGGCATCCAGTTTCGCCGTCTTCATGCGCGCCATGAATGGCTGAAATTCCTCGGCGCTTCTCGCCGGAGCGGAGCCTGTCGCGAGACCGGCGAAGGCCAGGCTCAGGATGGCGGATCCACGCAGAATCGTTTCGAGCGCTTTTTCCGGCATCGTCCGTTCCTCCCTGTCGGCACCTTGCTGAAGGCAGCCTCGATGGCCGCGATGGTTGAAGTCCTTGGACGAAACGCTTGATTAAATGGCAGGCGCTCCGGCTGCGGTAGCCGTACGAATACGGACCGGGGGCGGATTTCGCGGGGTGGCGGACGGGGAGAGGGATTGAACAAGCCGGGACGGTGTCCCGGCTTGGGGATAACGGGAATCAGATCCCGGAGAGGCCGACGATGTTGTAGCCGGCGTCCACGTACAGGATTTCCCCGGTGATGCCGGAGGCGAGGTCGGAGCAGAGGAATGCGGCGGCGTTGCCCACTTCCTCGATGGTGACGTTCTTGCGCAAGGGCGCCGCTTGCTCGCCCTTGGCCAGCATCTCGCGGAAGTTGGCGATGCCGGAGGCGGCGAGGGTGCGGATGGCCCCGGCGGACACGGCGTTGACGCGGGTGCCTTCGGGGCCGAGGGAGGCCGCGAGGTAACGGACGTTGGCCTCGAGGCTGGCCTTGGCGACGCCCATCACGTTGTAATTCGGAATGGCCCGTTCGGCGCCGAGATAGCTCAGCGTCAGCAGCGAACCCTTGCGGCCCGCCATCAGCTGGCGCCCGGCTTTCGCGAGCGCGGCGAAGCTGTAGGAGCTGATGTCGTGGGCTATACGGAAATTCTCGCGGGTCACCGCGTCGATGTAAGCGCCTTCCAGGGCTTCGCGCGGGGCGAAGGCGACGGAATGGACGATGCAGTCGAGCCCGTCCCAGCGCTTGCCCAATTCGTCGAAAAGCGCGTCGATCTGCTCATCGCTCGCCACGTCGCAAGGCAGGACGATTTTCGCGCCCACTTCCTCGGCCAGTTTTTCGACACGCTCCTTGAGCTTATCGTTCTGATAGGTGAGCGCGATTTCCGCTCCCTCCCGCCGCATTGCCTCGGCGATGCCGTAGGCGATGGACCGGTTGCTGGCGACGCCGACGATAAGAGCGCGCTTGTCTTGCATGAACCCCATGGTGAATCTCCGGTTTCGTCTGGAAATGGCGCGAAAGTATCCGCTAGAGGACGGGTGCTGTCCAGTCGTAGCCGCGCAAGGGGTACGGCCCCGGATTTCTCCGGCCGATGGGACTATCGCACCGCTCGCGTATAATGGCCGCCTATGGCGATCAGGCAAAAATCCGCACATCGTTTTTTCGGTCCGGCGAGTTCCGGCGGTGAGTTTTTTCGGGGGGGGCGAAGCTTCGCCTCTTCGTTCCGGGCGGCCGTTTTTTTTCTCCTGGCGTTTCTGCTCGCCGCCTGCGGCAGTCCTCTGAACAATCCTTATCCGGCCGAGAACAAGGGCAGGAATATCCTTTACACCTCGTTCACCGAGCGGCCGAAGCACCTGGACCCGGCGCGGGCCTATAGCTCCAACGAATACGAGATCATCGCCCAGATCTACGAGCCGCTGTTGCAGTATGCCTATCTGAAAAGGCCCTATCAGCTCGAGCCGCTCACGGCGGAAGCGCTGCCGGCGGTGACGTATTTCGACAAGGACCGGCGCCCGCTGCCGGCCGATGCGCCGGAGGACAGGATCGCGTACAGCGAATACGATGTCCGCCTTCGTCCGGACATCTTGTTCCAGCCTCATCCGGCGTTCGCCAAGGCTCGGGACGGACGCTATCGCTACCATGCGCTGACCGAGGACGAATTGTCGGAGATAAAGACCATTGCCGATTTTGCCGAAACCGGCACCCGCGCTCTGACGGCCGAGGATTACGCGTACCAGATCAAGCGCCTGGCGCATCCGCAGCTTCATTCGCCCATCGCCGAGATGATGAAGGGCTATATCGTCGGCCTCAAGGCGTTGAGCGAGCGGATGGCGAAGGATTTCGAGGCCCGGCCGGATAAGTCGGCGTTCTTCGACATCCGCGGCTATGCCCTGGACGGCGTCGAGGTCGCCGATCCACACCGCTTGAAAATCCGCTTGCACGGCAAATATCCCCAGTTCCGCTTTTGGCTGGCGATGCCGTTTTTCGCTCCGATGCCGTGGGAGGCGGATGCGTTTTACGCCCAGAGAGGTCTGATCGAAAAGAACATCACCCTCGACTGGTACCCGGTCGGCACCGGCGCCTACATGCTGGCGGAAAACAATCCGAACCGGCGCATGGTGCTGCTGAAAAATCCCAATTACCACGATGATTTTTATCCGGCCGCGGGCGAACCGGAGGATGCGGCGAAGGGATATTTGAAGGATGCCGGCCAAAAGTTGCCGTTCATCGAGAAGGTGGTGTTCACTTTGGAAAAGGAAACCATTCCCTATTGGAACAAGTTCCTGCAGGGCTACTACGACGCTTCGGGAATCGCTTCGGACAATTTCGACCAGGCGATTCGATTCACCGGGCAGAGCGAGGCCGAACTGACGCCGGAGATGAAGGCCAAGGATATTCGCCTGGAGACGGCCGTAACCACGTCCACGTTCTACATGGGGTTCAACATGCTCGACGCCGCGGTGGGAGGCTTGGACGAGGCCAAGGCCAAGCTCCGCCAGGCCATCAATATCGCGGTCGATTACGAGGAGTTCATCGCCATCTTCATCAACGGCCGCGGCATTCCGGCTCAGGGGCTCTTGCCTCCCGGCATTTTCGGCAACGTCGAGGGCAAGGAGGGAATCAACCCTTACGTGTACGAGTGGGCCGACGGCGCGCCGCGGCGCAAGAGCATGGACGCGGCGAAAAAGCTTCTGGCCGAGGCCGGCTATCCCAACGGCGTCGATGCCAAGACCGGCAAGCCCTTGGTGCTTTATCTCGATACCGTGGCGCGCGGCCCCGACGACAAATCGATTCTGAACTGGTACCGCAAGCAGTTCGCCAAGCTCGGCATCCAACTGGTGCTGCGCACCACCGATTACAACCAGTTCCAGCAGAAGATGCTGAACGGCAATGCCCAAATCTTCATGTGGGGCTGGAACGCCGATTATCCCGATCCGGAAAACTTCTTCTTCCTGCTTTACGGCGAGAACGCCAAGGTGGGCAAGGGCGGCGAGAACGCCGCCAATTACAAGAACCCGGAGTTCGACCGCTTGTTCGAGCGCATGCGCAACATGGACGACGGCGAGGAGCGCTTCCGCATCATCCAGGCCATGCAGGAAATCCTGCGGCACGATTCGCCCTGGTTGTTCGGTTACCACCCCAAGGGGTTTTCGCTGCATCACGACTGGTACCGCAATCTCAAGCCCAATCTGATGGCCAACAACGGCATCAAGTATCAGCGCATCGACGCGGCGCGGCGGGAGGAAAAACGGGCGGAGTGGAACCGGCCGACCTATTGGCCGCTGGCCGCGGGTTCGGTGCTGCTGGTCGCGGCGATCGTCCCCGCTTATTCGACCTACCGCCGCCGCATGAGGTCCACCGCGTTATGATCCGCTATATCGTCCGCCGCGCGCTTTACGCCGTTCCGCTGCTTTTGGGCGTGAACATCCTGACCTTTCTGTTGTTCTTCGTGGTGAATACGCCGGACGACATGGCGCGGATGCACCTCGGTCAGAAGCATGTCACCCAGGAGGCGGTCGAGGGCTGGAAACACGAGCGCGGCTACGATTTGCCGCTGTTCTGGAACGATCGGGCGGAAGGAACCGGGAAAGCGACGCGAACGATCTTTTATCGGAAGTCGGTGGGGCTGTTCCTGTTCCGTTTCGGGCGTTCCGACAGCGGGCGCGAAATCGGCGCCGACATCCGCCAGCGCATGTGGCCTTCGCTCGCCATCGCGGTGCCTTCGCTCATCGTCGGACTTCTGGTGCACATCAGCCTGGCCCTGCTCCTGGTGTTTTTCCGGCTGACCTATCTGGAATTCTGGGGCATCGCCTTATGCGTCGTGCTGATGTCCGTTTCGTTCCTCTTTTACATCATCGGCGGGCAGTATTTACTGGGAAAACTGTTGCAGCTGACGCCGATCTCGGGTTACGACTCCGGCATCAACGCCGTCCGCTTCCTGATCCTGCCCTTGGCCATCAGCGTCGTCGCCGGCATCGGTTCCGGCGTGCGCTGGTATAGAACCTTGTTCCTGGAAGAAGTGGAGAAGGATTATGTCCGCACCGCGCGGGCCAAGGGGCTGTCCGAGCCGCAGGTGCTGTTCGGGCATGTGCTCAAGAACGCCATGATTCCCATCCTGACCGGCGTGGTCGTGGTGCTGCCCCTTCTGTTCACCGGCAGCCTGATCACCGAATCGTTCTTCGCCATTCCGGGGCTGGGCAGCTATACCATCGACGCCATCGGCCAGCAGGATTTTGCCATCGTGCGCGCCATGGTGTTCCTGGGTTCCGCGCTGTATGTCCTCGGCCTGCTGCTGACCGATCTTTCCTATACGCTGGTCGATCCCCGCGTGCGGCTCGGTTAAGTCATGTTGAAACTGCTCTGGACCGACATTCTGTTCTTCATCCTGCTGGCGGGCTTTGCCGTGCTCATCGTCCGGGCCAGGGGGCGGGAGCATTTGCGCAGGCCCTGGCGCAAGGTGGCGCGGAGCCGAAGCGCCATGGTGTCGCTGGTGATTCTGCTGGCTTACCTTTTCATCGCCGTATTGGATTCGATTCATTTTCATCCCCGGACCGAAGGCGAAAACGGCCAGTACCAGGCGGAGGCGATCAGCGTGCTCGACAGCTGGATGACGCCGATCCGGACGCGTGTGGAAAAAACCTATTCGGCGCCTTTTTCGTCCTACGCCTATGCCAAGGAAATAATCCGCCGGCCCGACGGTACCCAGATCTGGGATTATCCCCGCCTGCAATACGGAGGAGCGCATCTGGCCGATCCGGAACGCGAAAAAACGGCCGATATTCTGGCGACCGGCGCGAAGGGGCTGGGGAAGGGAACGCTGGTCTGGCTGGCATCGGCTTGCCTGACGGTTGTCTGGCGCAGCCGCCGGGATCGTGCCGGTCTCGCGGAAAGCTTCAAGCGCATCGCTCTCGGCCGAACGGAAATTCCGTGGCGGGCGGTATGGCTGGCGCTGTTCCTCATCTTGGGAGTCGGCGGCATGCTGGCCGAACTCGGCCTTTACTACCACGTTCTCGGCACCGACAAAGTCGGCGAGGACGTGTTCTACCAGAGCCTCAAGAGCGTTCGGACCGGGCTTTTGATCGGCACCCTGACCACTTTCGCCACGCTGCCCCTGGCCTTGGGATTCGGCATCCTGGCCGGTTATTTCCGCGGCTGGGTCGACGACGCGATCCAGTATCTTTACACCACTCTCAACTCCATCCCCGGCGTGCTGCTCATCGCCGCCGCCATGCTCATCATGCAGGTGTACATGGCCCGGCACGAGGACGACTTCGCGAGCCTGGCGGTGCGGGCCGATTTCAGGCTGCTGTTTCTTTGCCTGATCCTCGGCATGACGAGCTGGACCGGCCTGTGCCGCTTGCTGCGGGCGGAAACCCTGAAGCTGCGCGAGATGGAATACGTCCAGGCGTCTCGGGCGCTGGGCGTCAGGCAAGGCGCGATTCTGGCGCGGCACATCCTGCCCAACGTGTTCCACCTGGTGCTGATCTCGGTGGCCCTGGATTTCAGTTCGCTGGTGCTGGCCGAGGCCGTGCTGTCGTACGTGAATATCGGCGTCGATCCCACCATGGAGAGCTGGGGCAACATGATCAACAGCGCCCGGCTGGAAATGGCGCGGGACCCGGTAGTCTGGTGGTCTCTGGCGGCTGCGTTTGTATTCATGTTCACTTTGGTGCTCGCCGCCAACCTGTTCGCGGATGCCGTGCGGGACGCTTTCGATCCGAGGCGGGCGGAGTGATGGGCTGTCGATGGTCATCCTGCTCGATAAGGGCCATAGTATTTTTTCAGATTTCCGGAGTAGCTTTCCCATGAAGTTGAAAGTGATCGTTCATCAGGCCGAGGAGGGCGGTTATTGGGCTGAAATTCCGGCTATTCCGGGCTGTGCTTCCCAAGGCGAAACCCTGGAGGATTTGCTGGCGAATCTTCACGAGGCCGTAGAAGCTTGCTTGTCGATCGAGGTCGAGGAGGAAAGTCTTGCGCAGACGGATAGGATTTTGGAGATTGCCGTTTGAAACTCATTTCCGGCAAAGCTTTTGGAAAATTGCTGGAGCGGCACGGATGGGAACTAAAGAGGATCGGCGGCAGCCATCATGTCTACGGAAAGCAGGGGTATTCGGCGCGTATTTCGGTTCCTGTTCACGGGAATGAACCGCTCAAGATTGGGCTTCTAAGACATTTTCTTAAGCTGGCCGGAATTTCGGAGCATGAGTTGTGAGCGTCGTCTCTGAGGCATTGGACGTTGGCGGAGAGCGGCAAGCGGCTGCCGCGCTGTTGTCCGTGACCGATCTCCACGTGAGCTTCCGCCAGGGCGCCGAGCTGATACCCGCCGTCAGCGGCGTGTCGTTTCGCATCGATAAGGGCGAGACCTTCGCGCTGGTGGGCGAATCGGGCTCGGGAAAATCGGTCACGGCGCTGTCGGTGCTGAGATTATTGCCTCACAACGGGCGAATCGTGCGGGGCGGGGCGACTCTTGGCGGCACCGATTTGTTCGGGTTGCCGGAATATGCCATGAGCGCGATCCGAGGGTTGCGCATCGGCATCATTTTCCAGGACCCCATGAGTTCGCTGAACCCGGTCATGACCGTGGGCCGCCAGATCGGCGAGATCCTGCGCTTGCAGCGGGGCTTGCAGGGCAGGCCGGCGAGGAACCGCGCCCTGGAACTCCTGGATCATGTGGGATTGCCGAACCCGGAGCGGCATCTGGACGAGTATCCCCATCAGCTTTCCGGCGGCATGCGGCAACGGGTCATGATCGCTATCGCCCTGGCCGGCGAACCGGATCTCCTGATCGCCGACGAGCCGACCACGGCCTTGGACGTGACGATTCAGGCGCAAATCCTGGAACTTCTCGATCGCTTGAAGCGCGAAAGCGGAATGGCGCTGTGGCTGATCACCCATGATCTCGGCATCGTCGCGGAACTGGCCGACCGCGTGGCCGTCATGCGCGCCGGCAAGATCGTGGAACAGAGCGGCCGCGAACGATTCTTCGAAAAACCGGAGCATCCTTACAGCCGCGAGCTGTTCATGGCCATGCCCCGCCTGGATGCCTGCCTCGACCGGCCCGAAACGCAGCATTCGGAGCAACTGTTGGTCGTGGAGGATTTCAAGGTCCATTATCCGGTCAAGAAAGGCATCCTCCAGCGGACCGTGGATTACGTCCGGGCGGTGGACGGCGTTTCGTTCTCGATGGCTCAGGGCGAGACCCTGGCTCTCGTCGGCGAGTCCGGGTGCGGCAAGACGACCTTGGGCAAGGGCGTTCTCAACCTGATCGAGAATTCCGGGGGGCGGGTCCGCTTCGACGGCGCCGATATCTCGGGGCTGCGCGGCGAGGAACGGCGGAAGCGCTGCGCGGAAATGCAGATCGTGTTCCAGGACCCGTATTCCTCGATGAACCCGCGCATGGTGGTGGGCGATATCGTCGAGGAGGGGCTGCGCGCTTTGCACCCTGTCATGACCGAAACCGAGCGGCGCGAGCGGGTGGACGATCTGCTCCGGGGCGTCGGGCTGCCGAAGGAGGCCCGGCTGCGTTATCCGCACGAATTTTCCGGCGGACAAAGGCAGCGTATCTGCATCGCGCGGGCCTTGGCGGTCGATCCCAAGTTGATCGTGTGCGACGAGCCGACCAGCGCCCTGGACGTGTCGGTCCAGGCCCAAATCCTGACGCTATTGCGGGAACTGCGCGACCGGCGGCGCCTCAGTTACCTGTTCATCACCCACGATCTGGCCGTGGTGGCCGAGCTGGCCGACCGGGTGGCGGTCATGCATCGGGGCAAGATCGTCGAAATGGGGCCGACCCGGCAAATTCTTTTCAAGCCGGCTCATCCTTACACCCAACGCCTGCTGGAGGCGGTACCTAAGTTGAGAAGGGCGTAAAAACGGCTTCTTCCGTGGCTTGATCGAGACAAAAAAGCCGGGCTTCGGAGCCCGGCTTCTCGCTGGTGGATCGCGGTACGCTCGTTTAATGTTGAACCGCCGGCAAAAGGCGAGGATCGCCACCGGCGTTATTAAGACAGCCGGGCTGTTCGAAGCCGGCCGTTACGCCGTCCTTGTTGCCGTTATACTGGTCGAGAATGATATTGTCCGGACGGTCGAGGTCGCCGGATACGCCGCCGACGCCCTGCATCTGATCCAATTGCAGGTTGTTCCGAACGCGCCAGGCGATGTTATGGTCCGCACAGGACGTGTCGCCGCTGACGCCCACCGCGCCGACGATCTTTCCATTCTTGTAGAGGCCCAGTCCGCCCCCGAATACGTTGACGCCGCCGGGACGCTTGCCGACCATCGGATCGTTGGCCTGGCCGTAGCGCTTGGGATTGCCGCCGTATGCCACGTCGGGATTGACCGGGTTACTGAACTGAAGGCCGTACAAACTGCCGCCCAGCATCGTTTCCGCGTTGGCGCCGGAAGTTCCCTGCGCGGCCGAGTAAAGGTTGCCGGTGGAGAGCGCCAGCCCATCGAGGCTGAAGGCGTTGGCGGTATTCGCCTTTTGGGCGGAAATGACCCGGCTGCCGGGCCATTGGGCGCCGCGGTCGGTTCCGGAGTAGGCGACCGCGCAGACCACGCCGTCGCGGTTGACGATGGTTCCCCACATGTCGAAGTCCAGTCCGCTGCTTTCGGCGCCAACGGCGCTGACCAGAGCGCTTTTCAACTGGGCGTGCGAAGGCAAATCGTCGCACTCGGCCCTGCCGGCGGAAGGCTCCGCCATGACATTGCCGCACGCCAGAGCGGCGATCCCAAAAGCAATCATTATTCCCCTCAATGACCTCATGGCAGAATCTCCATCCGTTTGTTGATCGACAAAATAAAGCTCAAACTCCGCGTGCACGGAAAGCACAAAGCGGGCCATGTTGGCCGATCGAGCGTTTGAGGCGGTTCCAACGTCTCCCTGGAGCGATATTCTGTCTTGGAATTTAGAGGCTTGAGGCAGAAGGCGCAACGACTGGCATTTCGTACCGCTCGGCGAGTGTAAAGAAAAGCGACGTTTTCTCCCGGGCCAAGCGGGCAGGAACTGGCTCATCGTCGAGACAGCTTTGCATCCAGTTCCCGCCGTTTTTAGGCTTTTTACCTATTTATCATCGATTTAGGTTGTCAGGATTCTTTACAAAACATGAGCCGAGCCGGTCAGCGCCAAAACACCCCTTGCGGCAGCGTTCCGGATTTTCCGGTCAATCGCCCTCCGTCGGATTTATGCAGCAGCTCGTAAATTTCGGCGGCCGCTTTTTTCTCCGGCGCGCCCCAGTTCCTGACTCTTCCGTCGCAGTAATGCCGTCGTAGATTGTTCTGCGCCTGTTCGTCGGTTTCCTGCGTCAGCGGGACGACTTTGCGCCAAACGGCATCCGATTCGCAGATCGATTTCTTAGCCGCGTCCGCGGCCTTCAAGAATCTCGAAAGCGCATCCCCGTGGGCGTTGGCCCAGCCTTCCCGGAAAACATAACCGAGACTCGGCACGTCGGCATTTATACCTAAGCCTTGATGTATTCCGCGGCCATCGATGAGGCGACGATAGCCCTGAGCCTCCAGCTTGGCGGCGAAATTCCAGTAATTCAGAACGGCGTCGAGCTTGCCCTGCTGCAACTGTTGATTGAGCAGCGGCGGCGCGCCGAAAACTTTATCGGTCGAACGGTCCAGGTCCAGGCCGTACGCTTTTTGAGCCAGAGCGCGCAGCAGCAGCCAGTTTTTGTCCAATCCGCCGCCCGCGATGCCGAGCCGTTTTCCCTTGAGGTCGGCGATCCCGCGGATGAGAGAATCGGCCGGTACGATCAACGCCCCGTGGTTGGTGGAGTAGGGCAGGAAAGCGACATCCGTGCCTTGCCCGCGCTGATTGGCCACCCAGATCCAATCGGACACGATCAGATCGACGCTTCCTCCCTGAAGGGCAATTTTTCCCGCTTCCGCGCTGGCGAGCGAGGTGGTTTCCAGCGTGAGTCCCTCCGCTTTATCCAGCCCTTCCTCTTGAATGACGGCAAGCTCCCAGTTGAGCGTGCCGAAGGCCAGCGTGCCGATTTTGATGTCGGTTCCTTTGGCCGAAAGCGGGGGCGCGAAGAAAATCAATGAAAAAAAGATCGAGAGAACGAGTTGTATGTTCATAGCGTGAAATCCGTATAAGCAGGTTTTATTCTAATCGAGCGTTCGCGCCAGAATCGAGGTGTCGGTTGCTTCTCCAGGGCTGTTCAATGCTCGTGAATCCGGGTAAAACGCTTTGATTTGCCGAGCGAGTGAATCGTTGTCCCCGTTAAAACAAAACCTGTTGCCGATTCCGGATCACCGTCGCGCGCAAGGGAAGTTGTACGATCTCCCCCACCGGCTGCTGTTCAGTATCCTGGCCGTGATGAGCGGAGCGACCTCGTACCGCCGGATTCATCAGTTCATC
>Ga0196981_1000269_pt1 | contig 26734 bp, 27 predicted proteins | sample S3_2013CmetaG_FD_155462 | JGI IMG/M metagenome (GOLD analysis project Ga0196981, IMG submission 155462) | Soil microbial communities from Anza Borrego desert, Southern California, United States - S3_20-13C | ecosystem: Environmental > Terrestrial > Soil > Desert | place: USA: California... | reverse complement strand
GCGACATCGAGCTCGAGATTTTGCAGCTCACGACACTTGCGCAGGCCGAAGCCTTGCCGTTTGATATGTCTGCCGATGGCTTCAACCTCGATCTCACCACAGAGCTGGATCACCGCGCGCTGACGCTTCGACATCCGCGCCTGCAAGCGATCTTCAAGGTGCAGGCCGTGATCATCGATTCATTCCGGGAGTTTATGAAGTCGCAGGATTTCTTTGAATTTCAAGCACCATCAATCGCTCCTGCTACAGCCGAAGGCGGAGCGGAGGTGTTTGAAGTTAATTATTTCGACAAGAAAGCATATCTGTCACAATCTCCGCAGCTCTACAAGCAGATCGTAATGACCGCCTTTGAGCGCGTGTTTTCGGTTAACAAAGTTTTCCGCGCAGAGCCGAGCGCAACAACGCGACACCTCACGGAGGTGGTCTCTTTGGACGCCGAAATGGCATTCATCGATTCATGGGAGGATGTGCGCGATATGTCGGAGGCGACTGTGCGCCATATCCTCGATCAGGTAAAAGAAAAGTGTGCAAAAGAACTCGCATTCCTCGGAGCGGAATTGCCGACGATGATCGACAAAACGCCAACACTCTCACTCACCGAAGTATTTCAAAAACTCGGCATGCCAGTCGACAAGGATCTCAACCCGGAACAAGAGCGCCGAATTTGCGAGATTATAAAGGAGGAGACCGGGTCGGATTTCGTATACGTCTACGGCTATCCGACACGCCAGAAGCCCTTTTACGTATATCCCAATCCCGAAGACCCAACATCAAACGAAGGTATGGACCTCTTGTGTCGTGGCGTCGAATGGCTTTCGGGCGGCCGCCGCATTAATGACTACCAGCAGCTCATGAAGCATGTTGAGGAGTGGGGAATGGACCCTAAGAAAATCGAGATGTTTTTGGAGGCATTCCGCTACGGCGTCCCACCGGAAGGGGGTTTTGCATTTGGCGCGGAGCGCATGACGATGCAGATTTTGGGCCTTGCCAACATTCGCGAAGCTGCAATGTTCCCACGAGACATGAACCGCATCGACCACCGGCTTTCGGAGGAAACGTCATGAGCGAATTTTCGATCCAAACAGAAACATTTACGGGTCCGCTTGAGGCGCTCTTAAATCTCATCGAGGAGCGCAAGCTCTCGATCTCACAGGTCAATCTTGCGGAAGTCACCGATGCATATCTTACGTACGTAGAAAAGCTCCCGAGCCTACCATTAGGCGAAACAGCGCAATTCATCCTTGTCGCTTCAACCTTACTTCTCATCAAATCGAGAACACTCCTACCTTCGATGGACCTCACGGAGGAGGAGCGCGAGAGCGTCGAAGAGCTTCAAACACGTCTCGCACGCTACGCGCTCATAAGAAAATCTGCGAAGGGATTGCGAAAAGAATGGGGAAAGAATCCGCTCCTTTTTGCAAATACGGCACCAGAGCGGCCAGCGGTTTTCGCGCCTGGAGAAATATCGATTGCCAGGATCGCTGAGATCGCGCGACGCATCGTGAGCATCCTTCCGAAGCCGGAAGAGCTTGCGAGAGCATCCGTAGCACCTGTTTTGGCGCTCGAGGACGTGATCACGCAACTTAAGAATCGCTTTACCTCCGCGTTCAAAGCTCGATTCTCAGATCTCACGAAATCGCGCGACAGGCACGAGACGATCGTTCACTTTTTAGCGGTTCTCGAGCTTATTCGCTCAGGCTCAATATCGGCAACGCAGGAAAAATTATTCTCCGACATCACGCTTGAGACAGAAGCGAGCGAAGGCGCCCTGCGCTTTGGTACATAATATGGAATCATCGCCTGATCTTGCAGCACGTGCATTGAGTTTCCTCTTTATCGAAGGGGGAGCAATGAGCCGCAAAAAACTCTCCTCACTTCTCGAGTGCACTGTGCCAGAACTACAAGCGGCCTTTACTGCCATCTCCGAGCGCCTGAAGGGGAGTGGGCTCACACTGGTAGAGAGTGACACCGAAGCGAGTATTGTAGTCGCCAAGGACACAAGCGAGGTCGTCGAGAAGGCGCTTAAGCAAGAGCTCGAGCGCGATATCGGTGACGCGGGCCTTGAGATCCTCGCTATCGTCATGTACATGGGCCCTTCCACTCGCGCACGCATCGACTACATCCGCGGTGTGAACTCTTCATCGACACTTCGCAACTTGCTTGCGCGAGGATTGGTGGAACGCATTACGAACCCGGACGACGCGCGAGAATATCTGTACCGCCCCACCGCAGAAACCTTGGCGCATCTGGGTGCGACAAAAGTGAACGAGCTTCCAGATTATGATACAATCCTGCGCGAACTCGCGGCGTTTGAAAAGAAGAACGACCCGTTCGCAGATGCAGATGACGGAACTAAGCAAACGTAGGAAACTGGCGCCCATAATTCTTGGTGTCGTTTTTCTTATAGGGGTCATTACCGCGCTTTCGACTATTCAGACGCCTTTACCCCCGGAGGCACAAACGGCAGCGCCACAGCCCGCATTCGACGCCTTCGCTGGAGTCTCCATAGAAGGAAAAGCGGGGATTGTCATCGACATGGCAACCGGCAAGGTTCTCTATGAAAAAAATGCTGATGTACAGCTCCCGCTTGCGTCTATCACTAAGGTCCCGCTCGTTCTTGCTGTCTCCGAAGTGCTGTCGCTCAACGACGTACTCACGATCCCGTATTACGCCGGCGGCACTGGCGATAGTGGATTCCTTACCAAAGGTGAAAAGTGGCGCGTCGCAGACGTCATCGACTTTACACTCATCGCGTCCTCCAACAACGGTGCCGAAATTTTGGCCGAGGCCGCGGATCCCAAGCTTCGCTTGCAGTACCCGGAAGCATCGCTCGAGTCAGCGACACTCTGGCGCATGAACTCGCTCGCGAAAGAACTGAATCTCCAAAGCACGAGTTTTCTCAATGTGAGCGGGCTCGATCTTTCCGAATCACAAGCCGGCGCCTTTGGTTCTGCTCGCGATGTCGCAACTCTGATGGCTTATGCCGCTTCTAGCCAGCCTTCACTATTTGCGGCCACAGCGCGTGATCACGTGCTTCTGACTGCTGTGCAGGGCAGCGCCCAGAGCGCAGAGAACACCAACGACGCACAGGGTGCCATCACAGGTCTTATTATGGGCAAAACGGGTACGACTGATCTCGCGGGCGGTAACCTGGCGATTGTGTTTGATGTAGGTCTTGCACGGCCGATCGTCGCGGTCGTTTTAGGCTCGACTGAAGACGGACGCTTTAGCGACATGCAAAGACTCGTTTCTGCGGCCCAAAAGACGATAACAGGGGAGAATTAGCCTCACTCTCGTACGGTACAATAGACACATGCTGGCAGACTTTTCCGATATCATCAAAGTCCTGGTCCCTGCCTTCGCCACCTTCATGATCGGCATTGGAATAACACCAATCCTCACGCACTACTTATACAAATACGAAGCCTGGAAAAAGAGCCCGGGCAAGCGTGCCCTCGACGGCTCACCCGCGCACGAATTCAACACCCTGCACCATGTGCACGAAACGCGCGCGCCCCGAATGGGCGGCATTGTGGTATGGGCGAGCGTCCTCATCACGATCACCGGGATCGCGATCGTCGCGCGTTTTGTACCGGACGCCGCCATACTAAAGCTCGACTTCTTGAGCAGGAACCAAACATGGATCCCGCTTGCGACACTTCTTATCGGCGCCTTTGTCGGATTCATCGACGACCTCTACGTCATTCGCCCAGGCGGACAGGGTATCCGGCTTTCGTACCGCCTCTTGATCGTCGTCGTGCTCTCAACACTCATCGGTTTTTGGTTTTGGGACAAGCTCGATGTGACTGCGATCAACATTCCGTTTGGCCCGCCCGTTGAGATCGGATTTCTCGTGGTGCCGCTCTTCGTCCTCTTATCGCTCGCACTCTATGCCTCCGGTGTGATCGACGGAATCGACGGCCTCTCGGGTGGCGTATTCGGCTCCATATTTGCGTCATACTCCATCATCGCGTTTGCACAAAACCAGATCGACCTTGCAGCCTTTTCGGCTGCGATCGTCGGCGGGCTCTTGGCGTTTCTGTGGTTCAACATCCCGCCCGCTCGCTTCTATATGTCTGACACGGGCACGATGGGACTCACACTCACGATCGCAACGATCGCATTCATGACGGACGATCTCGGCGGAGGTGTGGGCATTTTCGTCTTACCCATTATCGGCGCCATTCTCGCGATTACCGTCGCTTCAAACATTGCGCAGGTCGCATGCAAGCAATTTTTCGGTGTAAAGCTTTTGCGCATCGCGCCATTGCACCATCACTTCGAGGCGTTGGGCTGGCCGAGCTACAAGATCACGATGCGCTACTGGGTCCTTTCGGTCGTATTCGGTTTCCTCGGCGTCATTGTGGCACTCGCTGCTATTTGATATGAAGGGAAGGCGAGTTGATAAGCCGCTTTTGGTACTCATCGGCGCGCTCTTGGTGGGCGGGCTTTTTATTTTTTCATCCGCCGTGTTCGGCTTCCTCGCGCGCGGTGCCACCAATACATCCTCCGTGGTATTCAGCCATGTGGTTTTGGGCGTCGGTGGGGGCCTCATCGCACTCATCATCGCCGCTAACGTCGATTACAAGATCTGGAAAAAATTTGCGCCGTATCTTTTTTTGGCGGCCATCGTATTTACGGCCCTTGTGTTCGTGCCGGGCATCGGCTTTGAGCACGGTGGCTGCCGGTGCTGGGCGCACTTTGCTGGTTTTTCCGTGCAGCCTTCTGAATTTCTCAAAGCTGGCACGATTCTCATGGCAGCGGCGTACTTTTCCGCTTTCCGTATGCGCGTACACGACTTTCGATGGGGATTGGGCGGACTCTTTGCTCTCCTGGCGGCTCCCGGGCTTCTGCTAGCCGCACAGCCAGACCTCGGCACCCTAGGGATCGTCGTGATCGCAGTTACCGCGATCTTCTTTGCAGCCGGAGCGCGATACCGAGATCTTTTGATAAGTCTGCTTATCGGTATTTTGGTACTCGCCGCTTTTGCATACGTGAAGCCGCACGTACTTGAGCGCATCGAAACATTTCTTAATCCCGCGCAAAACCCGCAAGCCGAAGGCTATCAGATACGGCAGTCGCTGATCGCCATAGGCTCGGGCGGATTATTCGGGCGCGGTTTTGGCCAAGGCGTACAAAAATTCACGTACCTTCCGGAGCCAATAGGGGATTCGATCTTTGCAGTTGCGAGTGAGGAGTTTGGCTTTGTGGGTGCGCTCGCCCTCATCGGTACATTTCTTGCACTCGCGCTCCGAGGTTTCGCGGTCGCCGCGCGTGCACCTGATTCCTTTGGCGCACTTCTTGCCGTAGGTGTCTCAACATATCTGGTGGCGGAAGCATTTATCAATATCGGCGCAATGCTCGGCCTCGCGCCCCTTACAGGGATCCCGCTTACCTTTATAAGCCAAGGGGGAAGCGCCATGCTCGCCTCCCTCGGCTGCGCCGGGATTCTTCTTGCAGTATCGCGTCAAGCCAAGCGCGCATAACAAAAAATCCTCACGGAGCTACAGATAAAGTGGTTAGAGGCACTCGATACCTATAGCTTCGCGGGGATTCTTACTCTTTCGTCCTTGTGCCGCGCCCGCAGTAGCTTTAGCGGAGGCGGGGACTCATCAGTCGGGACACACATCCCGAGAGAGTGCAGAAGCGCCGTGTCGCTTCTGCATATTCTAGAAAGAACATTTCACCTACACGGAGGTGGTGTACTTGGTCAAGCCCGGAAGTCTAGACTACAATCGGCCGAAGCTTCAATGGATTAAGAGCGCGAGGCCTGAGATTCCAGTCATCACCGGAACAGCCTCTTTTTTGCATACCCCATTCCATAGCAGCCAAAGCCGCTTGCTCCTCATTGAAGGCAACAATGAATAGACTGAAGGTTTTGCGTCGGGGTTTGTGAATAACCACCGCGGGAAGCTCCTCGTCTTTCTTCATTGCATCGGCGAGGTCGGTGATTGCCGACCTCAATTTTGGTGGAAGCTTGTGTCCACCTCTACTTATAAGCCGGCCTCTTCTTACCTCACCGAGAATTAGGCTGCCTCCCGGTATTAACATATCCGGTCGGCGCACCGTGATAAGAAAGACATGGTGATCTTCACCATTCCGCATGGCATTTCCAAGAAAGTTCCGAATGATCCAGAACATCTTTCATACGTCATTGCTTACTCTGTGCCCCGCTAGGAGTTAGACTCGCAATAACGTCCCTTTATTTTCCGCAGTGCACTGCGGAGCCGTCGGAGCCCATAGCTCCTAAGGATCTTGCGATCCCTCTTTCCGACACAAGTGTTTGTGTAGGAAAAGAGGAATAACATAGCCCGTTGATGTTCGGACATTATCCTGTTCTGCTTATGTAATTTTCAAAGAACGGCGCAAAGGGCGACGCCAAGAAAAGAGGGAATTGGTTCGCAAACTGGAGATTTGCGGCTTCCTTCTCTAATAAAGGCTGCCAACGAATTACGTTTCAGCAGTATATATCATAAATGCGGCGTTGTCAAGTTTTGCCAGGAGAACCATATATCTCATGCTAAAATCCTTCAATGAAGATCGTACTCGCGGGAGGGGGAAGCGGAGGGCATTTTTACCCCCTTATTGCGGTCGCAGAGGCGATCGAGGACATCTCCAAGGAAAAGCACCTTATCGAGCCTAAGCTCTACTACGTAGGTCCCGAACCATTCGACCCGGCCGCACTACTCGAACACGAGATCGAGTACCTGCCGAGTGCTGCGGGCCGTGTGCGCCGCTATTCAAGTATTTTGAATGTGTTCGATTTTTTCAAGACCGGCTGGGGCATCGTAAAGTCCTTGGCGCAACTCTTTAAGCTATACCCAGACGTTATTTTTTCGACCGGAGGCTTCGCAGCATTTCCCACACTCTACGCCGCGCGCATCCTTTCTATCCCTGTTGTAATTTATGACGCTGATGCGACACCTGGGAGAGTCTCGCTGTGGTCCGCATCATTCGCGCGCTATATCGCACTCGCTCATCCCGATGCCGCTACGCAATTTCCGCAGAAGCATTTGCCTAAGATCGCGCGCACCGGGCACCCGATCAGAAAAGCGCTCGAAGCTCCCGCAAAAGAGGGCGGTGCCGAATTCCTCAAGCTCGAGAGCGGCACGCCGACCATCTTCGTTCTCGGTGGCTCGTCTGGCGCAAAGAGCTTAAACGAGACCCTACTCGATGCCTTGCCGACGCTCGTCGAGCGCTACAACGTTGTGCACCAAGCAGGTAAGGCAAACCTCGATGAAGTAAGTGGACTTGCTGGCGTCATTCTGAAAAATTCTCGGCACCAGGATCGCTATCGCGCCTTCGGCCTCTTGAACGCCTTGGCACTCCGCATGGCGGGAGGCCTTGCGTCTTTGGTCGTGTCGCGCGCGGGAAGCGGCATGATCTTCGAGATCGCGAGCTGGGGTTTGCCTTCCATTCTTATTCCGATACCTACGGAAATATCACACGATCAAACTGAAAACGCGTTCTCATATGCGCGCTCGGGAGCCGCAACCGTCCTTGAGCAGAAAAACCTCTCGCCGCACCTACTAGTCGCAGAGATCGACCGCATCATGAGCGATGCTGCTCTTCGAGAAAAAATGAGTGCTGCCGCGAAGCAATTCGCGCGACCTGAAGCTGCCAAAAAGATTGCACAAGCGCTTCTCGATACCGCTCTCACCCATGAACCTGTATGAAAAAAGTCGCGACGCGCTTTCCTCCTTCACCAACAGGATATTTCCACATTGGAAGCGCACGTACCGCGCTCTTTAACCATCTCTTCGCGGCCTCGCAAGGAGGTGTGATGTTTTTGCGCTTTGAGGACACCGACAAGGCGCGGACTAAAAAGGAATACGAGGACGATATTTTGGCCGGCATGGATTGGCTCAAGATCCCGTATGAAAAAGCTTCCCCCATGCGACAATCAGAAAAGACAAAGAGCTACACGGCGGCTTTGCAGCAGCTCATCACTTCTAACCACGCATACATTTCCGAGGAGCCAAAGAAAGACGACCCGAGTAAAACAATGTCTGTCGTGCGACTCAAAAATCCTGGGAGCTCTGTCACATTTTCAGACCTTATACGCGGGGAGGTGACCTTTGATACCAAAGAGCTGGGCGATTTCGTTATCGCTCGCGGCACCGATGATCCCTTGTACCACCTGACCGTCGTGGTCGACGATCACGACATGAATATCACTCACGTGATCCGCGGCGAGGACCACATCTCAAACACTGCGCGCCAGATCCTCATACTGGAAGCACTCGATTACGAGCGGCCGATCTACGCGCACATTCCGCTCATCTTGGCCTCTGATCGCTCCAAGCTCTCCAAGCGCCACGGAGCTGTTTCGATCAACGAGTATCGTTCCGAAGGTTTTTTGCCAGAAGCCATGGTCAACTATCTCGCACTTTTGGGGTGGAATCCCGGAGGCGAACAAGAGTTGTATTCGATGGGGGAATTGGAAAAAGCGTTTGAAATAAACCGCGTGCACAAGGGCGGAGCGGTCTTCGACATCGAAAAGCTCAAATGGTTCAACTACGAATATTTAAAGCGTATGTCGAGCGAGGAATACAAGGCAGTTTTGGAAAAATTCCGCGGCGACGCAAATATTGTCCCTGGTATTCTCGGCGTCCTTCAGGAGCGCTGCCAAACGCTCAAAGAAGCTTCTGACGCGCTTGATAGCGGTGAATTTTCATATCTTGAAGGATCGATTTCTTACGAGACGGATCTTCTTACTAAAGGCGCGAAAACCGATTCCGCAACGGCGGCGAGTCATTTAGAAGCAGTGCTCTCAATGCTTGAAAAGCTTTCAGGCGAAGATTTTTCAGCGGAGCGCGTGAAGGAGGCTGTATTTCCTTATGCGACGGAAAAGGGGAGAGCGTCTGTGCTTTGGCCCTTGCGCGTGGCGCTCTCCGGCCGCGAAAAATCTCCCGATCCGTTCGTCCTCGCGGGCATCATGAAGAAAGAAGCTACCCTTGAGCGCGTCAAAGATGCTATAAAGAAACTACGATAGCCATGAGAATCCGATGCGTCACTAGCGTTTTGCTTGTGGTAGCGCTATTCGCGCCTTTTTTTGCAATTGGGCAAACGAAAGATGAGCTGCAGTCTCAAATAGACTCACACAATAAGCAGATACAAGCGCTTAACAAAGAGATCGCGGCGTATGAGAAACAATTGACGACGATAGGCGCCCAGAAACAAACGCTCCAGGGCGCGATCTCGCAGCTCGATATCCAACGCAAAAAGATTGCCGCCTCGATCAACGTCACAAAGAACAAGATCAGCGCGCTCCAGCTCGAACTCCAGTCGCTCTCTAAGAACATCCGCAGCAAAGAAGAGTCGATCTCGATAAACGAAGCTGGCCTTGGCGAGACCTTGCGCCGCCTCCATGAGGCGGAAAAGCAAACGCTTGTCGTCGCGCTCCTTTCCTCCGAAGATTTGAACGAAATGTGGACCGATATTGATGCTAGCTACGAACTGCAAGATGCAGTGCGTCGCGACATCGATGAGCTTTCAGAGCAAAAAGAAACCCTCACCGAAACGAAAACGGCGACCGAAGCGAAGCAAGCAGAACTCAAAGCGCAACAGAGAAAGCTCGTGAGCGAACAAGGCTCTTTGGACGCAACGCGCAAAGCGCAGGCCGACCTTTTGGCGCAAACCAAATCGCAGGAGGCGAATTACCAGGCGCTTCTGCGCTCCAAGCAAGCGGCCAAGGCAAGCATGGAAGCGGCGCTTTCCGACCTGCAAGCAAGATTTCAATACAATGTTGATCCATCTAAGGTGCCGCCCGCTGGCAAGGGCGTCCTTCGCTGGCCGCTAGACACCGTGAAAGTAACGCAAGGTTTCGGCGATACTGATTTCGCTCGCTCAGGTGCCTATGCTGGCAAAGGCCACAATGGCATCGACTTCGGCGCCTCGATCGGTACGCCGATAAAAGCTGCGCTCACGGGCACCGTGGCTGGAGTGGGGAACACCGACGCAACTCCCGGCTGTTATTCCTACGGCAGATGGATCTTGCTCAAGCACAGCAATGGCCTTGCAACGCTCTACGCGCATCTCTCGCAAGTAAGCGTGTCCCAAGGACAGTCGGTCGCAACAGGGCAGGCAATAGGCTACAGCGGCGCCACAGGCTATGCCACGGGCCCGCACCTCCACTTCGGCGTGTATGTGTCTTCTGCAACGCAAATAATCAAGCTAGGGGAGGCGACCAACAGAACCACGCCTTGTTCCAGCGCTGTAATGCCCGTAGCGCCCTTGTCTGCCTATTTGAATCCGCTAGAGTACCTCTAAGTAAGCCTCCCAAAAAGCCTTTATTTAAGCCACATTTTGGCTATGCTTGGAACTTGCGTATATTTGGAAGTCATGGTACTGTATGGCCGCTTGATAACAACATAAAAAATATGGCCACACAAGAGCAACCATTACAGATCGCCAAAGATTACCGGCACTTTGTCTACGAAGGGCTTACTTTTGCCACACGCCGAGGACAAGAGCTTTCGCACGAATTTATGCGGCTCGAACTCCAGGTCGCGGCGATGCTTTTCGCGTTCTCCGGCCTTCTCCTTGGATATCTCGCAAGCGTCCCGAGTATCTGGATGCGCGGCGCGTATGCTTCGGCGCTTTTTCTTCTCATTGCGTCAATGGCCGCTGGCCTCTTCCACATCAAACGCCAAGAACGTGCATGGGAGGAAGTCATAAAGGATCGTAAACTCCGATTCAGCCACTGGCAGGAGACTCTTAGCCGCAACGGAAATTTTGAAGAAGCACGTGCATACGACATGGGAATCTCGAAAGGCATCACGGAAGTGACCTCGGCGCCTTTGTGGAGCTGGGTCTTGCAGTCAGCCTTTCTTGGTACTGCGATCATGATTTTGTTCGGCATCGCTGTCTCGTTTCTCTTCAGCATCTAAGAAAAGATCCCAATAAGAAAAGCGCCCCGAGAAGGGGCGCTTTTTCTTTTGAGAGGGTATTACGCTCTCGAGACCTTGATGGCGTTGGGGCCCTTAGGGCTGTCCGCAACCTCAAAGGTTACAGCATCGCCTTCGCGAAGCTCGTCAAACGAAACGCCGACGAGCTCGTTGGAGTGGAAAAAGAGATCCTTTTCCGCACCATCGTACTTGATGAACCCGAATCCCTTATCGGTGACGCGAGCAATAGTGCCAGTTTTCATAGCAATTATTTTTGAGTGTATAAAGTCTGACCTGGTTGGGTAGAATCAAGTGCAGAGAGTGGAGTTGGAGGTCGATCCCTACTTCTCTGGATCACCTCTGAAGTTGATACGTAAAGCCTAGCACGCCGAGCATGTTTCTCCTAATGCGAAAAAAGGGAAGAGCGACTCCCCTAAAATGGGGAAATTTTAGAAAACGGCCTCAAAAGGTACAATGACCCTATCTATGCAACCCATACCCGAAGACGTCTTCCAAAGGCTCCCGAAGCTCCTTTTGGAGGCCACTAGAGTGGCATATACGGCCAAAACCTTCTTTATTGCGCTCAAAAACGGCGCCAACATGAGCGTCCAGGCGGTAGATCCTGCGCACATGAAGCAGATTGTGCAGTCTTTCCAGCACCAGCTAAAAGAATACGAAAAGAAGTACGGCGAGATAAAGGCTGAATGGAACCCGAATATATTGAGTCCGCTGCAGCTCAAAAAGCCGAAAAAGGACGGGGAGGCGTAGAAAAATAACCTATAAAGTCTACTTACGTATAGCAGGCGAAAGTTAAAACAATTACAGGTTATCCGATTAATGACGAACACGGCGCCCGAGCAATCGGGAAGTGTCATTAATCTCCAATGGGAACAACTATTGCCATAGTATTCGATGAGCATGAAAGCTCAAGGAATAGGGCGGTTATAATATAAGTAAAGAGAGCTCGGCCCCAATACGGCCCAAGGTACATGTCGCAAAAGATATATTGTGCGACACTGCTATAAGTTAGCTTTGGGCGCTCTCCTATAAGCATTACGCCACAAAAACTTACTCTTCCCTTCATCGAGAGTGAGTCATAATTATCTTGTCAGGCGAGACGCCCATCCTCGTCCCTCGCCGACCATCGCGGATCTGGTTCGCGGTGAACGCAAAACTTGGCCCGACTCTACCAGCCTCAAGGGTCGGGCACTTTTTTGTATATAAATTTGCTCTATTCCCTATAAAAGAGAAGGCCGGCTAAAAGCCGGCGAGATTCTCTATGCAATGGTTACTGCAGGCGCCTCTGGCGCGGGAGCTGGAGCAGGTGCTGGAGCAGCAGGCGTGCCCGGCTTTGTTTCGTCGGTCATGATGAGTTTCGTTGTTCTAGTAAGGAGACGCGACCTTCTGAATGATGGTAGCACGATTACCTTCTTTCCCCTACGAAAAATTTTCAAATTAAAGACCCCGACGACTTACGCCGGGATCTTGGATTTATGAGTCAAAAGAGCGGTTATCGCCGCTGCCTATGACGAGGCTTGTACTTTCCGATGTCTTCGTCGCGAGCGACAACGTATGCGCCAACCGCTGCAACCAGACAGATGAATGCACCCAATAATATCGCCAGTATCTGCTGGAAATTATCTAGATGCGGTTCAATCACTTTGTAGGTGCCGCTGCACAAGAACACAACACCGAAAACGAGTGCAAACATCCCGGTTGGGCGGTTGTACTGCCGGTAGACCACGATGGCTCCGACCGAAACGATCACACCGACGACCAATACGATAATCTCGATACTCATTTGAGCGACCCTTTCCGGCTCGTTGGGACAATAACAATAGTGAGCTGAGCCGCTGAACATTTAATATGGGAAATCGCCTCCTGTCTATATACTTTTTTGAAATGAACAACGGCGGCAGATACGCATCCGCCGCCGTTCGATTGTGTTTACACCCGACGATTAGTGCACAGTTCCTCATCCTCAACAGGTGCGCTTAGAAATTTCTCTCTCAGTAATACGCCGTTGATATAGATAATATCCGCCTTGAACACGCAGTACTTGTTTCCGTTTTGGGCCGCAAATCCAAGGACACGCCTTCCGTACACTTCACTAGTCACTGAGACCTCCACACAATTCTTTTGCTTAAGAAAACGTTGATATTCAGCGAAATTCTTCGTCCTGAGCGCTCCTACAACGTCTTCCGCGCGATTGCAGACGACAGAAACGTATCTGACGTCCATTTGTGCGAAGCTCATATTTATGGAGCCTGTAAACAACAGAAATACTACCGCGATGATAGTGTGCCGCATCTGTCTTGGTCCTTCTATTTCGAGTTAGCCGGGCTCAACGATATAAAAAATCCGTTCGCATGTCTACTTACCACTTACCCGTCTCTCCCCTCACACCTGCACGATACGCCTCGATTCGGCGGCGGTTGGCCGGCGAAATTTCGCGCGGCAGATTGTCGATATCAAACCAGCTCCTCGCCATCACCTCAAGATTGGGCCGTAGGGCAAGGGAGCCTTCAAAGTCGCCGGTGTAGAAGACCCGTACACTGTCTTTCTTCCCCATCGAGCCGCGGTAGGTGCCTATTTCCCCTGCGATCGTCTTGACGTCAAAGCCCGTCTCTTCGCGCGCTTCGCGGATTGCAGCTTGTTCTGACGTTTCCCCGTTCTCAACACCTCCGCCCGGCAACGTCCATACCCACGGGGCATACCAGTGCGACACCAGCACAATTTTCCTATCCTGCACCAGAATAATGCGGACACCTTGCACCTCCTTCCCTCCCCGGAGGCGTGCCACCCAATAGCGCGCAACGTGCGCGCATCCGATAAGAAAAACCGAGATCCACATTCCTATCCGGCGCATGACAGAATTATTTTTTCCAAGGGATCTCGAACTCCGCGAATTCCGGAAGAAGTTTCCTGCCGTAGAGCAAGCGAGAGATTACTTCTGCGTGCGACAAGGCACCGGTGAGCGCGTTGTGCGGCATCGGCTCTTGCGGGATGCCGCAATAATTCAGCACTTGGTCTAAGTCGAGCGCGGAGTGCCGCTTCACTTTGTCAGTCGGCGGCTGCAGGCCTTTCAATATCATGTGGGTATACGCGAGTGTGTGAATGTCGATCGTGCGGTATGAAAACGCCCAGTTGGTGTGCCCTGCCCTCTCGGCGGCGGCTTTCAGAAAATCACGGTCAAAGGAAACATTTTGTGCTGCAAGTGTGCGCTCTTCGAGCTTGTCTGCCCATGCGAGGAATCCTTGAATCAATTCCGCTTCGGTCTGCTTTTTTGGATCGATTATTTCTTCGCGGGTAAAGCCACAAACCGCGAGCGATTCGTCCATGATGTGTGCGCCGTCCCATATCCTGCATTCTTCATAAAAACGATTTTGCGGATTTGCGAGATCCAGTGCACCTACACTCACGATCGAGTGCTTCTTCGGGTCTGTTCCGCATGCTTCGACATCTACGACCAACATAGTGCGCGCATTCTACCTTGAATTATTCATCCCCCAAACCTCTGCAATTTTTTGCTGGCGTATAGCCTGCGGCCCGGGCTTTCGCCTCGCTTTGAAACCACACCTTGTTGCCCTCCGCCATGGATTGCGCTCCGGCGCACCAGGGATAGTGATACGCGCTGCCCTTCCTGGAGGCGACTATGAGCCCGCCTACCTGCATGGGGCGCGGTGTGGCTGTTTCTACAGCTACCCCTACGGAAACGACCGGTTTGGCCTCCTCCAGGGCTGATAATCGGCCTAGCCCGAAGGAGGCCAGACCCAGGAGAAATATCACGGCAATAAGCCCCCATTCGTCTACCATCTCATGGAGGGTGTTCTTGATTTTTAGCTGGATTTCAGGTATATTCATCGAGTTCAATTATGGCACATACAAAAGCAGGTGGATCAGCAAAAAACCTAAACGATTCAAACCCAAAGTATCTGGGCGTTAAACGCGCGGATGGCCAGAAGGTAGGCATTGGAGAAATAATCGTCCGCCAGCGCGGCACCAAGATCTTGCCAGGCAAGAACATTGGCGTCGGCACGGACTACACGCTTTTTTCAGAGATCGCGGGCACAGTACGCTTCCGCACCAAAAGAAAGACAGACTTCGACGGCCGTTCTTCGCGCCGCCCTATCGTCGACGTGATTTAACAAAATCACCTACTGGGTCGTTTAAGCCGCGACGATTTTAAGCATTACTTCCGACTCCGCTCCCAAGGCGGAGATTTTTATTATGTGATCTCCTGTCGTCTTCACGGGCTCAAGCGGCTTTATCGCGTCCAGCGGAATGGTTGCGTTCTTTTGAGCTTTGAGCGCGTCTGCAATTTCTTTCGGCCCGATCGTTTTGAATAAGCCGCCCTTCTCTGTGGCTTTTACCTTGAGCTCGATGCGCGCCCCGCGCAGACTCTGTATGAGTTCTTTCAGTTTCGCTTCCTCTTTTCCTTTCTGTGCCGCGATATCTCCCATACGCTTCGCGTGTGCAGCGAGCTTAGCATCGGTTGCCTGTTCTGCGAGCCCTTGCGGAATGAGGCGGTTTAGTGCGAAGCCGTCGGCGATCTCTTTCACCTCGCCCACCTTCCCTACCCCGCCAATGTCTTTAAGGAGAATGATTCGCATATTTTTATTGTCCCAGCAGGATCTGCGCTGCGCGTTCGAGCTGCGGATCACGGTCTGCCGTGACGTCAGCCTCTTTGTTCTCTACCAAGACATCCGGCTCCAAACCCTCGTGCGGAATGGCTTTGCCGTCGGGGCCGATCCATTGTGCGACCGTGAGCTTGAGCGCGGTGTCAGACGTGATGTCGATAACCTCCTGCACAGAGCCTTTGCCGAATGTTCTGTCCCCTACCATTTGTGCAACACCGTAGTGACGCAATGCTCCAGCAAGGATTTCGGAGGCTGAAGCGCTTCCTTTGTCGACGAGAATCACCATGCGCAAATTCTCATTAAAAACGTCGTAGCCGCGCGAACGGTGGACAGTGTCGGGCGCATTGCCACCGTAGTGTTCCGAAACGACGATATTTCCGGAAGGCAAAAACCAGCTCGCCATGTCGACAGCAGCATCGAGGTAGCCTCCCGGGTTCCCGCGCATATCAAGGATGAGGCGTGTGCGCTTGGATTCTACGAATTCTCGAAGTGCGAGCCTGAAGAGGCCGGGCGAGTTGGCGGTAAAACTCTTGAGCTCAATTACAAAAATGCCGTCAGGGCGCGCTTCAGTTTCCACGGCCGGCACATTGATAACCTCGCGTGTGACATTGAATTCTCGCGGCGCAGTAAAACTGTCGCGCATGATGAGAAGCTTCACCTGCGTGCCTTTTGGTCCACGGATGCGCGATACTGCGGTCGAGACGTCGAGACCAGTGGTATCTCCGCCATCGATCTTCAAGATCTTATCGCCGCTCTTAATGCCTGCGCGCTCGGCGGGAGTGCCTTTCAAGGGCGATACAACAGTGAGCACCTGGTCTTTGACCGCGATCTCCATACCCACTCCTTCAAACGCACCTTTAATATCTTGTTCAAATTGCTCGTTTTCTTTTGGCGGCAAAAAGAAGGAGTACGGATCCTCCAAGGAGTCCGCAAGGCCTTGTATCATTCCCCATACTTTTTTCTGATTTGAATCCTCGGTAGATGTGGCTGATTCTGTCGATGTCGCTACCGATGCCGGCACAAATTTCTCATCTATTGCGCGCCACGCCTTCCATACAGGTGAAAAATCCACTTCCTCGGGTGCTCCACTTAACGAATTCGCGCGCCCTCCGGCGTTTATTGTCGCACCTATCGCAAAGCCGATCGCAAGCGCCACGATCGCGAATGCGATCGCAGTTCGTGTGGCTACTCTTGAGCCAGAATCAAATGGCAGCCGCTGTGTTTCTTCCGGCATATCACGAGAGTATAGCTTAGCGTAGCGAGCGAAGCGAGAGTTTATTCTCGCTTCCGAGCGAGCGACAGATAAACGAGCGGAGCGACTATAGCGAATAGTGAGGGAGACGGCGAGTGCTTAAGAGACTTCCACAGCTCCCGCTCGGGCCAGTTTCTACAAGACGGTATAGTTGTGCCATGAGTCTCGATGTGTTCGCACAGATCGGCGTCCTTATCGGTATGGCGACCGTGATGTCGCTTCTCATGCGATTTTTGCGCCAGCCGCTTTTGATCGGACACATCTTCACAGGATTTCTGGTAGGCCAATACGCGCTCGGGCTTTTCAACGACATGGAGACGCTCGAGCTTTTCAGTCAGCTCGGTATCTCGTTTCTCTTATTCACGGTGGGACTTTCGCTTAATCCCAAACTCTTCCGCGACTATGGACTTGTTTCTATCGCCACAGGGTTCGGGCAGGTGTTTCTGACAGGCGCGGTCGGCATATTGTTTTGCATGGCACTCGGCTTTGATTTTGTGACGTCTCTGTATGTGGGTGTCGCACTTGCCTTCTCAAGCACCGTGATCGTGATGAAGCTCCTCTCCGACAAAGGCGATCTCGACAAGCTCTATGTAAAACTTTCGATCGGCTCTTTGCTTCTTCAGGATCTGATCGCGATCGTGCTTCTCTTTGCCATTCCCTTTGTCTCTGGCGCGCAAGGAAGTGGCTGGGAACTCGTGCGCCTACTTTTTCTTGGCGGATGTGTCGGTGTTGCGATATTCGTATTTTCTCACTATGTGCTGCGATACTTGCATCAATACCTTACGCGCTCGCAAGAATTGCTCTTTCTCTTTGCAACCTCTTGGGGCATCGGAATATCCGCGATATTCGCCGGTATCGGTTTCTCGCTCGAAGGAGGCGCGCTGATCGCGGGTGTGGCGCTCGCGACGATCCCGAGCCGTCACGAGATCGCCGCGCGCCTCGCACCGCTTCGCGACTTTTTTATTGTTGTGTTTTTCATACTACTTGGCGCCCGCATGGTGGTGGGCGATTTTAGCGCGGTCCTCTACCCTGCCATCATCCTCTCTCTATTTGTACTTATCGGTAATCCCCTCCTCCAGCTCATCGTGATGGGCGCCATGGGCTACCGCAGGAAAACGAGCTTCCAGACCGGCATGATGGCAGCACAGATCAGCGAGTTTTCGCTCATTCTCGTGGCGCTCGGCGTTTCCTTAGGCCAAGTGCATCTCAACGTGCTCACGATGGTGACCTTGGTCGGACTCATTACGATATTCATATCGACCTACCTCATCCTCTATTCCGACAAGCTCTACAAATACCTTGCGCCATATTTGCGCATCTTTGAGCGTAAGGACGCGAAGGAGAGTTATCCGCGCAAAAGGACGTACGAGGCGATCCTCATAGGGAGCGGGCGCATCGCTTTCGATTTCATCCAGCTTTTCAAGGAAGAGAAGGTGCGCTTCCTTGTCATTGAACACGATCCCGAAGCGATCGGGAAGCTTAGTCTCGATAAGATCCCGCATGAATTTGGAGACGCTGGCGACCCGGATTTCCTGGACGAGATCAACGTGCGGCAGGCAAACCTCGTCGTTTCCACAGTGCCCGAAATGGAAACCAACCGGCTTGTCCTCGCGGCAGCTAAGCGCGACAACAAGGACGCGATCGTGATGCTTGTCGCGCACCGGATCGATGATGCCCTGGAACTCTACGAATCCGGCGCCGACTACGTGATACTTCCCCACTTCCTCGGCGCCTCATATGCAAGTTCGCTCGTCAGGCAGTTCACCGAGCACGCAGCGAAGTTGCAGACGATACGAGACAAACACATCGCGCATCTCCGGGAGCGCCTCCAGCACAAGCACGACCACCCGGAGCTCGAGCGCGGCAATCGGTAGGTCTGTTAGAATGTAGTGATGTGGCCTTTTCGAAGGAAAAATAGCGTCGTATCCGGCTCGGCGCTTCCCCTCTATTTCTACAACACCCTGGGCAAGGAAAAGCAGCAATTCTCGCTCGCGCCACACAGCAGAATGGTGCGCATGTACAACTGCGGCCCGACGGTCTACGACGTATCGCACATCGGCAATCTCCGCTCGTACATATTTGCAGACCTGGTACGGCGAGTACTTGAATACAACGGTTTTGCCGTCAAACAGATAATCAATATTACGGACTTCGGACACTTGAGCTCGGATGCCGATGCTGGGCCAGACAAAATGACAAAGGCTCTGAAGCGCGAAGGACTGGAATTAAATCTGGAGAACATGCGAACCCTTGCCGAGCGATACACGAAATTATTCTTGGAGGACCTTTCAACACTGCAAATTGATGCAACAAAGATCCAATTCCCCCGGGCGAGCGATTACATACGGGGAGAGATAGCAATTGCAATGACGCTCGAAGAAAAGGGGTATGCATATCGCGGCAAAGAAGGACTTTACTATGACACTTCTCGATTCCCGGAGTACGGCAAACTCGGCGATATCGACATCGCGGGCCTGAAATCCGGAGCACGTGTTGCCGAATCAGATGACAAGAGAAGTCCAACCGACTTTCTCCTTTGGAAGTCCGACGAAAAACTCGGTTGGGATTCACCATGGGGACTCGGATTCCCCGGCTGGCACATAGAATGCTCCGCGATGATAAACGAAACGTTGGGTAAGCAGATCGACATTCATACAGGCGGCATAGATCTTATGCCGACGCACCACAACAACGAGATAGCCCAGTCGGAAGCTGCGACAGGCAAGAGACCTTTCTCTCGTTTTTGGCTGCATCACGAGTTTTTGAACATCAAAAAAGAAAAGATTTCGAAATCGCTCGGCAATATGGTAAATCTGGCCGAAGTCGTCGATAAAGGATTCCACCCGATTGCGTACCGGTACTTTCTTCTCGGAGCGCATTACCGCTCACCGCTCGACTTTACGTGGGAAGCGCTTGAAGCAGCGCAAACGTCATTCTTGAAGCTTCGTAGGTTTATCGACACCGAAGGAGAAGGTGGCTCTGTTTCTGTAGCTTGGCAGAGAAAAATACGGGAGCGTTTGAACGATGACCTCGACACGCCGGGTGCGCTTGCCGCTGTGTGGGAGATGATGAAAGACAAAGATGTATCTCGCGAAAATGTACGCGCGACGATTCTTGATGCCGACAAAGTATTCGGACTCGGGCTTGAAAAGGAAGACGCCCTTGCTAAAAAACTGTATGAGAAAACATTCGGTGCACCCATCGAGCTTTCAGCGGTCTCCGAGAGTATTCGTACCCTCGTAGAAGCCCGCGAAGCGGCGCGAAAGGAGAAACAATGGGAACAAGCGGATAAGCTTCGCAATGATCTTCAGAAAATGGGCTACAGCGTAGAAGACACCTCTGCTGGCCCCCGCCTCTCCAAAAAAAAGCCTAATCTTCGATAACGAAGTTTACGAGACGGTTCGGAACGACGATCGTGCGAAGTAACTTTTTGCCTTCCAAGCGTGCCGCGACTTCCGTGCGTGCAAATTTCTCCACGTTTTCTTTTGTCGCATCTGAAGCGACCTCTATCTCACCGCGAGTTTTACCGTTCACTTGAATCGCGATCTTCATGGTCTCGTCGCGCAGTTTCGTCGATTCGAATTGTGGCCACGCTTGAACATGTATCGAACCCTTTCCGCCGCTTTCGCTCCATAGCTCTTCCGCGATGTGCGGTGCAAAGGGAGCAAGAAGTTGCAAAAATAGCTGCCACTGCTCCTTCCCTATTTTGCCTTCCTTTTCGACGGCGTTCAGAAATATCATAAGCGTACTTATCGCAGTATTGAACTTGAGCGCGATATTGTCTTCCCCCACCTTTTTGATGGTCTTGTGCAATATATTCTCCAGAGTCGAAACCGGATCCTTTTGTATATTCTCGGAACACCTCCAGACTCGCTCCAAAAAGCGGCGCACGCCAGCAACTCCATCTGGGTTCCATGGGTAGCTTGATACCTCGTTGTAGGGCCCAATGAATGCCAAATACATGCGCACCGTGTCGGCTCCGAGCCGCTCCACCACCTGATCGGGATCAATGACGTTCCCTCGCGACTTGCTCATCTTCTGACCATCCGGACCCATGATGAGGGAGCGGTTTATACGTCGCGCATAGGGCTCCTTATTTTTTACGAGCCCCAGATCGAAAAGCGCCTTGTGCCAAAAGCGCGAGTACAAAACGTGCATTGTAGTGTGCTCGGCGCCACCGGAGTAGAGGTTTACGGGGAGCCAGCTCGCCATCTTTTTGGAATCCGCAAATTTCTTTTTGTTCTTGGGATCGGCGTAGCGCAAGAAATACCACGAGGAATCAACGAACGTATCCAAGGTATCTGTCTCACGTTCTGCTTTGCCTTTACAGCTTGGGCACTTCACAGAAACCCATTTTTTCGCTTTTGCCAGCGGCGATTTTCCTCTTCCGTCAGGAAGATAGTCTTTTACTTCGGGCAACTTCACTGGCAAATCTTTATCTACTACCGCTTGCGGCCCACATTTCGCACAGTGGATTATCGGGATAGGAACACCCCAATATCTCTGCCGGCTCACCACCCAATCGCGCATTTTGTACGTTTTCTTAAGTGCGCCAAATTTCTGTGCAATCGCTTTTCTCGCCTCTTCGCTTTCCATTCCCGAAAATTCACCGGAGTTCGCGAGAATGCCGTCGCCTACATAAGATTTTCCACGAATTCGATTCCAAAGCGCCCCAAAATCAGCGGAATTGATGAACGCATTTAACTCCTCTGCTGTCATCCATGCGGTATCATGCGTCGCTTTTTCCTCCGGATCGATATCACCTTGCGAAAGATCGTCCAATTTGAAAAGAAACGGCTTGTAGTGGGCTGCGCAATTTTTCTTATATTTCACACTGTAGTACCGACTGTGGATGATACTGCCAAGCTCCTTCACCAAGGTTGCTTTCGTGTACCCTGTTTCTTCGCGAATCTCTCTCTTTGCACATTCAATTGGATCTTCCCCTTCATCGAGACCTCCTGAGACAAATCCTCGGATATTGGTTGGCTTATAGGTAACGGCAAGGTATTTCTCTTCCGAGGGATGTTTTACGACTGCCATTACACCGGGACGGTCATTCATTGGTTCATTACTTCGGATGCCGTCGATGCCTGTGTATCGTAAAGCGACAGGCTCGATCACATCGACAATAGAAAGTTTATATTTCGTCGCAAATGCAAAATCGCGCTCATCGTGCGCGGGGACACCCATGACAGCTCCGGTGCCGTAGTGCGCAAGCGCATAGTCGGCGATCCACACCGGGATTTCCTTGCCGGTTGCCGGATTGATGGCTCTTACACCTTTGAGCTCAACACCCGTTTTCTCTTTGTTCTCCTGTCGTTCGAGCTCGCTTTTCTTTGCGGCTTGCTGCACATACTTCTGTATCTCGCCGTTGTTTTGGAGCACCGTTTTATGCTGGAGCGCAAGCTTTATCCACTGATGTTCTGGAGCAAGCACTAAATACGTCGCGCCAAACAACGTATCAGCGCGCGTCGTAAACACGCTGATCGTCGGTGCTGCCGCCTTCAATACTTGTCGCTCCTCAGTGCCCAAGAAATGCCATTTATTACCCTTTGCTTTGATAAGTAAACATCCGAGATTTTCTGCATACGCTTCACCATCTTCCATCGGGACGATTTGGTCATTGGTGTCATACAGAGCAACGAATCCTCCGCAATTCTTTTTTACGACTGCAAAATCGAATCCTTTCTTAAGCGCAGCGCGCACTGTCTCGCGCTTCTTCGAGTCTTTCCACTTCCCGGAGAATGGCGTGCCGACCAATGTGACACGCCCGAGTTTTACTCCGCGCTCCAAAAGACGCAGTGCCACAATCCCTCCAAATGAGTGCCCTAGGACCGCCGTTTTTTCGTCCAATTTGCAATTCTTCATCACATACTCCGTTTGCTCTTCGTCGCTCGGGTTCATGGTATTCGGCATATCCGGCACTTCGACACTGTAGCCGCGCGCTTCGAGCTTTTGTTTGAGCCATGGCAAAAAGACGCTTCCTGAATGAGCTTCGCGGCCGTGCAGAAGCACGAAGTGTGAAATAGATTTGTCGACGAGCGGAAAGTCGATCTCGGCGCCCTCGGAGCGGCCTATCCAATTCCTCTGCGATTCCTTTATTTGCTCCGGCCAGTCCAATCCCTCAAGATCGTCCACGAGCCTGTCTGCATAATCGGTAATGCGCATGTTCCACTGGAGCATATGCTTTTGCACTACGTCGCTGTCGCAGCGCTCGCACTTACCGTCGACCACCTGCTCGTTGGCGAGCACGGTCTTGCACGAAGGGCACCAATTCACCGGTGTTTCCTTTTGGTATGCGAGATTATTCTTAAAGAATTGCAAAAACTGCCACTGCGTCCATTTGTAGTACGCGGGATCGATAGTTTGCACCTCGCGCGACCAGTCGAAGGTCGTACCCATCGAGCGTATCTGATTTTTCATGTACGCGATATTCTTCTCCGTCCACTTTCGCGGGTTGAGCTGGTTCTTGATCGCCGCGTTCTCTGCGGGTAAACCAAAGGCATCGAAGCCTATCGGGTACAGGACGTTCTTGCCCTGCATTCGCAGGGTGCGCGCCAAGATATCGGGTATCGAAAATGCATACCAGTGCCCCACATGGAGGTTGCCCGAGGGGTATGGGAATTCTGTCAGGAGGTAGAAATTGTCCTTACCTTTTACCGTATCTTTGGTGGTGTGGAGCTTCTTCTTTTCCCACTCTTTTTGCCATTTCTTCTCGATTTTCTTGTGGTCGTAGCCTCTCATTGGAAAAGACTATCACAATCTGTGCGTCATGATAAAGCCCCGAGCGAAGGCCGGGGCTTTAAGTTGCGTTGCTATTCCTATCTGAACTTGCGATATATCGTGCTGCGACCAATCCCCAGCGCTTTGGCTGCCTTCACATAATTGCCGTCACTCAGCCGAAACACATGCTGGAAGACCTCCCACACGATGCTTTTGAGCCGCTTGATTCTGCCCTTGCGATCGCGCGGTGAGATGAGTGGATTTTCCCGTCTCATCCGCCGCAGATAGGCGTCTAAAGACCTCCGCCCTTTCATAAAGACCTCCCGAGTTTGCAGGAAAGACTACTCTATACCTAGACAAAAAACGAATCAATCTTAAAGAAAATCCAACTTTTGACTGTATAATGCGCCGATGTGGCAGGATTGGGCGCTTTCGGGAGTTCAATTCATGCTGGTGCTTTCGCTCGTGCCGACACTCTTTCATCGCACGCAAAAGCCGACACTCTCTAGTTCCCTCATGACAGCGGGATGCCTATACCTCATGGCAATCGTGTATCTTACTCTTTCCTTTTGGTTTTCGATGACAATGGCGGCAATACTCGCCTTACAGTGGACGATAATCGGAATCCAGCGATACCGACTCGACTCAAGAAACTAGCGCGTCTTTAGGCGCGTATGCGCCGTCCGAAAGGGGTCGGGAAAACTGTAGTTTTCCCGTGGAGGAAATCAGCGAGCGACGCGAGCGTTGAGAACCGTGGGTTCTCAAAGCAAATAGCTTTGCTATTTGCTGTATGGTGGATAGCGTTCGGGATCAATTGAGCGGTCGAAGCAGACTTCGCCTGCTCCGTGATCCCATGTGCCGTTTTCCATATTACTTTTGCCGGGTACGGCGCTGATCGGGCGTGAAGGATATGAGTATGGGTCACCAATTCCCTCTTTATTGAACGTCGCACAGAGCGTGAAGTCCAGCGGAGAGTTTCGTTTGTACACGTATGCTTCGCCTGTCTGCGGGTCTCTCGGCACGAGATATCCCGAAAGCGGATCCTCGATATCTTCGATCGCTGCAGGAAGCGATTCTTTTTGCTGCCAGTAATTAATTATCTGCCACTGGATGTTCTGAAGGTCGCTCACTTTTTGATAGTCAAAGCGGATAAGGCGCATTTCCATAGGCGATCCGAGGATGAAGAATCCTGCGATGATCGAGGCCAAAACTGCGATACCCGCGCCGATGCCTACCTGTTTCGCACGGCCAGGATTTGCGTTCCAGTAGCCGCGAAGGTCCGCGAGGAAGTGCAAGAATACGCCGCCGGCAACCAAGAGGAGCACAAGCACTTTCAACCCGAAGCGAGTGGTAAGGTCGCCTCCGAGGAAGTAGTTGATGAGCGTAATGAGATCTCCCACCACTGCTGCACCGGCGAGAAAGACCGTGAGGACGAGCGCCCACCTGCGCACCCAGAGATCGTTCTTCGCGGGATCGCGCGCGATATCTTTCCTTATGTAGCGCATCAAAATGATCGTGACGGGCACCAAAACAATGAGAGACGCCATCGCGAAACGGATGCCGCCGGAGTAGGGATCAATGTAGTAGTCGAGAAGTGGATCAGGAAAAGTGTGATTAATGTACTCAAAAAGAAGCGTAATAAATGAGATGACACTGCCGTAGAGCGCCACCATCGCACCTGCCCAGAGGAAAAAATCCTTAGGCGTTACCTTTGGTTTGTCCATATGCCAAGAATAGCATACCTGTATTTAATTTGAATAAATCTTTTGGGGCGGCAACACAAGGTCACCGCCCCATAAAAGTCGTCCTGCTCAAGTTGCGGGCGCAGGCACAAGGGTGACACCTGCCTCGGGTGCAAACAACCACCCACGCAACCATCCGAGGAAACCGGCGCGGACCGGATAGTGCACCTCAGTGACCACGCCGAAGACCTCCTTGTCGACGAAGCTTTTTGGAAGTTCGCACCTTACGGTCTCACCCGCGTTCGGGACGCGGGGCATCCAGACTGTTACAAAAGGATGCGGACGTTCACCGATTGGCGTGTATTTGAGTACCGTCAGTTTTTCATCAAAAAATAGGCGGACTTTGGCTTTCGCCATAAGGCTCTCCTATGAATCAGACGACGTCGGAATGAACATCGCCAAAGAGATACTACACCGGTTGTATTTATATGTCTTGATTCAAGTTTAACTATGCAAAAATTCCATCACGTCGCCGTCTTGGACTACGTACTCTTTGCCTTCGTTCCGGAGCCAGCCTTTTTCGCGTGCTTTGGCTTTCGAACCTACTTCGAGAAGCTTGTCCCACGCAATGACCTCGGCACGGATGAACTTGTCGCGAAAATCGGTGTGTATCGCAGCTCCGGCATCTGGCGCCTTTGACCCTCTTTTGATCGTCCACGCGCGCGATTCCTTCTCCCCTGTCGTGAGGAACGAGATCAAATTGAGGAGTTCGTAGCCGCCCTTTATGAGCGCGCTCAGGCCATCGTCGGAGACGCCAAGTTCGCGACGGAAGTCTTGTTTTTCGTCCATATGCATATCCCCTAGCTCGTTCTCGACTCCCGCATCGACGACCACATACTGCGATTTGTTTGAATCAAGAAAATCTTTGAGTTCTCGCCAGCGCGGGCCATTCTCTGCATCAATATTGAGTGCTCCGCTTTTTTTGTTGAGAATATACAAGACGGGCTTCATGGTGAGAAGATGCAGCGTTTTCGCAGCTGCCTGCTCTTCCGAGGTCAATGTGACAGAGCGCGCCGGCTTTCCTCCCTGCAAAACAGGCACAATTTTGCGAAGCACGTCACGCTCTGCGACTATCGCTTTGTCGCCGCCTTTTGAATCTCGTTCTGTGCGCTCGAGCCGCTTCTCTGCGCTCTGAAGGTCAGCTTGCACGAGTTCGAGATCGATTATTTCGATGTCATAGCGCGGATCCACGTTGCCTGCCACGTGATGGACGTCCTCGTCGTCAAAAATCCGCACTACTTCTGCGATGGCGTCTACCTCGCGGATGTGCGAGAGGAACTGGTTGCCGAGTCCCTCGCCTTCCGCGGCACCTTTGACTAGGCCCGCGATGTCGACGAACTCCACTGCCGCGGGTACCACCTTTTCTGAATTCGACATCTTTGCGAGCGCGTCGAGCCTGTGGTCGGGAACGGCCACAACACCGACTGATGGGTCAATCGTCGCAAATGGGTAATTCGCGATCAGAACGCCCTTCCTTGTGAGTGCATT
>Ga0196981_1000268_pt1 | contig 27228 bp, 19 predicted proteins | sample S3_2013CmetaG_FD_155462 | JGI IMG/M metagenome (GOLD analysis project Ga0196981, IMG submission 155462) | Soil microbial communities from Anza Borrego desert, Southern California, United States - S3_20-13C | ecosystem: Environmental > Terrestrial > Soil > Desert | place: USA: California... | reverse complement strand
TCGACAGCGTGGCCGGCCGCGACGGCTCGACCCTGGTCAGCTCGATCGAGGGGCTGCGCTTCATGACCGGCAACACCACCACCGTGCTGACCTACGGCGCCCCGGCCGCGCCGGAGCCGGCCGGCAAGGCCGGCGACGCCCAGGTCCTGCCGCTGCCGGCGGACCTCGACGACGCCTTCGTGCTGCCGGCCCTCGCCGAGGGCGAGCCGCTCGTCCTGCCGGGGCTGGAGGCGTTCAAGCCCGCCGACGCGCCGCTGGTCCTGCCGGGGACCGGGGACGAGGCCCCCCTGTTCCTCGCCCTCGGGGCCCGCCTCGCCCCCGCCGGCGGCTGGATGGCGGTCATCGACGACCAGGGCCGGCTGCTGGCCGATCCGGGACGGCACGGGGACGACTGGATGGCGTGATCCGGCTCTGCGGTTTCACGCCGGCACGCTGAGGTTTGCGCCGCCGTCGGCGCCGGATCGCTAGAAAGGAGCCAGCTCGCGCGCTCCGACGATGGTGAGCTCGACGCTCGCCCCGGGACTCTGTCGGTCGGCGGCGACATCCGGCTGTCCTCCGCCGACCCAGATCCGCGCGCGACCCGGAGAGACCTGGCGTCGTCCCGCGACGTCGACCGTGCCGAGCGCCGCGGCGGGAATGTCGAAGCTCACGGTCCGGCGCTCGCCCGCCGCGAGGAACACGCGCTGGAATCCGGCCAGACTCCGCGAAGGCGCGTCCGCCTCTCCGGGCCGCGATACATAGAGCTGCACGACCTCCTCGCCGTCCCGGTCGCCCAGGTTGGCGACCTCGACCTCGATGCGCGCGGCTTCACCGGCCTCGATGCGGCTCCGCGCGAGCCGGGCGCCGTCGTAACGGAAACGGGTGTAGCTGAGCCCGTAGCCGAACGGGTAGAGCGGCGCGCCCGCGAAGTAGCGATAGGTGCGGCCGCGCATCGAATAGTCCGTGAACGGCGGCAGGTCGTCCGCACTGCGATAGAAGGTCACCGGCAGACGGCCGGACGGACTGAAGTCGCCGGCGATCAGTTCGGCCACGGCGCGGCCGCCGTCGCCGCCCGGGTACCAGGCCTCGATGACGGCCGGCAGGTTGGCGTCCGCCCAGTTCACGCTCATGGCCGATCCGTTCATCAGCACGAGGATCACCGGCTTGCCCGTGGCGTGCAGACGCTCGAGCAGGTTTTGCTGCGGCGCGGGCAGGTCCAGGCTGGTGCGATCGCCGCCCGAGAACCCCGGCGCCTGGACCGACATCTCCTCGCCCTCGAGCCGGGCGGTCAGACCCCCGGCGAAGACGACCAGATCCGCCTGGCGGGCCGCCTCCAGCGCGGGTTCGACCCCGGCCCCTGGCCGGCTCCAACGGAGCCGGTGCGTCGCCCGGACCCCTCTCTGAACCGCCTCGATGCGGATGGCGTGCACGCGGTCCGCGGACAGGACGACGGGACTGTCCGAGTTCGTCCAGTCCGCGTCCCGGACGTCGGCGACCAGCTGATCGTCGATGTAGACGCGATAGCCGGCGTCGCCGGTGTAGCGGAAGCGGTACTCGCCGGACTCCGGCGCCCTGATGAACCCGGTCCAGCGGATGGAGGCGTTGCGCTCCTCGCGGTCGGGCCAGCCCCAGCGGACCATCGCATTGACGTCGTCCCGCGGAACGGACGGACCTTGCAGGTCCGGCGTCGGGAAATGCTCGGCCCGGAGGCCCGCCTCGGCGCAGGCGCGATCCCGGCAGAAGGCCGCATCGGGGATGTCCTCCAGGGGCGGCGCCACCCAGCCCGCGCCCTCGACGAAGGTCACCTCCGCATCGGGGAAGCGCGCGCGCAGACCGCTCACGATCGTCGACGGCGCCGACGGGGTTCCATTGTAATTGCCCACCAGGGCCTCGAGGCTGTCGGCGTTCGGTCCGATCACCGCGATGCGGCGCGGCGCGGCGGCGAGCGGCAGCAGGCCGTCGTTCTTGAGGAGCACCAGCGACTTCCTCGCCGTCTCCAGGGCCAGGGCGCGGTGGGCCGGCAGGTCATAGTCCTTCGGGCCGATGTCGGCGTGGGGACCGCTCGCGGCCAGGTCCATCGTGCCCAGCCGGTACCGCGCCGTGAACAGGCGCACCAGCGCCCGGTCCAGTTCGGCTTCCTGAAGCAGGCCCTGCTCCACCGCCCGCACCGTGGTCTGCGGGTCGGCGGTCGCGTTGAACCGGAAGTCGCAGATCAGGTCCGTGCCGGATCGCACGGCGAGGGCCACGGCCTCCTCCGGCGTCCCGACGGTGGCGTGGGAGGTCGGCAGGTGGATGTCCGCGATCGCCCCGCAGTCCGAGACCACATGGCCTTCGAAGCCCCAGTCGGTCCGGAGCCGCCGCTGGAGCCAGTCGGGACTGGCGCAGGCCGGCAGGCCGTCGATGGCGTTGTAGGCGCACATCAGGGCCTGGGCGCCCGCCTCGGTCACGGCGGCGTGGAAGGCGGGAAGATAGGTCTCCACGACGTCGCGCGGCGCCGGATGGATGTCGTCGCTGTGACGCGACGCTTCCGGACCGCTGTGCACGGCGTAGTGTTTCACCGCCGCGATGGTCTTCGGGTGCTCCGGATCGTCGCCCTGGAGGCCGCGGATATAGGCGACGCCGAACCGGCCGGTGAGAAAGGGATCCTCGCCCCAGGTCTCCTGGCCGCGGCCCCATCTCGGGTCGCGGAAGATGTTGATATTGGGCGACCAGACGGTCAGGCCGCGATAATGGGCCGAGCCGCCGTCCGCCGCCCGGGTGTCCAGATATTTGGCGCGAAACTCGGTCGCTACGGTGTCGGCCACGCGCTGGATCAGGTCGGTGTCCCAGGTCGCCGCCATGCCGATCGCCTGGGGAAAGACGGTGGCGACGTCAGCGCGGGCGACGCCGTGCAGGCCTTCGTTCCACCAGTTGTAGGCGGGGACCTGCAGTCGCGGAATGGCCGGCGCGTCGTGCTGGATCTGGGAGGCCTTCTCCGCCAGCGTCATCCGGGAAACCAGATTCACCGCCCGCGCTTCCGCGTCGAGGTCGGCCTCCCGGGAGACCATGGCCACAGCCGCCCCGGCGGTCGTCGTCGGGGTGACGCAGGCGGCGGTCAGGACGAGGACGCAGGACAGCGCCGGCAGGGACGATGCGAACCCACGGGACATGATTTTTCCTCCCGCGCCCGGCGGCCTGCTGATCGTGCAGGTGCGCCACCCTGGTCCTGAACGGACATTTGTATGATGATATGAGCTTTTGACGCAATGCGTTCCTGCGACGCCGCACCAAGGCGGGGGCGGGTCTGCTGATCGTTGACTTCAGTCCCGCCGCGCGAGTGATGAGAACGTGCGGGGTTGGACCCGATCCGGTTGCCGTTCGCGTTGTCGGATCAGGAGGTGGAAGGACACCCCGTCATCGTGCGCTCGATCATCCAGGGGCCCACAGCGATGAGCACGGGAACGGCCGCCAGCAGCTTGGTGATATAGCTGAGCGTCATCTTCTGCAGCTGTGTCGCCACCTGAAGCACGCTGACGATCAGTCCCACGATCATCACGACCGCAACCACCCGCGCCGCGACGGTCAGGACCATTCAAAGCATCTGGCGCCGACGAAAGCGCCAGCGGCGGGCATTCTGGCCATGAAATCCGCGCCCGGCGGCGCGGCCGATTGCAGAAACCTCAGCGATTTATGGCGCGGCCACGGATCACCAGATGCGCACCCGTTCCTTCGGGTCGAGATAGAGCCTGTCGCCGGGCCTCACGGCGAAGGCGTCGTACCAGGCGTCCAGGTTGCGCACGACGCCATTGACGCGGAACTCGACCGGGCTGTGCGGGTCGGTCATCACGTCCTGCCGCAATCGGGCCTCGCGGACCTTTCCGCGATAGGTCTGCGACCAGGACAGGAAGAAGCGCTGCTCGGCCGTGAAGCCGCCGACGACGGGCCCCGGCCTGCCCCCGAGGGAAATCCGATAGGCGTCGAGCGCGACGCCGAGCCCGCTCAGGTCGCCGATGTTCTCGGCCAGCGTCAGGGCGCCGTTGAGGCGCAGGCCGGGCAAGGCCTCGTAGCGCGAGTACTGCGCCGCGAGCGCGTCCGCCCGCGACCTGAAGCGGACGAGATCCTCGTCGGTCCACCAGGCGCGCAAGACACCGTTCTCGTCCGACTTCGAGCCCTGGTCGTCGAAGCCGTGGCCCATCTCGTGACCGATCACCCCGCCGATGCCGCCATAGTTGACCGCGGCGTCCGCATCGGGATCGAAATAGGGCGGCTGCAGGATCGCCGCGGGAAACACGATCTCGTTGAAGAAGGCGTTGTAGTAGGCGTTGACGGTCTGGGGCGTCATGCCCCACTCGTCCCGGTCCGTGGGCTTGCCGAGCCGGCCGGCCCTGCGCCGCCAGTCCCACAGCCTGGCGCGGGCGCGGTTGCCGACCGGGTCGCCGGCCCGGATCTCCAGGGTCGCGTAGTCGCGCCAGGTATCGGGATAGCCGATCTTCACCCGCAGCCTGTCGAGCTTGCGCAGCGCAGCCTGCCGGGTCGCCGGCGCCATCCAGTCGGCCTGGGCGATGCGCGTCCGGTAGGCGGCGCGCAGGGTCTCGACCAGGGCGACCATCTGCGCCTTGGCCCCGGCGCTGAAATGACGGCGCACATAGAGTTCGCCGACCGCCTCCCCGAGCGCCGCGTTGAGCGCCCCGGTGGCGCGTCTCCAGCGTTCCCGCTTCCGGGGCTGTCCGGACAGGGTGCGGCCGTTGAACTCGAACGCCAGGTCGTCGAAGGCCAGCGGCAGCAGGTCCGCCGTGGCGTTCAGGTAGTGAAACGTCAGATAGCTCCGCCAGATCTGGACGGACGTCGCGCGAAACAGCTTCGCCAGCCCCTGGATCGCGTCGGGCTGCTTGGCGCCGAAGAGGTCGTGATCATCCGGGATGTCCAGCGTTGCGAAGACCTCGGCCCAGGGGAATTCGGGCGCCAGCGCCTGCAGGCCGGCGCGCGTTTGCGGATTGTATGTGAGGTTGCGGTCGGCCCGCTTCTCCGCCGGCCAGTGCAGGGTGGCGATCGCGGTCTCGAGCGACAGGATTCCGGCTGCAGCCGAAGCGGGCTCGGGATAGCCGGCCAGCGACAGCATCCCTTCGATGTAGGTGCGATACCTGTCCCGCGCGTCGGTGAAGGCCGGTTCAGTCTTCAGGTAATAGTCGCGGCCGGGCATGCCGAGGCCGGCCTGGCTGACGTTGACGGTGTAGCGGTCGGGGTCCGTGTCGTCGGCCCAGATGTCGATCGAGACCGGCCCGCCGGCGCCGAGGTCGACGCGCGCCGTCAGCCGGGCGATCTCCTCGTGCGATCCGGCTCCGGCGATCGCGGCGACGCTCGCCTGGATGGGGCCGAGGCCGGCCTTTTCGATCGCGGCGGTATCGAGCCAGGCGGCGTAGAAGTCGGCGATCTTCTTCTCCGAAGAGCCCGGCTCGTGTGGCCGCTGGATCAGATCGTCGAGGACCGCCTTCACATCGGCTTCGGCCTTTGCGCGCAGAGCGAAGAACGGCCCCCACGAGGCGCGATCCGGGGGAATCTCGGTGGTCCTCAGCCACGAGCCGCCGCCGTACCGGAAGAAGTCGTCGCCCGGCCGGACCGTCGGGTCCATGCCCTCGACGTCGAAGCCCCACGCGCCGATCGCGGGCTCGGTCGCGGCAGCGGCCACAGGCCTCGGCAGGAGCGGAAGGCAGAGCGCGGCGCCAGCAGACGCCAGCAAGCCGCGCCGGCTAGCCCCTTCTGTACGGTTCCTGCTGTTCATAGACTCCATCCCGGCTTCGGGCAGCCCGCAGGCGCGTCGGAAATTTCCCGCCCACGCCTGCGGCCAAAGGTGACATAAGTAGGCGCCTACGTACGTTCTGGTGTCAAATGAAGATCCGGACAGACTTCCGGCGGAGCGCAAGCCCTTGCTCCCACCTTCCGTGACAGCTCAGACGCGCGTCAGGTTCGATCTCGAAGGTCAGATGCCCCTGGTGCGGCTAAGCTTCAGTCGACGCCCCACAGCGGACGTTCCGAAGGTCGCCTAAGGGTCAGAAGCGGTCGCTCCGTGCACATTGCGACAAGTGCACCGAAGGGGCAGGGAGGAAGGGCCGCTTCTGACTCATAACCGCCGTTGCGAGGGTCTGCTCCGGGGCGGGCTGGAACCTACGTCCCAGCGCAAGGGCGGCGACCAGCGGAAGAAGGTCGGTCGGCTGTCGGGCGGCGAGTGCAACCGCGCCACCTGGCCCGGACCCTGGCGACGGGCGGCAACCTGCTGCTGCTCGATGAACCGACCAACGACCTCGACATCGATACGCTGCAGAACCTCGAGGAGGCGCTGGAAGGCTTCGCCGGCTGCGCCGTGGTCATCTCTCCCACGACCGCTGGCTCCTCGACCGCCTGGCGACCCACATCCTCGCCTTCGAGGGCGACAGCCACGTCGAATGGTTCGAGGGCGATTTCGACGCGTACGAGGAAGACAGGAAGCGCCGGCCGGCCGGCCGAGAGTTTGATCCTGCACCGGATCAAGTCCCAGAAATTCGGGCGGTAGAACGCCGGGGCGCGGTCGATCGTTCGGCCGCGCGCCTCCTAATCTAAAACCTCAGAAACAACCTCTTGTGGTTGAGTGTATTACCATCCCGTCCCTTGCGGCGGATCGACCGATTGGCTAGCGTCACCGTGGGGTGAGTGCAAGCGTTCGCAAGTGTTGTCCCGAGTTTCCACAGCTCCTCGGAGCCTACGACGAGGGGCGACCCAATGCCGCGCATCAACGGTACGATCAATTCCGACTTGCTGCAGGGCGGCGCGGGTGACGATCTCATTCAGGACTGGTCCTATGGTTCCGACAGCCTGCGCGGCGGCGGTGGCAACGACACAATCGTTCTGACTCGCGGACAAAACGCTGGGAATAATCCGGTCTTACTTGAAGGCCAGGATGGCGACGACCACCTGATCTATTCCAGCCAGACCGTCCTCTCGGCCACGCTCGACGGCGGAGCGGGCGCCGATCGCTTTGAGATCGGGCTGGCCTACGGGAACCTCACGATCACCACCGGCGCCGGAACGGATGTGATCGCCCTCGAGCGGCACCAGCCCTCCTTCAACATCAACTGGTTTTCGATCTTCAACATCACTGATTTCACCGCCGGCGCCGGGGGTGACCGGATCGAGTGGGGAAGCTACTTCCGTACGACTCTGCAAGGCTGGTCTGGCGGCAATCCCTTCGCTACCGGGCATCTACAGTTGGTCCAAGTCGGCGCCGACACCCTGCTGAAGATCGACTTCGACGGCGCGGGCACGGCGCAGACGCCCGAAACGCTCATCATCTTCACCAATCAGCTGAAGAGCGATCTGACGGCCTACAACCTCGACGGCTATGACCCGACCCAGACGATCCTGACGACCTCGGTAATTGGCGCTGGGACAGCCGACACACTGAACGGCACGTCGGGCGCTGATACGCTCCAAGGTCTGGCCGCCGCCGATTTTCTGCGCGGGTATTCGGGCGCGGACAGGCTTGAGGGCGGAGATGGTGACGACGCCCTGAACGGCGGCGAAGGCGATGACCGGCTCGACGGCGGCGTAGGTCGCGACGTGGTCTCATACGTTGATGCACGCGCGGGCGTGACCGTGGACCTGGCCGTTCAGGGTGTCAGTCAGAACACCGTCGGAGCGGGCCTCGACACCTTGGTGTCGATCGAGGACATCCGTGGCTCGGCGTACGGTGACACCCTGCGCGGCGACGCCGGGGGCAATGTAATCATCGACATCCAGGGCGGCGCCGACACCCTCGTCGGCGGCGGCGGCGATGATATCCTCACCGTCATTCGGACCTTGCCCGCCAACGGCGGCCTCGTGGTCATGGATGGGGGAGACGGCAACGACGTGCTGACGGGCCAAGGCCAGATGAGCGGCGGTTCGGGCGACGATGTTGTCACACTCGTCAATGCCGCCGGGACCATTGACGGGGGGACCGGCAATGACCGGATCACCCTCTCGATATACAGCAGCAGCGCCAGCGCCGGTGACGGCGACGACGTCATTACGGTCGATACTTCTGGCGGCAACCATATGATCAACCTTGGAACCGGCTCGGACCGGGTTGTTCTCATCGGCACGCCGCCGGTCGTCAACTACGTCGGCGACGCGAACGAGATCCGCATTCTGAGCTTCACGGCCGGGGCGGCCGGCGATGTGATCGACCTGACCCAGATGCTGGCGGGCTTCCCCAGCTACGTCCCCGGATCCAACCCGTTCGCCACGGGCCACCTGCGCCTGGTCGGCAACATGCCGGGCGACTTCAGCGGCGTCACCCACCCCGCTGCCTATGTGCAGTTCAGCCCTGACGGCGGGGTGACCCCGTACCGGACGATCGTGACGATCGACGTCTGGCGCAGCGACCTTACCGCTGAGAATTTCGGTGGCTTCCGCCCTTCCGCGCCGGTCGTCAACGGGACCGATTCCGACAACAGGATCGACGCCAGCCAGGATGCCGACACGGTGAACGGCCTCGCGGGCCCCGACACGATCATAGGACGGGGCGGGGACGACGCCCTGAACGGCGGCGACGGCAATGACATCCTGTTCGGCGACTACTGGGCGGCCGACAACAGGCCTAACGGCGCGGACACCTTGATCGGTGGCGCGGGTAACGACCTCCTGATCGGAGGTGGGGGAGACGACATCCTTCAGGGCGGCGAAGGCGACGACGTCGTCTATACCGGCGTGGTGAACCATGTCGGGCCCTACATGCCGTCCTCCTATGTCCAGGCCCAACTCGATATGGCCGCCAACGGAGGCTCTGACGTCGTGAACGGCGGCGAGGGGATGGACGCCGCCCACTTGATGTACGCCGACGCGACCCAGTCGATCGTGCTGGACAACAGCAACGGCGACCTGGTCAACGCGGTGACCATCGGCGGCGGGGCGCGCGGATCCGTCACCGGCGTAGAGCGTATCATCTTCCATGGCGGATCCGCCGGCGATACGGTCACCGGCGGATCCGGAGCCGACACGCTGATGGGCGCAGCGGGCGACGACCGCCTCCACGGCGGCGCGGGCAACGACGTGCTTACCGGAGGCTCCGGCGCCGACCTCCTGAACGGCGGAGCCGGTATCGATGTCGCCAACTATGCGGACGCCGCCGCCGGCGTCAGCGTGGATCTCGCTCTCCAGGGCGTGGCGATCATCGGCGGCGGCGCGGCGGGCGACATCCTGACCGGAATCGAAGGCGTCACCGGCACGGCCTTCTCCGACACCCTGACGGGGGACGACAACGCCAACGTCCTGATCGACCTGCTGGACGGCGACGACGTGATCGAAGGCCGGGGCGGCGACGACGTCATCGGGATCAATCACATCCAAAGCGAGCTTGATGACCGCAACGTGCACGTCGACGGTGGTGACGGCGACGACGTCATCGGCGTGACCGGCGTCGGCGCATCCGAGATTTTCGGCGGCGCCGGCCAGGACGACATCACCCTGGAATACCGCACCGGCGCAGTCACCCTCGACGCCGGATCCGGAGACGACCTCGTCACCCTCCGCATGACCAACCCCGGCGCCACGGTCACCCTCGGCGCGGGCCGGGACACGCTGGTACTGACCGGTGTCAGCTGGGCCACCCAGACGCAGACCGTGACCGACTTTGTCGCGGGGCCGAACGGCGATGAGATCGACCTGGGCGATTGGGAAAGTTCGGGCGCTTTCAACCCCTTCGTACTGGCCAACACCCTCCGGATCGTCCAGTCGGGCGCCGACACGCTGCTGCAAACCTACACCAACAGCCAGTGGGTGACGGGTCTGGTTCTGCAGAACGTCCAGGCGGCGAGCCTGACCGCCGCGAACTTCCAGGGCTACAACCCCAATCCATCCACCCACAACCAGATCACGGGTTCGTCCTACGGCAACGACACGTTGACCGGCACGTCCGGCAATGACGAGATCAGCGGCCGAGACGGGTCCGACGCGCTGCGGGGCGGAGCGGGTGACGACATCATCCTGGCGGGTGGACCAGTCTATAACGAGCTTCTCTCCTACGGCAGTGGTCTGGATGGCGGCGAGGGCGACGACATCCTCGTCAGCGACATTTCGTCAGACCTCCTCATCGGCGGTTCCGGGGCGGACACCCTCTACGGCGGTGGGGGCGACGACGTGCTGGTCGGCGGCGGCGGCGGCTTCACCTCGCGCGCGCAGACCATATCGGTCTTTGGTCAGCCGATGACGGTCCTCATCCACAGGCCCGTCGACGCGCGCAGCGACGACGACACGGTGGACCGCCTGTACGGAGAGGCCGGGGACGACACCATCTATGTCGGCGCCGGAGACATCGCCTCGGGCGGTGAGTATGGCATGGACATGGCGGTCGTCTCTCTCGATGGCCTGGCCGGCGCCGTGACGCTGGATCTGCGAATCAACGCCGACGAGACCCTCAACGACCTCATCGGCGCCACGCTGTCCGGGTTCGAGGAGTACTCGATCGACGGTACGGCCTTCAATGACACGATAACAGCCGGTGACGGGTCCGATGTGTTCCTCGGCCGTGCCGGCGACGACGTGCTGACCGGCGGAGCGGGGATGAACAGCCTGTTCGGGGGTCTGGGAGCCGATAATATCTCGGGCGGTGACAACGTCGATTTTCTGTATGGCGGCGATTACGGCGTGAGCTCGCTCGTTCTGGGTGCGGGCGGGCGATACGTCGGGGGCTATACGTTCAACGACGGCGCCGTCGACGTGCTGAACGGCGGCGATGGCGATGATTACGTTCATGTCAGCTATGGCGATCAGGCCAACGGCGGGCTGGGAACCGACACCCTCTACCTGACCCTGATCGGACGGACGTCGGGCGTGAACCTTGACCTGACGGGCGGCGCCCAGGCGGCTCTGGCGGCCGTCCAGGGCGGTTCGCTGACCGGGTTCGAAACCTTCTCCATCGTCGCCCTGACGAATTTCAACGACGTGCTCCGCGCGTCGACCTTCGGCACCTTCTACGGCCTGCAGGGGGCGGACCAGATCTACGGCACCGACCAGGTCCAGACCATGGGCGGCAATGAAGGCAACGACCGCCTCGAGGCCTTCGGCGGCAACGATCGCCTGTATGGCGGCGAAGGCGACGATCTCCTGCTGGGCGGCGACGGAAACGACACGCTCGAGGGCGACGCCGACAACGACAACGGGCTGAATCCGGTGCTCGGCGCCGGCAATGACACGCTGGATGGCGGGGCCGGCGACGACAGGCTGACCGGCGGCGGCGGCGACGACACCCTGACTGGAGGGTCCGGCGCCGACAACATGTTCGGCGGCGCCGGGATCGACACGGCGGTCTTCTCGGCCGGGCCGGTCACAGTTGGACAGAATCCGAACGGCTGGGTGATCAACTCCGCGGACGGCGCGGACTTCTTTGTCGACGTGGAACGGATGCGGATCGGCGCCGACACGATCGCCACCAGCAGCCTGGGCCTCTCCAACTCTCTGGGATCGGCGGCTGTCGACTCCCTGACCGGGACGGCTTCAGCCAACTCCCTGTTCGGCCTGAGCGGCAACGACACCCTCAACGGCGGCGACGGCGACGACATCCTCGCCGGCGGCTCCGGCGTGGACATCCTGACCGGCGGCCTCGGCATCGACACCGCGGACTATTCCGCCGCCGCGGCGGGCATGCGGGCGCAGCTCAACTCGAACGCCTCGTCCAACGATGGCGACGGCGGCACGGATACCTTCAGCTCGATCGAGAACCTGACCGGCTCGGCCTTCAACGACGTGCTGATCGGCGACGGCGCGGCCAATGTGCTGCGCGGCGGGCTCGGGGCGGACACCCTGCTGGGGCTGGCCGGCGCCGATGTGCTGTGGGGCGGGTCGGGCGCGCTCAACACCCTGCAGGGCGGCCTGGGCGACGACCGCTATGTGCTGGAGGCGGCCGACTCGATCACCGAACTGGCCGGCGAGGGCGTCGACACGGTCGAGGCGCGCATCAACACCTACACCCTGGCCAACCACGTCGAGAACCTGATCTTCGGCGGGACCGGGGCCTTCACCGGCACCGGCAACGCAGCGGCCAACGTCATCACCGGCGGGACCGGGGCCGACATCCTGCGCGGCCGCGGCGGCGTCGATACGCTGAACGGCGGCTTGGGAACCGACACGGCCGACTACACCCTGGCCGCGGCCCGGGTGGTGGTGCGGCTCGACCTGCAGAAGGCCACCAACGACGGCGACGGGGCGACCGACACGTTCAGCTCGATCGAGAGCGCCATCGGCTCCAACTTCAACGACGTGATCTACGGCGACGCCGGCGCCAATGTGCTGATGGGCGGGATCGGCTCCGACGTGCTGGTCGGCGGCGGCGGCGACGACGTGCTGTGGGGCGGCTCGGGCGGGGTCAACAACCAGCTGCAGGGCGGGGCGGGGAACGACCGCTACGTGCTCGAGGCCTTCGACACCTGCGTCGAACTGGCCGGCGAGGGCGTCGACACGGTCGAGGCGCGCATCGGCTCCTACACCCTGGGCTCGAACCTCGAGAACCTGATCTACGCCGGGCCGGGCAAGTTCGTCGGCTCGGGCAATGCGCTCGACAACCACATCACCGGCGGGGCCCTCAACGACATCCTGCGCGGCGGCGGCGGCAATGACGTGATCGACGGCGGCCTGGGCCGCGACGAACTCCAGCTGCGCGGCTCGAAGGCCCAGTACACGGTCACCGCCGAGGGCTCGGGCTGGCGCATCGTCGACAGCGTGGCCGGCCGCGACGGCTCGACCCTGGTCAGCTCGATCGAGGGGCTGCGCTTCATGACCGGCAACACCACCACCGTGCTGACCTACGGCGCCCCGGCCGCGCCGGAGCCGGCCGGCAAATCCGGCGACGCCCAGGTCCTGCCCCTGCCGGCGGACCTCGACGACGACGCCTTCGTGCCGCCGGCCCTCGCCGACGGCGAGCCGCTGGTCCTGCCCGGCGTCGCGGCGATCAAGCTCGCCGACGAGCCGCTGGTGCTGCCGGGGACCGGGGACACGCCGCTGTTCCTCGCTCTCGAGGCCCGCCTCGCCCCCGCCGGCGGCTGGATGGCGTTCATCGACGACCAGGGCCGGCTGCTGGCCGATCCGGGACGGCACGGGGACGACTGGATGGTGTGATCGGCGGCGGCGCGGCTCCGGCGCTCTGGCCCGGTGGGTCAAATCGCTCGCCAGCGACGAGGCCTTGTTCGATAGGTGGGAGTCGCCGAGGTCTGGCGGCGTTCAAAGCACTCCAAGGTGGCGGCGCTCTTGGCCAAGCGCGGCGATCCGGAATGCCTGGCGCAATGCTTCCAGAGCTGGTCGCCCAAGACACCGAGGGCTGGATCGTCAGTCGCGCCGTGCTGAGAGCCGCGACGGTGACCGAGCGCGTCTGGGAAGCGGTGTTTGCCCGACTGCCGGCAACCTATGCCTATCTCTGTGCCAAGACGGGTAGGTCCTGTTCCGACGAGGAAGCACTGGCGCTCGTCAATGAATCCGAGGGCGGTTTCATGGGCGACCGGGGCTTAGCAATCTGGGCGGTAGGCCAGATGGGAAAGCTGCAGGTCCTGGATCAACTGCGAGCTGAGCTCGAAGACGCATCGTCGCCCAGACGGTTCTGAAGACTAGAGATGAAGGGACGGGGCCTTGCAGTCGGCCCGCGGTCCGTGATGATCGAACCTTTGAACACGCTCGCCTTCTCCTTATTCGAGAACCGAGGCGTCTACGCGCGCTGGAACTGGCCGGTGATCGTCACCCGGCCGGTGAAATACTCCGCCGGACCCTCGACGGTCTTCAGGTCGGCCTTGCGGGTGATCTCCATACGAGGGGCGCCCTCCTGAGCGTGGGCGGGGTGGACGACGAAGCCCACGGCGGCGGCTGCGATAGCGAAGCGGCGGCTCATGACGACAACGCCTCGCGGAAGAATTGGGTCAGGCGATCGAACGGGATGACGTCGAGTCGGTCATAGAGATCCACGTGGCGGGCGCCCGGAACGATGATCAGCTCCTTCGGCTCCGCCGCCGCCGCGTAGGCGTTTTCGCTGAAGTAGCGCGAGTGGGCGTTCTCGCCGTGGATCAGCAGCAGGGGCCGCGGCGAGATCTCCTTGATGTAGGTCAGCAGCGGCATGTTCATGAACGACAGCGGTGTCGTCTGGGACCAGGCATTGCCCGAGTTCACTGCGCGAGGATGGTAGCCGCGCGGCGTCATGTAATAGTCCGCATAGTCGATCTGGAACTGAGCCTCACCGCCCCTCAACACATTGTACGGCGGCTGGTAGGCGGGAGCGCCGGCGGCTGCGTCTTCCCACCGCTGGCGGCCGAGTTGCTCCAGGGTCTGGGTGCGCTGCTCGAGCGTGACGGTGTCGTTGTAGCCGCGCGACATTACCCGGGTCATGTCATACATGGTGCTGGCGACGACGGCCTTCACCCGCTTGTCCACGGCGGCGGCATTCAGGGCCATTCCGCCCCAGCCGCAGATGCCGATCATGCCGATGCGTTCGCGATCGACGGCCGGATGCAGACCCAGGAAATCGACGGCCGCGCTGAAGTCCTCGGTGTTGATGTCCGGCGAGGCGATGTTGCGCGGCTCCCCGCCGCTCTCCCCAGTGTAGGACGGATCGAACGCCAGGGTCGCGAAGCCACGCTCGGCCATGGTGTTGGCGTATAGACCGGAAGACTGTTCCTTCACGGCGCCAAAAGGACCGCCAACGACAAGTCCTGCGAGGCGCACTCCGGTGCGGTTTCGCGGAAGGTAGAGATCGCCCGCGAGCTCGATGCCGTAGCGGTTGCGGAAGCGCACCGGCGTCCGCACGACCTCGGGGGACAGGGAGAAGGTGTAGCCGTCGTCTCGGGTCGGCATGATCAGGCTCCGGTCGGATTTCGGGTGGGTGGTCGCCAGGAGAGGCGAAGGCAGAAGGGCGGTCGCGAGCCCGGCGCCGAGAAGGGTCCGGCGCGAGGCGATGAGGGATGATCCGTCAGTCATGGCGGTCCTTTCGTCAGGCTGAGGTTGCGGGTTTGAGGAGGCGACGGCCGTCGCCGATCAGCATGAGCGCGGCTCCGGCCAGAACGACGCTGCCGATGAAGGTGGCCTGGACGGAAAGACCATCCAGAAGCCAGCCGCCAACGACGGCGCCTAGCAGGATCGAGGTCTGGACGGCCGCGACCATCAGGCTGCCGGCGGTCTCCGGCGCATCGTCGGCGTTCCGCGACATCCAGGTCATAAAGATCACCGACATGGCGGTGTTCATCGCGCCCCAGAGCGCCAGGAGCAGACCGACCGCGACCACGGATCCCCCGAGGAACAGAAGTCCCACGGTGCAGCCGCCCATGAGCAATGACGGCAGCTTCAGGAAAGGCGCGATATCGCCTTTGAGGTAACGGCCGGACGCCCAGGTGCCGACGAAGCCGGCGCAACCCAGAACCAGCAGCAGGACCGAGAGCATGGTCACGTCCACGTCCGTCACCCGTTCGAGGAACGGGCGCAGGTAGGTGAACATCGTGAACGCCGAGCCCCAGGACAGCATCGAGGCGATGAGCCCAGTCAGGAAATGGGGGCGCCTCAGCAGGCCGAACATGGCGCGGAAGTCCTGCCGCTGGCGCGCGGGCAGGGAGGGCAGGGCGACAACATGCCAGACCAGGTTGGCGGCCACGATAGGGGTCAGAGCCCAGAACACCTCGCGCCAGGCGAACAGGCCGCCGAGATAGCTGCCGATCGGCGCGGCGAACGCGGCCGCGATGGCTTGTCCGCCGTACATCAGGGCCAAGGCTTTGGGTACATCGCCTTCCGGGACCAGGCGCATGATGACGGCCGTGGCCAGCGCCCAGAAGCCGCCGATGCAGACGCCGAGCAGCGCCCGGCCGATCATCAGCACTGCAAAACTGGGAGCCGCGGCCACCAGCACCAGGGAGACCAGCATCAGGGCGGTCATTCCGACCAGCACCCATTTTCGGTTCAGCGTGCCGGCGACCGTCGTGACCAACATGCTCGCCACGACCGCGAACAGGCCGCTGATAGAAATCGCCTGGCCGGTCTGGCCTTCCGTCGCGCGCAGGCCCTCGGCCATCGGCGTGAGCAGGCTGACCGGCATGAACTCGGAGGCGATCAGCATCGCCACACACAGGGCCATCGACAGGACGGCGCCCCAGGCGGCGGGATTGGCGGCCGCTTCAGGGGCGGCGGCGTCCGTCATGGTCGCTTCGTTCGGAGCAGGGGGTTTCATGCCGGGAAGGTAGCGGCAGCGATCGGAAACGATTAGCCGTCCCAATCGGCATGAACTAATCGATCAGATCGAACAATCTTGCCGCGGGCGCGACGGAGAGAACAGCTTGGAACGGACCGACTTCAACCAACTCGCCTGGTTCCAGGCGGTCGCCGAGGAACGCAGCTTCACCAAGGCGGCGGCAAGGCTTGGCGTGGCGCAGTCGACCCTCAGCCATGCCATCAAGCAGTTGGAGACCCGGATGGGGATCCGCCTTCTGACGCGCACCACCCGAAACGTCGCAACGACCGCGGCGGGGGAGCGGCTGCTGCGAACCATCGCGCCCCGCATGGGCGAGATCGAGCACGAGATCGCGGCCCTGACGGCGCTCCGGGACAAGCCGTCGGGCTCGATCCGGCTGACCCTGTCGGACCATGCACTGGAGACTGTGGTGTGGCCGAAGCTGAAACCGATGTTGCGCAACTATCCGGACATCAGCGTCGAGCTGCTTCTCGACAGCACGTTCCGGAACATCGTTGAGCAGGGCTACGACGCAGGCGTCCGGCTGGGCGAAAGCGTCGAGAAGGACATGATCGCGATCCGGATCGGTCCGGACTGGCGCCTTGTGGCCGTGGCGTCGCCCGACTACCTGGCCGATCGGGGCCGGCCCGAGCATCCCCGGGACCTGGTCCGGCACCGCTGCATCAACATGCGCCACGAAACGTCCGGAGCGCTCTACGCCTGGGAGTTCGAGAAGGACGATCAGGCGCTGAGGGTCCGCGTGGACGGACAGCTAAGCTTCAATAACTCCTACGCGATGATCGACGCGGCGGTCAGCGGCTTCGGCATCGCTTATGTGCCCGAGAGCATTGTCCAGACGCAGCTGGCGTCAGGCGCGCTCGAGCAGGTTCTCGACGACTGGTCGCCGTCGTTCGACGGCTACTTCCTCTACTATCCCAGCCGCCGCCAGAACCTCCTGGCGTTCCAGATCCTCGTCGACGCCTTGCGGCACCGCGAGTGACGAAGGTCCGCGAACCGCGAGGCGGTGAATGTCCGCTGTTGGCGCAGTGCAGTCTTCTGAGACCAGCTTCTAGGAGGCGTTGGAGGTCCTCTCCGCCATCATGCGTTCCGCCTCCTTGAGGTCGATCTCCGTTCCCCACTCGACCGGCTTGAAAGGCCCATAGCCGACTCCGCGCTTTCCGCGCGCTGCAATCTCCAGAATCCGTTCTCCACTGTCGGCATCGTCGACGACCGCCACGTCGCGGTATTCCAGGCGCGCCGCCTCGTCGGGGCGCAATCCGGTTGGCCATGAAGAGCACGTAGTCGTGCAGGTGCTCGGAGGCCTTTCTTCGATGGTTCTTGGGGTCGTTCGCGCGAGCGCGTGTCGCCGTGTAGAGCTTCTTGTACTCCTCGGGCGAAAACCACGCGCGATGGCTGATCTTGCCGGAGGTGTTGTACGGCGGCGTTAGGTCCGGCAAATGCGCCAGCCACCCATGGCGGATCGCGGTCTTCAGCACCTGGCGCAGTGTGACCAGCTCATGATGAAGGGTCGTCCGGGCCGGCGGTCGGGCGCTCTGGCGACGATGGATGCGGTACTCCTGAACGAGACCGGGCGTGATCTCGGACAGACCGTGTGAGCCAAAAAAACGGGTTCAGATGCAGTCTGATCCTGTCCCTGTGGCCGCGCAGGTAGGCGGGACTGCGCTCGCCGTCCGTGATGATCTCATACTCGCGCTCAAAGGCCGCTGCGGCGGTCTTGAATGTCTTTTCGGCCTTCACCTCACCGCGACGGTGCTTGCCATGGAGCTCCAGATACCAGTCTTGGGCGAAGTCCTTCGCGCGCGCGAGGCTGTCGGTCTTCGTCGAGACCCGATGATTCTAGCCCCCGAGGTAGGTCGAGCATTGCCACAGGCCGCTGTTCTCGCGGCGGTACACATGGAGCTTGCCGCCCATCAACGTGTGTTTGGCCGTCAAGGAACTCATGATCGCCATCCGTCAGGCGTGGGCGTCCCAATGTGTAAGGTGTGTGTAAGCCGATATCAAGAGTCGCCGAAACGGCTAACTGCTTGAAAGAATGGCGCGCCCGGAACGATTCGAACGTCCGACCCTCAGATTCGTAGTCTGATGCTCTATCCAGCTGAGCTACGGGCGCGCTTGGCCGCGAACGGCGAGGGCGGGTATCTAGCGGACGAGGGGACGGGGGGCAAGACCGCCGGGCGGCTTTTGTGCGACGATCTCAGGGAGCGGCGCGCAGGTCGTCCGGGATCGGGGTTTCGGGCGTTGCGCCGGCCCAGACGACCGAGGTGACCCACAGGCGCTGGCCGTCGTCGAACAGGGTGATGGCGTTGACGCCGCGCTGGACCGGCTCGGCCGCATCGCGCGCGGTGCGGATCTCATAGGCCGACAGCAGCTGGATGATCGGGCCGAACCGGGTCATGCGGCGGCCGGTCTCGCGCTCGTAGAAGGCGTTGGCCTGGAAGTGCGGCGCATTACGCGTGACATAGTCGGCGGGCGAGACCAGGCGCATGCGCGCGGTTCCGTCCGGGGCGCGGCCGGCGCCGCCCATGACGGCGCCGGGCAGGAACAGGCCGTGGAAGCGGGCCCAGTCGCGGGCCTCGCCCGCCTCGCCGGAGATCACCTCGTAGAGGGCGGCGACGATGGCGTCGACCGAGGCCACGTCCCCGGGCCGGGCCAAGGCCTCGGGCGGGGAGGCGGGAGCCGCGGCGGCCGGAGCGGCGGCCGGCGCGGTCTGGGCGAGGGTCGGGCCGGCGGCGAGCGCGAGGGCGGCGGCGAGAAGAACGGGGCGCATGCGGGCTCCTGAATCGGGAGTCCGAGCTTGCCGCGACCGCAACGGATTGACCAGCCGGCGCCGATGGTCTCTTTCGCCCCGGCCTCCGGCGCCCCAGCTTGGGGGTCCCGCCCGCCCGCCGCTCCGAGAGACGCCGATGATCCTCGCCGCCCCGCCGTTTCGCTCGTGGATCGCCCTGGCCCTGTCGGCGGCGCTGGCGCTCGGCGGCTGCGCGGCCCCGGCGGTCGGGGACAGGGCGGCGCCCCGTCCCGTCGCCGAAGCGGCGCCGCCGGCGCGGGGCCCGTTCGTGGCGGCGGCCAATCCGCATGCCGTCGAGGCCGGTCTGAAGGTGCTGCGCCAGGGCGGGTCGGCGGTCGACGCGGCCGTGGCCGTGCAGGCCGTGCTGGGCCTGGTCGAGCCCCAGTCCTCGGGCCTCGGCGGCGGGGCCTTCATGATGGTCTACGACGCCGCGACCGGCGAGGTGACCAGCTATGACGGGCGCGAGACCGCCCCGGCGGCGGCGACGCCCGACCTGTTCCTCGAAAATGGACGGCCGCTGCCCTTCGGCGATGCGGTGCAGAGCGGCCGGTCGACGGGGACGCCGGGCGCGGTGGCCCTGCTGGCCATGGCCCAGACCGCGCACGGCCAGCTGGCCTGGCGCGACCTGTTCGGCGACGCCGAACGGCTGGCGCGCGAGGGCTTCGTGGTCAGCCCGCGGCTGGCCGGTTTCGTCGCGGCGACGCGCGGGCAGGCGCGGACGCGCTGGGCCGAGGCGTATTTCACCAAACCCGACGGGACCCGCTACGTCGCCGGCGACCTCCTCAGGAACCCCGCCTACGCCGACACCCTGGCCGAGATCGCGGCGGGCGGCGCCGACGCCTTCTACCGCGGCCGGATCGCGCGCGAGATCGTCGGGGCGGTGGCCGAGGCCCCGCGCCCGGGCGCCCTGACCGGGGCCGACCTCGCCGGCTACCAGCCGCTGGAGCGCGGCGCCCTGTGCCGGCCCTACCGGATCTATGTGGTCTGCGTGCCGCCGCCGCCGTCCAGCGGCGTGGCCGTGCTGCAGCTGCTGGCCATGGCCGAGCTGACGCCCGAAATCCTCGAGGGCCCCGACAGCGCCGACGCCTGGGCCGCCTTCGCCCAGCTGCAGCGGCTGATGTACGCCGACCGCGACCGCTACGTCGCCGATCCGGCCTTCACGGGCGTCCCGGTGCAGGGCCTGCTCGACCCGAACTATGTGGCGGCCCGCGCGGCCCAGGCCCCGACCCTGGTCGGCGCGGCCCAGCCGGGCGTCCCGCCGGGCGGCGTCTTCACCGGCCCCGACGCGACGCTGGAGCCGGCGGGCACCTCCCACTTCGTCATCGTCGACGCGACGGGCAACGCCGTCAGCATGACCACCACCGTCGAGAGCGTGTTCGGTTCGGGCCGGATGGCGGCCGGCTTCTTCCTCAACAATCAACTGACCGACTTCTCGTTCGAGCCGCGCCGGACGGACGGCGCGCCGGCCGCCAACGCCGTCGCCCCGGGCAAGCGGCCGCGGTCGTCGATGTCGCCGGTGATCATCCTCGACCGCCAGGGCCGCTTCGTGGGCGCGCTCGGCTCGCCGGGCGGCTCGTCGATCCTCGCCTACAACGCCAAGGCCCTGATCGCGGTGCTGGACTGGGGGATGTCGATGGACGACGCCTTCGCCCTGCCCAATCTGGTGGCCAGGGGCGACGGGTTCGGGGCGGACACCGACCGCTTTTCCGTCGATCTGCAAACCGCCCTGGCCGCGCGCGGCATCGAGCTGCGGCCCAACGCCAGCGAGAACTCCGGTCTGCACGGCGCGATCTGGCGGCGGGGCTCCGACGGCGCCTGGCGCTGGGACGGGGCGGCCGACGACCGCCGCGAGGGCGTGGCGCGGACGGAGTGATTACTCCGGCTTGATGGACAGCTGGAAGGCGATCAGCCCTTCGGACACATCGGTGTCGACGCCGTTGCCGGCGCGCAGGCCCTCGGCCTCGATCTCGCGGTAGACCACGCCGATCGAGCTGTGCACCGCGCCGCGGCGCAGGGCCACGCCCAGCGAGGCGTCGCCGAGGAAGGCGCCGGAGTCGTGGCTGACCCCCGAACGCGCATAGTCGCCGTCGCGGTTGCGGGCCCAGTTGTACCCCACCGCCCGGCCCGAGCCGGCGGCGTAGACGTACCAGCGCGCCCGCTGCCCGAAGGCGTCCTCGCCGTCGGGCACCAGCCGGTCGAGGTCACGCCCGATCCTCAGCGTCGCGCCGGCCTCGGTCACCTGGCCCCGGCTGCCGACGCCCACGCCGAGGTGCGGCGTCAGGGTGACGTCGAGGCCGTTCTCGGTCTGGCCCAGGCTTTCGGTCCAGCCGCGCGTGTAGGTCAGGTCGTAGTGTTCGGCGTCGTAGCTGGCCGGATCGAGCGGCCCCGGGGGGAGGGGCGAGCCGTCGGCGCGGCGAACGCGGCCCTCGGTGCGCAGGCGCAGACGGTCGCTGTACGCCTGGCCTTCGTACCAGATGTCGCGGTTCGAGGCGGCCCAGGTCGAGGAGACGTCCCGGGCCGGGTTGTAGCCGGCCCAGCTGTCGCCCGCGAAGGCGCGGTCGCCGGCGTCGAACCGCGCATCGCGGTCGAGACGGGTGAGCAGGTCCGAGACGGTGGTGGGGCGTTCGCGCTCGACCCGCCAGGGATCGGCGATCGCGTCTTGCGGGCCGGGCGATCCCATAGCGAAGCTCGGGGCCAAACAGGCCGCCAACGCCATCACTCCCGCACCATACGCCATCAGACGCATCAACGGTCCCCTCACAGTCCGTTAACGTGCCTGACCCTGCACGATCAAAGCCGGAACGCCAACTGACATTTTCCTGACCGTCGAACGTCCCCCGTGTGGCGCAGTTCCGTCTCAGACCCAGGCGCGGAAATGCTTGGACAGCTTCAGGCCCTGGCTCTGGTAGTGGCTGCCGCCCTCGCCGTAGAGCCGGGACGGCCGCTCGGTCAGCGGCTCATAGACCAGCCGGGCGACGATCTGCCCGTGCTCGAGCAGGAAGGGCGTGTCGTGGGTGCGCACCTCCAGCACGCCCTTCGAGCCGGCTCCATGGGCCTCGTCGGTGCCGAAGCCGGGATCGAAGAAGCCGGCGTAATGGACCCGGAACTCGCCGACCGACGGATCGATCGGGGTCATCTCGGCGGCCTGCATGACCGGGATCTCCACCGCCTCGCGCGACGCCAGGATGTAGAACTCACCCGGATCGAGCAGCAGCTCGCCGCGCCGTACGCTCAGCGGCTCCCAGAAGTCGCGCGGATCGTGGCCGTCGATCCGGTCCAGATCGACCACGCCCGCGTGCCGCCGCCCGCGGAAGCCGACGATGGTCCCGTCCTCCCCCTCCAGATCGACGCCGACGCTGCGGGTCTCCAGCTTCGGCGGCTCGCCGGCCTTGAGCCGCAGCTGGTTCAGCCGCGTCCCCGGCCGCACCAGGATGGAGAAGGTCTGCGGCGCGATCTCCAGATACAGCGGCCCGTCATAGCCCTCGTCCACGTCGTCGAAACTGGCCCCGCGGTCCGTCAGCAGCCGCACGAACACATCGACCCGGCCGGTCGAGCTCTTCGGATTGGCCCGCGCGATCAGCCCCCTGGGCAGGGTCAGCCGCTCCTGCAGCCGGGCGATGTAGACGCAGCCCTTCTCCATCACATAGCCGGCCGACAGGTCGATGGTGTGCATGGCCACGTCGGCGATGCGGCCCTCGACCCTGCGCTGGCCGGGCAGGAAGGAGGCGCGCACCCGCCAGGCCTGGTCCGACAGCCGCAGGTCGAGGCTGGCGGGTTGCACCTGATCCGCGTCGAACGGCGTGTCCGAGACGATCGCGCCGCCGGCGATCAGGGCCTCGATGGACTGCGACGGCAGGATGCCGGGAAGGGAGGTCGAAAAGCTCTGCATCGCTTCCGATTACACGATTCCGCGCCCCGTCTCTTCCAAAGTGTCTCCCTCCCGCCGCCTCCTGCGCCGTCGCGCTTGACCTGAGCGCCGCGAGGGCGACCATGGGGGGATGCACGACACGCCCGCCTACGAAGCCGAGACCGAAGGCGTCCTGGTCCGCGTCCGCCCCAGCTATCTGGCCGGCCAGTCGGACCCCGACGGCGGCCGCTGGGTCTGGGCCTATCAGGTCGAGATCGTCAATCTGACCGCCGTGCCCCTGCAGCTGATGGCGCGGCGCTGGGTCATCACCGACGGCCAGGGCCGGGTCGAGGAGGTGCGCGGGGCGGGCGTGATCGGCGAACAGCCGGTGATCAAGCCGGGCGACAGCTACACCTACGCCTCGGGCTGCCCGCTCGGCACCCCGACCGGCTCGATGGTCGGCGGCTACTATATGACCGACGCCTCGGGCCGCTCGTTCGAGGCGGCGATCCCGGCCTTCAGTCTCGACGTGCCGGGCGAGCGGCGGGTGCTGAACTAGCTCGCCAGCCGCATCAAGGAACCAGCCCGGAGCGGCCTCAAGTAGTTCGAAGGGCGACAGGCCCGACAAAAAACCCCGCCCGGAGCGGCCTCAAGCAGCCCGAAGGGCGATAGGCCCGACAAAAACCCCGCCCGGAGCGGCCTCAAGTAGCCCGAAGGGCGATAGGCCCAACAAAAAACCCCGCCCGAAGGGCGGGGGGTGAGGGGCTGCGTCAACCCGGATAACCGCAGCCCCGCCCCAGACTCTCCGCCGCGAGCGGGTGCGGCGGGAGGCGGACGGCGGCCCCTCTAGGAGCCATTCGTGACAGCCGTGTGGCTGAAAACGATCAACGGCCGCTCGCGCTCAAGCAGCGAGCGGCCGCGTCGCGAGCGATAGGGCGCTCTCTAGATGTACCGGCGCAGGCTGCGCGCCAGTTCGGTGGCCCCGTCCTTGCCGCCCTTGCGGACCGCCGGCTGGTAGGCGACGCGGGCGTGCTCGACGCAGTAGACGCCTTCCGAGGCGCGCCGGCCGCAGAAGCTGAACTCGGTCGAGGACGGGTCGCCGATCGGCCATTTGCACATGTGGGCGCCCAGGGTCATGACCGTGGCGGTGCCGGGCAGGTCGGGCATCGGCGCGGGGACCTGCGTCGCCGTCGGGCGGGCCTGCACCGCCTCGATGCGGCGCGGAGCCGACGGGGCCTGGGTCGGCGGGGCGGCCGGCCGCGGACGCGACGGGCGGAAGGTGGCGCGGGCCGGCTGCGACGGGGCGGCCCGGCCCGACAGGCCCAGCCGGTGAACCTTGCCGATCACGGCGTTGCGGGTGACGCCGCCGCCCAGCTGTTTGGCGATCTGGCTCGCCGACTGGCCTTCCAGCCAGAGCTTCTTCAGCGCGCCGACGCGGTCTTCAGTCCAGCCTGCGGTCATAGCCACCCTCCGGGTCTCGGATTCAATATATGGGGTCTTGGCTACCCTCCCGGGGCCTCGACCTACCACTAATCGTAAACGAGGCCCTAACAGACGCAAGATGTGCGAATCAGTCCGTCCACAGAAACCAGATGTAGGGATGGTTAACGGAGGGATGAGGGAACAGGGATGAGGAGGAGGGGGCGGCTGCGAATGCCCGCCCGCCGAAAGCCCTCCGACATTGCTCACTCATCCCTCATCCCTCATCCCTCGCCACTTGCATCCCGCCGCCGCCACCCGCATCTGGCTCCCATGACCGACCTCGCCTCGACCCGCCCCTCCGGCCTGCCCCAGCCGCGCAGCTATCCCGGCGTCAACTGGATCGGGGTGCGCACCCTGTACCTGCGCGAGGTTCGCCGCTTCTGGAAGGTCGGGGCCCAGACGGTCGCCGGGCCGGTGGTGACGACGCTGCTCTACATGCTGGTCTTCGTGGTCGCCCTGCAGGGCTCGCGGGCGCCGCTGCACGGGACGGCCTTCCCCGAGTTCGTGGCTCCGGGCCTGATCATGATGGCCATGCTCAACAACGCCTTCGCCAACGCCTCCTCCAGCCTGATCCAGGCCAAGGTGATGAACACGGCGACCGACTTTCTGACCCCGCCGCTCAGCCCGCTGGAGCTGACCATCGGCTTCGCCCTCGGCGCCGCGACCCGCGGGCTCGTCGTCGGCCTGGTCACCGCCGTCTGCGTCCTGCCGTTCGCGCGGCTGGGCGTCGCCAACGTCGCCGCCATCGTCTGGTTCGGCGGCCTGGCCTGCCTGATCATGGGCATGCTCGGCGTCTTCGCCGGCCTGTGGGCGCAGAAGTTCGATCAGCTGGCGGCGGTGCAGAACTTCGTCATCATGCCGATGACCTTCCTCAGCGGCACCTTCTATCTGGTCGAGCGCCTGCCCGAGCCCTTCGCCACCATCAGCCACTTCAACCCGATCTTCTATCTGATCGACGGCTTCCGTTACGGCTTCATCGGTCAGGCCGAGAGCGTGCTGTGGATCGGCGTTGTGATGAGCGCGGCCCTGACCGTCGGCATGGCGGCGGCCTGCTGGCTGGTGTTCCGCTCGGGCTGGCGGCTGAAGAGCTAGGTCCGGCCGACACTCACCGTTCTTGCTATCGTCATCCTCCGGGCCGCGCGCAGCGCGGAACCGGGGGACCCAGCGGCGCGCGACAGCGCGAACCTGCGGGAAGCACGGATGCTTCCAACATTTCGCCTGCGCTGGCGCTTCGGCGCCGCTGGGTCCCCCGGTCTCCCCCGCTTTCGCGGGGGTCGCCGGAGGATGACGAAAGGAAGGGCGGGATCGCGTCGCCGTCAGGCGTTATGCCGCCCCCGATCCTCCGGATCGATCGCCCCGCCCGGGCCGGCGTTGTTCTCGACATCGCCCTCCACCGTGCTGTCGCCCTCGATCTCATCGAGGCCCTCGTGGCGGTTCAGGCCCGGTGACTGGCCGATGGCCGGGTTGCGCTTCAGGTCGTCCGGACCCTTGACCGGTTGATGCTGGGGATCGGGATGTCTGGACATGGGAGGCTCCTTCCTTGCCCGCTCAACCGGCCGGCCGGCGCGGGGTTCCGGCGCACCCTCCGGGCGTGACGGCGTTTTAAGGTGCGCGGGCCGCCGGGCCGCGCTAGCCATGCGACCTCGTCTTCAAGGGGGTTCCATGCTGTTCCGTAGTCTTGCCGCCTTTGGCGCCGCCGCCGCGGCGCTTCTCGCCGTCGCCGCTCCGGTGGCCGCGCAGGAGGTCGATCTCCGCGCCCAGGTCGCCGCCTACGTCCAGCCGACCAACGAGGCCCGCACCCGCGTCGTGGTCGACCAGCTGCGCGCCGCCGGCTTCGATCCGGTGGTCGAGACCTTCGCGGGCGGCAATCGCCAGACCGGCGCGATGGAGGGCCGCAACGTCGTCGTCACGATCGGCGACGGCCCACGCGAGATCCTGCTGACCGCCCACTACGACGCGGTCGTCCTGCGCGACGGCTCGATGTCGCAGGGCGTGGTCGACAACGCCGCGTCGGTGGTCGGCGTCATCGAGGCGGCGAAGATCCTGCGGTCGAAGGCCCTGAACCACCGCGTGCGCATCATCCTGTTCGACCAGGAGGAACTGGGCCTGATCGGCGCGAGGAAATGGATCGCGGCGCACGGCCTCGCTGACGTCGCCGCGGTCGTCAACTCCGATGTCGCCGGCTATGGCGACACGATGATGTACGGGCTCAACAACGGCCCGCAGTCGGCCGGCGTGGTCCGGGCGGTGCGCGAGGTCTGCGCCGAGCGGGCCATGCACTGCGTCGGCTACCCGGTCTATCCGCCTTCGGACGATCGCGCCTTCTCCGGCGCCGGCCTCGGCGGCGAGACGGCCGCGGCGGCCGTCGTCCCGACGGTCTCGCTGGGCTTCCAGGACCACGTGGGCGCCCACCAGATGTGGCTGGCCTTCAACGGCGGCGAGACCAACGGCCTGGCCGAGGGCTTCGTCCCCCGCGTCTTCCAGCTGATCCACTCGGCCGACGACACCATGGAGCACATCGACCCCGCCACGGTGAAAACGGCGGGCGAGGTCTATGCGGCGGTGGTGGCGCGGCTGGACCGCCAGCTGGCGAACTGACCGGCTTCACCCCGCTGTCGTCGTCCGCAGGCAGGCGGCGGTGGAGGGGGCGGCGCCGCCCGGAAGTGATGAGCGAACAACGGGTCGCCGCCCGCGCCGCCCCCTCCGTCCGGCCCGCTGATCGCGGCCCGGCCACCGCCCCACGGGGTGGGGAGGTGAAACCCCAGCCTCACCTCCCCATCGCAGATGGGGAGGGGGACCGCCGGAACGGCGGTGGAGGGGGCGGCGCCGGCGTCATGACGCTGTGCTGACAATCCGCGAATCTATAGTCGGGTTCAGCGGACAAATAGCGCCCGCAATCAACGACATCACCTGTTGCCAAACCCCGTCTCCTGCGCA
>Ga0196981_1000267_pt1 | contig 27463 bp, 53 predicted proteins | sample S3_2013CmetaG_FD_155462 | JGI IMG/M metagenome (GOLD analysis project Ga0196981, IMG submission 155462) | Soil microbial communities from Anza Borrego desert, Southern California, United States - S3_20-13C | ecosystem: Environmental > Terrestrial > Soil > Desert | place: USA: California... | reverse complement strand
CGCAGGTTGTGGGACTTTGGGGAGCGTCAGCAGGGCGATGACGTCGAGCTTGTCGCCGCGTGCCAACTTCTCGAAATGGGTGACCATCGCTCTGGCTTGATCCTGCGCATTCGTCAGATGCCGGGTTTGGCGCAGCGCTTCGCAGAGAACGGTGGTGACGTTGCACCGCTGGATGGCGATGAGGTCTTCGCGGGAGTAGGTCGTCATGGCAGCCACACCCCGAGAATGATGGCGGCGGGGATCAGCATGGTCAGCATCAGCGTCTGACCGGCGATGATCGCCCATCTGATTTTTTGCTCATCGGTCATGGAACTTCCCCGTCCCCTTTGGTGTTTGGAGGTTTCCCCCCGTCGCCGGGGCCTCGACGCTTCGACCCTCTAAGTCTGCGCCGAGGTCCCGGCCCCCGCCTTCCCTTCACGAAGCTCAGAGCACGCCGCACTCGAGGACTTCGCTTCGGGCAACCTGAGCGCGTCCGTTTGGGCGCGCCGTAGTGGTATGCCTTTGGTGTATACCATCCCGGTATACCACGCAAGTCAAAAAAACCACATCGGCTGAATCAAGTGGAAAAAGAGCCGCAGCGATGTGCCGAAACGGCATCGCATCGGATAGTGTGGAACCTGCGACTGAATCACTGGACGGGGAGGGAAGTGTGTACGTCACCGCGCCATTGGCGAAACGATTCGCCACGCCCTATATCCACGAGATGCTGACGCGCTGGCTGCCAAAGCGGGGGCGGGCGGGGTATGACTTCTGGAACGCTGCCGCGACCGGAAACTATGAGCGCGACTGCGCCGAGGGTGAACGTCTGGCGAGCGAGTACGTGCTGCGCATGCAGATGCAGCCGCGCCCCGCCATGCTCGGCTGGATCGCCCGCGACATGATCGCCAAGGGGCGGTTCTCAGGGGTGGAAGTCGGGTTTTTTCAAGGGATTTCAGCGCACATCAGCGCTAGGTCAGCACCACGCCCCGCACCGTGATGACATAGTTGGGGTCATCGAGGCGCAGCGCCCAGTTGGCGCCGGGCCGGTTGGTGACCACCATCGCGGGGGCGTGGAATTCCAAGAGCATCAGCACCGGCTCGCCGATGTGATCGACGCGGAACTCCAGCAACAGCACGTCGCCCGATTTCTTGGCGGCGATCGCTTCCGGGGTTTGCTCGACGTAGATGATTTCGCCGGGGCGAATCGCCGGCACCTCGGCCAGTGTGGTCGACAGAACACGGTAAGCAAAAATATTGCGATTAGCGAGACCGGCCGGGGCCTCGTCGAGCGCGACCTCATTGGCGATCTTGGCTTCAGCGGCGTCCGACACGAGCATCCCCGGCGTAATCCCCAGAGCCTCGGCGATTTTCACCAGCGTCACCCAGCTCGGCTCGCGGGAGTGCTTGTCGTCGATCTCGGTGTCGAAGCGCTCCCAGCGGGCGAGCGAATTTTTGTCGATGGAGAGCATTTCCGCAAGCTGTTGCTGCGTGAGCCCCGCCTCTTCGCGCCGCTGTTTGATCTTGAATTTCATGGCCCGCCATCCCTAGCGGGCTTCTAGTCTTAAAGCAGTTCGCGCGCACTATTGCTGTTAATTGCATGGGAAACCTCATTATACCAACGTGGTTGTGGTAACCGCGCAATTGACTTTCGGTAGGCCATACCGGTATAGTGCCGAACATGGACCTTGCACAATGGCTAAAACTAAAGGGCAAGACCCAGGCTTGGCTCGCGAAGCGGCTTGAGGTCGATCACTTCTCGGTCAGCCGGTACGTCACCGGCCGACGCCGTCCGGAATGGGACGTGCTCGTCAAGCTGGCGGACGTCACCGGGGGCGCGGTGACCGCCGACGATTTCCTCGACCGCAAACGGCCGGCCGCGCCCGCACCGCGGGCCCGAAAGACTTCCAAAAAGGCCCGCTCCGATCCGGAGCGACGAGCGGCTGTTTCTTAGCTCCGCCGGCGCCTGCGTTCCCTGTTGCGTCCGTCGCGTTCCCGCGTTTCGAGCCGTTCGCGGCGCGAAGGGAGCCTAGTTGCTTGCGCGAGATTTTCCCGTCTTCGTCGGCAGCAACGGTCCTCTGATCTGCATGGTCCGGGTCCCGCGGCACCCCTTCGCCCCACGGTCGGTTCTTAGGCGTTGCGTTCTGGCCGGAGGACGGTCAGCCGGTGCGGGCCTTTCGTTGTGAGTTGCCCGCTTTTTTCTCAAGCTTCGTGGGGGCACGATGCGGGCACTTGCCGTTAAGAGGGTTGACGCCGACGGACTATCGAGTCCGCCGGCTATCGCGCTGGTGCGCGATGTAGAGAGGTTTCCGAGTTTCCGACGGGTTCTCGCGCGTCTGCCGCAACTGGCGCCGATCGGCGGCGGCTATGGCGACTTCCTCGCCTGGCGCGATCAGCGCGGCCTACCGCCGACTTCGGACGAGGATCTGCGCGACGAATACGAGAACCTCTGCGAACTGACGGGACGCGAACCGGAAGCCCCGCGCCCCCTCGCCGAGGTCGTGCCCTTCCCGACGCTTCCCCTCGGCCCTTTCGCCAGCCCCTGTCTCCCAAAGCTCGCCGAGGTGAGCGGGACGGGCAGGGCGATCTCCGCCGTCGAGGCGGCCAAGGCATTTCTCGCCTGGCTACAGGACCACGCCCTGATCGGCGACTGGTCGAGCGAGGACATGAGCAAGTTCTACGCGCGGTTCTGTGCCGAAAACTCACACACCCCTATTGCGGAAAACGTCCTGCGCGGGGAGCTGGCCAAGCTGCACACGCTCGGCGCACGCCGCGTACAGGTTGATCATCGGGTGAAGGGGGAAGGCCGCAAGCGCCCCGTGGTGTGGAAGATCGAATTGGCGCCTTCGGCCAAGCGGAGGGCGTCGTGAACATCCTGCGCATCCTTGGGGCTGTCGCCCTTGGTGTCCTCGCCCTAGCGAGCGCCAGCGTCTTCATGGCCTTGCCCGACGGCACGCACAGCCTTCTTGACCTGCCGCTGCTCGCCACCTTCGCTCTGTCCTGGTGCGCAGCGCACCTCCTGCTGACGCGGAGGGCCACCTGATGCTCACCGCCCGCCAGAAGCAGCTCGTCGATTTCATTGCCGCAGAGACGGCGCGCACCCGCGGCGTCGCTCCGACGCAACGACAGATGGCCAAGGCCCTCGGCTACAAATCCCAATCGGGCGTCACCAAGCTGTTGCACGCCTGCGTCGATCGCGGGGCCTTGCGGCTGATGCCGTACAAGCAGCGCGCCGTCGAGGTCGTCCTCCCAACGCGTGCGGTGTGGTTCACCTTCGATGATCGGGCCAAGGCTCTCAGGCCATTCGACCCGCGCGCGCAGCGCAGCCCGAGCGCCGTAAGCGAGGGCGTCAACCCATGACCCCCCTCCGCAAGCTCGTCCTCGAGCAATCGATTACTGCCGTCATCGCCGAGGCAAAGGCCTTGGCAGATGAACTGCGCGTGTCCCCGAGTGAAGCGCTCTACGCGCTGCTGCCGTCACCGGAGTCGTGAAAGCAGAAGCCCCCGCACGGCTAATGCGAGGGCTCTGAAAAGTTTTGAACCGGCCAGTACCAGTGGCCAAGTTCCGAGGGAATGAACAGATGCAGAATACCAACTTCGCGCCGAATTGCAAGGGCACCGGGACGGCCCTTTGCACAGCAGACACACAGGTTTTCCCCGCCAGACGCGCGTCGCCTAGCTTTGCCGCCTCTTCGCGAAGGGGGCAGCAGTGATGGCCCGAGAAATCACAGCGCGCCACAACGGTGGACCTCCTCTTGACGACGGGTCACGGCAAGCCGGTGATCGCAGCGGCTGGGTCGCAGTCACGCGCTCGGTGCGTGACCATTGGCTTGTGGGCTTCGGCCGCCACGTCGATCCGTGCGATCCAGAACGGGGCTTCTGCTACTCGCGCGCCGAAGCGTGGCTCGACCTCATCATGGAGTGTCGCTACGTCGCTGGCACCGTGAACAACGGTGGCCAGCGCATGGAGATCAAGCCGGGTCAGCTCATCGGCGCCGTATCGTTTCTCGGCCACCGCTGGAACTGGACGCCGAAGACCGTGCGGGGGTTCCTCGACCGCCTGCAAGACGAGGGCATGATCGAACGGCTTACGCCGGGCGTTACTCAGCCTTCAAACGAAAACCGTGAAGGTTCGAAACGGGGCAAGCAAAAGGGCAAGCAAAGCCAGATCATAACCCTTTGTAATTGGGACATTTATCAGCTTGTCTCGCATATGGAAGGGCAAGCAAAACGACAAGCACCGGGCGAGCAAAGGGCGAGCACGGGGCAAGCAGAGGGCACGCAGGGGGCAAGCGAGGGGCAACAATATAAGGAAGAACAAGGGAACCAAGGAACAAGGGAACCGAGGAACAATAAAACTGCGCAGCCCCGGGCCGGGGTTTCCGACCGTGACCTGAGCGAGCAGTTGCTTGCCGCCTGCAACGGCGCTCTCGACAACCCGGTGAACTGCCAAGGCCTTCTCATGATGGCCGAGCCGCGGATGTGGCTTGAGCAGGGCTGCGACCTCGAGAAGGACATCCTCCCGACCCTACGCGACATGGGGCGTCGCTACCACGGCAAGCGGGTTCGGAGTTGGAACTTTTTCTCTGGCGCCATCGCTGACGCCAAGCGCGCCCGGGAAAAGGGCGCGGTCACCTTCAACGAAAACGGCGACGTAGAGACCAAGGCGCAGCGCTTGGCACGCATCGCCATGGAAGCCGAGCAGCAGATCACAGCGCAGGAGTTCCGCAAATGAGCCAGGCCGTCGCCAGCTTCGTGACGAAGCTCATCACGCATTTTCCAGTGAAGCACGAAAGCCAGTTCGCCGAGCAGGAGTGGATGGGCTCGATGGTGCGCAATTTGCGCACCTACTCAGCACCGGTTCTTGAGAGCGCCGCCCAGAAAATAATCGACACGCGCACCGACCGGCGCTTTCCGCTTCCGTCCGAATGCAAAAAGGTCTGCGACGAAATCGCGGCCCGTGATCACCAAGAGCAACAGGCAAGCAGGCTGTCGCCCGATGCCAAGTTGCCTCCCCAGTTTTCTCAGTGGCGGGTAAGGCTCGCGGATGACCTGATCAATTGCTCGCTCGGGCGCCAGGCGGCGCAAGAGGGTTGGATCCTCGCCCTGCACGATTTTGCCCGCGAGAACGGCAAGCTTCCAACGGGATCAGAAATCGCCCGCTGCAAAGCTGTGCCAGCCGGATTCGATGAGGCCTACGCGGTCTGCCTCCGGGGCGGGGCAGGTTTCGCGAACAGCGCCCTCAAGACCCTTGGCGACAAGATGATCGCGCGCCGCAAGGAACTCGCCGAGCGCCTTCTTGGGGTATCCGCATGACCCCGACCATCCCCGACATCCTCATCGCCGTGGAGCGGGTGACCCACGTGGGTTCCCGCGAGATCCGCTCCGCCGCCATTGCCCTGCCCATTCGCGAAGCCCGCATGCTGGCGATCTTCGTTGCCTCCCAGTGCTTCAACATCGGGGCGGCAGACATCGCCAACGGGTTGACCCTCAACTGCCGCACCGTCTCTCGCGCCCTCGCCCACTTGAAGTCCGCCACCCGCATCGATCCTGATCTCGTCGACAAGGTCGAGGACGAGGTCGAATCCATCCTCGCCGCCAAGCGCCAGCCCCTGCCGCAGTGCCTGCGCCAGCCCCTGTCCCTGGAGGCGCACTGATGGCTTTGGGGTGGTCAGCTGAGCGGGTCGAACTCCTCAAGAAGCTATGGGGCGAAGGGTACAGCTGCACCCTCATCGGCGTGCGCATGGGTGTGTCGCGCAACGCCGTGATCGGCAAGGTTTCGCGCCTTGGCCTGCAGCCGCGGTTGTCGGGGCCGCGCAAGATCGCCAAGCGCCGCAAGCCCAAGCGCCTGCCGAAGACGCAGGAGAACCGCTTTCCCACCGGCAACCCCATTTTCCGCGCTCTATGCGCCGACGCCGCGCCGCTGGTGCTGGCGGTCGAGATCGATATCCCGGTGGCCGAGCGCAAGAGCCTCATCGATTTGGACCCGCACCACTGCCGCTGGCCCATTGGTGACCCGCAGCACGCCTTCCCGGAGTTCTATTTCTGCGGGCGCGAGAAGGTGCCGGGACTGAGTTACTGCGAACACCACTGTCGGCGAGCATTTCAGCCCCCCGAGGCGAGGATCAGTAAGAGGGCGCGGGCGAAGAAGGAGCTCGTCAATGGGTAAAGCCATCGATATGCGCGGCCGCGTCTATGGGCGCCTGACTGTCGTCGGCCCCGCCCCGAAGCGCAACTGCGCCGCCTTGTATTGGCTGTGCGAATGTCAATGCGGTAAGCGCACGGAAATCAATGGAACCAACTTGCGGTTGGGGCTGACCAAGTCTTGTGGGTGCCTCAACCAAGAGAACCGCTGCCGCCGCGACAACAAAATCACCAAGCACGGGCACTCAGGGAGCCTGACTTACGCGTCGTGGACAGCGATGAGGAGTCGCTGCCGCAGACGCAAAAACAAGGACTGGCACCGCTATGGCGGCGCTGGCATCACAGTTTGCGAGCGCTGGCGCGACAGTTTCGAAAACTTCCTCGCCGACATGGGCGAGCGACCGTCGCGCCGCCATACGCTTGATCGGTATCCAGACCCAGCCGGCGACTACGAGCCGACAAACTGTCGGTGGGCGACGCATGCTGAGCAGAGTTCCAACAAGATCATCACAGCGACGTTCACTGCGTTCGGGAAAACCAAGCACATCGACGAGTGGTGCCGCGAGTATGCGATCGGCCGCTCAACGGTGCGCGAGAGGCTTTGCCGCGGGTGGAGCGTTGAGGAGGCGCTGTCCACGCCAGTGCTGAAGAAAGGGCGAGAAATACTCCACGACACCGCCCCACGTCAGTCCATGGCATTCCGTCGGCGCACCCTGTCAGGGGCTACCAAGCGGGAGGTGGTCGATGCCTAGCCTCGCCGCCCGCATTCTCGACCTGCACGCGCAGAAATTCTCGCGCGAGGAAATCATGCGCCACACCGGCTGCAAGCCGCACTACCTGCGCTCGGTGCTCTCTCGCGCGTCCGCGCCGGATGAAGAAACGCGCCGCCGCCGCACGCTGGCCATTCCCGGATCGCGGCACGCCAAGGCGCAACTCGCATGCCTTGGCGCACGGAAGGCCGCGATTGCGCGGGGTGAGAGCCTAGCCGAGGCGCGAAAGTGCGCGAGAGAAGCCTACCGCAACGCCATGTATCCGGCGCCCGCGAAGGTGACGCGAAAACGGCCCCGCCGCTGCACGAGCAAGCTTCAACTGAAGGAGGCAAGAGCATGAACGCACCCGACACCAACGGCTGGATCAAAGGTTTGGAGGAGGCCCCGAAGGACGAGATGATCCTCGCCTGCGTGCCCTCCACCGACGACGACGGCGAGCCCGACTACATCCACGGCCTCGCCTGGTGGGACGCAGAGACGAACCGCTGGGATGGCGACTTCCACTACCTCGACCTCCCCGGCGCCGAGGCGCTCGAGCCCAGCCACTGGAAGCCGCTCAATCTGCCGGTGGAGTTCGAGGCGGAGGCCGAGGTCGCCATCGCCGCCGCCGTCTGAAATTCCGTTGCGTCAGTTGCGTCCCGTTGCGTGCGCTCACTCGTCTGGGGCTTGGGGAAGTCCCGCGTCCTTTGTGCACGAGCGCCTCATCAAGTGCGTACGCGCTTTTGAAAACACAAAAGGGGGACTCAAATGTCCGCACTCAAAGCTTTCTTGCGAACTAAGGTCGGCACACTCGTTGCCGTCCTGCTGGTGATCGTTGCGTTGGCGTTCGTCGGTAAGGCCTACGCGGCCGATACCGGCGTCAAAACCATCGGCGGCGATTGTTGCGCCGACTTGGAAGAGCGAGTCGCTGAGTTGGAAGCGACGGTGGCCCGCAAGGGAAACCGCAAACTGTCTCTCACCGTCTACGGTCAGATCAACAAGACGCTGTTGCATTGGCGCGCCGACGGCGAGAGCAATACGGTCGTCACCGAGAACTCGGCCGCCGAAAGCGGCATTGGCTTCAAGGGCGAGGCGCGCATCACACCCGACACCAAAGCCGGCTACGTTCTCGAGATCGGCGTAGGCGGATACGACGACAGTCTCTTCAACGGCATCGGCTACGGCCCGCTGTTTGGTGGGGACACGAACGGCATCTACACGCGCCGCTCCTACCTCTACATCGAGAACGCCAAGGTCGGTAAGCTGAGCGTCGGTCTCGCCTCGCAAGCGAGCGACGGCATCGTCGAGATGTCGACAGCGAACACCGATTCCGCCGTCCGCATGTTGTCGCTGCGTCCGTTCATCGGGCCGTCGCTCGGCGATGCGCTCGACATTTTCGACGGCACCCGCACGGACTTGGTGCGCTATGACAGTCCGGTGCTCGAAGGCTTCGTGCTGTCGGCCTCGTGGAGCAACGCCGACCTCACCTCCAACGGCAGCGTCTGGGATGTCGCCCTGCGCTACGCCAAGGAGTGGGGGCAGTTCCGCGTCGTCGCCGGTGCCGCCTACCGGCAGGGCCTTGTCGTGCCGACGATTGGCGCCACTGAAGACGTCATCGTCTACGCCGGCTCGGCCTCGGTCATGCACATGCCCACCGGCGTCTTCCTGACAGGCGCCGCGGGCCGCTTTGAGGGCGACGGTGTGTTGACCTTCCTGCCGCAGATCGACGGCTGGCAGTTCCAAGCCGGTGTCGAGGAGAAGTGGCTGCCGGTCGGCAAGACGACGGTCTTCGGTGAGTTCGGCGAACTCAAGATCGACGGCTTCTCCGGGACGCCGCGCGTCATCGGTCTCGGCGTGGTGCAGAACTTCGAGAGCGCCGCGCTTGACGTGTATGTGGACTGGCGGCGTTACACGTTCGACAGCGGCTCCGACGACGAACTCGACGCCTTCATGGGCGGCGCGCGGGTGAGGTTCTGATGTTTCTCACTCTACACAAGAGTGCAGAAAACCTGACGGGGCGGCGCTTCAGCCGCCTCGTCGTGGTCGGGCCCGTCGAGCGGCGGCCAGTGGGGAGAAAAGGACACCTGCGGCTCTTTTGGCTGTGCCAGTGCGATTGCGGACTTCAGACACGCCTAGAGAAATCCAAGCTCACGGGCGGGTGGACCAAGAGTTGTGGCTGCTTGCACAGAGACACTCGGAAGACCTGCAATCTTCGGCACGGGCACGGGCGCGCGGGCGCGGCTCGCACCGCAGAGTACAGGATTTGGTCAACAATAAAGACGCGTTGCACGAACCCGAAGCGCAAGGACTTTGATCACTACGGTGGGCGCGGCATCAAGCTTTGCGAGCGGTGGGCCGCATTCGAGAACTTCTACGCGGACATGGGCCCGCGACCGACGCCCAGACACACTGTTGAGCGCCGAGATCGCAACGCGAATTATGAGCCGGACAACTGCCGCTGGGCCACGTGGGAAGAGCAGGCTAACAACACGAGCCGAAGCCGCCTCATCACGGCGATGGGGCGCACGCTTACGCCCTCGCAGTGGGAGGGTGAAGTTGGCATTAGCGCCAAGACGATCCGCAGTCGACTGGGATACGGGTGGAGTGAAGAAGACGCGGTGACCGTCCCGGTCAAACTGCACGACAGAGTCCGCAAATCATCGACCGAGTACGCAAGACGCAGACGATCCGCGGAAGAGCGGGCAACCCCAGCGTGGCTTGCTGACTATCAGGTATTTGAGATGGACCTGATTAGGAATGAAGCCAAGCGCGCGGGGATGACAGTCGATCACATTGTCCCGCTGCGCGGCGCATCGGCGTGGGGGCTGAACGTGCCGTGGAACCTCCAGCTCATGCCCGCAGACGAGAACCGACGCAAATCAAACCGCTACATCACCAAGGGCCACAGGATCTAGCCATGTTGATGATCATGACCCAAGACGGCTGGAAGCCGCTCTATCCAATTCCTGAAAATGAGCAACCGATAATACGCATGCCGTTTCGTGGCTGGGAAGAGGAAGGGGCGAAGTCGTTCAAGGACTGGATTGCCCGATAGGGACTTGGGGTTGACGCCGACTGATGACGGATCAGTCGGCTATCGCCTACGGCGATGGGAGCGAGACTGAGATGGGCGAGATCGACGCGGATAATCCGCTATGGCCGACGGTGAAATTCTACGCCGAGCTCGCGGTTGAGCGCGACAGAGAAAACGAGCGGTTGCGAGCGCAGATGGAGGGGAAGGTCATGACGGACGACGACTTCGCGCGGTTAGTCAAACTCCTCGGCGCAATGAAAGAAGAGCCGCGCGGCGTCTGAGCGCAGCGACCGCGCTCTTTAGCAAGGTCGCGTCAACACCAAAGCGGGGGCAACACATGACCGAACAACTCGACGCCTACGACGGCAACGAAGGCCTGCACGATCTCCTCCAGCAGGCCGCCGACAAGACGCGCAATTTCATCGAGGAGAAGACCGAGGTGTTGCGCGACGTCAACCGCGCCGCCGCCACCTACATCGATGAATTGAAGCGCATCGAGCAGGCCAAGACCTGCATGCAGGCTTGGGAGCAATACGCCCTCGGGGTGCTGAAGACGTCGGTGCCCATCGAATTGACCGCCGACCCGGCGCCCACAGCGATTGCCCCGCCGGTCGACAAGGCCGACGCCTATGCGCGCATCGCCACCGAGCTCACCCGCGCCGAGGCCCTGCCTCGGGTCTTTCGGAGGGCGTCATGACCCTCGCCATCGACACGACCTTCCGTCCCCACAAGCAGAGCTTCATCGCCCGCCACGAGCGCTGGTTCCTCGGCTTGCTCATGCTCCTGATGCTCTGCCTCGCCCTCATCATGGGCCTCACCGCCCCGCTGTGGGCGCAGGAGGAAACCTACACCTACACCCTCGCCGTCCTCCATGCGGGGGCCAAGGCCGAGGTCCGCTGGCTGAAGACGGAAGGCGAATGCGAGGACCTCGTCGCCCAGCAGGAATCCACGGGGATCAGCATCGACGGCTCCCCCGTCACGCAAGTCGAGTGCCAGTGCGTCACCTTCACCGCCGATGGACAGGAGGTCACCCAATGACCAAGCGTGAAATCGCCCTTTGGGCTCTCATCGCCGCCTCGCTGGCGTTGGGGTTTGTTGCCATCTCTGTGAGCGCCGCGCCAGCGCGCGCCGGCGAGTACGTGCATCCGATCTATGAGCACGGTGGCTATCAGCAGCCACGTCGGGCCCGCCGCGTCCGTCGCCATGTACGCCGCGAGCCGCGCTACGACCGCGAAACCGTGCGGCTCTACCGGTCGATGGACGATGAGTACGACGGTTGTCGAGGTCCGGTGCGCGGCGTTGGCACGCAGTGGCTGAACGAAGAGGGGGCACTCGATGCCGCCGTAAAGGATTGGCGTGAGCGGACACGCTACGACCACGGCGAAATCTTCGTCGACATGACGCACGCCCTCGACTTCCGCAAGCGCTGCGGGCGCACGTCCATTGGCGAAGTGGCAGGCCAGGTTTTCTATCGCTGCGAGGTGTGGGCGCGACCCTGCAAGGCCGAGTTCAGCGAAGGAGTCGCGAAGAAATGACTCTGACGGTAGAGCGCCTGAAAGAACTGCTCGCATACGACGCGACGACGGGCGAGTTCCATTGGATCGACGATCGCGGCAATAACAGAATGAAAGGCAAGCGGGCCGGGACGGTCAATTCGAGGGGTTACCGAGTCATAGAGATCGATAGCAAGGCGCACCGAGAGCATCGGCTCGCTTGGCTGTACGTTACAGGCAACTGGCCGGAGCATGAACTCGACCACCGCGACCTCAACAAGCTGAACAACCGCTTCGACAACTTGCGTCCCGCGACGCGCAGTCAGAACACCAGCAACAAGCCTGTCCAGAAGAACAGCAAGACAGGGGTAAGGGGCGTCAATCGCCGCGAGAACGGAAAATTCAGAGCCTACGTCGGGGTCCACGGGAAGCGGATCAACGTCGGCCAATACGACACGATTGAAGAAGCGCAAGCGGCCTATGTCGCTGCGGCCCGTGAGTATCACGGCGAATTTGCGAGGGTCGAATAATGCCGGCCCGCACCTTCGTCCATATCCCCGGCTCCGAGCGGCCGATCCCCTCGCGTCGCTCAATGCTCACGGCCCCGACGCAGGCGGCGGTGCTCGCCTTCCTCAAGCTGGCCGCAGCGCAGGGGAAATTCCCGACCGCCAAGGAGCTCACCGCGCACTTCGGCTGGTCGTCGACCTTCTGTGCCTATGACGTGATGCGCCGGCTGGAGGGCAAAGGCCTGGTGACGCGGGCCATGATCCCCTGCAAGCAAAGCCATAAGGCGTTTCGGGTGCGGTGGGTGCCGGTGGAGGACACCCCATGACCCTAGCTTGTACCCACACATCGACACTGACTGACCCTTACGGACAGGGGCTGGCAGCAGGGGATTTAGGGGTTGACGCCCGCTGTCCACGGGACAGACGGGCTATCGGGACGGCACGAGTGCAGGGTGCCGCCCGATGGGAGCCAGGGGCTGGCAAGTCCGACGAACGACAGCCCACGGCACTCCGCATCGCGCGCCTGCGCGATAGGCGCAAGGCCCGTGGCCTAAGCCGTCAATACAACCAGGAGCTAACCCCATGACACCCCAGCAAGACGCCAAAGCCCGCGACATGGAGAAAGCCGTCAAGCTCTATGGCCAGGGGCTGGCTCCTTCGGCCATCGGCGAAAGGCTTGGCCGCAAAACCGCGCTGATCACCCGCTGGCTCACCGAATCCGGCGCCCGCCAGAAAGGGGATCCGCAGCGCATTCGCTATGACGGGGAAGGGGGTGTCGCGGCCCAGAGCATCGGCAGCAGCGGGCTCAGGGGCATTCGCGGCTGATGAGCGAAACCTGGTACCCCCTGTCCGGCATCCCCCAGCACGGGCGCGTCCACTGCTGGGTGCACTGGCATGGGCGCCAGTTCCGCGCCGCCCGCATTGTCGATGAGCGCAAGAACAAGCCGCGGACATTAGTCTGGGCAACCTTGAAGGACGGTGTTCCCCAGTATCTGCCACCCCCTGGCAAGGAAGAGGATTGGGGCTCTGAGCCCGACGCCTTCCGGCCGATCGATCCCAAGAAGTGGGACTGGACGCTGCCCGACCCGCTGGAGAGCCGCGCCGGCCTCATGACGGCGGAACGGGTGCGTTTTGCGCTTGTGGAAGAGGCCACCGCCGCCGAACTCGCCGCCGAGATGCACGCCGACAGGACGAACGCGAACGGTGTTTCACGGAATGTTTCACGTGAAGCAGCAACTCGGGAGCCGCTCCAATTTTGGCGCGACCAGACGCAAATCAACTACCGCGAGGTCCCACCCAACCTGACGCTGCGCTCCGTCGAAGGCCGGCTGATGCGCGCGGTCTATCACTGCGGGGCGGGCAATCACGCCAAGGTCCTGACCTCCTCGGTGCTCAGAGATTTAGGCGAAGCCGCTGCGCGGGAAATGGCCGAGCGGGAAGCGGTCGCCGTTCCGGACTTCGTCCCCCGGATGGACTCGACCCCGACGGACGAAGGGGATTTCTTGACCGCCATGGGCTGGTTTGCCGCCTTGAACCCGCCCGCCGACCCGTTCTCCCCGGCGCGCACCGCCCGCGGTTACCGCTTAAGCCGGGCGCAGAAGATCGTCCTCCGCCGAGCGAAGAACATTCCCCCCTCCTATGACGAGATCGGGGTGGAGTTCGAGATTTCCGGGACGCGCGTCCGCCAGCTGTTCACCAACACCATCGACGCAGTGTGGCGCATCGCCATGGGTCTGCCGCGCCGGGACGCGGCCGCCACGCGGGGGAATGCGATGGTGGAACTGCGGGAGCGAAACCGGAGAGCCAAGCGGGAGGCGCGGGCATGACGAAAGAACTCGACCAGTTGCGGCAACTCAAGCAAGCCGTAGACGCCCACAATGCGAGCATCGATGCGTTCAACGCGGCGAATGCGCGCTATAGGCGCAGGTTTTTTGTCGTGCTCATCGGCCTAATCGTCATTGGCCTCTCGGCCTTGGCCGGTCTTTGGCTATGGCGAGATGTCCCGTGACCAGCATCTCCGCCAACGTCTTGAACCTCGACCTGCACAAGGCCCGCGATGCGTTTGATCGGGCCTACCTCCTCGAACTGATGCTCAAGTACGAGGGCAGAGTTTCGAAAGTTGCCCAGCATGCCGGGTATGACGTCGTCAGTTGCCGGAGGAAACTTAGAGAGTTGGGGTTGTTTCCGTGGATCAGGATTGAGGGTTGACGCCGCCTGGCCACGGGCCAGAGCGGCTATCTCGCAAGAGGGCTCGATAGCGCCTACGGCGCTGAAAAGAGGGGAGAATGGAAGACGAGATCAGCCCATTTCATCGACTCCTGGCGCTTGCCAATGAACTTGAGCGGTTGGAATCGGCCGCTCAGTGCGATGGCGGGCGCTCAGCGAAAATCATCCGAGCCATCGCACACTCGCTACCTTCTACAGAGGCGCAGCCTCTATCGGAGCCGCAGGCGGAGATAGCCGAGCAACCGTGTTGCGAAGGCGTCAACCCCTAACCCCGTTCCCCAGGATGCATGAAATTATCCCCCAAGCAAACCGCCAAGGAACGAGGCAAGCTCACCCGCTCACGCGCATTTCGTGCGCACGAGAAACAAGCGGGCTATGTGGCCGTGTGTCTGATCGGGCCGGAGCATCCCATCCCCCGCAAGGCCGGCGACAACTTGGGCGGCTTGCCGGTGCGTGTCGTGGTGACGGCCAAGGACAGAACCGCGGCGAAGGACGACGACCTCGCCCAGCCCTACCACAAATTCATCGTGCTGGAATGCGTGCACGTGGAATCGCGGGTGCACGGGGACCGCTTGAAGGCGGCGCTCGACGAGCAGCTTCTCGGTGCACAGACCGAGCTCGACAACGATCAGCCGCGGCACCGGTTCCGCGACGTGCGCGGCTGCTTCGACGACGAGTACACCCGGTCCATCTGGTGGGGGATCGTGCTCGATTCCGCTTTGCGGGAAGTCAAAAAGCAAGCCCGCAAGTTCGACGTGTTCGATGCCGAAGAAAAGCAGCGGCGGATTTCTGAGAAGGTGAGACGGGGGCGGTGAGATGACCACGATAGCAATCTCCACGACGATGATTGCCGCGGACTCGCGGGCCACACGTGGCAACGAGTTGCGCGCCCATGAAACCAAAATTCGTCCGGCACACGAGCGCCTCTACGCGATCTCTGGGTGTGCAGCGCTGCTGCCGTTGCTGATCGACTGGCACAATACCGGCGCCGACCCCAACACCATGCCCGACAAGGGCAACAAGGATCAGCGCACCACGCTGATCGTCGTCGACCCTAAAGCCGAGCATCCGATGTCTTTCTCAACGGACTGCCCGTATCCGGAATGGGTCGACTTGCCCTCGACCTTCGGCAGCGGGAGTTCTTACGCGCAGGCTCTGCTCGATGCGGGGTTCTCGGCGATTGAAGCTGTGGCCGGCGCCGCCAAGCGCGACATCTACACTGGCGGCCCGATCATCGCCTATGACCTCACCACGCTACAACCGGTCGACTACGCCGTCTGCATCCGGGACGCCGCCGAATGACCGCCACCGCCATCGACCGCCTCCGCCGTCAGAACCAGCACCGCAGCCGCAACCAGCGCTGTGCGGTGGAGATCGCCTTGGAAGCGTTAGAACGGGCCCTCGATGCACTCCGCCATGAAGAATGGAAACTGGTGGAACGGGAAGTCGAGGTTGCGAAAGAGAAGCTGGAAAGGATCGCATGACCACGCTTGATGACTTTTTCGCAGCCTGCGAGAAGCATAGCTTCACCTACGACACGCTCACCGAGGCGGTGCAGGCGGCCCACTATCTGCTGAAGGGGTCCGCGGTGCTCAAGCGCATCTGCATCGTCGCGGAAGAGATGGACGGTCCAGATCACCTCGTCGAAGACAACACCAATGACCTGCTCTTCATTCGCGCCCGCGACCTCGTGCCCAATGAATGGCGATTGGTGACTACGCAGGAGACGGCGGCATGACGGATCTTGAGACCAAGCTTGAAGACGCCCGATTGCGCATTCAGCTACTGGAGCGGGCGTTGCGGGCAATTCTGGATGAGCCGACGTTTCATGACCCAGATTTGGCGCTGCACTTCATTCGTGAGTACGCGAAAGCGGCTTTGGATTTGACGCCGCCGCGCTAAAGAGCTTGGCGGCTATCTCGCAAGGGCTCGATGAAGGAAAAGAAAAATGATCACCGTTGCCGAACTTCTTAAAGAGCTAGAAGAGTACCCAGCGGACGCTTTGGTCTACGCGTATGAGGGCGAGCGCACTGGCATCGTCATTGTGAGTGCCGACCGCGGACTTAAGCAGCTGGGGTTTATCCCGGCGAAGGAAGAGGCGTACACAGAGCACGCGAAGCGTAGGCGAAGGGCTCGATAGCGCTACGCGCTGAGTGAATGGAAGGAAAAGCATGCCGGCGTGGCCAGACAGAGAAATGAACGGCGAGGGCCTTCTGAAGCTTCTTGCCGAACTGCCCCTCGGAGGGCACGAAATCGTCGTCTTCGCAGACGAGAGGGTAACGCCCGCCATCGAGGGCGGAACGTATTTCAGGATCGGCGAGCGCATGTACGCGCTGTTGATCGACTCGCGCTGAGTGGAGGAAATCGCATGGATTACTGCAAAGGTTGCGGCGCGCCGATGGCGATCGGACTTGAGGCTGTCTACTTGGAGCGCAAGGATGGCCGCGAGTGGTGGCACAAGGAGTGCGCCGACGATGCATTCCGTCCGTTTAGTGTCGAGGGCTTGTCAGCGCCGCAGGCGCTATCGAAGCTGCAGGCTGAGATAGGCGAGGCGACGTGAGCCGAGCCGTCACCATCTAAAGGCCTCAAGGTCATGACCTCCCTCGCCCTCGACGCCCATATCAGAGCCGAACAAGCCGAAGACGAGGCAACAGCACTACGCCTGGAATTGAAACTCGCCGAGGCACGGATCATCGCCTTGAAACGCATCGCCCATGACGTGCTATTCTCTTCCCATCTTCCAGCCTTGCAGGAAGAAATAGATCAAGACGTGGCGGCGTTTAGGGTAAAGTGGGGATGCGACCCGCGGTGAAAGTTGGAAACATCACAAACGGTGATCTTTAAGGGGGCGCACGATGTTTGTATCGACCAAAGACGGCTGCGTGAATTTGGACCATGTCGTGCGCGTCCGTCGAGAGTGGGAAGCGAACGGAGCTACGCTTGAGCTTATTGACGGTACAACCGCGCAGGTCGCCGGGCAGTTTCCCTATTGGGTCAAGGAATCCATTGTTCCGTGCGCGACTGATTTTTGGGTCGAACGGTTTTGGTACCCTGATGAACTTGAGTCCGTTGACGCTGAAAATTATCCGATTGACGCTCATCTAGAGCGGGAGAGGATAATTGCTTGGGGAATAGGCGGGTCAGGAGCTACGCCGTTCACGCCCGATGGTGTCGTTGAGGCATGGGACTGCGACCAATTCTGCGCCGCAGTCACCGACGGCCATTGCTACTGGCAGCCAGACCTCTGCAACTGGAGCAAGACAGACGACTGGGTCAGACATTTGCGACAGCAACTGACACTCGCGGTCAACGAAGCGAAGCGGCGAAAATCAGAGAAGGCAAACGCGAATGACACGATACACTGGGCGCTTAGCGCCGCCACCATCGAGCCTCGTCAAGCGAAATCGCGAAATCGTTGAGGCCGTCTTGGAAGGACTTTCAATGGCAGAGGTCGGGCGTATGCACGGAATCAGTGGGCAGCGGGTGCGCCAGATCTGTGCGAAGAAAGAGGCCATGGCGATAAAGGCGGCGTTCGTGCCCCAAGCCAAACGAGAGAAGGCGCTCAATCGACTGCTTGCGGAGGAAACATTGCGCCGCCCCTGTGCTCACAAGTCGGACCGGGTGCAGAGAATGTCGCGGTGGGTGAAATGAGGGGCTGCAATAAACGGACCGACCAGTCAATATGGGTGCGGCGTTGTGTCGCATCCGCAAGCTCGCGGAACTAGGGTAAAAGATTTCTACCCTAGCCAATTTGCGACTAGGCGTAGCCGCTTCCTCCCAAAGGACAGCGGCATTCTTGTTTCTGACCCTCCCGAACATCGCAAGTCAGCACAGCCCCGCAAACGCCTCAGTGCTTAAACGCCAAGGGCTTTGATGCTGCACGCGTGCCCGCTGGGTTGGAACTTTTCGGTAAAATCGAAATGTTGACGCCACTCGGCTATCGAGCCGCGTGGCTATCGCCTTGCGGCGATGCAGTGAAGGGGAGGTGTCCCATGGCCCTGCGCTGGAACGGCGAACTCATCGACAACCCGGGAGTCCTGCGCCGCCCTTCGGGGTGGCAGCGGCTCAACCTGGAACTCGAACACACCATTGGTCGGCTCACCGTCGCCTGCATGACCCTGGCGCTGATCGCCGGACGATTGTCAGCCCCTGTCCTCGGCTACTGATGGACGACCACGCCAGCATTCTGCGGCGCCTCCTCACCGAGCGCTGCCTCACAACCCATACACGCGAGCAAATCACCGAAGCACTCAGCCGCGTAGCGGCTATCGAGCGAACAGCGAGATAGGCGAAGGGCTCGATAGCCCGAGCCGTCAAGTCATACCACCCGAGCCAAACAAGGAACGAGCCATGAGCAATCAGATCTATTCGATCAAGCACTCGCACCAGCATTTGAACTACATCACCAACCTGCTGGCCGAGCGCCCCTTCAAGGAAGCCGCCCCGATCATCCAGTCGATCAACGTCCAGGTGCTCCAGCAGCAGCAGGCGATCAAGCAGCAGGCGGCGGACGAAGCGAAACGGAACGAGGCCGCGGCCAACGACACGAAGCCTGTCGCCGAAGCCGCCGAGTAAACGAGGAAACAAGCCAAGAAGGACACCACCACAATGGCACGGGCAAGAAACGCCAAGCCATCCGACGAGGCAAAACTGACCCCCAAGCAGGAAGCATTCGTCCGGGCGTACATCGAAACCAGCAACGCCAGTGAAGCCTACCGCAGGGCCTACCCAGGCTCGGAGAAGTGGAAGCCAGAAGCTGTCCACGTCAAGGCCAGCACCATGCTGGCCAACGGTAAGGTGCAGGTAAGGGTCGATGCTCTGCGCGATGCCATTGCCAAACGGCACGAAATCACCATCGACAAGATCGTCCGCGAGCTAGCGCTGATCGGCTTTTCCAACATGCTGGACTACATCAGCGTGCAGGAGGGGGACGCCTTCGTTGATCTCTCGAAGCTCACGCGCGACCAAGCGGCCGCCATCGGTGAGGTGACGTCCGAGACCTATCTCGAAGGCAAGGGCGACGACGCCAAGACGGTGAAGCGCACCAAGTTCAAGCTCTCCGACAAGCGCAGCGCCCTCGTCGATCTCGGCAGACACCTAGGCATGTTCCCACAGAAGATCGATGGCACAATCAATCATCAGCATCATCACTCAGCGGAGCCAGTATCAGCGAGTGCTGAGTGGCTTGCAGAGCTGCTCGGAGCCGGACCGGCTCGCCCGGGTGCGAAATCTCTGCCGCACTGATCTCTTCTTCCTGCTCGTCTACGGGCTGAAGCGCGCCGACGCCGACAATGATTGGGTGTTCGAGCGCTGCCGCGAGGTGCAGGGAAGCCCCAACGGGCATCTCGATCTGTGGGCACGTGAGCACTACAAGTCGACGATCATCACCTTCGCACTGACGATCCAGGACATCCTCAACAACCCGGATTTGACGGTCGGCATCTTTTCGCACACCCGCCCCATCGCCAAAGGGTTCTTGCGGCAGATCAAGTCCGAGTTCGAGCGCAACGACCTGCTGAAAGAGTGGTTTCCGGACGTGCTGTGGGCCGACCCGCGCAAGGAGGCCCCCAAGTGGTCGGAAGACGAAGGCATTGTCGTCAAGCGGCAAGGCAACCCGAAAGAGTCGACCATCGAGGCCTGGGGTCTCGTTGACGGCCAGCCGACCTCGAAGCATTTCAAGCTGTGCGTCTACGACGACGTCGTGACCCGTGAGAGCGTCACCACCCCCGACATGATCGGTAAGGTGACGGAAGCCTGGGAGCTGTCCCGCAACCTGACATCGGCCGGCGGCGCGACGCGCTACATCGGCACCCGCTACCACTTCAACGACACCTACCGCACCCTGTTGGATCGCGGTGCCGCCCGCCCGCGCATCTACCCAGCCACGTCGGACGGCACGCCGACTGGCCCGCCCGTGTTCCTCGATGCGCAGCGCCTTGCCGACAAGCGCCGGGAGATGGGTCCTTACACGTTCGGCGCCCAGATGTTGCTCAACCCAAAAGCGGATGAGACGCAAGGCTTCAAGACCGAGTGGTTGCGGCACTACGGGCATACGCGGCGTGAGGGCGTCAACGTCTGCATCCTCGTCGACTCGGCGAGCGAGAAGAAGAAGACTTCCGACTACACGTCCATGTGGGTGTTGGGGTTCAACGAAGACCAGAACATCTACGCCCTCGACATGGTCCGCGACCGGCTCAACTTAAGCCAGCGGGCGCAGACGCTGTTCGCACTCCACCGCAAGTGGATGCCGCTGGCGGTGGGCTATGAGAAGTACGGCATGATGGCCGACGTGGAGTTCATGCGCCACGAGATGGAACGCGTGAACTACCGGTTCCACATCACCGAGCTCGGCGGCCAGATGCCGAAGCTGGATCGCATCAAGCGGCTGGTGCCCTACTATGAGCAGGGGCGCGTCTACCTGCCGAACCACCTGCACCGTACCGACTACGAGGGCAATGTCGTCGATCTGGTGCGTGCCTTTACCGAGGAAGAGTTCAAGGCGTTCCCGGTCGGGCTGCACGACGACATGATGGACAGCCTATCGCGGATGTTTGACCTCTACCCTGCCGGCCTGCCGTTCCCGCAAAAGCCGCTGGAAGACGAGGAGGACGGCGAGGACGCCATCTCCCGGCATACGCGGTCATCCGTGACGGGGTATTAGAATGGCCGAGGAATTCACGAAGCTGCTCCTGTGTAACGACCCAGACGCCCCAACTACGGTTGTCGACACGACGCCGGCAAAGTTCGGCTCGGCACACCTCGTCCTAGACGGCAAGGGCGACTACGTGAACGTGCCCGGCGGTGTCGGGTTTATCTTGGGCGGCGACTTCGAAATCACCTTCGACATACGCGCGCAGCGTAAGGGCGAGGCTCGGTAGCCGAGCCCTGTCAACACTCAACAAGGGGACGGCATGACCCCCACCGAAATCGCCCGTGTCAACCGCCAGACCCTCACCCAAATTCGCCGCGCCAAGCTGATCTGCGGGTTTTCCATCGCGATCAGTCTTCTGGCCCTGGCCTTGAGCACACACGCCTTAGGGATGTTCTGATGGCCGCTTACGGCAAAGCCAAATCCAAGCGCGGCAAGAAGGGGGACGGGGAGACCCGCGTCTCCGGCACGCAAGCCTTGCGCAAGCTCATGGACTGGGCCGAACTGCCCAACGTCGCCGAGGAGATCGACGAGGACCGTTTGGGCGTCATCGGCTCTAAGGTCGTTGCCGAGTTCAATCTCGACAATAATTCACGCTCTGATTGGGAAAAGAAGGCCAAGAAGTCCCTCGACCGCGCCCGCCTCAAGGCCGCCCGCAAGACCTATCCGTTTGATGGGTCTGCCAACGTCAAGAACCCGATCCTTGCCACCGCCGCCCTGCAGTTCGCCTCCCGCGCCTATCCGGCCATCGTCGACGGGCAGCGCATCGTCAAGGGGCAGGTGGTCGGCGACGATCGAGGCGTCCCGGTCAAAGGCCCAGACGGACAACCCGTGCTCGATGAGGCGACCGGCGAGCCGCAGTGGCAGGTGAAGCCCGGCGTCAAGCGCTCCAAGGCCGAGCGCATCTCCAAGCACATGTCCTACCAGCTGACCACGGAAATGCCCGAGTGGGAGGAGGACACCGACGTCCTCTTGGGCCAGATCCCCATCGTCGGCTGCGCCTTCCGCAAGACGTTCTACGACCCGATCCTGCAGCGCAACCGCTGCGAGATGGTCCCGGCCCTCGACTTTGTCGTCAACCAGAAGACGCGGTCGCTGGAAACCGTGCCGCGCATGACGCAGGTGTTCGACCTCTACCCGCACGAGATCGAAGACCGTCAGGCGGAGGGCGTCTACCTCGACTGCGATCTGGGGATTGTTGGGGGTTCGGACGGGGACGAGGACGCCCCGCACGAGTTCCTCGAGCAGCACCGCTATTTGGACCTCGACGAGGACGGCCATCGCGAGCCGTGGATCGTCACCGTCCACAAGGACACCGCCAAGGTCGTCTGCATCGTCGCCAACTTCGATCCCAATGAACTGCGATTGAAGGACGACGGCAAGCTCGCCCGCATCCCCCGCTACAACATGTTCGTCAAGTATCCGTTTTTCCGCGACCCAGAGGGCGGGTTCTACGATCTGGGGTTCGGCGAATTGCTCGAGCCCTTGTCCGAGGTGATCGATTCCACCGTCAACCAGATGCTCGACGCCGGACATTTGCAGAACGCCGGCGGCGGCTTCATCGGCTCCGGGTTACGGCTTAAGAAGAACCAGATGCGCTTTGCCCCCGGCCAGTACCACGTGGTTGATGCGGCCGGGGCCAAGGTGCGCGAAGCCATCGTCAACATGGAGCACCCCGGCCCCTCGACGGTGCTCTTCCAGTTGCTCGGCATGATGGTCGAGTGGTCGAAAGAGATCGCCAACATCAAGGACATTCTGACCGGCGAGCAGTCGCGCAACCAGCCGGCCACCACGACCTTGGCGATGATCGAGCAGGGGATGAAGGTCTACACCTCCATCTACAAGCGCCTCTACCGGGCCCTCAAAAAAGAGTATCAGCTCCTCTTCGCCTTGAACGCCAAGCACCTCCCCGAGCAGCAGTACTTGACCATCCTCGACAACGAGATGGCCATTGCCCGCGAGGACTACGACACGACGGCGATGGATGTCAGCCCGGCCGCCGACCCCAACACCGTCACCGACATGCAGAAGATGCAGCGGGCGCAGGTGTACATGGAGGTGGGCACCAATCCTGTGGCCGTGCAGGCCGGCGTCGATCCCCGTGAATGCTTCCAGCGCTTTTTCGAGGCCCTGGGGGCGGAGGACATCGACAAGCTGATGCCGCCCAAGCCCACGCAGCCCTCACCCCCGGAAAAACTGCAGATGGCCGACGCCATGGCCAAGGTGGAGGAGCAGGAAGGCAAGGCGATGAAGGCCACCGCCGAAGGGGTGCTGGCCAAGGATGCGGCGGACAGACAAGTGCGCGCCCGCGACGCGGAGGAGTTCGCCAAGGGCCTGCGGGGGCAGTTGCAATCGATCATGGGCGGGGCGGCGGCGGAGCAGCCGCCAGCCAAGCAACCTCGCCCCAACGCGGTGAACGGCAATGGCCGAACCGCTCTCGTTTGAGGCCTTCACGGCCCAACTCGCCCGCGAGGCGGAGGCGCTCGGGATCACCCCCAAGAATTTGCTTGCCGGCGCCCGCGCTGTCGCGTCGCCGGTTTCGTTCCTCGGTCACGAGGTGGCGCGGGGCGTCCGCAACGAGCTTTCCGGTACTGAAGCCCGCGACCGCGGCTCGCAAATGCCCATCGCCAACTGGCCGGATGGACCTGGACTGGCGGTGCCGCAAACGCTCATCGACGCAAGAGAAGCCTTTGCCCGCTTCCGCCGGGGAGAAGCCCCACAGCCGCAAGATGCTGTGTTGGCGGGGCTGGTGATGTCAGGCGGTATTGCTGTGCCGCGTCCAGCCGGATCGGTCGGGATGTTTGGAGGAAGACTCGCCAAGACGGCAGATCACGCCGCACTCGCTAAAGCCGAAGACCTCGCCGCCAAAGGCGCGCCGCGTGAGCAAATTTGGAATGAGACGGGGTGGTTTCAGGGCAAAGACGGCAAGTGGCGCTTTGAAATCGATGACAAGAACCTAGCCGTCAGACGCGGCGAAGGTGAGGGCGTGTCCGCCGCAGGGCCGATTTCGCATCCTGAGTTTGCTGCGGCCTACCCCGAAGCCGCCGCCAACATGGACACGAAGGTGGGCTTTTGGCCGGAGAAGTCTGGCGTCTACGGATGGCCCGACGAAGACGGGTTGTCGTATGTAGACGCGCTCGGTCCAACCAATGCGGCGCAGCGCTCTGTGGCCGCGCATGAATTGCAGCACGCCGTACAGAACGCAGAAGGCTGGACCGCGGGTGAGCGCGGAACGAAGTTCGCATGGTACAAAGTCCGATATCGATATTCTCCGCCGCTATGGGTGGCTCGGGGAAGCGGCTGGATCACCGGTCGAGAACTATCTGCGCCAAGTGCGTTGACGGCTCGCAACACGGTTGCTTCGCCTATCGCGTAGGCACGCGATGCGTAGAGTGTGGGACGCGCATGCGCAGCATAGCCCGCGAACTCGATAGAGAGCGGGCGTCAACACTTTGAAAGCCCATGAGCAAACCCAAGCCCATATCCGAGGAAGACTTCGCCGCCTGGCGCGACAACACCATCACCCAATGCGTGTTCGCGCATCTCACCGACATGCAGAAGGTCATCGAATCCCGCTGGGTCGAACTGTTGCACGGGGAAATCCCCGCCGACCCCCGCCCCATGCAACTCATGCAAGCCGAGTTGAAAGCCAAGTTGGAGTTCATCACCGACATGCTCACCATCGAGCTATCAGACATCCAGGAAGAGACCGAGGCAGAGAATGCAGGAATCCCATCTGAGCAACGGGTCGAGCGCGTCGCTCGCCGCCGTCAAGCCTAAAGCCAAGCGCAGCAAGAAGGCCAAGAAGGTGACACCAGCCAACACCTCCGGCATCTACCCGACCGAGTTCAAGGTCGTCGTCCGCCCCGAGGAGATCGAGACGGTCACCAAGGGCGGCATCATCATCCCCATTTCGGAAGCCGAGAAGCTGCAGAACGCCGCCACCGAGGGCACCATCGTCGCCGTCTCGCCGCTGGCCTTTTCCTACGAGAAATGGCCGGCAGGCTTTGCCCCGCCCAAGGTCGGCGATCGCATCGTCTATTCGAAGTATTCGGGGATGAAGCTGAAGGGCAAGGACCGCGTCGAGTACATCATCATGAACGACAAGGACGTTTGTGCGGTGCTGGCCTAGAACCCGCGCCGACAATCCGAGCCAACCCACACCCGCCTTTGAGCGGGTTTTCTTTTGAGCAAAGCACAAAGAGGCCATGAGCACAGAAGCCGAAAACGCCGAGGTTCTGACCCAGGAGGTCGCAACTGAAGCCCCCGCATCTACCCCTGCCGAAGCAGGCGGTGAAGCGCATGAAGACGAGGCACCGCCCGCAGCACAAGCCCCGGCGGTGTCCCGCGAGATGGAAACCAAGGCCCGCGACATGGGCTGGGTGCCGCAGTCGGAATGGCGCGGCTCCCCCGACGCCTGGCGGCCTGCCGACCAGTTCGTAAAGCGCGGCGAAGAAGTTCTGCCCATCGTCAAGTCGCGCGCCGACCGCGCCGAGCGCAAGGTCGCCGAGCTCGAGACGACCGTCAAAGAGCTTCCGAACAAGATCCGCGCCGAGGTCGAGCAGTCCTTTAATGAGCGCTTGAAGCGCATGGAGGGCATGAACCGCATCGCCCTCGAGCGCCAGCGCGAGAGCATCTGGAGCCAGTTCGAAGAAAAGAAGCGCGCCGCCGTCGCCGATGGCAACGTGCAGGCCTACGAAAAGCACGTGCAGGACCAGCATCGGGCCTTGGCCGAGTTCCAAGGGGAACCCGAGGGCGAGGAAGAGGCCGAGCCCGCCAAGCCGAACGGCAAGGACGTGGCACCGGCCGTGCAAACGCCGCCCGCCGTGCAGCAGTGGATCGGCGACAACGCCTGGTTCAATCGCGACCCGGTGATGACCGCCTTCGCCACCGAAGAGCACGGCCGCCTGATGCGCGAAATGCCGGGTCTCTCCGTCGAGGAGAACCTGAAGCGCACCCGCGAAGCGACCATGGACAAGTTCCCCGAGCGCTTCGGTTTGAGCCCGCAGCAGAAGCCTACTGCCTCGCAGCACGCCCCCGCCGTGGAAGGGGGTGGCCGCCAGGCGCAGGCCTCGCAGTCTAGGGCCAGAGTGTGGAACGATCTGCCCCCCGAGGCCAAGAGCGCGGCGGAGAAATACATCCGCGACGACGGGCTGTTCCTGCCCAAGGGCGTCGACGCCGAAGCGGCATCCGAGTCCGACATCAAAAAGGCGCGCGACGCCTACGCCAAAGATTATTGGAGCCTCGCCTAACCATGAGCCAAGCGACAAGCAAGCGCACCCGCGCCGCCACAGCTAGCGAACCGACAGCCGTAGATGCCCCGGCGCACCACGAAGACGAAGGCTCCAAGCGCATCGCCGAGCTGCGTGAGCAGCGCCGCACGCGCCGATCGACGAACGCGGCGGAAATGAACCTGAAGCTATCGATACCTGAGGAAGAGAAAGACCCGCGCTTCGAGTACCGCTGGGCGGTCGACACGGCCGGCACCGGCACCCGCATTCACCAGTTGCGGTCAAAGGACTGGGAGGTCGCTCCCGCCCGCGAGGCGGCGGCCGACCCCCGCAACGTGGGGATGGGGACGACGGTCGAGCGCTTCGCCAACACCAAGACGGTGCAGAAGCCCGACAAGCACATCCTGATGCGTAAGCCAAAAGAGTTCTACGCGGAAGACAAGGCCCGCGAGCAGGCAAAGATCAAGGCAGACGAGGAATCGTTGCGGCAGGGCAACGTCAAGGATCCTCAGGGGCTGTCCGGCCCCGGAGCTTACATCCCCGCAGGGGGGATGAAGATCGAACAGGGACGCTAATCGCACCCTTCAATCTTCAACGGGAACTTTCATAAATGCCAAACATCGACTCGCCGTTTGGGCTTCGCCCCATTCGGCACAAGTCGGGTGCGCCCTATAACGGGGCAGCTCGACCCTACTACATTGCCTCCACTTATGCGACGGCGCTGTTCATCGGCGATCCGGTGCTCAAGGTGGCCGGCGGCTCTAACGCGTCGGCGATCTCAGTCCCCGGCGGTGGCACGTTCGGCGTCGGCACCCTGCCGTCGGTCGAAAAGGCGGCCGAAGGCGACGGAGATCTCATCACTGGCGTCATCGTCGGGTTTTCGCCGCTGGCGACGAACCTAGAGGTGAAGCACAACCCGGCGTCCACCGAGCGCGTCGCCTACGTGTGCGACGATCCCGACATCGTCTTCGAGATCCAGGCCGACGGCGCCGTTCCTGCCGCCTCCATGGGCCTCAACGCGGTGCTCATCTACACGCACACCGGCTCGACCACCACGGGTCTCTCCGGCGCCGAACTCGATACGACGAGCGACGTGCCGGCGGCGGACGCGTCCAACCAGCTCCTCATCCTGCGCGCGGTCAATCGTGAAGACAACGATACGACGCTTGCCCACGCCAAGGTCGAAGTGCTGATCAACCTGCACACCCAGAACACCGGTAACGCGCTTACCGATTCTGGCTCGCTCGGCATCTAAGGGAGGGTACACAAATGACAGTTATCACTTCTGGCGCCCACCCCAAGGCCTTAATTCCATAGGGCCGCGCAAAAGAGATTTTGCGTGTAAAACCCATCTAATTGCTGGGAACTCCCGAGGCGAAAGGATAAAATTCGCGGGACAATCAGCAACCAAGTTCGGAAGTCATGTTTCTCGTTTATAAGCTCACCAACACGATCA